>ENA-OQET01000806-OQET01000806.1-human-gut-metagenome-genome-assembly--contig:-NODE-806-length-15381-cov-2.927363_pt1 | contig 15381 bp, 20 predicted proteins | sample MGYA00242800_ERZ504645 | MGnify/ENA primary metagenome ERZ504645 (study PRJEB26092, sample SAMD00036308) | human gut metagenome | host: Homo sapiens | study: EMG produced TPA metagenomics assembly of... | reverse complement strand
GTATAAGTGGTTTACGCCGCTGTTTCTGATCTTGTTTGTGACACAGGCGATTTTGTTGGGAATTGCAACTGGAATTGGGTTCTAGAGCCTTTTTCAAACACGCTCTGGAACTTCAAGGAAAAGCTTCAAGAACATTAATTGTTTGATAACCAGTGAACTTTAAAAACATAAAGGTAACTGTTCTGAAAAGGTAAGTCTAATGGAAAGAAAAGGAAATTTAATTAAACTTACGGACCTGTCTTCCGATTTCATCATCGACCTGAAATATGCCACGCCACACAATTTCACCGGCGTGCAGGTATACCAGTCTGCGGATTGCTGGCTGGATGAACACACAGCGCAGATCCTGATAAAAGCGAAGGAAATTTTTCGAAAAAGATGGCTATCGGGTGAAAATCTGGGACGCTTATCGTCCAATTCGTGCGCAGAAGCGGTTCTGGGAGATCATGCCAAATGATGATTTCATTGCCCGTCCGCCGGATATGACGAAAATTAAGAAATTCCGTCCTACTCATATGAACGGAATGTGTGTTGACGTCACACTGACTGATAAAGAAGGCAACGAAATCGAAATGCCATCTCCGTTTGACACTATGGACGAACGCGCTGCTTTGAATTCTTCCGGTCATTCCGAAACCGGAAGAAGAAACGGCGAGTATTTGAAACAAGTAATGGAATCCGTAGGCTTCCAGGCATATGAGTGCGAATGGTGGCATTTTTATGATGTATCTACGGATCCGGCGCCGTTTTCGGATTATGAAATTTAATTTTTTGAACTACTAACGGGCAGCATAAGTGCAATTATGCTGCCTTTTTCATTACTTTCTAATACTTTTACTGAGCCACCGTGTTCCCGCGCAATGGAGTCAACCAGTGCCAGTCCCAGTCCGGCACCGCCCATAGCCCGGCTGCGGGACTTGTCTACACGGAAAAAAGGATCAAAGATTTTTTCTGATTTTCAGGTGAAATGCCGATGCCGGTGTCCTTTACCAGGATCATGACCTGGCTGTTTTTTTCTTTCACTGAAACTGTGACAGAGCCATTGGGACGGTTATATTTAATGGCATTTTCTACAAGATTGTAGACTGCACGATAAAGAAGTACATAGCTGCCGGTAACATCGGTATGCGAATCCTGACTGGAGCTGTCATCAAAATGAATGGAAATTCCTGCTTTTTCTGCAACTGGGTCCAGGTCGCAGAAAACCTCATCTACAAGCTCTTCCAGTGAAACCTGGTCTGTTCGTGGAACAGACTTCAAATTTGTCATGTCAAGAAGGGTTCCCACCAGCTGGGAAAGCCTTGCTGTCTGTTCCTTGATCATAGTGAAAAGCTGTTGGTATTCAACCATTTCCGGTTCCTGCTTTTTCTCAAAAACTTCCAGGTTGGTCTGCAATACTGCAAGTGGTGTCCGTAGCTCATGAGCTGCATTTGCAGAAAACTGTTTCTGTGTACTAAAGGCATTGTCCAGCCTGGTCAGCATTTCATTGAAAGAGCTGGTCAGCTGTGCAATTTCATCCTTTGAATTGGGAACAGCCAGTTGGGTGGAAAGGTTCTGCGCCTGGATCTGACTGACTTCGCTGGTTAGCTTCTGCAACGGCGTAAGGGTCTTTTTTGTAAGAAAATAAGTACACACGCTGGAAAGAAGAATAATGATCGTGGTGGCAATAACACTTCGGAGAAGAAAAGCCTCTTTGGTTTCCTGGATTTCCTGCTCAAACTGAGGAAAAAGGGCTTTGGGATCTACATTAAAGGTGATGGGGGAATCTCCATCCTGGGGATCCACCTTGATCATGTAATTCTGCAATCCGTCCATCCCCGGATACGGCAGAACGGCTGATGAAGAAGTACATAAGAATACAGGAGACAATCATCAGTAAGGATAGCAATAAAGTGAGTTTCAGCTGAAGTGAGGTGTGGAAACGTTTTTTTGTCATCTGTATTCCTCCAATATATAGCCCTGGCCAATTTTATTCTGAATAGGGTCAAATCCAATTGCAGCCTTTAGTTTTTTTTCTAAGAGATGAAATGTGCACACGGATGGAATTGCTGAAGGTATTTACGCTTCCGTCCCAAATATGTTCAATCATTTCTTCCGGTGAAATTACACGGTTCTGATGGAGCAGGAAATATTCCAGAAGGCTGCTTTCTTTCCTGGTAAGGGAAATCGGCACTCCATTTACAGAGGTTTCTCTTGTTCTGGTATCAAAGGTAAGCTGATTCCATTTCAGGCATACATCCTCTTGAACAAATTTCCGCCGGGTAAGGCTTCGGATTCTGGCTTCCAGCTCCTGGAAGTGAAAGGGCTTGGTAAGATAATCATTGGCTCCCAGATCCAGACCGTTTACTTTATCTTCAATCTGATCCCGGGCGGACAGGATCAGAACCGGGGTATTGGTATTGTGTTCCCGGAATTGGCGGAGAATTTCCAGACCGTCCGTGCCGGGAAGATTCAGATCCAGCAGAATCAGGTCATAATTTTCTGTCATACACAGGCAAAGCCCTTCGTCTCCATCGAAACAGATATCTGTTTCATAACCATCTATGCGAAGTCCCTCCGCAACAGAGCGGCAGAGCTGTTCTTCGTCTTCTATAATTAAAATGTGCATATTGTCTCCTTTCATAATGTGGTTTTCTGATAGACAGAATTATTTTTACGTACTTCGGTTGGTGTGGCACAAAAATGCTCATAAAAAACTTTTCGAAACAGTTTATAATTAGTGAATCCGTGGCGCTCCAGAATGACAGAAATTTTATCATTTGTGGATACCAGATCCTGATAAATATGGGAAATACGGATGTCATTCTGGTATTCCAGAAAAGTTGTTCCCATACATTTCTTAAAAAACCGGCAGAAATATTTTGGATCAAACATGGCAATCTGCGAAATCTCAGAAAGAGTGATTTGTCTGTTGTAATTATCGTTAATGTAATCCAGCACTGGTTTTATCTTTCCAGATTTTGATTTTTTTTGGTTAATGCGGAGTCTATCCGGACGGTACTTGAAATTGTGATATAGCTGATAAAGTACGTCAAAAAGCAGGCTGTTAAACAGTAATAGTGCGCCGTCAGGTTCTGTATCATAAACAAACTGCATTTTTTTCAAGTTTGTTTTTTTAATTGACGAAGCTTCGTTTTCTGACGCTGGTTATCTGTCTGGTTTGGCAGATGTGGTGGGTCTTCCAGCATAAAATGAAGTCCGTTCACATGGGGAATAAACTTTTCCATAAAAATTTGCGGAATTTGAAATACAATTGCCTTATTAGGGGTTGCACATAAAGTGGAATGAATTTCACCAGGCGGTATTAGTATACATTGATCCTGATGCAGAATCTGAGTGCTTTTTTCTGTGTTTATTTTTAATTGTCCCTCAAACAGATAAATAATTTCAATAGCATCGTGCCAATGTGGTGGAACATAACTTCCAGAATCCACAGAGGTATAAAAACGGACATTTGTTCTGGTATCGAGAGGGATAATTTCATAGTTGGAGGAGGTAAGTATTTTTTTCATAATGATGTCTCCTAAAAGAGAATATCGACCTATTGATTAGATACTATCATATCTGGAAAACTATTAGCAAGTGATTTAAGATAAATTTATAAGATAATTCAGCGCGTTGAAAAAAATGACACATTTAAAAGAAGATTTAGGAAAAGGAGAACATTAATGAACGAAAAAAGAAAACTGACTCCAGCATTACTTTTTGAGCGTTTCTGCTACGGATGCGGAGATTTTGGATGCAATATTATTTATACTGCAATGTCGGCATTTCTGTTATTCTATTACACAGATTATGCCGGAGTAAATGCAGCCGCTGTTGGAACTATTATGCTGGTTTCCAGAATATTTGATGGAATCAGCGATATTATTATGGGAATGATTGTTGACCGCACAAAGTCAAAATATGGAAAAGCAAGAGTCTGGATATTACGTGTATGTGTGCCGTTTGCATTAGCTGGCGTTCTGCTTTTTTCAGTACCAACAACTCTTGGCACGACAGCGAAACTGGTATACGTATTTATAACTTATAACCTGGTTTCAACGGTTGTATATACTGCAATTAATGTACCATATTCATCCTTGAATGCGCTTATGACTCAAAATCCATATGAAAGATCTGTACTTAGTATTTTCAGAAATCTTCTTGCAACAGCAGGGACTTTGACAATCAATATGGTTACATTACCTTTGGTAGAGTTTTTTGGAGATAATGCTGCAGCATGGACAAAAACATTCTGTATCCTGGGTCTGCTTGCTATAGTGGCGTTTCTTCTTACGTTCATTGGAACTAAAGAACGAGTTCATGCTGTTGCTGAACTTAATGGAGAAATGGAGAAAATCACCCTGTTAGAAGGTGTTAAATCGCTGTTTGCAAATAAGTATTGGATTATGATGAACTGTGTACTTGCACTCTTTTTTCTTTATTATGCAATTAACGGTGGAACAACTGTATATTTGCGAAAGATATTTTGGGAAGATAAAAATCTGGTAAGCACAATTAACGGTATTTACAATGCAATTCAGATTGTAGCAATGTTTTTTATAGCAGGCCTGGTAAAAAATATGGAAAACGTAATGTGTTTTCTCTTGGCCTTATTCTTGCTGCCATTGGAATGCTGATTCTTGAATTCGGAGGCAGTACAATGCCGGTTATTATAATTTCCAGTCTTATCCGTGGAATTGGAAATGCCTGTGGTGGAGCTACTATGTGGGCTATGGTTTCAGATACAATTGATTACGGTGAGTGGAAAACGGGGCATCGTACAGAAGGGCTTGTAAACAGTGCATGTAGTTTTGGTTATAAAATCGGAAATGGTATTGGTTCAGCACTTCTGGGTATTATTATTCAGATTGGTGGCTATGTGGGAGACGCAACAGTTCAGTCATCGTCAGCCTTATTTTCTATTCGCCTGTGTTTCACCTGGATTCCACTTGCTGTGTTTGCCGCATGTTTTATAATTTTACGTTTTTATCACCTGGATGATGAATTTGAAGGAATTATCAGGGATTTACATAAAAGAGCAGCGAAAATAATTAAAACGAAATGGAGGTTTTTACGATGATCCAGAACCCAATTTTACCAGGCTTTCATGCCGATCCATGTATCTGCCGAAAGGGCGACGACTTTTATATTGCAGTATCCTCCTTTGAGTGGTTCCCAGGAATCCCCATTTACCATTCAAAGGATATGAAAAACTGGGAGTTGTATTCCCATGCCCTTACCAATGCGGAAGATCTGACTTAAAAAAGCTGCCAAGTGCAAAAGGAATCTGGGCACCTTGCCTGACCTACTGTGAAGCAGATGATCTGTTTTATGTAGTATATGGTGTAATGAATTCCATGAATGCCAGATATTTTGATGTAGATAACTATCTGATCACAGCAAAAGATCTGCGCGGCCCCTGGAGTGAACCGGTTTATCTTCATTCTTCCGGTTTTGATGCTTCTATGTTTCATGATGATGACGGCAAAAAATATATTGTGGCTCTTGAATGGGAGACAAGAACAGAATACGAGAAACCGGGTCCGATCTGTATTGTAGAATATGATCCGGCACAGAAAAAAGTAGTGGGAATGCCAAAAGCTTTCTGGAGAGGAGGTACAGACCGTGGTTGTATTGAGGCGCCTCATCTGACTAAGCGTGGGAATTACTACTATATAATGTGTGCTGAAGGCGGAACGGGCTATTATCATAGCGTGACAATGGGACGTTCTGAAAATGTATGGGGACCATATGAGGCTGATCCATGTAACCCAATTGTAACTTCTGTTCCGGAAAATCATAACGAACGTGCTGATTGGGATCACTTGAAGCCTCGCTATTATAATCCGGAGAGTAAGCTTCAGAAATCCGGTCATGCCAGTTATGTGGATCTTCCGAACGGAGAAACCTGGCTGGTACATCTCACTTCCAGACCTTTTGTTCCAGAGCTTCGCTGCACTCTTGGCCGTGAAACTGCCATTCAGCGTATGAAATGGACAGAGGACGGCTGGCTTCGAATGGAAAATGGAGGCAATATGGCCCAGGAGTCTGTGGAGGAGAGTAAGCTTCCCGAGTATCCGGTGAAAAAAGCTTCCGCAGAGGGATGACTTTGATTCTGAAGCTCTTGGAATCGGTTATTATGCGCCTCGCATTGATCCTGTGACTTTCGTTGACCTGAAAGCAAGACCAGGCTGGATTCGCCTGCGTGGTCAGGAATCCGGCTGCTCTTTGAATAAGACAAGTATTTTGGCAAGAAAGCTGACAAGTGTACAGGCGGCGGTAACAACAAAGGTTGATTTTACTCCGCTGAGTTACCAGCATACAGCTGGTTTGATCCTTTATTATGATAATATGAACTTTGTATATTTGTATAAATATTTCAGCGTACACTGAATCACAGTGCGATTTCTGTTATGCAGGTGGAAAATGGAATAAAACGGGAATTCCCGGAAGCAAGGACTTTTGTGGAAGACGGACAGGACATCTGGATGCGGCTGGAGATAAAGGGCAGAAAATCCTGTTTTAAGTGGTCGCTTGATGGAGATACCTATAAAGAAATCGGACCATGCTTTGATACTACGAAATTTTCGGATGAGTATTCTGAGTTTGGTGAATTTACAGGAACCTTCGTAGGAATCACCTGTGGCGACCGTATGCTTCATCAGCACACAGCTGATTTTGACTTCTTTGAATATGTGGTAGATGAAACTGTGGATATAAAATGATAAAGGAGAAATGAGGAATGGTAAAACGTAAAGTTAGAATTGAGAATATGAAAGATGTTGATACATTTAATAAGTTATGTTCTAAATTCGATTGTGATATGGATTTAATCAGTGGAAAATATTATGTAAACGCAAAATCTATTATGGGAATCTTCAGTCTTGACTTGGAAATGCCATTAGAGCTTGTGGCAGATATGGAAGATGAAAAAATAGTTGATAATGTTTTTAAAGAGTTTCTTGTTTAACAGCCTGAAATAAATGTTTTTTTCAAAAAAATAAAATTCTTAACACAGATTTTATAGGAAAGATGTTAAATACGTTCAGACAAATAAAAAATGCTGAAAGGAAAATTAAAATGATGAATAAAAAAAGACTTATGGCAATTCTGGCAGCAGGAGTTCTGACAGCAACATCTTTCAATCCGGCTATGATCAAGGCTGAAAGCGTATCAGCAGAAGAAGCTGGCATGGCAGTTCCGGCAGATGCAGCAGGCATGAGCGTACCTGCGGATGCAGCTGGCGCAGCAGTATCAGCAGATGAGGCCGGCGCAGCCGTTTCAGCAGACGAAGCTGGCGCAGTGGTAGCCGGTGACGGTTCTGAGACAGCTGTTTTCTCTGAAGATGGCACACCTGTGAAAAAAACAGTAAAAGCAGCAGATATTAATATGAAGGTTCAGGATTCCTACGATTTCCCATTCCTTGGCTTAAAGGCAGTCCTTCCGAAAGAACTGAAGAAACAGATAGAAAACTCCGATATGCTTATGATCACAGAGGAAGAATGGAATGATGACATGACTGGCTTCAAGTATGCCTTTTTCCACTGGAATAAGCTTACTGAGGAGCAGAAAAACGAAGATGTAAACCTTCTTGGAACCGGCTATGAGGACTGGCTCAAGAGCATCGAAAGAGTTGGTACACTTGGTGTTTACAGCAAGGACGTGATTGATGATCTGGATTCTATCACTGGCTGTAACGAGCACAAAGAGCTGGGAACAAGCGAGGATGGAAATTATAAGTACTATCTCAGCATTAATAAAGATGCTGAATCTGATTTAACAGATGAGATTGAAAAAATCGAGACTACAATTACAGAAATGACAGCATTTGATCCAAATAAATCCGTATTTGATATGCCAGCAGAGAATGCCAACCCGGCTGCAGAAAATGTAGGCGCATTTGAGACAACGGATATTGATGGAAATGCCTATACAGAAAAAGTATTCAGTGACTATGACCTGACTCTTGTAAACTGCTTTACAACCTGGTGCTCTCCGTGTGTAAATGAAATGCCAGACCTTGACAAGCTCTATCAGGAGATGAAGGAAAAGGGTGTGGGCGTAGTTGGAATGGTTATTGATTCTGTAGGCGAGGACGGAACTACAGATGAAGATACTGTGAAAAAAGCGCAGATTCTCAAGGAAAAAACAGGAGTTACCTATCCTCTTCTGATTCCGGATGCAGGAAACATGAATGGACGTATCAGCGGTCTCAGCAGCTTCCCGGAATCCTTCTTTGTAGATAAAGATGGAAACATTGTAGGAGATCCGATCATGGGCAGCAGAAATCTGGAAGACTGGAAAACAGCTGTAGAGGATGCACTGGAAAAAATTAATTCCGAAAAATAAAAAGTGGTTAGGGAATGTAGGATGAAAAATTATATAAATAAAATCACTCAGTCCAAATGGACAGGAATCGCCCTTGCAGCGGTGGGGATTCTGATGATGGCCTTTGGTATTTACCGGGGTGAAATGGAAGTTGTTTTTACAAAAGCTGTAAATATCTGTATGGAGTGTATTGGAATTGGATGATAAGAAAATGAACATAAAAACTGGCCCAGACATACCATACAGGCACTTTGGGCGCTGCTTACAAATTCACATTTATCTGGATTTGTAACTGGAAAAATATATACAGGAAAGCTGAAAAATGCCTGTGTTCCGGGCCTGAACTGCTATTCCTGTCCCGGGGCAGCAGGAGCCTGTCCCATTGGTTCCTTACAGGCTGTGGTTGGAAGCTGGAACTTTAAATTTGCCTATTACGTAATCGGATTTCTGATTTTCGTAGGTGCGATCCTGGGAAGGCTGGTGTGTGGTTTTCTCTGTCCCTTTGGTCTGATCCAGGACCTGCTGAATAAGATTCCTTTTCCAAAGAAAATTCGTACTTTCAAAGGAGACAAACTTCTTCGAAAGCTGAAATACGTGATTTTTCTGGTGTTTGTAATTCTGCTTCCCCTGTTTCTCACAGATATAATGGGCCAGGGAGCACCCTATTTCTGTAAGCTGATCTGTCCGGCCGGAACTTTGGAGGGCGGATTGCCGCTGGTACTTTTGAACAAGGCTATGCGCGGTGCCATTGGCTGGCTGTACATATGGAAAAATACAATTCTGATCGTGACAATTGTTCTTTCCATTATTATTTACAGACCATTTTGCCGTTATATTTGTCCGCTTGGCGCATTTTATTCCGTATTCAATAAGGTTTCCATTTACCGCTACCGTGTAGATATGGAAAAATGCGTTCACTGTGGAAAATGTGCAAAGGCTTGCCAGATGGTGGTCAACCCTGTGGAAAACCCCAACAGTCCGGAATGTATCCGTTGCGGACGGTGTAAGCAGGCATGTCCGGTACACGCCATTGCGAGTGGGTGCAAGAGATAACAGGAATGTTTTTACCATTTTTATGGGGATTAACTTTATGTATGTTTTATAAGTAAAAAAGCTTACTGCGATTTAGACATTGGAAAAAATAAATGTCTAAGTTGTAGTAAGCTTTTATTGTTTATGGTGTCAGGAAATACTCTCGATTACATTACGGAGATACTCGTAGCAGATCTTAAGATTTTTCTCACCCTCTTTATCCAGCGGAATCTGCAGTGTGCGTTCCACGCCATTTCGTGAAATAACGCATGGAAGGCTCATTGCGATTCCTTCTAATCCGTATTCCCCTTCCAGAACAACGGAAGCCGGTACAACGGCACGTTCATTTCGCATAATGGCTCCTACAAGACGGCAGACGCTGAGGGCGATGCCGGAGCTTGTGTAGCCCTTCAATTCTACAATGTCCAGACCGCTGACCTTCACCTCGTGAAGCAGCTTTTCACAGTCAACAGGCTCTTTCAGACCAAACTGTTTCTGAAAATCATGGAAAGGAATTCCTACAATATTAACCGCATTCCATGGAATAAAGCTTGTGCCGCCGTGTTCGCCCAGAACGAATCCGGTGACATTTTTGGCATCTACGCCGCACAGGTCGGCAAGCATTTTATTGAAGCGGGCGGTGTCCAGAAGAGTACCGGTACCGATCAGAAGATTTCGGGGATAGTTGAATTCCTTCTGTGCAATATAAGTAAGAATGTCCATTGGATTTGAAACATTGATAATAATGGCAGAACGGGTGTAAGTGGTGATCTGTGTCATGATCTCTTTCATCACCTGTACATTGGTCTGCAGTAGCACCATGCGGTCACGGGAATTGCCTGGCTGAATGCTGGGACCTGCGGTGTTGATGATAATTTGGGCGTCTTTACAGTCCTCGTAGGTACCCACCCGGATGTTTGCGTTGGCACTGTATGCAAAGGCGGTGGTGTGGCTGGCATCCAGTACGACTCCCAATGCGTTTTTTTTGATTTCTGTTTATGACAACGATCTCATCTGCAAGATTCATTCGCAGAAGAGAGTCCAGAATTGCAGATCCCACATGACCTGCGCCGATCAGAACAATTTTTCCATAACTTATATTTTCCATGATGTCAGGCTCCTTTAGAAATGTAAACTTTCATATATAGTGATGTCACCGATAGACGACATGTCTGTTTTGTGAATAAGAATAGCACTTGTGTGCTGCAGAAACAAGAGAATTTTTGATTGCACTGTAAAAAATACGGAGTGACAAAAATGAAAACGATTTTCATATTGACTTTGAAAAAGAATCTGCTATAATATGAAAATGATTTTCAAATTGGAGGCGCGGGAAATGAGCGAAAAAGCACAATATCGTACCAGACAGATTACAGAGCTGGAGAATTATCTGTGCTCTATGGAAGGAAAACATGTTACAGTCAGCGATATATGCAAATACTTTAAAAGTCAGGGGATTTCTATCGGAACCACAACGGTGTACCGCCAGCTTGACCGGATGGTGGAGCAGGGACTGGTTGCCAAATATGTGGTAGACGGCACCAGCAGTGCATGCTTCGAGTATCTGGGACATGATGAGCATTGTCATAAGCATATATGCTTTCATTGCAAATGCGAGAAGTGTGGAAAGGTGATTCATCTGGAATGCGGGGAAATGGCACATCTGGGCGAGCATATGCTGGCAGACCATGGATTTCAGTGGGATTTTACCAGGACGGTGTTTTATGGAATCTGTGAGGAGTGTAGAGGAAAATAATGAGGTTGAACATGCACAAATTAAAAAATAAATTCAAAAGGCTATTCATGTCAGCTGCCACAATAGGTACTGCCTGCCTTCTTGCAGGCTGCGGTGCAGGTGCGGCAGCAGGAACTGACAATTCCAGTGTGACAGAAAGCCAGAGCGGGGTAAATGGCAGCGAACAGGAAAATGCCAGCTCAGATAGTCAGAAGCTTCAGATTGTAGCCACTATTTTTCCAGAATACGACTGGGTAAAGGAAATCCTGGGTGACCAGGCTGATAATGTGGATCTTACCCTGCTTTTGGGTAACGGAACAGACATGCATAGTTTCCAGCCTACCATGGAAGATATTTTGAAAGTATCCACCTGTGACCTGTTTATTTATGTAGGCGGTGAGTCTGATTCCTGGGTTGCCGATGCATTGAAGGGCGCCGGAAACCCAGATCGAAAAGCAATCAACCTGATGGACGTGCTGGGAGACCAGGTGAAGGAAGAAGAGCTTGTAGAGGGGATGCAGGATGAAGACGACCACACTCACGAAGAAGGGCATACCCACGATGATGATCTGGAATACGATGAGCATGTCTGGCTGTCTTTGAAAAATGCGTCTCTGTTCTGCGACACCATTGCCAGTAGTCTGGCTGATGCCGATCCGGAGCATTCCCGGCTTTATCAGCAGAACGCCGAGGCTTACGAAGAAAAACTGGCAGCTCTCGATCAGGAATACCAGACATCAGTGGAGAAATCCCAGTCAAAAACCCTGCTTTTTGCAGATCGTTTCCCGTTCCGCTATTTAATTGACGACTACAATCTTACTTACTACGCTGCATTTGCCGGCTGTTCCGCAGAAACAGATGCCAGCTTCGAGACCATCACATTTCTGGCTGGCAAGCTGGATGAGCTGAACCTTCCGGCTGTTCTCACCATCGAGAATTCCGATCAGAAAGTAGCGAAAGCAGTAATTGAAAATACAAACACTAAGGATCAGAAGATTTTGACATTAAATTCCATGCAGTCCGTAACAACAAAGGATGTGGAAGAGGGAACCACATACCTTTCCATCATGGAAAATAATCTCCAGATTCTGAAGGAGGCATTATGAGTCTGATTACTTGCGAGAACCTTACATTGGGATATGAAGGAAAAGCGATTTTGTCCGGGCTGGATTTCAGCGTAAATTCCGGTGATTACCTTTGTATCGTAGGAGAAAACGGCTCTGGGAAATCCACACTGATGAAAACACTTCTTCATCTTCAGAGCCCTATGAGCGGCAGTATCATTCTGGGAGACGATTTAAAAATCAACGAGATTGGCTACCTGCCACAGCAGACTGCACTTCAGAGAGACTTCCCTGCTTCGGTAGACGAAATTGTGATGTCCGGTTTCCTGGGAAGAATGGGACTTCGTCCTTTTTACAATAAAGCAGAGAAAAAGAAGCCCGTGAATTGATGGAGAAAAACCAGGATTACGGATCTGGCTGACCGTTGTTATCGACAATTGTCCGGCGGGCAGCAGCAGAGAGTGCTTCTGACCAGAGCTCTCTGCGCCACAAGGAAAATCCTCCTTCTGGATGAGCCTGTTTCTGGCCTGGATCCGGTTGCAACTGCGGATATGTACCAGATTATCAACGAATTAAATAAAGAAGACCGAGTAACCATCATCATGATTTCTCACGATATCAGTGAAGTAGCAACTTATGCAAGTCATGTGCTGCATATTGGGCAGAAGGTTTTCTTCGGAACAAAAGAGGAATATCTGGAAAGCAAGATTGGAAAGAGGCTTGTGGATGCTGGAGAGGAGGGAAAAGCATGAGCGGAATTTTTGAAAAACTGGTATTTTATTTCCAGTATCCATTTGTGTGGTATGCTTTGATCGTAGGCGTGCTTATTGCACTTTGCTCCTCTCTTCTGGGGGTAACGTTGGTGCTGAAGCGGTTTTCCTTTATTGGGGATGGACTGTCCCATGTGGCATTCGGCGCTATGGCCGTTGCGTCGGTGCTGAATTTCAGCAACAATATGCTGTTCGTTATGCCGGTAACTGTGATCTGTGCGGTGCTGCTTCTTCGTACAGGACAGAGTACAAAGATCAAAGGAGATGCGGCAATCGCTATGATTTCGGTTGGAGCCCTGGCAGTTGGCTATCTGCTGATGAATGTTTTTTCCACAGGTTCTAATATTTCCGGAGATGTGTGCAGCAGCCTGTTTGGTTCTACGTCAATCCTGACCCTGACCACATCTGAGGTGTGGCTGTGTGTAGTGGTGTCTGTTATTGTTGTGGCACTGTTTACAGTATTTTATCATAAGATATTTGCAGTTACCTTTGATGAAAATTTTGCAAAAGCTACTGGAACCAGGACAGATATGTACAATCTTCTGATTGCGGTGATCACAGCAGTGATCATTGTACTGGCTATGAATCTGGTGGGGTCCCTGTTGATCTCAGCTTTGATTATTTTCCCGGCACTGTCGGCAATGAGGATCTATAAACGATTCAGCGCAGTAATTATCTGTTCGGCGATTTTATCTGTGTTGTGTGCATTTCTTGGAATTATTGTTTCCATCCTGGGCGGAACGCCGGTAGGGTCTACTATTGTGGCTGTAGATATTGCGGCGTTTCTGGTGACAAGCCTGATTGGGAAGCTTTTAGAGAGATAGAATATGGTATAGAGCGGTAGAGTGTGTCTGAAAAATCAGACAAGTTAATATGGCAGTTACTTAATATTCGATGTATAGGGCGTTCTTGTGAGTGGTTCAGCTTGCAGGGGACGCCTTTTTTATGTAATAGGAAATTCTGTTGGAATTGCCTATTACATGAAAAAAACCTAACGGGTAGGAACGCGCTACGGCGGAAAGGGCAGCTGTCGCTCGGGGCGGCCCGCCGCAGGCGGAGAATCCTGCAAGCTGGATCCTTTTTATATGGGCAATGAGAAAAAGTACTAACCAGAGTATAGTGCTTTTTCCTGGGTAAATTTCTTATAATATAGTTACAGCAGAATGATACAGTTGTAGAAAAAATTTCTGGTTACATGTTTTGTATCTGGCTGCAAAGTTAAAACTATATTTTTCAGAAAAATTATATGATTCAGGGAGGGTGCTTATGAAAAGAAAAATAATTGCTGCAGTATTTACCGGAATGTTAACCGCCGCATTGTTTCCTGCTATTGCCCATGCAGAAATCGAAAATCCGGAGGACTATATGGGCATCTGGTATGCCAATTATGTAATATATTCTGACGAAAGCAGCGAACGCCACAATGTAGCAGAATATTTGAACCAATACTTGGAAATGAGGCTGATGGAAGACGGAAGTGCTTACATGGAAATGTCCTACAATAGTGAGGAGCCAGACTCGGCAGAAATTCTGAAGGTCTCATGGAAACTGGAGGATGGGAAAATACTTGTTTCCCTGGAGGAAGGAGACATTTATCTTGATACAGTGGACGGAGAGTTTGTGGGGAGCTTAGATGAGGATACCCAGGTGATTTTTGGACGTGAACTGGTGCAGACAGGAGAAGCTCAGAGCCTGGATAATCTGGACGATCTGGAAGATAGTGAAAAAGCTAAGATTCCAAAGGAGAATCCCTACATTTATCATCCGGAAACAGACAATCCGGAGGAGATCATTGCCCGCTATCTTGGGGCTGCGAATTTGGAAAAAGGTTATGAAGTTTCCGTGGATGAAGACAATGGAACCTTTACAGCTCATTGGGCAGGAGATGAATATTATGATCCCAGGGACTATGTTGGAAGCTACCGAATAACGGATGATAACTATATCAACATTTGCTGGAGAGAGGTCACCAGTGAGTATGGCGATAAATGCTATGGTGCGGTTCTGGTAGACCGCTGGAACCAGTTTACGATAAATGAGGATCTTGGAAATCTGTCCGAAGTTATGACAGCCATGGCAAACGACATAAACAGCGGACGTGTTTTCACAGCTTACAGGACGGAAATCACAGAAGGCTCTGAAAACCAGGGTGCTGTGAAATTTATAGATGAGGATTACGAAGTTTCCTATAGCTACCAGATCATTCCGGGTGCAGATCCTATGGTGACACTTACCAGGTATGATTCGGAATATGATTATGAACAGGTGTATACAAATTATCAGCTGAGGGAAATGCTGTAGGAAAATAGGAAAAATTGGAAAATGTGTAAAAAAATGTGGAAATTAGCACTCACCTCTTGACAGTGCTAATAATAGGTGCTATATTACAACTAGAACAAAGGAAGGGGATAAAAAGAAAGCAAAAGCGAAAGGCTTTATGAATTCCCTACCACCCGAGTTCCAAGAA
>ENA-OQET01000804-OQET01000804.1-human-gut-metagenome-genome-assembly--contig:-NODE-804-length-15436-cov-4.584493_pt1 | contig 15436 bp, 10 predicted proteins | sample MGYA00242800_ERZ504645 | MGnify/ENA primary metagenome ERZ504645 (study PRJEB26092, sample SAMD00036308) | human gut metagenome | host: Homo sapiens | study: EMG produced TPA metagenomics assembly of... | reverse complement strand
CACAAAAACATGCAAGAGACAGGATCAGACAGTACAGGGTCCTACGATATATTTTAACTGTCGGTACATCTGCTTGTATCATCATGGGAGTGAGTGGAATGAATATTCCATCCCCACTCTTGTTTATAGCAGCAGTCATCTTTGTTTTTCTTATCAGATATTTTTCAAAATATTCAGATAAATACGCAAAAGAACAGAGAGATTTAAGCATGCTTGTCGATCAGATTGAACGTATTTCCAATGGAGAACTGACGGCAACGACCGATATTTCACAAGAATCTGCGTATTATGAATACAGTCAGAAACTGACCAATATCGGGCAGGGAATGGAAAAAGCATTAGAAACACAGATGAAGGGCGAGAGAATGAAGATCGATCTGATCACAAATGTATCACATGATCTGAAGACACCGCTGACTTCTATCATTGGATACGTTGATCTCTTAAGCAGAGATCAGACATTATCCGCAGAATCAAGAGATTATGTAACCATCCTGATCAACAAGACCGAACGCTTAAAAGCCATCATTTCTGACCTGTTTGAACTTGCGAAGGCAACAAGTGGAGATGCGAAAGTAGATCTGGAAGAAATGGATATGAAACGTCTGGTAGAACAGACACTGGGGGATATGGCAGATCAGATAGAAGAATCTGGATTTGCGATCAGATATCAGTGCGAAGCTACACACACAAGATTTATCGGAGACAGCAGCCGCATGTATCGTGTGGTACAAAATGTCATAGAAAATGCCTTAAAATACTCCCTGAAAGGAACCAGGATCTTCCTAAGGATCACCGAAGCAGATCAAAAAGTAAAATTAGAAGTTATAAACACAGCATCCTATGAGATGAATTTTACAGAAGAAGAGATCATGGAACGGTTTGCAAGAGCGGAGAAATCACGTACCAGCGAAGGAAACGGAATTAGGACTTTCCATTGCAGACAGTTTACAAAGAATGTGGAGGAGAGTTTCGATAAGAATAGACGGAGACCAATTCCTGGTTACTATACAATTTAAACAATATTTAGAGGTAAACAAATAGATTTCATATATTTTTTGACTAAATTGACAAAATTGTAAAAAAACTATGTTGAAAGGGTAGAAAAACATAAATATAAAAGTATATACTACTAATTGTGTCGACAATATGCACATAGACCATTTGAGAGAATGGGTTTTTAAATCCTTTTTTTCATGAAGTTTTGATACATGGTGACTTATGGAATGGTTGCGTATTTGAAGACATCTGCTTTTAAAGTCTCTTCAGACATTAAGATCTGGAGGGGGCCTTTTTTTCTTATTGCATAGGTAGAATAAGACGTAACAGCATTTGATACAAATAAATGCTTCTGGTATAATAAAAAGAAAAAAGCATGCACGGAAAGGACACGAAAGAATGAAGAGACGTTTAATCAGCCTTGTCCTTGTATTGATGCTTGTCATGACAGCAGGATGCGGGAAGAAGAGTACAACAAAGAAACTCAAGACAGAAGATCTGGATGAAACAACCCTGCAGGGAATGGCAAAAGATATCACAAAGGAGATGTCCTTAAAGAATAAGATCGGACAACTATTTATGGTATCTGTTTATCAATTAGATGAGGCAGAAAGCAAGAATCAGACAAGCGTGACGAGCCAGATGAAGAAGACATTGAAGAAGTATCCAGCAGGTGGGGTGATCATGTTTGCGAAGAATATCAACACACCTGATCAGACAAAGAAGATGACGAATGAGCTTCAAGATGCCTCCTATATTCCACTATTTATGGCAGTGGATGAGGAAGGTGGACAGGTTTCAAGAGTCGCATCTAATCCCAAGATGAAGATGACAGTATATCCATCTGCACAGGAAGTTGGAAGAACTTACAGTAATAAGAAGATCGCACAGATGGGTAAGACACAGGGAAAGGAATTAAAAGAGCTTGGATTTAATATGAATCTGGCACCAGTCGCAGACGTTTTAACGAACAAGAATAACACAGAGATCGGAGACCGAAGCTTTGGAACAGATTCAAAGAAAGTTGCCAATATTATCACGACACTGGTAAAGAATATGCAGAAACAACAGATCTCAGCGACATTAAAGCATTTTCCAGGAAGTGGACAGACTGGAGGAGACACACACCGCGGAAGTACAGAGACTGACCAGACGATCAATGCATTAAGAGATACAGATTTTAAACCATTTAAAGCAGGGATCAAGGCAAAAGCTGATGCAGTGATGGTGTCACATCTGATGCTGTCTAATGTGACAGATGAGAAGGAGCCTTCAAGCCTAAGCAGCAGAGTTGTATCAGATATTCTAAGAGATGAACTTGAATATAAGGGCGTTATCATGACCGATGCGATGAACATGAAAGCAATCACAGATAACTATAGTTCCGGAGAAGCAGCAGTGAAAGCAATTCAGGCAGGAGTTGACCTGATCGTGATGCCGGATAACTATAAAGAAGCATACAAGGCAATTAAGAAGGCACTAAAAAGTGGCAAGATCAAAGAATCAAGAATCGATAAATCTGTAAGAAGGATCATATATACAAAGCTTAAGCGAGGAGAGATCCCTCCGGATACTACATTATTAAAAGAGAATCAATAACAGGGATGCTTGCAGATTTAAAATGAATATGTTACTATCAAAAATGTGTATTTTACAAACGAAACTAAAGATTGTATAACAGAAAGGTCAAAAGATCACGATGAGCAGAGAGAACTTTGATAAGTTGGGAGAAGAATGTGGAGTTTTCGGTATCTACGATTTCGATGGCAATGATGTAGCGTCAACGATCTATTATGGATTGTTTGCACTTCAGCATCGAGGTCAGGAAAGCTGCGGAATTGCAGTTTCTGATACGAATGGTCCAAAACGTAATGTCACATCTCAAAAAGGTATGGGATTATGTAATGAAGTGTTTACACCAGATTCCCTTCAGGCATTAAAGGGAGATATCGGTGTGGGGCATGTAAGGTATTCAACAGCAGGAGAGAGTGTTCCTGAGAATGCCCAGCCACTGGTTTTAAATTATGTAAAAGGTACTTTAGGACTTGCACATAATGGTAATCTGATCAATGCAATAGAACTTCGCGAAGAATTAGAAAAGACAGGAGCTATTTTCCAGACAACGATCGATTCCGAAGTTATCGCATATCATATCGCAAGAGAACGCGTAAATACATCATCAATTGAGAAGGCAGTAGCCAGAGCAATGCAGAAGATCAAAGGTGCGTATTCCCTGATCGTTATGTCACCAAGGAAACTGATCGGGGCAAGAGATCCATATGGATTTAAGCCATTATGTATCGGTAAGAGAGATAACGCTTATGTATTAGCATCTGAAAGCTGTGCATTAGATACGATCGGAGCAGAATTTATCCGTGACGTGAATCCAGGAGAGATCGTAACGATCACAAAGGATGGAATTCAGTCAGACTGTGATTTATGCCTTCCAAAGGAAAAAACAGCAAGATGTATCTTTGAATACATTTATTTTGCGAGACCAGACAGTGAGATTGACGGAGTTGGGGTATACCACTCAAGAATTCAGGCAGGAAGATACCTCGCACAGGATTCACCAGTAGAAGCAGACTTAGTTGTCGGAGTACCAGAATCAGGAAATGCAGCAGCTCTTGGATATTCCTTAGAGTCAGGAATTCCATACGGAACCGCGTTTGTCAAGAACGGTTATGTTGGAAGAACTTTCATTAAACCAGGACAGAGCAGCCGTGAATCAAGCGTGCAGATCAAGTTAAATGTTTTAAAAGAAGCAGTCAAAGGAAAGAGAGTCATCATGATCGATGATTCCATTGTACGAGGAACAACAAGTGACCGCATTGTGAAGATGTTACGCGATGCAGGAGCGACAGAAGTTCATGTAAGGATCAGTTCCCCACCATTCCTGTGGCCATGCTATTTTGGAACTGATATTCCAGAGAGAGAACAGCTGATCGCATATAACAGATCGATCAACGAGATCTGTGAAGTGATCGGAGCAGATAGTTTAGGATACTTAGGAGAAGAGAGACTTTCACAGATGGTACAGGGATTACCGATCTGTAAAGGATGTTTCACAGGTGAGTATCCAATGAAACCGCCAACAAGAGATATTCGTGGAAATTTTGAAAGATAAGGATAAGGAGATTTTTATGAACGACCGTTACCAGAGCCCATTATCAGAACGTTATGCAAGCAAAGAGATGCAGTACATCTTTTCTCCAGATAAGAAGTTTAAGACATGGAGAAAGTTATGGATCGCACTTGCTGAGACAGAGAAAGAATTAGGACTTGATATTACACAGGAACAGATCGACGAATTAAAAGCACATGCAGAAGACATCAACTACGATGTAGCAAAAGAACGTGAAAAATTAGTCCGTCATGATGTTATGTCTCACGTATATGCATACGGAGTACAATGTCCAAAGGCAAAAGGAATCATCCATTTAGGAGCAACTTCCTGCTATGTTGGTGATAACACAGATATCATCATCATGACAGAAGCATTAAAGCTTGTCAGAGTGAAATTATTAAATGTGATCAACGAATTATCCAAATTCGCAATGAAATACAAAGATCTTCCAACACTTGGATTTACACATTTCCAGCCAGCACAGCCTACAACAGTAGGTAAGAGAGCAAGCCTTTGGCTGATGGATCTCGTATATGATCTAGAAGATCTTGATCACGTGATCGCTAACATGAGATTATTAGGATCAAAAGGAACAACAGGAACACAGGCAAGTTTCTTAGAGTTATTCGAAGGAAACCACGAAACGATCAAGAAGATTGATGGAATGATCGCCAAGAAGATGGGATTTGACAAATGCCAGCCAGTATCTGGACAGACATACTCTAGAAAAGTTGATTCCCGCGTGATCAACGTATTAAGCCAGATCGCACAGTCTGCTCATAAGTTCTCAAACGACATCAGACTTCTTCAGCACTTAAAAGAAGTAGAAGAACCATTTGAAAAGAACCAGATCGGATCATCTGCAATGGCATATAAGAGAAACCCAATGAGAAGTGAAAGAATCGCTTCCTTAGCAAACTACGTAATGTCAGATGCTATGAACCCAGCATTAGTAGCATCTACACAGTGGTTTGAAAGAACATTAGATGACTCAGCCAACAAACGTTTATCTGTACCAGAAGGATTCTTAGCGATCGATGGTATCTTAGACCTTTACTTAAACGTTGTAGACGGATTAGTTGTATACCCTAAGGTTATCGAAAGCCGTTTAAGAAGCGAACTTCCATTCATGGCAACAGAGAATATCATGATGGATGCAGTAAAAGCTGGTGGAGACAGACAGGAACTTCATGAGAAGATCCGTGTACATTCTATGGCAGCAGGAAAAGTTGTCAAAGAAGAAGGAAAAGCAAACGATCTGTTAGAAAGAATCGCAGCAGACCCAGCATTTGGTATGAACATGGAGCAGTTACAGGCGATCATGAAACCAGAGAACTTCGTAGGACGTGCACCACAGCAGACAGAAGAATTTGTGAATGAAGTGATCAATCCAATTCTGGAAGAGAATAAAGAAGTACTCGGATTAACAGCTGAGATCAACGTATAATAAGATAAAATTTTAATATAAAAAGAGATGGAAAGATCAAAACAATATAGATTTTTCCATCTCTTTTTGCTGTATTTTAAGAAAAAATTACCAAAAAGCAGGAAATGAGCAGGAGTAGATATAGGAAATTAAGAAAAAAGGTACTATAATAAATTTTATAATAAAATATATAGAAGGATTATAGTTTTTTATACAAGGAATGCATGTAGGAGTATTAGGTGCAGATCATACCTGGTTTATGACAACGTTAATGATTTGCTATATATTAACACCGTTGATAGAAAAAATCTGGAAAAGAATTCAATATAAAAAGACACAATGGGGCATACTAGTTGGATTACTTATAGTTCCGTTTATTATGGCATATCTGCTGCCGGATTATATATTTTTCATTACATATCATGTGTGCTTTTATGCAATAGCATATTATGTAGGAAGTAATTGGGAAAGACTTGGAAAATCAACTAATAAATCAGCAGTTATATATTTTATTGTTATGTGTCTGGCATTTGCAACGAGATTTATTGGACGAATAATGATTGATGGTACGAAATTATATAATCTTGTTATTGTAAATTATACACATTATGTGGCAGCAGCATGTATATTTATGCTATTTTCAATTATCTTTTCTAAAGCGAAAATGCTAAAAATTGTACAATTTGTTGATGGTATAAGTTTTGAAATTTATCTTTGCCACTATATGTTTATTGTGGGACCAGTATCAGTAATGTATATTACGGGGAATTGGATAATTAACAGCATTATTGCGGTGTGTATTGCGTAATTATTTGCAGTAATATTACATAAATTATCGAAAGGGATAAGAAAAATCTTAAGGGTTCATAGCACTTAAGATGTGTTTTTGAAAAATAAACTTATAAATAAAGAAAATACCGCATAGATATATTGATTCTAATAAAACTGTTTATTAAAATATATATCAGGTGTTACTACATTGACGTGAATGGCGGTTTGCTTCCTACGGGGGATTCTAGTGCGTGGAAAGCATGATGCCAAGACAGAAAAATAACCGCCTTAGCCTAGAAAGTTAAGCGGTTATTTTTATAACTTATTAATATCAGGCGAACCGTCATCGGTAGCACCTTTCTTTATTAATATACTAACATTTGGTATATTTTATGTCAACAAATAAAAAATAAAGGAGAGGTGAATATATACTATGGATCAAGAAAAATTAAGAACCATATTGCAGATAGGTGAAACAATAGCAGTAGAATTTAAAAGATGCAGCAACCGAATAGAAAATGATGTATATCAAAGTGTATGTTCCTTTCTGAATCGTTTTGGTGGAGATATTTACCTTGGAGTAGAAGACGATGGGACTGTTTGTGGAGTTCCTGAAAATGCAGCAGGAGATATGATAAAGAATTTTATAAAGATTATCAGTAATCCCAATATGTTTACTCCAACCATATATCTATCACCGGAAATTATAAAGTATGAAGGAAAAACGATCATTCATATTCATATACCAGTCAGCGCAGAAGTACACAGTTTCAAAAAAGAAGTTTATGACAGAGTAGACGATGCAGATGTAAAAGTTACTGTAACTGCTCAACTTGCAATGATGTATATTAGAAAACAGAATAGATTTACAGAGAAACAGATTTATCCTTATATTTCACTGGAAGATTTTAGATTAGATTTATTGCCACGAATTAGAAAAATGGCAACAAATAACATTGAGGGTGTGCATAGTTGGGAAAGTATGAGTGATGAGGAATTATTGAGAAGTGCGGGATTATATGGAAAGGACAGAGCGACAGGAGAAAGTGGATATAATCTGGCAGCAGTTATGTTATTGGGAAAAGATGATCTGATCATGGATATTTGCCCAGCTTATGAAACGGATGCGTTGGTAAGAAGAGTTAATGTGGATCGCTATGATGATCGGGAGATCATTAGAACAAACTTAATAGAAAGTTACGATCAATTAATGGAATTTGGAAGAAAACATTTGTCTGATAAATTTTTTATAGAAGGGGTGGAACGAAAAAATTTGAGGAATATTATAACCAGGGAAATGATTGCAAATACATTGATTCATAGAGAATTTACGAGTTCATATACAGCTAAATTTGTAATAGAAAAAGATAGGATGTATACAGAAAATGCGAATCGGTCATTAGGAGATGGAATTATTACACCCGATAATATGGAACCAAATCCAAAGAATCCTATTATTGCATCATTTTTTAGAAACATAGGATGGTCAGATCGATTAGGTTCAGGAGTGAGAAATATATTTAAATATTCAAAGTATTACTCTGGAAAAGAACCAGAATTCATTGAAGGGGATGTATTTAGGATTATTGTGCCATTAAATGAAGATTATTCATATGATAATCCACAAAATGATAGCATTGATGAACTCGAGAGAGAAAATGAAGAAAAATTAGAGAAAAATCAGAAAAGATTCGGAGAAAGTTCGGAGAAAGTTCGGAGAAAAATCGGAGAAAGATCAGATAGAAATAAAAAAGGGGAGCATAATTGATATTCAAAAACAGATTCTTGAAATTTTATCTGAGGATAATCAATGTTCAGCTAGAAAAAAACAGCAGAACAAATTGGGGTTTCGAGTCGAAAGTATAGAGAGTAATATTAAGAAACTAAAAGGATATGGAATGCTAACAAGACATGGATCAGCAAGGAGCGGTTATTGGAAAGTAGAAAATATACAGAGAATTACCATAAACCTTAAGGATTTCGAATGGGAGGAGACCTACAAAATGCAAATCAGCATATATTCACTTATATCTGATCATGATCAACGTTATAACATTTGCATTGTATGGACTAGACAAATGGAGAGCGATGACAAGACAGTGGAGAGTCAGAGAGAAAAAATTGATCATACTTGCATTGATCGGAGGCTCCATTGGAGCAATGATCGGTATGACAGTATTTCATCACAAGACAAGAAAATGGTATTTTAGATTAGGGATACCTTTGATTTTGGGCATTCAGGTGTCGTTGGTACTTTGTTTTTATGATATGATATAAGTAAGCAAAGAAGAATCCCCAAAGCAAAGGAAGATTAGAGATATGAAGCAAAACAAATGGAAGCATTTAAAATTTGAAAAATATGTTTTTGTGCTATTATTGGCGATCGAGCTTATTATGTCATTTACTTTTTTAGGATTCATCCATATTGATCCAATTTCACTTACAACAGCATATATCCCGATCGTAGTTGCGGGATGTTTGCTTGGACCTTTGGAATCGACACTGATCGGATTGGTATTTGGACTAGCAAGTATGTATAAGGCGTCAGCACTTTATGTTGTATCAGATGATAAGATATTTTCGCCGCTATATAGTGGTAATCCAATAGGAAGCATTTTACTAAGTGTTGGGTCAAGAGTTCTGTTTGGCTTTGTGATTGGATATCTGTTTTCTCTCATAAAAGGACGAAAGTATGAGAAAATAGGAATCTGGATCCTTTCTTTGATTTCACAGTGGATACATGCTTTCCTAGTGTTCACCGTTATGGGAGCCTGTTTTCCACAGCTTGGTTATACTGGAATGTCGACATTTCATATGGGGATCAATGATGCATTTATTGCACTATGCTGTCTTTTCTGGGTAGAGGTGGCATATAAGATTTATCACAAGGAGCGTATTCAAAAATACAAGGATGCGGTAAATCAATCTTTGGATGATCCATATCTGTCTTCTAAGATAGTCGCTATATCATCAGGGATCAGTTTTTTGATCATTTGTATAGCGATATTTTCTACTGGATATTTTGCAAATCGGTCTACATGTATGTTGAAACAGCACAGAGTTCATGTAACAAGAACAATAGAGATTGATCTGCTACATTTACAGGTACAGTTTTTGATCGCAATGCTTGCATTGGATTTTATCTTAATATTGACGATGCTTATGATCTACCAATATATGAAGTATCGGGAATATCAAGGGGAGATTGATTTCCTTACTGGGGTGATGGGAAGAAGACTGTTTTTGCAGCATTGCCAAAATATTCAAAGTGATCAGAGGATTCATGGCCATCAAGGATGGTTTTTATTCTTGGATGTGGATTGGTTTAAGCAGATCAATGATAAACTGGGACATATAGCAGGAGATGAAACCTTAAAGAAATTTGCGATGTTTTTAAAAGAACAATTTGAGCCATATGGAGCAGTCGGAAGAGTTGGTGGAGATGAGTTTGCTGTGATGATCGAAGAAGAGATGAGCCAGGAAGTGTTAGAAAAGGAACTGGAACAATTCTTTCAAAATATCTCAGGAATTCAGAAGGAAGTTACAGTAAGCCGCAGTATTGGAGTATATCGTTTTACATATCCAAAAACGATCAAGGAACTTCTGACAAAGACCGATGAGATCTTATATGAAGCAAAAGCAAACGGAAGAGGATGTTTTGTTATTAGATAAAGTCTAAGAAGGTGGTAACGGTGGTGTTGGCAATGAACAATATGAAATTACCAGTAGGCATCGATCAATTTGATAAACTGATAAAATCCGGTTTCTACTACGTAGACAAAACCAGATTGATCGAGCAGCTTTTACAAAACTGGGGAGAAGTAAATCTATTTACACGTCCTCGGCGTTTTGGAAAGACTTTGAATATGAGTATGCTGAAATCCTTTTTTGAGATAGGAACAGATAAAACACTGTTTGATCAATTGTATATTGCTGCAAATAAAGAATTATGTGAAGAATATATGGGGCAATATCCAGTAATCTTTCTTTCGCTAAAAGGTGTTGATGGATTGAATTTTGAAGAAGCCAAAAGCATGCTAAAGATTACGATTCGTACGGAAGCACAGAGACATTACGAGTTGAAGAAGAGTGAAAAAGTTTCGGAAGAGAATCGTAAGCTGTTCAATGATGTTTTATCTGGGGAAGATGAAAGGATCGAAGACAGTTTGAGAATGTTATCACAGATATTGTTTGAACATTATGGAAAGAAAAGCATTATTTTGATTGATGAATATGATGTGCCACTAGATAAAGCATTTCAACATGGATATTACAAAGAAATGGTTTCTTTACTGCAAGGGCTGTTTGGACAGGCGTTAAAAACAAATGAATTTTTACAATTTGCTGTATTAACTGGGTGTCTTCGTGTTTCAAAAGAAAGTATTTTTACAGGCTTAAATAACTTTAAAGTACTTTCGATCGCAGACGTCCGATTTGATGAACAGTTTGGATTTACGGATGAAGAAGTGCGAAAATTGCTGAAAGATTATGATCTGGAAGATTATTTTTCAGAAGCAAAGGAATGGTATGATGGATATCATTTTGGAAATGCTGATATTTATTGCCCATGGGATGTGATCAATTATGTGGAACATCTTCGATATGATCCAGAAGCAGAACCAGAAGCTTTCTGGATCAACAGCAGTGAAAATGATTTGGTAAAAAGATTTGTTGCGAAAGCAGATCAGACGACAAAAGATGAAATAGAACAGTTGATCGCAGGAGATGTGATTGAGAAGAAGATACGTCAGGATCTTACTTATGATGAAATTGATCAAAGTATTGATAATCTATGGAGTGTCTTATTTACGACAGGATATCTCACACAAACAGGAAGGGCAGAACGAGGAATTTACAAATTGATGATTCCGAATAAGGAAGTAAGGGAAGTATTTATTGATCAGATTCAACAATGGTTTGATCAGACTGTGGTAAATGATGAAGATAGAATGAGCAGTTTCTACCAATCCTTTGCACAAGGAAAAGCCAAAGATGTTCAAGATCAATTGACAAGTATCCTTGCGGAAACGATCAGTATTTTGGATACAAAAGCAAGGAACGAAGAAAAGGAAAATTTTATCATGGAATGATGTTAGGGCTTTTAAGAAATCACAGAAATTGGATCGTAAAATCAAATGTTGAATCAGGAGAAGGATTTGTAGATATTCTGATTAAGCCAGAAGATCCAGACGAAGGAATATTAATTGAATTGAAGTATTCCAAAACGTTTGACGGACTGGAAAAAGCATGTGAAAGAGCAATGGAACAGGTGAAGAATCGAAGATATGACGAAGCATTACGTGACGAGGGAAGATGTCATATCCTGATATATGGAATCGCATTTTGTAAAAAGAGGTGTAAAGTAGTAGTTCAGAAAATATGAGGAAAGGAAAAGCAATGAAAAAGAGAATCATCAGCAAAATCTTAACATTACTGGTCGTATTCAGTATGGTATTTACGTTACTGCCAGTGAACAACAAAATAGTACATGCTGGGGACAGCAAAGTAAATATTGGAGATTACATTTACCTTGGAACTTATCAAGGTAAGAAGATAAAATGGAGATGCATCGGAGAGGATTCAAATGGAAAATTGATGCTGAGTGATCAAATCCTGTGTAAGAAGAGTTATGACGCAAAATATTCTGGGTATAAAAACCACATCAGGGCTGAAAGAGGATCCAATCGCTGGACAGAATCAGCCTTGAGACATTGGATGAATTCTGCCGGAGTGGTTGATTGGAGCAATCAATCTGTACCTTCCGCAGCAAATCTTGATGGAGAGGATGCTTATGATGAAGAGCAGGGATTTTTATCTTCTTTTACTGATTCGGAGCTTCAGTGTGTAAAGACGGTCACACAGAAAACATATTTGAATAATCTGGATGCAGACAAAGCAGATGGAGGATCTTCCAAATTTGATTTTGATGCAAATGGATATCATCGTAAGCTGTTTGAAACTTTAGCAGAGGCAACCGATAAATGGTATGAGAATACAACGGATCAGTTCTTCTTGATAGGACCAGAGCAGTTGTTGATGGGAACCAATAATATTGGTTTGGATTATATGGCTCCGGACGATTCCTACTGGCTAAGACTGCCTTGTAACACAGGACAATCTTACGAAAATGTAGCACGATCAATCGGAGCAAACAGAATCACACATGCAAGAGCAAATAATTCGAATCATGGAGTAAGAGCCGCATTTTATCTGGATGAAGATCAATTCCATGGAGAAGTGATCGAAGGAGGAATGTCCAGTTACTTTAAAACAGGTAAGGATACGAATCAGTTTAAGCATATAGGGATGAGAGCTTTCATTTCAAATCCTGTATATCTAAATAAATTGGTGAAGCAGTGTAGTGATTTTCAGAGTAAATGGAGAATGATCACGTATTTTCATGGAGAACATACAGGTGTATGCCATGGGATCGCTTTGAGTATGTGTTATGGAAACCAAGGTTATATTGATTTTGATGATATTACAAGTGGTGCACATGATTATTGGACGCTGGGAAGCCCATATGAGAATTCCAAAATGAAAGACATGATCTTATATTATCAGATGACACAGTGTCTGGACAGTGGAAGATCAACGTATGGAATCAGTAAAAATTCAGGTTGGGGAAATGGAGATCTGGAAACTTTTCTTAAGAAATTTGTAGCAGAAGCCCAGTATGCAAAAAGAGTGAAAAAACCATTTGTTTTCTCCTTCATGATACCAGAGGGCGGACATAGTGTTGTTGTTTGTGGTTATAAGAAGGACACGGATGGAAATCATGAGATTACGATCTATGATGAAAATTCTTATCACCCTGGAAGTTACGGGGGATACCTGACAATGAAAGTCTCTTCTGATTTCAAGAGCTTCCATTTTGCAGATTCAAATTCAAGATTTGATGATGTATGTGTAGAAGATCTGTGGAAGAACCTGAACTATTATGGCGTTGATAAAATATATAATGGCGGGATCCAGACCTTGAAAATGAAAAGCAGGATGGCGGCATCAGCATATCAGGAAGATGATCAGGATCAGACGACGATCCAGATTTCAGCAAATAAGAGATTCCGATTACAAAATGAAGAAGGAAAGTATCTCGAATACGATGGAAATAATTACACAGGAGATATGAAAGTTTATTCCTGCGAACAAAGCGATTGGGAAAGTGAGCATCCAATCTGGAATCTTAGAGTGGCGGCAAGCAATTTATTTGAATTAACGAAAGCAGAAGAAGGCTGCCAGTTCCTTTGTGATGATAACAACAAAGGATATGCAGTAACCGCCGATGGAGCAGATAAAGTAACGATCACTTCTGGGAAGATCAAAGTGGAAGGAGATAATTATAATCTGTCAGCTGCGATGCAATCCAAGAATTCCGAGGAAGGAATTGTAGAGGTCAATGCCAAAGTGCAGGGAAACAGTACGATTTTGGATAACAACACAAACACATCCATTCAATTTGATGATAAGGGAAATAACGTTAAGGTAACAAAATATGTTGATTTTTCAGCAGATATCGTTGATGAGAAAGAAGAAGTCAAAAGTTCTGATCTTGTAGTAGAGGAACTTGATAAGAAAGATCCTGAAATCCCAGACCAGGGAGAAGATAATAAAGGGAATGGCAATACAGGAAACGGCAATGGAAATGATATCTCTGGAAATAATGCACAAAGTAAACCAGAAGTAATAAAACCAAACATCGTAAAACCATTAAAATTAAAGAAACAGATAATAAAAACAGCAAAAATAAAAACTTACAAGGCAAAAAAATTAAAACGTAAAAAGGCAACATTTAACCTAAAAAGCGCAATCTTTGGGGAAAGCAAAACTGACCTATAAAGTGACCAAATATCCAAAGAAAGCGAAAAAAATGTATGACCGTAACTAAGAGTGGAAAAGTTACATTAAAGAAGAAAGCCAAGAAAGGAACATACAAGATTCGGATCACGGCAGCAAAAACATTGAAGTATCAGAAAGCGGTGAAATATGTGACGGTTAAGGTAAAATAATGATAGAAAAAGAAATATTCAGCAATACGTGAATATTTCCTTTTTTTCTATGATATAATATTTGCAAATGTATGATTGGGAGGCAGCAAAATATGAAATATAATCTTCCAGAGAGAGTTATAAGAGACATTTCGACATTTGCAAAAAAACATTCAGTTGAGAAAGTTATCTTATTTGGCTCTCAGTGCAAGAGGAACAAATACGAAGAGAAGTGATATAGACATTGCTGTTCTATGGTGGAGACTTTGATTCTTTTTACTGGGATATTAAGGAGAAAGTACATTCTCTTTTAATGTTTGATGTTGTGGAAATAGATGCAGGAATTTCAGAAGAATTGAGGAAAGAAATAAAAAAGGATGGTGTAGTGATTTATGAAAAAGCTTGAAAATTTTTCGAATTGCTTAAATGTATTGAAAAATGCAGATTTTGATTTAGCAGATAATAATGACATATACAGAACAGGTGTGATCGGACAGTTCAATCTTACAATTGAACTTGCATGGAAAGCTTTACAGGAAATCAAAGAAAACTAGAAGAAACAAAGGAAGATTGGAAAAAATAAAAAAGCAAGAGTGTTGACAAGATCGCAGGATTTTTACAAAGAAAACAAGGGTGGGAGATATCACGAACAATATCCTTGGAAGATAATAATACTGATTTATCAAGTTATTTCAGAGTAGATAAGAAGAAAGTATTATGTTATACTAAGTGATCAATTAGTAATTGAGTAATTAGTAATTAGACGATTAGGAGACAGCTACTTAAGTCCCAGGGGTCTTAAGAAATCGGCATATAAAATAAATTGCAACATTAAACACAATTATTAAAAATATTCCAAACAAAATACACATTTAACGTATAAAATGGAAATAGCATATATTAAAATTTGGTGGAAAATAACTTAATGAATAATTGGCAATAATGTTGACAAAATAAAAATATGCGAATATAATAGTAGCATAAGATTAGGTCAGGAAGCGTACGGCGCCCTGGCCATTTTGTTTAGGAGATACAAAAGAATGAAAGAGTATAAGACGTTTAATCAACAACTAAACTATACTGCGTAATAGAGGTTTGATTGTTCCAACAGATGGAAAACCTAAA
>ENA-OQET01000803-OQET01000803.1-human-gut-metagenome-genome-assembly--contig:-NODE-803-length-15439-cov-3.825496_pt1 | contig 15439 bp, 12 predicted proteins | sample MGYA00242800_ERZ504645 | MGnify/ENA primary metagenome ERZ504645 (study PRJEB26092, sample SAMD00036308) | human gut metagenome | host: Homo sapiens | study: EMG produced TPA metagenomics assembly of... | reverse complement strand
CCAAATTATTCTTTTGAGCAAAAATCTTTTGCCTCCTGTGGTTCCCATTTGCATACCTTCCGGTCATACGTAAGGATGCCGTTCGACTCCTCCTCGACATCGGTAAGCTGTGTGTAGACTGCTGCGGCAAGTCCCTGTTCTGTGAGTTCTCTTATCTTTTCTGCCAGTGCATTCATCGCTTTCTGGTACTGTGTCTGGTTCTGGTACGTGCGGTAGCCGAACGATTTTTCGGAGTAGAGATGCTCCTGTACCGGATACGTATAGCCGCCGTATTCAGAAAAAGCAAACGCGCGCTCCTCCGGTTTTACTTTTAACGGACGAAAGTAATTGTGAAGGCTCTTGATGTCCCCCGCTCCCTGATCGTACCAGCCGCTCGCGTGGTCGATCTGCCGCGTCGGATCGAGAGCGCGCACCATTTCTGTCATCTCCCTGGCATCAAACTGTCCCCATCCCTCGTTGAACAGAACCCAGAGCGACACGCACGGTGCATTGTAAAGCTGATGAACCGTCTCGCGGCACTCCCGCTTCCACCACTCTCTTCCCGTTTTTGAGGTCCGCGAAAAGAGCGGATAACAGTTATCCCTGAATTCCGTTGTCACAAACGGCAGTACGGTCGGAAGGTACAAAAGGAACGTCTGAATCGACCGGCCGCCGCCGTTGATCATATCCTGCCACACCAGCATACCGATATGGTCGCAGTGGGAATACCATCTTGCGCACTCAACTTTCAGGTGTTTCCGGATCATATTGAAACCGAGGCGTTTGGCCGTCTTAATGTCATAAACCATCGCCTCATCGGACGGCGGCGTGTAGAAGCTTTCCGGCCAATAACCCTGGTCGAGGACACCGTTCTGGAAATACGGCTTTCCGTTTAAGAGAAGACGCGTGATTCCTTTCTCATCTTTTCCAATGCCGAATTTGCGCATGCCGAAATAACTCTCGATGCGGTCTTCTCCCGCTTCAATGGAAACCCCATAGAGATGCGGATGTTCCGGGCTCCAGCCTGCAAAATTACCGAGAATCAGCTCCGCCTCGTTTTCTCTCGTCTCCCGGACGCAGATCACCTTCGCATCCGGCGCTTCGCTCTCCCGCACCGTAATTTTTTCGTCAGTCCCGCATCCGGTCCGTTGAGGAAAACCCGTACTTTTACGCTCGCCGTATCATATTCCGGCGTGATCACGATGCGTTCCAGATACGTCTCCGGCACCCATTCCATCCAGACGCTCTGCCAGATGCCGCTCTGCGCGGTGTAAAACATGCCGCCCGGGGTAAGGCTCTGCTTTCCGCGGCCCTTCCAGTCCGTGTCCGTCTCATCGCGCACCTTGACGGCAAGCTCGTTCTCTCCCGTTTTGAGATACGGCGTAAGATCCACTGAAAAAGAAAGATACCCGCCGAGATGGCCTCCGGCACGCTTTCCGTTGCAGTAAATTACCGCATCCTGATCCACGGCGCCGAACTGCAGCAGCAGCCGTTTTCCGGCAGGAATTTTGGGAAGCTGAATCGTGCGGAAGTACCACAGATATTCTTTTGGAAGCAGCTGCCGCTTCACGCCGGACGCATCGCACTCCGGGGAAAACGGAACGAGAATTTTTCCGTCCCGCTGTTTTGGCATTTTCTGCGTTTCCGTGAACGCATACTCCCACCATCCGTTCAGATTTGTCCAGTTTTCCCGGCGCATCTGCGGACGCGGATATTCCGGAAACGGGAGCTCTTCTTCCGGATTTTTCCCAAATTCCGTAGAAAGGCGGAATTTTTTTCCTTCCTTTTTTCCAATCTGTAATGCTTTGACCGCATTTTTGAAGTCCATTCTTTTCCCTCTTTTTCTGATTTTTATGATTGATAAAAGCGTGCCCGGACAAAATCCCGGACACGCTTTTGGTGTACTGAAAATCAAAGCGGATATTCGCAATCCGGTTAGATAAACGCCAGCGTTTTCATCAGATACAGCCAGAACGTCAGCGTAAAGGCACTGCCGCACGTTGTGAGCATAACGGTGTTTGCCGTCAGACTTCCCTCATGACCCATATTTTTCGCCATGATAAAACTGCTCACCGTCGTTGCGGAACCCAGCATCACAAGGATTGCCACCAATTTTTCCTGACGGAAGCCAAGTATCACGGCGATCGGCAGAAAGACAGCTGCAAGACCGACCAGCTTAATCGCAGCTGCAGCAATCGACGGCCGGATATTCTTTGCCGCGCTCTTTGCCTCAAACGACGCACCCATCGCAATCAGGCCGAGCGGCGTTGCAAGTACCGCAATATTCTGCACCGTTTTCTGCAGAATCACCGGCTTTGGAATGCGAAGCACCGACCAGAGAAGTCCTGCAGCGATCCCGAGGATAATCGGGTTTGTCACGATATTTTTCGCCGTCTTTTTCACAAAATCTGCCGTGATCTCCTCCCGTTCCGGACCGAATACCGCAAGAACGACAACCGCCATGATATTATACAGCGGCACACTGCTGATGATCATCAGCGGCGCCATGCCGGAATTTCCGTAGATATTCTGGATAAAGGCAATACCAAGGATCGCCGCACTGCTCCGGTACGCCGCCTGGATAAATTCGCCTCTTGCACTTCTCTCTTTTAAGAGATGGGAAAGTCCCCATACCGCAAGAATTGAGAGCAGTGTTGCAAAGAAGCAGAACAGAACGAATTTGATATCCCACACAGCGGAGAAATCAGAATCCGACAGGTCCTGGAACAGCAGCACCGGGAGTGCGATTTTAAACACAAATTTGTTCATTTTGCTTGTGAACGATTCGTCCAGAATACCAACCTTTCGAAAGAAAAGTCCCAAAATCATTGTCAGGAAGATCGGCATCGTCGCGTTCAGGCTGAAGATCAGATTACTCATACCAGTGTTTTTCCTGCCAGTACATTTTTATAATCTTCGTAGTTCTCTTCGAGAAGCTTCGGCGTATTCAGACCGTAGGGACATTTCTTCATGCAGGCGCCGCAGTGGAGACAACCTTCGATTTTCTTCATCATCGCCTGGCCGCGCTCGGTGAGCTGGTTGGCGGACGGGGAACGGCGCAGAAGCAGGCTCATGCGCGCGCAGGTGTTAATCTCAATGCCTGCCGGACATGGCATACAGTAACCGCAGCCGCGGCAGAAGTTGCCGGAGAGCTCTTTCTGGTCTTTCTCGATGATCGTCTTGATTTCATCCGTCATGGCAGGCGGACAGGCAATGTAGCTTAAGAACTCGTCCAGCTCTTTTTCTCTCTGGACGCCCCAGATCGGAAGCACGTTGTCGTACTGGTCTTCAAAAGCATATGCAGCCGCGGAGTTTGTGATCAGCCCGCCCGAGAGCGCTTTCATTGCGATAAAGCCGATATTTTTCTCTTTGCATCCCTGTACCAGTGCTTTCTCACGGTCCGTTGCCAGATAGCAGAACGGGAACTGCAGCGTCTCGTAAAGACCGGACTCGATGATCTCCTCTGCCACGCTCATGCGGTGGTTCGTGATACCGATGTGGCGGATTTTTCCCTGTGCTTTTGCTTCCAGCATCGCCTCATACAGGCCGGTTCCATCTCCCGGCTTAGGACAGAAGGACGGATTGTGGAACTGATAGATATCGATGTAATCCGTCTTCAAAAGGGAAAGGCTTGTCTCCAGATCCTTCCAGAAGCCCTCCACATCCTTTGCCATCGTCTTCGTAGAGATAAAGACCTTCTCACGCATTCCCTCAAACGCTGCGCCTAATTTTTCCTCGCTGTCGCTGTATGCACGCGCGGTATCAAAAAAGCGGATGCCTCCGTCATACGCTTTGCGCAGCAGATAAACAGCGTCTTCTTTCGTGACACGCTGTACCGGCAGCGCGCCGAAGCCGTTCTTGTTTACACAGATTCCTGTACTTCCCAGTGTTACCATGGACATACTTGTGTTCCTCCTTTTTCGCTTTCATTGTTTCAACTCATAGTCGGTATTTCACGGAGTCTGACATGTCGAAAATAGTTCGACTGTGACTTGCCTCATGTCAGTGGAGAATACCGATTTCTCTCCGCCCGCCACTGCCGTTATGTTTCTTTTAACAATTCATCCCACCGCTTTAGAAGCGGGGGACTTCTTGTCTACTGGTGTTAAAATCCGTTATTTCTATAGTATCACACTTTCTATCAGACGGCAAACGCGATTTAAAGAGGCAGGCACAAAGGGAAATACTTTCCTTTTATGTCTGCCTCTGAATATCATTTTTTATTTTACTTCTTTATAAAAGTTTACGCAGTCCGACGGATCATAATAGATTTTATTATCCGCAAGCAGCGTGGAAACACCGTTCTGTACTTCGATGATGCTGACCGCACAGTTGTACGGCACGCCGCCGTGCCAGAAGTCGTTCTTGTCTTCATAGACATTGCGTAGCAGCGCACGCATGCAGCAGCCGTGGGTGGCGATCAGGATCGTCTTGTCCTGGAGCTCCGGTTTTGCAGTCAGCTCATGATAGAACGCTTCTGCCCGGTCGCAGACCTCCTGGATCGTCTCTCCGTCTCCCGCCGGGCGGAAGTGGAACGGATCTCTGTAAAAATCGTCGAAGTGTTCAGACGGAATCTCAAAATTGTTTGCCCGGCATCCAAGCCCTTCCCAGGAGCCAAAGGAAAGCTCCATCAGGCGGTCGTCGGTCGTAAGCGGCACATTTCTGCCCGCAAGGACGAGCTCTGCCGTGTGCTTTGCGCGGCGCAGTGGACTGGAAATTCCAAGGTCAAACGGGATATTTTTCAGTCCTTCCGCCGTCACTTTCGCCAGACGGACACCATTCTCATTCAGCTCGGTGTCCGTCTGGCCCTGCAGTCTGCCTTCTACGTTCCACGCAGTTTCACCGTGGCGCATGATATAAAGTTTCATAAAAATCAGCCTCTCAGTTCGATGTTGAACTCATTCTGCAGTTTCTTGCAGATCTTCTCGACAAATTTCTGTACTTTTTCGAAGTCAAATGCTTCTTCCTTCGGTGCAAAGGTGACGGTGAACGCCATGCTCTTCTTGCCTTCCGGAATCTGGCCGCCCTCGTAAACATCGAACAGACGGATCTCTTTTACGTATTTGTTTGCCTCGCGGATACAGTTCTCTACATCGCCGCAGCTGATGTTTTTGTCCATGACAAATGCCAGGTCACGTTTCTCCTCCTGGAATTTGGAGATCGGCTGGAAGGTGCGTTTTTTGCCGTACCATCTGGAGAGCTCTTTTAAGTCAAGCTCCATGATGTAAGAGGAAGTACGCATGCTCAGCTCGTTCTGGATATCGTATGCTGCTTTTCCGAAGTATCCGATTTCTGTACCCTCGCAGAGTACTTTCACTGCCTGATACGGATGCAGGAAGGATTTCTGAACCGGCTCGTAGGTGAACTCAATGTCCATGCTCTCGGCGATGGTGTTGGCGATGCCCTTCATAGTGAAGAAGCTCTCGTTGTTTCCGAAGGTTCCGACGCAGAGAACTTTTCTCTCATCCGGGTAGGATGTCAGCGGCAGGGACTCCGGAATGTAGATGCTTGCTACCTCGAACAGTCTTCCTTCAAGGGTGCCCTGTTTCTCATTTCTGGAAATGGCATTCAGCATGGAAGCTGCCAGTGTGGTACGCATCAGGGACAGATCCTGGTTGATCGGGTTGATGATCTCGATGGCATTTCTCTCTTTTGCATCTGCCGGCAGTTTCAAGAGATCCAGATCTGCAGGGGAGAAGAAGGAGTAATGCATGCACTCGTAGATACCCATGGTGCATAAGGTATTCTTCAGTGCCAGCTCGCCTTTCTGCTCTTCATTGTAGCCGCCCATCGTTACCTGTGCAGCGGAAAGGAAGGTATCGGTTACGTGATCGTAGCCGTACATACGGATGACTTCCTCTGCCACGTCCGGATAGCGCTCGACATCGTTCTCTCCCTCCGGCAGCATATCCTCACGGTAAGCCGGAACCTGGATGGTCAGCTCATCGCCGTTGATTTCCGGTGCAAAGTCAGGTTTTTTCATAATGCGGAGAATCTCTGCTTCCGGAACTTCGATACCGAGTACGCCGTTTACTTTGCTGACACTGACGGTCATCGGAGTCGGATCGATGGAGTTTCCGGTGTTCACATCGAAATGGGTACGGGAAACTTTACCGCAGCCAAGCTCTTCCATCAGATGCAGCGCACGTTTCATACCAAGTACGGTTGAATACTCGTCCACGCCTTTCTCATATCTTGCACTGGCATCCGTCGCTTTTCCAAGCGCACGGGCTGTCTTTCTGACGTTGTCGCGTGCGAATTTTGCGGACTCAAACATAACAGACTCTGTCGTGTCGCGGATCTCGGAGTTTAAGCCTCCCATGACACCGGCAAGTGCAACCGGTTTTACGCCGTCGCAGATCACGAGGTTGTTCTCATTCATTGTGTATTCCTGCTCATCGAGGGTCACAATCTTTTCATTTTCTTTTGCTCTTCTGACACAGATTTCATTGCCTTCCAGATAAGAGCAGTCAAAAGCATGCATCGGCTGGCCGATCTCTTTTAAGACGTAGTTTGTGATATCAACCACGTTGGAGATCGCGGACATGCCGACGAGTGCCAGACGGCGTTTCATCCATGCCGGGGACTCTCCGATTTTTACGTCATATACGTAATGAGCGCTGTAACGCGGGCAGAGTTCCGGAGCTTCCACGCGGACAGAGAAGCCTTCTTTTTCCACATCCGTCTCGGTGTAATCGGTTGCCGGCATTTTTAAAGGTTTTTCCAGCATCGCCGATACTTCTCTTGCGATACCGAGGATACTCTGGCAGTCCGGTCTGTTTGCAGTCAGGGAGATATCAAAGATCCAGTCGTCAAGACCTGTCAGCTCTTTGACATCTGCGCCAAGCTCGGCATCTTCCGGCAGAACAAGCAGTCCGTTGTAGCCTGCGCCCGGGTACAGATCCTCGGTAAGGCCGAGCTCCACGCCGGAGCAGAGCATTCCGCAGGACTCATATCCTCTTAATTTTCCTTTTTTTGATGGTCATAACACCCTCGATGGTCTTATGATCTTTTGCTGTTGCATAAACAGAAGCGCCAGGAAGGGCAACCGGGAATTTTCCGCCGGTGTGCACGTTGTCTGCGCCGCAGCAGATCTGCATGGTGCCGTGTTCTCCTGCATTTACCTGGCACACATGAAGATGGGTCTCCGGGATCGGCTCGCAGCCCTCCACCAGACCGACAACAACGTTGCTGATGTCTTTTCCCACCTGATAACGCTCTTCTACTTCAAAACCGCCGTCGAACAGTTTTTTCTCCAGTTCTTCCGGGGTAACATCGATATCTACATATTCTTTCAGCCAACTTAACGGTACTAACATATTAAACCTCCAAATTCAAACTGTTTCGTCTTTATTTCTCGTTAATCTGATTTAAAACCCGCAGATCGGAACCGAATAACAGTTTGATGTTGTTGATTCCGTATTTCAGCATGGCGATACGCTCCAGGCCGATGCCAAAAGCGAAGCCGCTGTACTCTTCTGAATCAATGCCGCAGTTCTCCAGCACGCGTTTGTTTACGATACCTGCTCCAAGGACCTCGATCCAGCCGGTTCCCTTGCAGAGGCTGCATCCTTTTCCGCCGCAGGCGAAGCAGCTGCAGTCTACCTCAACGGACGGCTCCGTGAACGGGAAGTAAGATGGACGAAGACGTGTTGTCGTTCCCTCGCCGTAGATCTTCTGTACGAGTACGTCGAGCATTCCTTTCAGGTCGCAGAGGGTGATGTTTTTGTCGACAACGAGTCCCTCCATCTGATGGAACATCGGAGAATGGGTTGCGTCGTCATCAGACCGAAAAACACGTCCCGGGGAAAGGATCTTGATCGGCGGCTTTTTGTTTTCCATGACATGAATCTGGCCTGCCGATGTCTGGGTACGAAGCAGGAATTCCGGGGAGAGATAGAAGGTATCCTGCATATCTCTTGCCGGGTGATCCTGTGGTGTATTCAGTGCAGTAAAGTTGTAGTAATCGGTCTCGATTTCTCTTCCCTCGTATACCTCAAAGCCCATGCCTGCAAAGATGTCGATGAGCTGTTTGCGGATCAGGGTAACCGGATGAAGGTTTCCGATCGCTGTCTCTTCTGCCGGAAGGGTCAGGTCGATTTTCTCGGACTCATATTTCTTCTGCAGCTCGCGCTCTTTCATCTCCTCTTCCACTTTCTGGAAGCGGCCAAGCGCCCACTCTTTTAACTCATTGACGGATTTACCGTAGTTTGCGCGCTCTTCCGGGGCAATGTTTTTCATTTCTTTCATCAGCCCGCTGATCTTACTTTTCTTTCCTTCCAGATACTCGCTCTTAAATTCATACAGTTCTTTGGAGCTTTTCAGCTCTTCCAGTCCATTTTCAATCTTCTGTTTTAATTCAGACAGATGGCCGGTTAATACACTTTTTTCCTGCATTTGACTCTCCTACTTTCTTTTTCTTGCTTGTTTGATGGTAAATGTGAAAAACAGTCAGATACCCCGCTGCAAACAGCGGAGCATCTGATTTTCGTGGCAGTCGCCAAATATCCATGCAAGCATGGCTGTCTGGCTCGTTGCTCACAAAAAAAGACCCCGCCCCACAAAGGGACGAGATCTGAAATTTCGCGGTACCACCCTGATTTCTGCAGATACTTCCTGCAGACACTCATAACCGGTGCTGTAACGTACACCAAACGTCTGTCCCTACTTGCATTTCCAGTATCCTGCTATACGTTCCGGACATCTGCTCCAATGCGAAATTTGAAATATTCCTGAACCTGAAGGAGCTTGCAGCCGATGACTCCCTCTCTCTGGCGGAAAAAATATTTCTCTGAACATCTTCACAGCATTTTTCCTGTTAGATTATTTATAAAACTTTCATAAACAATATTTATTGTACCGTCTTGACCCCCGGATGTCAAGCCATTATTTTCCCGCTTCTTTATTCGTCTCTTTATTTTCCATAAAATGCTCGATCGCCGCGTTCTGCAGTTTCCGCAGTTTATCCTCAAAATACGCGTTGATCTCCGCGCCGATCAGAAGGATCCACATGCAGAAATACATCCAGATCATGATAAACACGATCATCGTCAGACTGCCGTACATATTGGACGCCGCAAGCGCGATGTCGAGGTACATGGAAAATGCAAGGGAAAAAATAGACCAGGCAAGGGATGAGATCAGTGCGCCCGGGCACTGGCTCTTAAAGCTCGCCTTCCGGTTTGGAATACATTTATACAGTACAAGAAACAGAAGAGCCAGCACGCCTGTCGTGATCAGGGTACGCATTCCCATGATAGAGGATGTCACACGCGCCACCATCGGCAGATGTTCCGTCAGCTTATTCTGAATGCGGGTTCCGAAGACCAGAAGCACCAGACTGGTGAGGAATGCAACGACAAATATCAAGGTATATGCCATGCCCCGCAGCCGGTTGATGATGTAATTACGTGTCTCTGTTACGTGATAAATGCTGTTCAGCCCATTTGTCAGCGCCGCAATGCCCTTTCCCGCCGACCACAGCGTTGTGATGATCGTAATCGGCATATAAGCAACGGACTGATAAAAGATCTCATTTACAATACCGCCCACGTAGCTCTGAAACTCCGTGGGCAGCATATTGATCAGAACGCTGTAAACATCGTCGCGCGTCAGCGGCGTATATTTTACAAGCGTAACAACCAGAAGAACAAACGGAATAAAGGAAAGAAGAATGAAATACGCACTCTGCGCTGCATAAGCACCGACATGGTCCTCATTCAGGCGCTTCATAAAACCGCGGATTGTTTTTATCATCTGGCAAAACCGCCTTTTCTTTGTTTTCGTGAATCTATCCCATTCTTGCACATATATCGTACTTCAGGATAGCCTACAAAGCATATCATACTTTTCTTTCCTTCGCAAGGGATTTAATTCCATTTCCGGTAATACCATGCGTAACCGCGTGCCGGAACCGGAACGCCGCGCAGAACACGTTTCTCGCCGGTAAACAGATCCTTCCAGGTGAACTCACCCATATCGATCCAGGCCGTGCGGTCTTCATTGCTGAAGTTAAAGAGACCCGTTACCATCTCATTGCCGGATTTTCTGCAGACACAGAGAAGCGCCGTATCATACGTTTCCTCGGTCCAGACATCCGCCTCACCCTCAAACGGACGGTATTTGAATTTCAGCTCCTCCATCTTTTTCATCGAAGCAAAAATCTGATTCTGAACCGTTCCTTTTTTCTCCTTCTGGGGCTCCAGATCCCAGCGGAAGTGGCCGCGGTGCAGATAACGGCTGTCGGCTGCGCGGTCAGAATCTTCACTCTCTTTGTAGGAATAATCGTTGACCTGGCCGATCTCATCGCCGCTGTAGATAACCGGAATACCAGACTGGATGAAAAGGTATGCGTTCAGCATCTCAATTCTCTGGATCGCCTGTTCGGTCTTCGCCTCATTCTGCTCAAAGCCTGCCGCCTCAAGTCCACACAGGGAAGCGGTTGTTCCGCAGAGACGCGCATCCTGCAGCACCGGATCGTCGTTATAGAGCTCTCCTCTTGCGTCGCTTCCCTCCACATAACCGCGGAAATAGTCATTCAGATATTTCTTATGCGGTGCCTCGGCGATGCCGAACTGTTTCAGCCATTCGTAATCGAGGCCCCAGCCGATATCATCGTGGCATCTCAGATAGTTCAGGAAGACATAGTCCTTCGGCAGTCTCGTCACAATATCCATCTGATGTTTCAGCAGGCGGGTATCCGCCGTTGCAACCGTGTGCCAGGTGGATGCCATCGTCGTTACGTTGTACAGCATATGGCATTCCGGTTTCTCGAGTGTTCCGAAGTACGGAACAACCTTTTCCGGCTCCATGACAACCTCGCCGAGCAGCAGAACGCCCGGGCAGACGATCTCGGTGATCATACGCATCATGCGGACAATGGTATGTACCTGCGGCAGGTTACGGCAGGTGGTGCCGAGCTGTTTCCAGATGTATGGAACGGCATCAATGCGGACGATATCGATTCCCTGGTTGACGAGATAGAGCATATTGTTTTACCATCTCGTTAAAGACAACCGGGTTCGCATAGTTCAGATCCCACTGGTATGGATAGAACGTCGTCATGACAAATTTATGGCAGTCCTCTCTCCAGGTAAAGTTGCCCGGTGCCGTTGTCGGGAATACCTGCGGACAGGTCTTTTCATATTCGGACGGAATATCGTAGTTGTCGAAGAAAAAGTAACGGTCCTGGTACTCTTTTTCACCGGCAAGTGCACGTTTTGCCCATTCATGATCCTCGGAAGTGTGGTTCATAACGAAATCCATACAAAGGCTCATGCCCTGGTCATGGCATTTTTCAGAGAGGGCAGCCAGATCTTCCATCGTTCCAAGGGACGGCTGTACCGTGCGGTAATCGGCAACCGCATAGCCGCCGTCGCTTTTTCCCTTCGGCGTTGCAAGGAACGGCATCAGATGCAGGTAGTTGACGTTGCACTCTTTTAAATAATCCAGTTTTTTCTCAAGGCCGCTGATGTTATCTGCGAATGCGTCGATGTACAGCATCATACCGAGCATTTTCTGGCTCTTGTACCAGTCTTTCTGTTTTTCTCTTTTCCGATCCAGCGCTTTCCATTTTTTTATTCCGCTCTTTGTACCACTGCTCCATGGCTGCACAGAGTTCCTCAAAGCGTCCCTGGCCGTTTGGATACAGCTCACAGTAGAGCCATTTCAGCTCGTCGTAGTGTTTTTCGAGTCTTCTCTGATATTCCACTGTCATGTTGTTTATTCTCCTTTATCTTATTCTTTATTTTGTCACATCATTCCGGTAACGGTAATTCTGTGTTACGTTTCTTCTCTTGCAGTATACCGTTGTGTGAATTATATGTCAACCGTTTACATACCATATTTTTCAACAAATTTCCGGCTTCTTCTTTGTCTTTTTGCTATTTTTCTGTCTATCGTTTACCGCAGGGCAGAAAAAAATCTCCGCGGTTTCTTTTTTCCGCAGAGTTTTCTTTTCGTTTTTGTTTTCACGTCCGTAATCGCGCATCCAACAAGGCTCACCGGCATGGTCGTCACATTCGGCACCATCTCTCCCTTTCTTCTCCGGTTCGATATACGCAATGGAAAGCTCCGACATTTCCTCAATCGGCTGATGGATCGTCGTGATGGAAGGCGTGGTAATCCCGGCGATCACAGTGTCATCAAACCCGACAACTTTAATATCCTCCGGCACCCGTTTTCCCATGGCGTAAAGGCGCTGGAGTACCTGTGCGGCAATCAGGTCACTGCTTGCAAAATGCCGTCCGTCTCCGGGTGCTCCAGAAGGCCCTTTTCAATATAGGATTCATAGTGCATGGAGCCGTAGCTTAAGCGGTCACTCAAAAGAACTTCCCCTTCAATCCCCCGCTCCCGGCAGACGCGCAGGAATCCATCCGCACGCCGGTCCGCCGGCATATCTCTTCCGACGATTCCGCCGAAATGAAGCAGATGGCAGCAGCCGCAGTCCGCAAGATGCGATGCTGCAAGCGCTCCTCCCTGCTCGTTGTCACACTGGATTGTAATGGCCTCCGTATTTTCCTCTCGCTCGAAATTGACGATCGGAATTTTCAGATCATGAAACTTTTCAATCTGCACATCGCGGCTTGCCATCACAACGCCGGTTACACGGTTGGAGATGAACATATCGAGATATTCGGTTTCTTTCTCCGGCTGATCTTTCGAGTTGCAGAGCAGAATCTTGTAGCCCCGCTTTGCCGCCGCGCTCTCGAGTGCACTGATCATTTTACTGAAAAACGGGTGCGAGATGTGCGGAACGATAACCCCGATCGTATTGGAATGCGCTTTTGCCAGGGAACGCGCCAGCTCATTCGGCTGGTAATTCATCTCCTGCATCGCCTGCGTTACTTTTTTTCTTGTCTCTTCACTGATGTATCCGCGGTTGTTGATCACGCGGGAAACCGTCGTCGCCGTAACGCCGGCGCGTGCCGCTATGTCCTTGATTGTCGCCATGTTTCTCTCCTCGTCATTTTCTAACTGTTTTTCACTTTCGCCCATTATAGCACAAAAAATCTGTTTTCGGTGATTTTTTTAAAAAAGGGAACGGCAGTCGCCGATTTCGATGTTCTGGTAAAAATAGCGGAGAATCTCCTCATACGATTTTCCCTGCTCTGCCAGATGTTTCGCACCGTTCTGTGACATGCCGACGCCGTGGCCGTAGCCGCCGCCGTAAAATGTAAAGGAGACAGCCGTTTCCCCTTCTTTTTCCGGAACCACGATAAAGCAGGCACTCGGAAGCAGCTCCATCTCACAGCTTACAGTTCCGTCATTTTTCTGAATCGGCCAGCCTTTCGCCGAGAGGAACTTTCGGATCTGATACTCTCCCTCGATTTCCATGGATCCTTTTTCTCCCTCGATACGGACGGTTTCTGCCGCACCTCCCTCTGACCGCCGCCGCACCTCAATCCCCGTGATCTCCCCGATTTTCTGATCCGCTGCCCGTTCTGACAGCACATCCGCCGGAATCGTCACCTGCCAGCGGTACCAGCCGTCCTCCACTTCCAGACTTGTGCTGTCCCTTTTGGTGATAAACGATGCAAACGCCTCCTCCGTCTCCGGTTCCTGCTTCTCCCCGCCTACCGTCACGCTCTTCAGATATTCTGCCGTCTCCGCCGTATTCCACACTTCATCCGTACTCGTCTTCCCGCAGGAGGTTGAGAAAAAATACGCCTGAATTGGTTCCCCGCCGCAGGTAATGATTTTTCCTTCTGTCTCCGCCACCGCAGCGTCTGTCTCCGGCTGCGCTTCCATATTGTGGTAGACCTGGCTTTCCACGCTGTCGTCTACATCCGCGTGGTAGTTCTCCCACGTTTTTTCACGAATCCTGGCACACGCATACGTTCTCGCACAGACCGCCTGTGCTTTTAATGCCTCCTTTTCATAGGAGGACGGCATCTCACTCGGCACGACATACCGAAGATACATTTCCAGATCAAGTTCATTTACAACGAGAAGTCCCTCTTCGCTTTTATAGATGACAAAACTTCCCGGATAAACCGTCTCGTCCTCCGGCTTTCCCGTAAGGGAAACCGCCGTTCCCGCCGTCTCATCGGCCGGCACCACATGCACAACTTCCCCGCATTCCTGTTCCGTCACACAGATCGTCTCCTGCGGGGAAGCTATGTATGCGCCGTCGTTCATGGAAAGGCTTGCGTTTCCACGCAGGGACACCTGTTTCTGTGCGTATCCCAGCTTTCCGCAGTCTGTCAGAAGGACACGGATCTGCACCGGTCCGGCTGCCGTTGTTTCTTTTTGTTCTTCCTTTTTACTGTTCAGAAAAGCCGCGTTTTCCTGTTCCATGTTCTGTATCGTCTCCTCCTGCTTTTTGCCTTCCATCGTCTCCGTCCTGCTTTCTGCTGTCGCTGTCTCTTCCGGCGCATCCAGACGGCGCTTCACAACAAACAATAACAACAGCAGGAGAATCCCCACTCCTAACAGTATCAGTTCCAATTTATCATTTTTTCTCTTCATATCTCATTCTATGCACACGGCTTTTTGTCTGATTCCTTTTCTTTTTGCGATTTTTCCTTGACAAATACCGCCCTATGGTATATAGTACGGTTGTGTATAAATTTCATATCAACATCCAGAGTGCATCAAAAGAAGATCCGTCTTTTGGTGAGAGAGGGAATTCAGGTGAGATTCCTGGGCGATCCGGTCACTGTAATCAGGGAGTGAAGCATAACAAATCCATTGTATGTCCGCAACATATGAGAAGGAATGTGGAACGATGATCTGTAAGTCAGGAAACCTGCTGGAGGGATGATGAACAGCTTCCGAAGAAAGCAGATCGCATCAATGCAAGTGTAACAAATCCACGAAAGATCAGAATGCTATTGAGCTTAAAGTGGAAGTGTACACTTTATTTGTATGAAAAAGTCTGCCTGTTCTGTACGGAAAGCAGGCTTTATTTTTATCCTATAAAAGTTAAACTTCATAAAAAACAGCACTTCAAATAAAAAGGAGAGGTAGCATGCAGGCAAAAAAGGCGCTTGCTGTACTTCTTGCACTGAGTATGACGACGGCACCACAGGCTGTGGTTTCGGCATCAGCAGAGAATGCGACAGTACAGGAAAACAGTGATGTTGCACCGGAAAAAGAAAACAGCGAAGATGCAGGTGAAGAATCTGGCTCAGATGCAAATGAAGAACCAGATGAAGCAACGACAGAAGAAACAGAGCAGAACGCTGATACAGATCCTGTGAACGAAGAATTTCTGCAGATCACGGAGAAAAGGGCTTTTCAGGAAGGCGAGTCTGTTCTGATTGAAATTGTATCTGCAAATACAGCATATAACAGGCTTTATATTGGAAACAGATCAGATGAGGATAAAACACCTGTGATCGAAGGTTCAATGGACGAAGAGGGCAGATATCATTATCTGTTTTATATTGATCCGCAGTATCTGGGAGAAAAGGCAGGATATGTTCCAGGTAACACTGCAGATAACAGCTGGTATACA
>ENA-OQET01000802-OQET01000802.1-human-gut-metagenome-genome-assembly--contig:-NODE-802-length-15442-cov-3.307476_pt1 | contig 15442 bp, 14 predicted proteins | sample MGYA00242800_ERZ504645 | MGnify/ENA primary metagenome ERZ504645 (study PRJEB26092, sample SAMD00036308) | human gut metagenome | host: Homo sapiens | study: EMG produced TPA metagenomics assembly of... | reverse complement strand
AAATCCTCCACCAGACGGGGATCCTTGCGGAACAGGGCACGGTAGCCTACCTGACCGATGACATAGAACCGGTCATTCTGGTCGGCGTGCTCCCGCAGGAACTTGAGCAGGTTCTGGTTGTAAGCACCGGCCATGCCCTTGTCGGCGGTCAGCACGATATAGGCCCGCTTGGGGTTCTCCAGATCCCGCTCGTGGAAGAAGGGGTGCTCCGGCTCGTCGGGCAGGTGGGGCACCACGCGGGAGATGGTATCCCGCATCCGGGTGAAGTAGGGCAGAACATTCTGGTAGTTCTGCCGGGCCTTGCGGAGCTTGGAGGAGGAGATCAGGTACATGGCATTCGTGATCTTCATGGTATCCTGAATGCTCTCGATCCGCTCCTTGAGCAGCTTACTGGATGCCATTGCTCTCCCCTCCCGCGAATGCCTTCCACGCGGTCAGGATGGTGTCCACCTGTTCCGGGGTGATCTTGCCCGTGGACGTGATCGCGTCCATGGTGCCGGAAACATCGGCGTGGAACTGGCGCACAAAGGCATTGGTCTTTGCGCGCTGGTCAGCCAGCGGCAGGTCGTCCAGCATCCCGTGGGAAGCCAGGGTCAGCACGACCACCTGCTCGGCATCGGACTTGGGCTGGTACAGCGGCTGCTTGAGCATCTCGGTCAGGGCCTTGCCGTGTTCCAGCTGGCGGCGGGTCTCAGCGTCCAGATCAGAGCTGAACTGGGCAAAGGACTCCATATCCTTGTACTGGGCCAGCTCGATACGCAGGTTGGAATTGGCCTTCTTCATGGCCTTGGTCTGGGCAGCGCCGCCCACACGGGAGACCGACAGGCCGACGTTGACGGCGGGGCGGTTGCCTGCGTTGAACAGGGCGCTTTCCAGGAAGATCTGACCATCGGTGATGGAGATGACGTTGGTGGGGATGTAAGCAGAGACATCGCCCGCCTGGGTCTCGACGATGGGCAGGGCAGTGATGGAACCGCCGCCCAGATCGTCGCGCATCCGGCAGGAGCGCTCCAGCAGACGGGAATGCAGATAGAACACATCGCCGGGGTAAGCCTCACGGCCGGGAGAGCGGCGGAGCAGCAGGGAGATGGCACGGTAAGCCACCGCATGCTTGGAAAGGTCGTCGTAGACGATCAGGACGCTCTTGCCCTTGGACATGAAATACTCAGCCAGTGCAGTTGCCCGCATAAGGTGCGATGTACTGCAGGGGAGCGGAATCGGAGGCCTGGCGGCCACGATGGTGGTGTAGCTCATGGCACCGTGCTTCTTGAGGTCCTCGGCCACGCGGGCGATGGAGGAAGCCTTCTGGCCGATGGCAACATAGATGCAGAGCACGCCGGTGTCCTTCTGATTCAGGATGGCATCGGTGGCAATGGAGGTCTTGCCGGTCTGGCGGTCGCCGATGATCAACTCACGCTGGCCGCGGCCGATGGGGAACATGGAGTCGATGGCCAGGATGCCGGTGTGAAGCGGCGTATCCACGCTCTGGCGCTCCAGAATGCCGGGGGCCTGCTTCTCGATGGGGTTGTAGCCTTCGGCGTTCACCGGGCCCTTGCCGTCAATGGGCTCGCCCAGCGGGTCGATGACACGGCCCAGGAAACCATCACCCACAGGGATACCGGCGCGCTTGCCGCTGCGGGTCACCAGAGTGCCCACGCCCACGGTCTCGGCACCGTCGAACAGCATAATGCCCAGCTTGCCCGGGTCCACGCTTTCGACCATGCCCTTGGCACCGTTCTCAAAGGTGACGATCTCGCCGTAAACGGCCTTGTCCATGCCCTCCACCTGCACGATGCCATCGGCAGAGGAGATGACCACGCCGCCCTCGGCAGAGGTCTGGGCAGGCTTGTAATCCTCGGTGCGGGTCTTGAGGGTAGCCAGAGAGGGCTTGCCAGCCATCATCTGATCCAGCTGGTGGCGGCCGGAGTTGTCGAATACCCGGTCGCCCACCTGCAGCACATAGCCGGAGAGCAGGCTCTCGTCTACCGAGACATTCAGGATGACCTCAGTGGCATCATAGAGCTTCTTGACCTCGGCCTTGATGCGGGAGATATCCTCTTCACGGAGCTGATGTGCGGCGCGCAGATCGGCCTTGACGATGCGGTTCTCAGAGAAGAATTCGCGGCTGAACTCAGTTGCCATGCTCAGCACCTGCTTTCTCCAGCAGATCGTCCAGCAAACGGGAATCGTCCTGCTCGGTCAGGTTCCGGCTCAGCAGCTTCTCGCACATGGCGCGGGCCAGTGCGGTGGTCTGTGCGTCGGCTTCGCGCAGCTTGTGCTGGCGCTCTGCCTCAGCAGCGGCCTTGCCCTCGGCCACAATGGCATCGGCCTGTTTCTGGGCCTCGGCCAGCAGCTGCTGCTTTGCAGTTTCGGCCTGCTGCTCGTAAGTCTCGCGGCGGGCAGCAGCCTCGGTGTCCACATTACGCAGCTTGTCCTGCGCAGCGTTCATGGCCGCAGCGGCCTCCTTTTTGGAGGTCTCGGCGGCGTTCAGTGCGTCATCCACCTGTTTCTGACGCTGTGCGTGATCCCCATAACAGGCTTGTACAGGAATTTCCGCAGCAGCAAAAACAGAATCAGAACGTTGACGACTGTATACAGAAGATTCAGATTCAGTGTCAGCATTCGTCATGCCTCCGTTATCAACCCAGGAACAGGATGATCAGCAGTGCAACGACGAAACCGAAAATTGCAGTACCTTCGGCCAGAGCAGCACCCAGCAGCAGGTTGGTCTGGATCTTGCCGGAAGCCTCGGGCTGGCGGGAAATAGCCTCGGTTGCCTTGCCGGTTGCAATGCCGATGCCAATGCCGCCGCCAATACCAGTCAGCGCTGCAATGCCAGCGCCCAGAGCGATAAGTCCGTTCATAATTTTAATCTCCTTTTGATTTGATGATGGAAAGGGTTTACTCTTCGTCTCCCATGGTCTCCTTCATAAACAAAGAGGTAAGGAACACAAAGACGTAGGTCTGGATCAGACCATCGAACAGGTCAAAATACAGGCTGAAGATGGCAGGCACGAACACAGGCACCACCAGCTTGATCAGCTCCATAATGACAAAAGCGCCCAGCACGTTGCCGAACAGTCGCATGCACAGGCTGGTGGGCCGGATGGCCACCTCCAGCACGTTCATGGGGGCCATGATGGGGGTGGGGGCAGCCAGGCTCTTGAGGAAGCCAACGCCGCCGCGTGCATGGATGCCGGCATACTCGATCAGGCAGATGCTCATCAGAGCAAGGGCCGCTGTGACGTTCAGGTCCTTTGTGGGGGGCTTGATGCCGAACACACCGATCAGGTTGGAGCAGCCGATGTACAGCGCCACGCTCATCAGATAGGGGACATAGCGCTTTCCACTTTCGCCCAGCAGGCCCACAAAGAAATCATTGATCGTAGTAACGACCGTTTCCAGGATGGCCTGCCGCTTGGTGATGTGATCCACCCGCAGATTCCGCGTCAGCAGGATGGAACCGATGACAAGAAACGCCATGATGCCCCAGCTCACGACCACGGACTCCGGAATGGAAAGCCCGAACACCGTGACCATGTCAACATTCAGCTCTTCTTTCAAAGCAGCAGTCAACGCATTCATTGATTAGCACTCTCTCCTTTCTTAATTTGTGATGGTATCATAGCACGATTTCTGCCGGTTTTACAGCCCTCCACCTAACATTCTACTTTTTGTTATATTCCGTTTCTGCTTTGGATGAAAACAGTTGTGCAGATTGCAAAAAGTACGGGTGAGAAACTATGCGATTTGCACAATCTCTTTGCTGATTCTTAGCCATCTGTACCGTTTTCTGGCCTTTGGATGAGGTGAAATCGACATTATTATTCACGGATTGTATAGCGGGCATATCAGATTTATATAGCTGCATGCTCTGCGATGACACCTATTTAATATGCCGGAGCAGTGTCCGCAATGGCCCTGCACGATCTGCGGGGCAGAGCCTTTGCCCGGGGAGGTGGAGTAGTGCACCGGAAAGACGGAATTCATGTATCCCAGAAATTTGGACTTTTGATGCAAAAGCATGTCTAATTTGTTGTGCACTCTGCGAATAGACAAACTGTGCATCTTCCTGTATAATAAAGCCAGAAACCAGAGAAGTACAGCAGAAGCTCAAATGAGAGCTAACCCCGCTGACTTTAAGCAGAAAGGAGCGAGACCGATGGTTGATATGGAACCCGCACAGTTCGGACAGACTGTCGGGATTCGCTGAGAAGCAAAACAGAGGCTCTCCACAAACGGGATGTTTCCCCCGTATAACAAAACAAATCAAAGAGCCGGTCTTGAGCATCAAAAATGCGAAAACAGTACAGTCTGTCAGAATAAATCCCCTGGCAATTCAAATAGATCCGCCCGAGGTGATCTCCCATGATGAGGACAGTTACACGGATGCACCTGTTTGAATGACCAAAAAGGAGTAACTCCAATGTACTAAGCAATGGAATCCCTGGCAAATCTAACTCGAAAGAATGTGGTAATATGAAATTCATCTTCAGAATCTCGGTACCGCAGTCCAACAGTTAAGAGAAGGGTCAGTCCAATGTACTAGAGTAGTTCATCCCCTTGCATAGAACTCTTCAGTTTCAGGTAGTTTCTAAGGAGAGTCACCCTATGAAACGCATACTCCGAAAATGAGAGAACCCAAGGAGAAGAGGCTTATGACTCCGAAGAAGTAAGTTTCCAGCCGGACGAGGGCTTGCAACCGCCTCGATCCGGCTGGTTTTTGTTTATGGATTTTTTACGGAGGTGCCCCCGCATGAAATTTGACACATCCCTTTTGCTGAACCTGTTTGCTGCCGCTGCCATGCTGGTAATGGGCTTTCGCAGTTTTTCCAAAAATGCACCAGATGAAGTTCAGCGATGACGAAGAGCGGGCTATGTGGGAGAAAAAGTTCGGTGTGTTCTATTTCTTTAATGCCGTTGTGTTTGTCGCTTCGCCGTTTTTGCCCCACACTTCAATTGGCGGCAGCCGCCTGCTCTCTATCGGCATTGCTGCGGACACCGTGTTCCTGCTGATGTACCACGCTTGGAAAAAATGGCCGGGAAGACGACTGAACCGTTTCAAAAAGCATTGCACCTCCTGCATTTCTCTGCTACAATGGAGAAAACGCAGGAGGTATTTTTTATGGTCAAGCATATCATTCTCTGGCAGCTCAAGGACGGGCTTTCTGCCGCCGAAAAGGCAGAGATCAAGGCGAACATCAAAACCGGGCTGGAGGGCCTGGCAGGGCAGATCCCGGGCCTTGTGGAGGTGCATGTGAACATCAACGGCCTGCCCTCTTCCAACGCAGACCTGATGCTGGACACCACCTTTACCGATGCAGCCGCCCTCAAGGGCTACTCCACCCACCCCGCCCACGTGGCTGTGGCCGATGGCAAGGTGCGCCCCTACACCAAGACCCGTGTCTGCCTGGATTTTGAAGTGTAACGGAATATGCAAAAAGAACACCCCCTCTGCGGTGCAGCTTCAGAAACTGCCGTGCAGAGGGGGTGCATTTTGTGTTATGAGCAGATGGAACGATCAGCGAGCGTCACGGTTTGCTTCGTACTCGTCCATGGAGATGTAGTGGTCGAGGACGTGGATCCCCTTCAGGCGCTTGTTGGAGAAGCCGGTGGAAGCGTACTGGCCCTCCCAGTAGTTCAGGCGGGTCGCCAGATAGGCGGGAACGCTCATGCCGCGCGGAATGACCAGTGCGTTGGTAATGAGCAGAGTCTCGGCATCGGCAAAGGCCTTGTAGCGGGCATCGATGTCATCGGTGATCTGCTTTGCAGCCTCGATGGCGTTCATGTAGGCCATGACAGCATCTGCGGTCTCGCCGGTGATGAAGCCGTCTTCCACGCCGGTGCGCAGGTAAGCATAGCGCATTCCACGGGAATCCTCAGCCTGATAGAACGGGTCAGTCTCGGTCTCGGGGTCGGAGTAGTCAGCGCCCCAGTTGCAGAGCAGGAACTCGAACTTGCCGTTGCGGCGCACAGCAGACAGGAAGCTGTCGGAGGGGCCGGCGGTGATGATGATGTCGATGAAGTCGGTGCCGTCGTTCAGCACACCCTCCAGCTGCTGCTTGAGCACCTGGCACTGCTTGTCCCAGTCGGTGGTGGAGGGGTTGTAGGGCAGCTGTACCTTGATGGGGAAGGTGACCCCCCTGTGCGGTCAGCTCCTCAATGGCGGCATCGCGGTACTCCTTGGCCTTGGCCTCGTCAAAGAACTCGGTCAGGTCGGCCAGGCCGCCGCACTGGGTGTAGTCCACGCCATCGGTGGTGGCGCAGAAGTTCGGGGGAGTGATGGTGTTCAGCTTGTAGCTGTCGTAGCCCAGAGGTGCGCTGACAGCCAGCGTAACGGCGTTGTTGATGCCGTACAGGAAGGCCTTGCGGAAGTTGGTGTTGTTGATGGCCTTGGCCCAGTTCTCTGGCTCGTATTCTGCATCCACGCCCTCAACGCTCCAGTTGGAGAACTCGTGTGCAAAGGGCATGAAGTTGAACATGTAGAAGTAGGTGTAGTTGGTGTTGGGACGATCCATGGAGACCATGTCCTTGGTGGTATCGTCGGCCAGCCAGCTGTCCAGAATGTCGGAACCGATGGTGGCTTCGTCGATCTCGCCGCGCTTGATCATCTCGGGGCCGTTCACGGCAGCCTCGGCATTGTAAATGCGGCTGATGGTGTCGATAAAGACATTGTCCGCATCATAGTTCTCGGGGTTCTTCTTCATGATCCAGGTTTCCAGAGACTCATAATCGGACAGGTAGAAGGCACCGCAGCTGTACAGGGTCTCGGCGCTGGTGGCATACTGGTCGCCCATCTCGCTCAGCAGGGGGCCGTAGGCGGGCTCATAGGGCAGGTAGCACAGCAGGCTCAGGAAGCCGGGGAAATCGTAGGTCAGGGTGTAGGTCAGGGTATGGTCATCCACAGCGGTCACGCCCACGGAATCAAAGTCTACGGGGGCGTAGGTGGAAGCGGTGCCGTCTGCTGCGGTCACGGTCACGTTGCCGCTGCCATCGGTGACATAGGTGGTGCCGTCATCGTCCACAGTGCCGTTTTCAGCATTGGTCAGGTAGACGTGATAGTTGTAGTAATCATTCGCACCGGCAATGTAGGCGGTGACCAGGCCCACGTTGGAGGAAGCGTAATCCGGGGTCAGCACATACTGCAGGGCATCCACAAAGTCCTGTGCGGTCACGGGGGCAACGACTTCGCCGTTGTTGTCCACCCAGTTCTCCTCGCGCAGGGTGAAGGTCCAGGTCAGGGTGTCGGCATCCCACTCCCACTTGGTGGCCAGGCCCTCGCGCATCACGCCCTTGTTGTCGTACTCTACCAGGGTGTCCACGCAGTTTGCACCCACGACCATTTCCAGGTCGGTGGCGGTGGTCAGATAGTTCAGGGTTGCAGGCTGGCTGGAATAAAGCACGGTGTACTTGCTGGTATCCGCACCGGAAGCAGAACCGGAGGAGCTGCCGCCGCTCTTGCCGCCGCAGCTGGACAGCAGACCGGCGGTGCAGGCACCTGCGGCTGCCAGGCCGCTTGCCTTGAGGAACTGACGACGAGAAATAGACTGTTTCATAATGAAATTCCCTCTTTTCTTCGTGTTGAAGTCTGGTTGCCGCCCAAAGCCGACAGGCCCGCTGTTTCCCGGCAGCGGGAAGCAAAAAAGGCGTAACGGAAACACATCCGTTACGCCTTTGTAACTTGTCCTCCCGACCACAGCTGGGTGGTTAAAAAGAATTATAGCATTTTTTTGGAGCTGCGTCAATAAAAACCTCTCCGTCCATGCGAAGCCCCGGAGAGGTCCAGCGATCAGCAGGTGCTTTCGGTCGGGGCGGGAGCGGCTCCTGCTTCAGGGGCAGCGGCGCTTTGCGCTGGCTGAGAGGGTTGCATCTCGGCAGCCAGCTCCTTTGCAGCTGCTTCTGCAGCCTTTTTGGCCTCGCGCTCGGCCTGACGCTCCTTGGCGCGGGCCACAGCCTCCTCCTGCCGTTTTTTGGTGCGCAGCTTGATGCGGCAGACAGAACAGATGCCGTCCGCACAGTTGGGCGCAATGGGCTTGCCGCATTCCTTGCAGAGGGTCTTGGTGCACTTGTAGACACTGACAGGGCCAAGGCTGGTGAGCTGGCGCAGCTTCAGGCCGTCCAGACCGCCGTTGGAGCAGGCGGCAACGCAGACCCCGCACTCGCTGCACTTCCACGGCGTGATCACCGCGCGGGTCTGGCCGTCGGGCAGGTCCTCAAACTTGATGGCACCGCTGCGGCAGCTCTTCTCACACCGGCCGCAGGCAAAGCACTTCTGGGTGAAGTTGGGCAGGTGGTAGCCATAGCGCAGGGGCGTTTCGGACACTGCCTTGAGCTGCTTGGTGTACTGGTGGAGCAGCAGCCGGAAATCCTGGCTGCTCTCGTCCTCGCTGCGCAGGCCGGGCAGCATCCGCAGCAGCTGCTTGGTGCCCTTTTGGAGCCGGAGGTCACCTGCTCCATCATCTCACGGCGGGAATATTCCTTGACGTGGAAGGGGGCATCGTCCAGCTCGTATGCCAGCGTGAACCGGGCCTCGAACAGGGGCTGGCCGAAGAACTCCACCAGCCGGGTCAGAACGGCACGCAGATGCTCGGCGCAGACATCGTTCTCGCACTCGCCGCAGGGGGTCAGGTCGAGGACGATCTTCTTGTTCAGGGCAAGGTAGGCCAGCGCTTCCCACGAATAGGCCGAGACGCAGGTGCGCACCACGGTGTTTTCCGGGTGGAATTTTTCGCAGCCGATCCAGATGGTGTCGCCATCGCTGTCGGCAGGGGAGATGTCCCGCTGCACCTGCTCCGGCGAGGGGGCAATGCAGCCCGACCGGCAGGCCGAGACGCACAGGCCGCAGTCGGTGCAGGGATCCCAGTCCTTGACGAGGTTGGGGCGGGTGAAGATGGCATCGCCGTAGGGGCAGATGTCCTTGCAGGCCGTGCAGGGGTGCGGTGGGGGTGGAGATTCCAGCACTGACGGCGGATGACCTCGGGGTGGGAGGTCTTCATCAGGGCGTCCATTGCATAACGGGTAAACAGACCCATAGCGGTATCACTCCTTTTCGGGGGCATCGGTCACGGTAGTGACCTGAGCGTTGTCCAGCAGGAAGCGCTGCACCTTCTTCGCGGCCAGCGCGGCGGCGATGGTATCCTCGGGCAGGGCTTTCCGGATCTCAGCCTCGGGGGTGTCCTGCAGCTGGGACAGGCGGCGGTACTCGTTGTTGACCTCCAGCGTGCTCACGGTGATGTTCTCGGCTTCAGCAATGGAGCGGGAGGCCAGCATGGAGCGCAGGTTCCGCTCGGCAGCATCACGGTAGCCTGCCCGCAGGGCGGCAGCGGTGGTGTGGCTGTTCTTGCAGTGCTTTTCCAGGGTGATGTTGCTGCGGGAGAGCCGCTGCTCCAGCATCCGCATCTCGTTGTCGGCGGTGCGGTCCAGCATGGCTTCGGGCAGGTCCACGGTCAGGTTGGCACCGGCCTTTGCCAGCAGCTCCTGCCCAGCGGCGCGGTCGGCGGCATCTTCGTGGATCTTCCGCTTTTTGGCCCGCACGGCCTCGCGCATGGCGGCAAGGTCTGCATAGCCCTGTGCCCGGGCAAATTCCTCGTTCAGCTCCGGGGTGGTCTTTTCGGCCACGGAGTGCAGCTTGATCTCAAACTGCGCGGTCTTGCCGGAGAGCTCCTCCACCCGGAACTGCTCCGGGTAAGTGAAATCAAAGCGGAAGGTCTCGCCGGCGGTGTGGCCGTAGATGGCATCTTCGGCGGCAGGCATCAGCTTGCCGTCCCCCAGAACCACCATCACCTTTTCCATCCGGCTGTCGGGGATCTCCTCCCCGTCCATGAAGCCGACAAAATCCAGCAGGACCCGGCTGCCGCGCTTGGCGGGGGCGGTGGAGTTGTGGTAGACGGAGCGCATCCGGGTCTGGTGGACCATCTCCTGGTCAATGGCCTTTTCGGAAAGCGGCCGCACATGGCGGGTGACAGCCAGCCCCTTGTACTGACCTAATTTTACTTCCGGCAGATTTTTTGCGTTGTTGGACATATCGTTTTACTCTCCTTTTATAAACCATGAACAGCCAGCCAGTTTTCCACAACAGAGGAAAACATTTCTGGGTATTTGGCGTTTTCAGCATCAAATTCATGGAGATAGGTCTCCACTTCCTCACGTGTCACGGGAGTGGTGCGTTCCCAGATCGTGAACACCGTGCCGTTGCCCATATCGAAGGTCGCAACTTGCTGGTGGGTAGTCTCTCTCAGCTGAAGAAAAACGGCGTTGAACCGGTGGCCCAGTTCCGTGTCTGGTGCCAGCGAGAGGGGGAACGGGTCTGCGGTGATGACATACTTTGCGTCAAAGAAGCCGGTGGGGAAAGAGTGGGTGCCCGGCACCGAGAAGCTGTCCGGCAACTTGCCGTCCAGTGCATGGTTGGGCAGGTCACAGTTCCGCAGGTGGCCGGGATTGTAGAGCATGTCATCCGGGATCATATAGGCGACCTCGCCCTCCCCCAGATGTTCAACCAGCCATTGTGCCATGGCCTGGATCTGCGGTTTGTCCTTGCGGTTATAGGTCAGCTCGTCCAGCCGCTGATACTCAGCAAGGTCTGCCGGGTGGAACGCATGGATAACGAACTCTGGCAAGGCCATGACAGTGAGCGGGGAGCACCGCACCGACACGGCGAACAACAGTGTAAAGACCCAGAAACAAAGCTTTGGTATTTTGAAATGCTCGATACTCTCTGCCAGACCCGCCGCACCGCAGAGAAACAGAATGACATAGGCGGGCACATACAGCAGCATCTGATGGGAGCCGGAATTCTGCACTCGGGTAAATAAGAGCATACTGAGCATCAGCTCACACAGCGCCAGCACAGGCAGGCTGGGCTTTTTCCGCTTGACGCAGAGCCACAAACCAAACAGGATCAAAATAAGGTTCAGCAGGCCGGTGCGCATGGCATGATAATAGAGCTCTACTGCAATGCCGCCGACATTATAGTACGAATAGCGGTCGGAGTAGTTAAAAGCCAGGATCTTGCTGACCATGGGCCAGAGCAGGACCACCATTGCTGCCATGGCGCAGACACCAAACAGGATGAGGTTGCGTACTCGGCGCAGGGCAAGAGCCTTTTGGCCTTGTTTTGCGAGCTTTGCACTGCTGACAAAGAGCAGGAGAGCATAGGAAAAATAGTAGCCTACCACAAAATATAAGTACCAGCGGCGGCTCAGGATAATGGCGGCCGTTGCCAGGAAGATGAGCACGAACCGGCCCGGTTCCAGCTTTTCAAAACGGTAGTCCAATGTGAGGAGCAGAATGGCAAAAGCGAAGATCAGACCGAACCAGTCCGGCTGTGCCAGCATAGCGCTCATTCGCAGGAACGGATAGGTCAGCACCCAGGAAAAGCCGATGATAAAATACCAGAACTTATTCTTGACCTCCAGAATCTGCCCGATTTTGATCGTGAGACCAGCCAGCATCAGCATAAGGCTGGGGAGCACACAGAATACTTGCGCAAAAGCGTAGCTATCACCCGTTTTTGCGGTGAGGCAGAACGGGAACTCAGTGAACAAGGTGATGAAATTGGTGTAATCTTCAGAAAATGTGCTTATGATGTACTTAAAACCGGCCACCGGGCCCATCGCAAAAGCCGCTTCGGTATTGAACTGCTTCTGAATGTAGTTCACATAATCCCAGGCGTAGATGAATTGCCGCCGACCCAGCGCCCAATAGAAGTAGAGCACAGCTCCGGCCCAGAAGGCGATGATGACCGCACGGTGGAAGAAGTCCAGCTCCACACCGGCAGTGTGCAGCACCCACAGCGCGCCGTAGAACAGCACACAGCTGCACCACAGGCTCACCAGCGGGAAGAACGCCGCCGCAGTGGGGAACAGCAGGCCCACCAGCACCAGCAGGAGTGCTCCGGCACCCAGCCCGATGCCGCCTTTGCCAGGGCGAAAGGGTCCCTTTTCAGAAAGTATCGTTGACATTGTACATGCTCCTCGGTTTGAACCACAATATTACAGCTTACAGTATAATGGTCCCGGGCAGCGCAGGCAAGGGGGCAGGCCCCCCGGAAGATAAAATATCCCGCCTGCATTTCAGCAGACGGGATATTTTGAATGCAATATTACCTTTTTGGAATTCTGCTTTGCCGCGATGGTGGCCTTGCGCTTCTGGGCGGCGGCCTTACGGGCAGAGGCTTGTGCGGCTTCCGGGTGGGGAGCCTCCGGCGTGATGCGGTACATCCGGCTGCCCATGGCAGGCAGATCCACGCTCAGGGTGTAGTCCCGGCCGTACACGCCGCCATCGGTGGTGTGCAGGTGTCTGGTGCGGCTGCGGTCCGCACCGTTCCAGCAGGCAGCCTCGCTGTTCAGCAGCTCATCGGCGGTGCAGGGATACTGGAAGTAGAGCGGGAACTTTTTGTGGGCGGTATTCTGGGTGTTCATCACACAGAGGATGGTCTGGCCCGCGCCTTTCCGCAGCCAGGCGTACACACCTTCGTCCCGGCTCTCGCAGGCGATCCACTCAAAGCAGTTCGGGTTGTACTCGCCGTCGTAGAGGGCGGGCTCGGTGGCATACAGGCGGCCCAGCTCGGCAAAATATTTCTGGAAGCTGTCGTGGAAGGGATACTTCATCAGGCCCCAGTCCAGCTCCTTTTTCTCATCCCACTCCCGGAAATGCCCCAGTTCATTGCCCATAAAGTTCAGCTTTTGCCCGGGTGGGTGTACATGTAGAAGTAAAGAGTGCGCAGCTGGGCACATTTTCTTCGTAGGTGCCCCACAGTTTATCAATGATGGTCTTTTGCCGTGCACCATCCTCGTCGTGACTGAGTGCCAGCAGATACAGCTCATTGTAGAAATACTGCATACTGAAGGTCAGTTTGTGGTAGGCATCGGGCCGCTCACCAAAGGGCGTAGCAAAATAATCCAGCGTGTCGTGCATCCAGCCCATGTCCCACTTATAATCGAAACCGATGCCGTCGTAGCGGGTGGGGGCGGTGACCTTGAGGAAGTTGGTGGAGTCCTCGGCGGTGTAGATGCCGGTGGGCCAGCGCTCGTTCAGGCCGTGGTTCAGGTTCCGCAGGAAGGTAACAGCGCCCTCGTTCACGCCGCGGTTGGGGTCGCCCTGCCAATAAAGGGCACGGGAGATGGCATCCATCCGGATGCCATCGCAGTGGTAGACATCCATCCAGAGGGCAGCGGCGCTGTTTAGGAAGCTGCACACCTCCCGGCGGTAATAGTTGAAGTTGCAGGTGCCCCACTCGCTGTGGCCCACATCGCTGTCGTACTCGTAGAGGTGGGTGCCGTCAAAGTTGGCGAGCGCGTCGCCGTTGGCGGCAAAGTGGACGGGCACAAAGTCCATGATGACACCAATGCCCATCCGGTGGCAGGCGTTGACAAAGGCCGCAAAGTCGGCGGGGTCGCCGTAGCGGCTGGTGACAGAGAAGTAACCGGTGGTCTGGTAGCCCCAGCTGCCGTCAAAGGGATGCTCTGCCAGCGGCAGCAGCTCCACATGGGTGAAGCGGTGATCCAGCAGCCAGGGGATCAGCTCCCGGGCCAGCTCCCGGTAATTGTACCAGCCGTCCGAGCCGTCCCCGCGGGTGGCGTTGGGCTTGTGCTTCCAGCTGCCTGCATGGAGCTCGTAGATGTTCAGGGGGCAGGTTGCGGCACTTGTCCCGCCGCTCCATCCACGCGGTGTCGTCAAAGGTGAAATCCAGCCGGGCCAGCCTGCTGGCCGTGCCGGGCCGCAGCTCGGTGGAAAAGGCGTAGGGGTCGGCCCGCATCACGGTGCTGCCATCCTTGCCGTGGATGCGGTATTTGTACAGCTCTCCCTCGGCAAGGCCGGGCACAAAGCCGCTCCACACGCCGGTGTCAGCCTTCTGCATGGGAACGCCCGGCCCCCAGCCGTCAAAGCCGCCGCAGATCTCCACAGCCACAGCCCCCGGGGCCCACACGGCAAACCGCCAGCCCTCCTGCCCAAAGTCATCCCGGCAGGGGTGCGCGCCCAGCACACGGTAGGCATCAAAGCATTCGCCCGCAAAGAACGAGCGGTCGATGGTGGGAAAATTCATGCAGATTTCTCCTTTTCTCAACGGGATACACCCGGTCATATTTACCAATAATTTTTAATCAAAATCGTCACACTTGTTGATTTTAACAGAGACTATGCGGAAAATTTATCAAACATCCACACAATTGACGGAGTTTGTGGTATACTGAGCCTGCCGCTGCTGGGCGGCAGAAGAAATGATATGGGAGAGAGTAACTATGGCATGGTATGATACCGCAGTTTTTTTATCACATTTATCCGCTGGGCCTGTGCGGCTGTGCGCACGAAAACGACGGCCAGCCCACACCGGGCGCGTTCGCAAAGCTGAACGCCTGGGCCGAGCACGCCTCCAAAGATCTGGGCTGCACGGCCATTTATATCGGCCCGCTGTTCGAGAGCGGCTCCCACGGCTATGATACCATCGATTACCGCCGGGTGGACCGCCGCCTGGGCACCAACGAGGAGTTCAGGGAGTTCGTGGCCAACTGCCACGCCCGGGGCCAGAAGGTCATTGTGGACGGTGTGTTCAACCATGTGGGCCGGGATTTCTTTGCCTTCAAAGACCTGCAGGCCAACCGCGAGAACGCCCGCTATAAGGACTGGTTCTGCGATGTGAACTTCTGGGGCAACAACGAGTACAACGACGGCTTTTCTTACGGCAACTGGGGCGGCTTCAACCTGCTGGTCAAGCTGAACCAGCGTAACCCCGAGGTGCAGAACTACCATTATGATACCATCCGCTTCTGGGTCGATGCATTCGACATTGACGGCATCCGGCTGGATGCAGCGGATGTGCTGGACTTCGACTTTATGAAGGGTCTGCGCCGCCTTGCCAACGAGGTCAAGCCTGAGTTCTGGCTGATGGGCGAGGTCATCCACGGCGATTACAGCCGCTGGGCCAACCCTGAAATGCTTCACTCTGTTACCAACTATGAGCTGCACAAGGGCCTGTGGAGCGGCCACAACGACCACAACTATTTTGAGATCGCACACACCATGCGCCGCCTGCAGGGGCTCTGCCACGACACCCGGCTCTATACCTTCTCCGACAACCACGATGTGGAGCGCCTGCCCAATAAGCTGCGGAACAAGGCGCACATCCGGCACATTGCAATTCTAGTATACACGCTTTGGGGCATTCCGTCCATCTATTACGGTTCCGAATTTGGCATCGAGGGCAAAAAGGAGTGGGGCAGTGACTGGCCCCTGCGCCCCTGCCTGGAGCTGGACAAGTTCCGGGATGACCTGACCACCAACCCCGTCACCAGTGTGTACGCCGCATTGGGCAGGCTGAAGGCCGAATACCCGGCCCTGAGCTGGGGCGAGGTGAAGGAGCTCCAGCTGACCACCCAGTGCTATGCCTTTGCCCGGGTGCTGGATGGAAAAGCCCTCGTGGCCGTATTCAACAACGGCGACGGCC
>ENA-OQET01000799-OQET01000799.1-human-gut-metagenome-genome-assembly--contig:-NODE-799-length-15452-cov-4.416705_pt1 | contig 15452 bp, 13 predicted proteins | sample MGYA00242800_ERZ504645 | MGnify/ENA primary metagenome ERZ504645 (study PRJEB26092, sample SAMD00036308) | human gut metagenome | host: Homo sapiens | study: EMG produced TPA metagenomics assembly of... | reverse complement strand
TTTTTCTTCTTGTGATTTACAAAATTAATATAATTTTCTTCAGCCTTTTTGGAAAGGTACAGGTTGAATAATATAAAATGGCAAAAAGAACTAATCATTAGTACAATAGAGATCCATAAAAAGACTTCATGATATTGTGAAGAAATATCAGAAATTTTCAACAAATATATAATGCCTAAAATGAGAAATAAGCATGTGATGATCGGAAGAAAATAAAGAATATTCTCTATCATGGTAAATGAAACTTCCAAATCATTTTGTTTGTGATAAAAAACGAAATGTAACAATAAGAAGGATAAAATTTTTGAAAAAATGATCATCTCTAATGAAAGAACCTGATTATCAAAAACATCGGATAAAGATGTGCAATGTAAAACACTAAAACAAATTCCAACAGTTAATAATTCACATAAACATAAAACAATATAAAATACAACGATCATTTTAAAGTAGATTTCAATTGGAAATCCAAATATAAGTAACGATTTAAAAATATGATGGAAAACAATTCATAGATTAATTTAAAAATAAATGGGCAAGAAAGTAAATTTAAAAGAATAATAGAAAGACCCCATAATGTGTAAAGGATACCATGATTTTATGTACGAATATCGAAAATTAAAATATTTTGTACAATAGCATAATAAAATCGTGTCAATAGAGGTTCCAAGAAGGGTTAGTAATATAGTAAGTGTCATAAGTTGATCTCCTTTTATCAAATTTCTCTAATAATATATTTTAATACAAAATTATATTTTGTAAAGGCTTTAATATAACCATTTGAGCATAAAAAAATGACTAGATACGCAAGGTGGATTTTTATTTGTATGAAAGGGTGGTATTATATTAAGAAAAAAACATATGAAAGAGGGGAAAGTAAATGAGACAAAGCAAGAGAAATAGGATTGTGTTCATTGTAATAGTGATTAGTATTATAGTAGCTCTTGGAATTATTGGGTTGTTTAAATCTGGTGCAATGATACAAAAAGATTATAAAAAGTCTGTAAGATATAAAAAACTGAAATATCTATCTTATAAACTAGAAGATCATTATAACAAAAAGATTCTTTGCTCTTCTGGAATTAAAGGAATGCCGTACGAGTATCAAATTAAAAAGAATGGGAAATTGTATGGAACACTAATCGATGAATATGGGTATCCACTGAAAAAATATGGGCATGTAATGAAAGATACCATTGCGCATAAAGTAAAACATATTAGTTTTGGAGGAAGAGGAAGTCTGTTATATCTTGATTATAAAAACAGATTATATGGAATGGGGTGGAATAGTGATGAAGAATTTCAGATTAAAATGCCAGAAGATAAAAGAAATAATGTAAGTACAGCAGTTTTTCGTCAACCTGTTTTTATTATGAATAATATTATTTATGCTTCCATCAATGAAGGAGGAGAGGTCATTGCTATGAAAAAAGATCATTCTGTATGGACATGGGGAAGTAATTCAGGCGGAATGTTAGGATATGATAAAAATACGGATTTAATTTCCTGTAAACCTAAGAAAATATTTGAAAATGTAAAATATATTGCAGCAGGTGGATATAATATGGCTGTGATTACGGAAAAAAATAATCTATATTTGTGGGGAGATAATACCTATGGACAATTGGGTAACGGAAAGAAGGCTGGTTGGTATTTTGGAGATTCTAATAAAGAATGTTGGTTTAAACCTAAAAAAGTAATGGGAGATGTGGCAACTGTTCATATAGGAAGCGGAAAAATTATTGTTACCAGAATGGATGGCAGCAAATGGGGTACAGGAATAGGATTTGGAAATGAGAGGTCAGAATCTGGAAAGAAAGTTGGCACTAGATTTGTGATGATATCAAAATAATAGTTATTGGAAGATTAATTTAAGGAGAAACATTTTGAAAGATAAAAAGAAATTAATAGTGTTAATAGTAATGTTGTTGATGCCAGTGGCTGGAATCTGGTATTTTATAAAAATGTCTTTGAAGTATATGAAAGGCGCTGAAATAGGAATATTTTTTCCGAATAACTTTTTTAAACAATTTGGGGTATGGAGCATTATTTGGATTATTTTATGGATTGTAATAATGTTTATAAAAAGAAAATATAAAGTTAAAAAGATAAAAGAAAGAAAAAATAGTATAAAAATTTTACAGTGTATTGTTATGTTTGTAATGGCAGTGATTTCGTTTTGGATTTATGTATCTGTTTTGACTGGAAAGAAAATAAAAGATGCGAGGGAATGGATTAATTCCTTCGCATCTTTTTTTATGTCTGCCTACTCTACAGTTACAGATTTAGCCAGGTTTCTTGGCTGGTCTACATCATATCCTCTAAATACTGTGACATGATAAGCAAGTAACTGTAATGCAACGGTAGAAGCAAATGTTGCGAACAGGTCGTCTGTTGCAGGAACCTGAATCAAATCATCATAGATTCCTTCGTAATTACTCATATCTTTATCTGTTACTACGATCACATGAGCACCACGAGCTTTTACTTCTTCAACGTTTGCCATTAATTTTGGTAAGACATTTTCCTGTGAGCGATCGCAATAACAGTACACCCTCTGTGATCAGAGAAATTGTTCCATGTTTCAATTCTCCGGCACAGTATGCTTCTGCATTTACATAAGAGATTTCTTTTAATTTTAAGCAGGCTTCACAAGCAATACCGTAATCTAATCCTCTTCCAAGATAGAAAGCAGAGAATGTATCTTTGATCTTTTCTGAGATTCCTTTGATATAATCATCCATCTTTAAGACTTCTTCAACAGTTCCGATCGCCTGTTCAAATTTATCACAAAAATCTTTCATCTGTTCATTTGTCATTAAGTTGTTAACTTCTGCAAGTTTTAATGCGATCAGATACATACCTGCACACTGTACAGAGAACGCTTTTGTACTTGCAACAGCGATCTCTGGACCTGCATGTGTATATAATACATAATCACTTTCTCGAGCAATACTTGATCCTTTCACATTAACGATAGAGATTGTTTTTGCTCCACGTTCATTTGCAAGACGAAGTGCTGCAAGAGAGTCAGCTGTTTCACCAGACTGTGTGATCACAACAACTAATGTATGTTCATCTAAGATCGGATTCATGTAACGGAATTCAGAAGCTAATTCAACAGTTACAGGAATACGGATCATAGCTTCGATCAGATGTCTTCCAACTAATCCTGCATGCCATGCAGTACCACAAGCTGTTACGATCACACGGTTTACACCTTTAAAGATATCATCAGAGATGTTATCTGCACTAAAGTCAGCGTGACCATTATGGATACGAGGCATGATCGTATTATGAAGAGCCTCTGGCTGATCATAGATCTCTTTCTGCATAAAGAAATCATATCCGCCTTTCTGGGCAGCTGTTGTATCCCAGTCAACATGAAGCATCTTAGGTTCTTCAACCCCACCATCCATTGTGTATAATGTAATACTGTCAGCTTTCATGACAACGATATGTTCTTCAGGTACTACGAAATAATCTTTTGTATATTTTAATAATGCAACCATATCAGAAGCGATGAAAGAACCATCTTCTGTATGAGATGCTACTAATGGACTTGCATTTCTAATGCAATAGATCTCTCCTGGATGATCTTTGAACATAACACAGAAACCATAAGCTCCTTCTAAAGCTTTATTAGCTTCTTTTAATGCTGCAAATGGATCTCCATCATATAAAGAGTCGATCAGCATTGCTGCAACTTCGGTATCTGTTTCAGAAATAGCAGTAAATCCTTTTGTTTTTAGGGAAGCAGCTAATTCTTTGTAGTTTTCAATGATTCCGTTATGGATCAGAGTTACATTTCCAGATACATGAGGATGTGCGTTAACTTCTGTAACACCACCATGAGTTGCCCAGCGAGTATGTCCGATACCGCATGTTCCAGCAAGGTCAGCAGTAGCTTCAACTTTCTCACGAAGTGTTGCAACTTTTCCAGTTGTTTTTACGATCTTAGTTTCTGATCCATTATTTACTGCGATTCCGGCACTGTCATATCCTCTGTATTCTAACTGCTGTAATCCATCAACTAAAATTCCAGGTGCCTGTAAATTTCCAGTAAATCCAATAATTCCACACATAATATAAATCTCCTTAAAATTGCGCAAAGAAAATAAAAGGAAGTATAGATATGTAAAAAACTTCCAAATAAATCTTTGGTTTTCTTTTTCTAAATCATATGCGGTTTTGTCCAGATTATACTGCCTCTGTTTCATGATCACTCATGGGTTTACTCAGTATATCACGTAGTCTGGAGCTGCGGGAAAGCATCCGCCGAATCTTTCGATCACTTTCCTCCTCGTTAACCTTCCTATCAGAACCTCATCGGTCTGTTTCCGTATCAGGAAGGTGCATGGCGCTTAAATTCTGTAAAACTCCCTTCGAACATATTTTGTCAAAAACTCAAAACCCAAAGTTTTTTAACGTTAGTGATTTTAACACGGAATATCTATGAAGTCAAATAAGAACGTGGTATTTTATAAAAACTTAATAAGTTTTGGGCGAAAGTGTTACATTTTAATAAAGATTTAAGAAGTTATAACTAGATACTTTCTGTTTTGAATGATATAATACTATGATAGCGAAAAAGAGCAAAGGAGAAAAGCATGAAAACTTTTTTTAAGAATATCGGAAATACGATCGTAAAGAAGCTTCGAAAACATCCATTGATATGTAATTTTGTATTGTCAGTTGTGCTGGCGTTTGTATTGGAAGTTTTGGGACGTCAGACATTTGATCTTAGTGCTGTGGGATTTGTGGATCAGAGAAGTAAGATGTTTTTATATAGCATCTTTATTATTTTCGTAACATACTCTGTGACACTGATTACTAAGAGACGACTATTTTCCTATATAATAGTAACACTGCTATGGAGTATCGTTGGAATCGTAAATTTTATGATGCTCAGTTCAAGAAATACTCCATTTACGTATGTAGATATTACGTTGATGAAGTCTGTATTGCCAGTTATGAATAATTACTTCTCGCCACTTGAGATTGGAGCAATGGGAGCATTGTTACTGATCGCATTGGTATTGTTAGTAGTGGCTTACATGTATCTTCCAATAGAAGAACATTTAAACCGCAAGAGCGGATTTATAAAAGTTATAGTGATCATAGCAGTATTTTCGGGAGTTACTTCTTATGGATTTAAGAGTGGAATGCTGGTAGATCAGATCCATAATATCCGAATTGCATTCAGTGATTATGGAACACCGTATTGTTTCAGTATTACAGCCTTGAAGAATGGAATTGATAAACCATCAGATTATTCAGAAAAGAAGATCAAAAAGATTGAGAAACGAACACAGAAGAAGGTTGCAAAGATGAAGAAAGAAAAGGTAAAGAAACCAAATATCATCTTTGTACAGTTGGAATCACATTTTGATATTACACAGGTCAAAGGAGTTAAGTTTAACAAAGATCCATTACCAAATTTCCATAAGTATATGAAAGGATATTCCTCTGGACAGCTTTCTATGCCGTCTTATGGGGCAGGAACAGCAAACTCTGAGTTTGAACTGATCACAGGAATGAATCTGGACCATTTTGGAGCAGCAGAATATCCATATAAAACAGTGCTTCAGAATACAACGACAGAGAGCATGGCGACGGTATTGAAGAATTACGGATATAAGGCACACGCGATCCATGATAACAGTGCGGCATTTTATGATCGAGATCTGGTATTCTCACAGCTTGGTTTTGATACATTTACAACAAAAGAAAGTATGAACATCAAGAAATGGACAGAAAATGGATGGGCAAAAGATCAGATCCTGACCGGGTGTATTATGGATAGTTTGGATTCTACGAAGGGACAGGATTATGTTTATTGTATTTCTGTACAGGGACATGGAGATTATCCAACAACACAGATCATCGAGAATCCGGAGATCACGGTTGAAGGAATTGAGGATGAAGCACTGAAGAATAAATATACTTATTATGTCAATCAGGTTTATCAGATGGATCAATTTGTCGGGAAACTGGTTAAAGCATTACAACAGCGTGGAGAACCAACGATTCTTTGTATGTATGGAGATCATCTTCCAAGTTTGGAGATCGAAGATGAAGATCTGACATATGGAAATAAATATCAGACAAGTTATTTTATGTGGGATAATATTGGATTGAAGAAGAAGGACGGAACGATCGAGGCGTATGATCTTGGATCAGAAGTTCTGAATAAGTGTAATATCCATACAGGACTAATGAACAGTTTTCACCAGACAAGAAAAGGTACAAAAAATTATCAGAAAGACATGAAAGAGCTTCAGTATGATATGTTGTACGGAAAACAGTATGTATGGAATCAGGAGAATCCATTTAAGGCAACGGATCTTCAATTTGGAATCCGGCCGCTTACGGTGACAAAGGTATATGAGACAAAGGACAGCATCTTTATTGTAGGAAACAATTTTACGAATTTCTGTCAGGTATTTAATGGCGATGTAAAGATCAATACAACCTACCATAACGAACATCTTTTGGAGGTATCGAAGAAAGATCTCAAAGACGGGGATACGTTTAAAGTGAGTATCGTCAGTAAGGCTCTAAGGGTACTAAGCAGTTCAAATGAGTATGTTTATCAAGAAAAAAGTGAAAAATAACGCAAAGATGCTTGTATAACGCGCAAATCTTATGCTATAATAGGTGAATGTTTGTGAAATTACAAAAAAGATAATAATTTTTAGGAGGATCTATACAGATGAGTTTGCAAGTGGAAAACTTAGAACATAATATGGCAAAGGTAACAATTGAAGTTGAAGCAGCGAAATTAGATGACGCTATCAAACAGGCTTTCAACAAGAAAAAAGGACAGTTTAATGTACCTGGATTCCGTAAAGGAAAAGTACCTTTCCAGTTGATCGCAAAAGAATACGGAGTTGAAATCTTCTATGAAGATGCAGCAAACATCTTAATTCCAGACGCTTATGCAGAAGCTATGAAAGATACAGATTTAGAGATCGTTTCAAGACCAGAAATCGATGTTACTCAGTTAGAGAAAGGTAAAGACTTTATCTTCACAGCAACATTTGCATTAAAACCAGAAGTAACTTTAGGAGACTACAAAGGAATTGAAGTACCTAAAACAAGAGTTACAGTGAAAAAAGACGAAATCGAAGAAGAATTAAAGAAAGTTCAGGAACAGAACGCAAGAGAGATCACAATTGAAGATCGTGCAGTAAAAGACGGCGATATCTTAACAATTGATTACTCTGGATCTGTTGATGGAGTGAAATTCGAAGGTGGAACAGCTGAAGATCAGACATTAGTTATCGGATCTGGAGCATTCATCCCAGGATTTGAAGAACAGTTAGTAGGAAAGAATTTAAACGAAACAGCAGATATCAACGTGACATTCCCAGAAGAATATCATGCACCTGATCTTGCAGGAAAAGATGCTGTATTTACAGTAACAGTAAAAGCAATCAAAGAAAAAGAACTTCCAGAATTAGATGATGAATTCGCAGCAGAAGTATCTGAATTTGAAACATTAGAAGATTACAAAGCAGATATTAAAGAAAAGATCCGCGATAGAAAGAAAGAAGCAGCTAATACTGAAAGAGAAAACAAGATCGTAGATGCAGCTGTAGAAGCAGCTACAATGGATATTCCAGAAGCTATGATCGAAGAACAGGTTCAGCAGATGACAGATGAATTTGCTCAGAGATTAAGCTATCAGGGACTTTCTATGGAACAGTATTTAATGTTCTCTGGAATGGATGCACAGAAATTCGCAGATGACTTAAAACCACAGGCAGTTAAGAGAATCGAAACACGTCTGGTATTAGAAGCAATCGCGAAAGCAGAAAATATCACAGCAAGCGAGGAAGACTTCAAAGCAGAACTGGAAAAGATGGCAGGAATGTATCAGATGGAAACAGAGCAGCTTGAAAAGATCATTCAGGGAGCTCAGAAAGACCAGATGATGGATGACATCGCAGTACAGAAAGCTGTAGATTTCCTTGTAGGTGAAGCAAAATAAGCAAGGCATTTTATAACTTTATGTTCTATTTGACAGACATAAATAAACTGCCTTAACTATCATTAGGAGGATGCAAGGATGAGTTTAGTACCTTATGTCATTGAACAAACAAGCAGAGGAGAAAGATCTTATGATATTTACTCCAGACTGCTGAAAGAAAGAATCATTTTCTTAGGAGAAGAAGTGAATGATGTCACAGCAGGACTTGTGGTTTCTCAGTTATTATTCTTAGAATCAGAAGATCCAGATAAAGACATCAATTTATATATCAATAGCCCTGGCGGTTCTGTAACCGCCGGAATGGCGATCTATGATACGATGCAGTATGTGAAGTGTGACGTATCCACAATGTGTATGGGAATGGCTGCCAGCATGGGAGCGTTTCTGTTATCTGGTGGAACAAAAGGAAAACGTCTGGCTTTACCGAATGCTGAGATCATGATCCATCAGCCATCTGGAGGAGCACAGGGACAGGCAACAGAGATTGAGATCGCAGCAGAACATATTCTTAGAACAAAGAAGAAATTAAACACGATCTTAAGCGAGAATACAGGACAGCCATACGAGACAATCGTCAAGGATACAGAACGTGATAACTGGCTCACTGCACAGGAAGCACTGGAATACGGCCTGATCGATAAGGTTATGGAAAATAGATAGTGATAGAATAGTGGGGTGATCTGGTGGCAGGTTATAATGACGAAAAAAAAGTATTAAGATGTTCTTTTTGCAATAAGACACAGGACCAAGTCCGCAAACTGATCGCGGGACCAAAGGGTAAGAATGTTTATATTTGTGATGAATGTATTGACATTTGTTCTGAGATTATTGAAGAAGAATTTGAACAGTATGCAGAGAATGACGGAGAGATCAATTTACGTAAGCCAAAAGAGATCAAAGAATTTCTAGACCAGTATGTTATTGGACAGGATGAAGCAAAGAAAGTACTTTCCGTAGCTGTATATAATCATTACAAAAGAATTTTAATGGGTGGAGACTCTGATGTAGAATTGCAGAAGAGTAATATTTTAATGCTTGGACCAACAGGTTCAGGAAAAACATTATTAGCCCAGACATTAGCAAAGATGTTAAATGTACCATTTGCGATCGCAGATGCGACTGCTCTTACAGAAGCAGGATATGTTGGTGAGGATGTTGAGAATATTCTTCTTAAGATCATTCAGGCAGCAGATTATGATATTGACCGTGCACAGTGTGGAATCATCTATATTGATGAGATTGATAAGATCACAAGAAAGTCTGAGAATACATCGATCACAAGAGATGTCTCTGGAGAGGGTGTGCAGCAGGCATTATTAAAGATCATTGAAGGTACTGTAGCGTCTGTGCCGCCACAGGGAGGAAGAAAACATCCTCATCAGGAATTTATTCAGATTGATACATCCAATATCCTGTTTATCTGTGGAGGAGCCTTTGACGGATTAGAGAAGATCATCGAATCAAGAATTGGCAAGAAATCTATTGGATTTGGAGCAGATGTATTTGGGCAGAAGGAAACAGATCTCGGTGAGCTGTTAAGACAGGTATTGCCAGAAGATTTTGTGAAGTTTGGTCTGATTCCAGAGTTCATTGGACGAGTTCCAGTGAATGTATCTTTAAATCCATTGGATGAAGAAGCCTTAGTGCGCATTTTGAAAGAACCAAAGAGTGCTCTTGTGAAACAGTACCAGAGATTGTTCGAGATGGATGGTGTGAAACTTACGTTTGATGATGATGCATTAATTGCAATTGCCAAGAAAGCATTAGAACGTAAGACAGGTGCCAGAGGACTTCGTGCGATCATGGAAGGTGTGATCATGGATTTAATGTACGAAATCCCATCACAGACAGATGTATCAGAGTGCCTGATCACAAAAGATGTCGTAGAAGGTAAAGAAAAACCAATGATCGAACATTCTGGAGTGAAGGTGAAAGCCGCAGTGCCAAAGAAACGGGTAAAGACAAGCAATCATGGTGAGATTGCATAGATAGATTAGCCGAAATAAAAACTGCTTTCATGCAAGAGATTCTTGTGTCAAAGCAGTTTTTCTTCATGTCTGATGAAATTTACAGACAAATAATTCAGAAATGAAAGGAAGACTTGAATGAAAAAAACACTACCAATGCTTCCACTGAGAGGCAAGTATATATTTCCGAATACAGTCATTCATTTTGATGTATCACGAAGCCGTTCTGTAAAAGCAATTGAAGAAGCTATGGAACATGATCAGATGATCTTTTTAAATAATCAGATCGATCCGACGGCAGAAGATCCAGGAATTGAAGATTTATATCGTGTAGGAACACTGGCAAGGATCAAACAGGTTGTAAAGCTTCCAAAGAATATTTTGAGAGTTTTTGCAGAAGGATTATTTCGTGCAGAGCTTTCTGAAACTGTTGAGTACGAACCATTCTATAAAGTAGGGGTTTTATATGATCATGTAGAACAACAGTCATTTGAGGAATTTGAAAGAGAAGCATTTCTTCGAATGATCAAAGAAGCATTTGAAGGTTATGCGAAAGCCTGGCCACATTTGGATCAGAATATAGTAAATTATATTTTATTATTGACAGATGTGGAGATTCTGGTGGACGAACTTGCAACACATATTCCATTTTCTTATCCAGAGAAACAGAAACTTTTGGAAGAAATGGATCTAAAAGAGCGCTGTGAATTAATGCTTGTCATGCTGCAGGAAGAACTAGATGTTCTGAAATTGAAGCAGAAGATCCAACAGAAAGTTAAAGTGAATATTGACAAAAATCAGAAAGAATATGTGCTGCGAGAGCAGATCAAAGTGATCCGTGAGGAACTTGGAGAGACGAATGTAGAAGATGAAGCGGATGAATTTATGGAGAAACTTAAGAATCTAAAAGCATCCGATGAAGTCAAAGAGAAGCTCAAAAAAGAGATATCGCGTTTTCAAACAATGGGAAATCAGACACCAGAAAGCTCTGTGTTAAGAACTTATATCGAGACAATGTTTGAAGTTCCATGGGAAGAGATGAGCGAAGATTCCACAGACTTAGATCATGCACAACAGATACTCGATCGAGATCATTATGGAATGGAAAAAGTCAAGGAACGTGTTTTGGAATATTTAGCAGCACGTGCTATGAGTGGAAAGAAAGATGCAGCGATCCTTTGTCTTGTAGGACCTCCAGGAACAGGAAAGACATCCATTGCCAGATCAATTGCGAAAGCAACGAACAAAAAATATATTCGTTTATCTCTTGGCGGCGTCAGGGATGAATCAGAGATCCGTGGACATAGGAAAACTTATGTTGGAGCGATGCCAGGACGTATTGTTGAAGCATTAAAGAAGGTAAAAGTTAGAAATCCGTTAATGTTATTGGATGAGATCGATAAGACAGGGAAAGACCAGAGAGGAGATACCGCGTCTGCACTGCTTGAAGTATTAGACCCGGAACAGAATGAACATTTTACAGATCATTATCTGGAAGTTGCATTGAATTTAAGTGATGTCTTATTTGTTGCAACGGCCAATGACCTTTCTACGATTCCAAGACCACTGCTTGACCGTATGGAGATCATCGAGGTATCAAGTTATACAGAGAATGAGAAGTATCACATTGCGAATGACTATCTGGTAAAGAAACAGATGGAAGCAAATGGATTAAATGATACACAGATTCACTGGAAGGAAGATGCCCTGAGATTTCTGATCACAGATTACACAAGAGAAGCAGGGGTCAGAAATTTAGAGAGAAGAATTGGACAAGTTTCGAGAAAGGTGACAAGAGACATCTACCAGAAGAAACACAGAAAAGTAACGATCACAAAGAAAGTGATCAAAGATTATCTTGGAAGACCTGTTTATGAATGGGAAAAAGACACTCTAAGAGATCATGTCGGAATTGTTCATGGACTGGCTTGGACAGCTGTTGGTGGGGTGACATTAAAGATTGAAGTAAATGTTATGCCGGGAAAAGGAGCGGTTCAGGTGACAGGATCCCTTGGAAATGTCATGAAAGAGTCTGCACAGGCGGCGATCAGTTATATCAGAAGCCAGAGTAGAAAATATAAGATCAAACAGGATTTCTTTGAAAAACATGATATACATATTCATATTCCAGAAGGAGCCGTGCCAAAAGACGGACCATCTGCTGGAATTACGATGACAACAGCCGTTTTGTCAGCGATCACAGGTAATAAAGTCTGTGGAAATCTGGCAATGACAGGGGAAGTTACGATCCGCGGAGATGTTCTTATGATCGGTGGATTAAAAGAAAAGCTTCTCGCAGCAAAACGGCTTGGAATTACAAAAGTACTTGTTCCAAAATCAAATGAAAAAGATGTCAAAGAGTTTGAAGAGGAAGTTGTCGAAGGACTTGAGATCGTCTATGTAAAAACTATGACACAGGTGATCAAAGAAGCATTTGTACATTAGATCGAAGGAAATAGAAACTGGAGGCAGTGATGAATTACGAAGAAGCAATGAATTTTATACAAAATACGAGTAAATTTGGAAGTGTTTTAGGACTTGATAATATCAAAGAATTATTAGAAAGACTTGGAAATCCACAGGATCAGCTTAAAGTGGTTCATATTGCCGGAACCAATGGAAAAGGATCAACACTTGCATTTCTTGCAGGAATCTTCAGAGAAAGTGGATATCGTGCGGGGAGGTATGTCTCCCCGGCATCTTTTTGCTACGAAGAGAGATTTCGCATCAATGAAGAGAACATTTCGAAAGAAGATCTGTGCTTTTATATGGAAAAAATAAAGAAAATTTCAGAAGAGATGGTGAGAGACGGGATGTCACATCCGACAATGTTTGAGATTGAAACGGCACTCAGTTTTCTTTATTTTCTCGATAAAAAAGTGGATGTTGTGTTATTGGAAACAGGAATGGGTGGCAGACTTGATGCAACGAACGTAGTTAAGAAACCGATCGCGGTGATCATTGCATCGATCGGAATGGACCATATGCAGTTTCTTGGAGACACGATAGAAAAGATCGCAGCAGAAAAAGCAGGGATCATAAAAGAAGGATGTCCAGTTATTTCATATAACAATCAAGAATCCGTAAACGAAGTGATCAAGGAAAAAGCAAAAGAGATGCACTGCAAGGTTACTTTTGTAAATTCGGAAGGGATCCGTGTGTTAAGTGAATCTTTAAATGGGGAGAGCTTTTCTTATCACTCATCTGATGGAAGATGGTATGAAAAGATAGAAATCCCGCTTCTTGGAAGACATCAGATCAATAATGCTGCCTTGGCATTAGAAGCATTGAACACGATAAGAAATTATTATTGTATCAGTGAATTTCAGATAGAAGATGGATTACGCAAAACAATCTGGAGAGGCAGAATCGAGATCTTAGAAAAAGACCCACTGGTCATTTGTGACGGAGCACATAATCCGGATGGAGCGAAAAGTCTGTTAAATTTTTTTACAAAATAATTTTACAAATAGACGATTAATCTATATAATGGGAGTGTTATCAGACAAAGACTATGAACAGATGATACAGATCCTTACGCCGATGGCAGCAAAAGTTTATACGGTAGCACCAGATAATGCGAGGGCCTTATCAAGCAAGGATCTTGCAGAATGTGTAAGAAAATATCATCATGATGTAGAAGAAAGACAGAGACTGAAAGAGTGTCTTGAAGAGGTAAAACAACAAGCAGATAAAGAAGACGTGATCATAATCTGTGGTACATTATCATTTCAGAATGAATTAAAATAGAGGATAGAAACAGTGGAAAGATTCCAAAGGATCGTATGGCATGAGAAATACAAGGAGACATACGAGAGACTACAACAATTAGAAATAGATCGAAAGTTTTGCGGTCATGATATAGAACATTTTTGTCGGTGGCAAGAATCAGTTATTTGATGATCCTTGAAAAAAGACTTCCTGTGTCAAAAGATATCATTTATGCGACTGCATTGCTTCATGATCTTGGGAGAGCTGATCAGTATGAAAAGGGAATTTTCTCACGAGGAAGCGGGAGCGATTCTTGCCGAGGAGATCTTAACGGACTGTGGATATACCAGAGAAGAGAGAAAGTTTATGACTAGATACGATCTTAAGGCATAGAGATATGAAAGAAGAAAGCGAAAGTTTTGCATCTATCTTTTATCATGCAGATAAACTTTCAAGAGATTGTATCCACTGCAAAGCAAGGCAAGAGTGTTATTGGCCAGAAGAAAAGAAAAACAACAAGTATATATACTAGGAGAGATGCTATGATTATTGGAAATAAGACATTTGATACGAAACATCATGGATACATCATGGGAATTTTGAATGTGACACCAGATTCATTTTCAGATGGAGGAAAATATGATCATTTAGATGCGGCACTAAAGCATGCTGATGAGATGGTCAGAGATGGAGCAGCGATCATTGATGTTGGAGGAGAATCTACAAGACCTGGATACACGTTGATCTCTGATGAAGAAGAGATCGCAAGAGTCACACCTGTGATCGAAGCATTAAAAAAGGAATTTGATGTGCCAGTATCCCTAGATACTTATAAATCAGGAGTTGCAAAAGCGGGAATCGAGGCTGGAGCAGATCTGATCAATGACATCTGGGGGCTTAAGTGGGATGGAACTATGGCTGCAGTTTTAGCAGAAACAGGAGTTGCTTCTTGCTTGATGCATAACCGTAAGGATACAGATTATAAGGATTATTTAAATGATGTGGTAGCAGATTTAGATGAGACGATGAAGATGGCAAAGGAAGCTGGAATCAAGAAAGAAACGATCATGCTGGATCCAGGAATTGGATTTGCCAAGGATCTTGATCAGAATTTAGAGCTTATGAACCATCTGGAGTTATTAAATCAGTGGGATGTACCAGTTCTTCTTGGAACATCTAGAAAATCCATGATCGGTTTAACGCTGGATCTTCCATCAGATCAGAGAGTAGAAGGAACTGTGGCAACAACGGTCAGTGGATATATGAAAGGATGCAGATTTTTCAGGGTTCACGATGTTAAAGAAAATATGCGTGCGATGAAGATGATAGAAGCAATTTGTGCAAAATAGGGAGAACAGATGATGGATCAGATTACAATCAAAGATTTGGAAGTTTATGCAAATCATGGTTTGTATAAAGAAGAGAAAGCACTTGGGCAAAAATTTCTGGTATCTGCAATTTTATCGCTTGATACGAAACTTGCAGGTGTCAGTGATCAGATGGATTATTCCGTTGATTATGGTAAAGTATGTCATAGGATCAAAGAGATCCTTACAGAAAATGACTTTAACCTGATCGAATGTGTGGCTGAAACAGTGGCGAAGAAATTATTACTTGAGTTTTCATTGATCAGAAAACTAGAGATTGAAGTAAAAAAACCATGGGCGCCGATTGGATTGCCACTCGACTATGTTTCAGTGAAGATTAAAAGAGGATGGCACAGAGCGTATCTTGGAGTAGGATCAAATATGGGAGATCGTATGGAATACATTAATCAG
>ENA-OQET01000798-OQET01000798.1-human-gut-metagenome-genome-assembly--contig:-NODE-798-length-15463-cov-7.846570_pt1 | contig 15463 bp, 11 predicted proteins | sample MGYA00242800_ERZ504645 | MGnify/ENA primary metagenome ERZ504645 (study PRJEB26092, sample SAMD00036308) | human gut metagenome | host: Homo sapiens | study: EMG produced TPA metagenomics assembly of... | reverse complement strand
TATATCCGCTTTCTGAAGTCCATGAAATCATGGCATTATCCAGTGAAATAGGGGTTACAAGTTCAATGGCGTCTTCTAAATAAACCAAAGCTTTGTCGTATTCCTTTTGTCAGTTGGTAATATTCGGCATATGCTGCCAAACGTATCAACCGATAAGGAAGAAATGAAGATGTACTGAGATGCCGCTCTGCTTTCTGCAAATATTCCCATGCTTCCGCAGGACGTTGAAGGCGGGTATAGTAAAGGGCGTATTGTAAGTCTATGAGCAGATACAAATTGGTATAGCCGTTTGTCAGTACGGTGGTGCCTTCTTCCTGCAATCTGTTTTTTGCATTGTTGAGTTCCTCCAGATACCGGAACATGTTGTCATTGTCATGCAGATATGAGTAAGCCAGTACCGCTTTTGTCAATAAATCAATCTGAGTGGCAAGGGAGGAATCCGGACTTGTCAGTTCAAAAGCCTTGTTTAGGTAGGTGATTCCTTCTTTGTAACGTAAGGTATTGAAATATCCAGTCATCAGGCATAGGCATGCTTCGCGCATACCGTCATGGTTGCCAAGACTTTGAGCCTTGTCGTACATGTCTTGTGCTTGTTTGAGGGCTAATTCAATCTTCTGGCTGATGACATAGAATTCTATCATCATCTTTTTGCCTCTGAAGTAATGACGGTAGTAGTTGTGCTCTTCAGACAACTGTTCGAGCCTCTTCAGCCATTGTTCTGCATGTTTTTGGTCCAGTAGATTGTAATAATAAATAATGTGCGCATATATGGCCGCACTCTGGTAAAGTATATTTTTCTGGGCGATGGCCTCTTCCAGTAATTTGTTCTCGTAATAGATGAATGTCGGTGACAGTTGGTCAAGCAGTGCTATCTGATATAGGGTTTCCAATCTGGTGGTATCGGCTGGGGAGGCAAGATATATACGTAGCAGGCTATCCTTGGCTTCTGTCCGTCGCACATCTGCGTGTGCGGACGGTAACAGCCAGCATAAGGCAATGAGCAATGTAAATATCTGTTTCATTTCTTATTCTCCTTTCTGCTTGTCTGGCTTATGGGATGGGTGAAACAGAAGCGTGAGCCTTCGGTATACTCTGAATCAATCCATATTTGTCCTCCGATATGTTCTATGATAAGTTGGCATATGGAGAGCCCCAACCCACTGCCTTGAACATTTTCATTCAGCTTTTCAAAACGTTGGAAAATGTTGGTTTGCCTATCTTTGGGAATGCCGCAACCGGTATCTGTTACGGTGAATAGTACGGTGTCGTTCGTTTCTTTTTCCAGCTTTAGGACAATGCTGCCTTGTGGGGTAAATTTGGTAGCATTTATCAGTAGGTTAATCAGGACTTGCTGTAGGCGTGAGTCGTCAGTCTCGATGGGCATTTCTTCCAGCTCGGTGGTGAATGTAAGTTCAGCTTGTGTCTGTTTCACTTTATTCACGGTATCTATCACGTTTTTGCAAATGCTTACGGCATCATGTTGTGCAATACAGAATTGCAGTTTGCCGAATTCAAGACTCGATAGATCTATCACGTCGTTAATAAGCTTCAGCAATAGTTCTGAGTTCTGTTGGATAACTTCATTGCACTGACGGCGTGTCTCATCGTCCAGTCCCTCTTCCGTCAATAGGGATGAAAAGCCCGATAATGCATTGAGCGGGGTACGGATTTCGTGGCTCATGTTCGAGAGGAACACGCTCTTTGCACGCATGGCATTTTCGGCATTTATCCGTGATGTTGCCAGTTTTTGGGTGGAGAGCTTCACCTTTTCCCGCTGCCTTTTGAGTAGGATGGCAAGTAGAACAAATAACGTTACTAATGCCATCGTTCCTACCAATATGCTGGTTATGATTTTATTGTATTCGTTATTGCTGGCCGTCTCTGCCTTATCTACCTGGTATTTTGCCTTTATCGTATTGATTTGCCGGATATAGCTTTGTGAAGCGAGTGTATCTATAGGAGGATACAATTCCTGGTAGATTCGGCAGGCTTCCATGGCCATGCCTTGTATTTTACAGAGATAGATTTTTTCCAGCGAAGTCCAGCGGTAATACGTGGAGCGCTTATTACCGGAGTATTCTGCTTGCAATTTGGAGTAGATGTCCAGAGCTTGTTTCCAGTATTGTTTGTCCCAATTTCCCATGGCTCTATAGTAGGCGGCAGTGGTGTAATCCAAGTGAAACCGGTAGAACTTCTCTGGGTGCAGTTGGTAGATGGAATCCATTTTGTGGAGCCAGATGTTTGCTTCATTAAGATAGTCTTGTGAGAGGTGTCCATGGGAAATGGCAAAATTCGTCTTTTCGATGCAGAAAAAGAAGTCTGTCGGGTAGTCAGGCTCCTGATATAATATTTTCTCCAGTTCTTCCAGGATTTTTTCCGCTTCTTCCAGACGTCCTTTCCGTTGCAGAACGTTGGACATTTTTAAAAGAAGCTGTGCCCTATATGGATGCTGGTCTGAAATGTTGGATAGTTCAGTCAAAGCATCCTGGTATGATTCCAGGGCTTTATCTCCCATGTTGGCTATTGTATTATAGGCGTCTCCAATGGCTTGGTTAGCCACTACCATACCAAATTGGTAGTCTGTAGCTTTGGCTTCTTCGTACATAAGTTGTGCCCGGTTCGTTGCTAAGCTGATATCGCCGCGCAATGTGTAGGCATTGGCCAATTGAAGTTGTAATAGAAAATACGTCGTTCTATCTTCATTTGATTGTAGGGTGGGAAGAAGTTGCTCACTCCACGTAATGACGCTGTCTATGGATATGGAGTCATCATAGAGAACTTGTCTTTTGACCAATGATTGCAGAATACTCTGCTTTTCTTGATTGGCTATTGTATGTGCTGATAAGACAGAAGTATACAGTATCTGCCCCAATAGCATCCATATAATCATTTTTTGTTCTCAAATGTTTGTTTGCCTCTTTTTGTTTATTATTGGCAAAAATAAATATAAACGAGTAAATAAAAAATTAAATAGATGCTTTTTTTCTCCTTTATAGTCAATTTGTTAGCAACTTTATGCAGGAGATTGGAAGGGATTAATAGAGTTCCAAACCAAACTCTTCTTTTAGTTGTAACAGTGCACTGTTCTTTTGTGCCATCATCTGGAATTTTTCAACGCGTCCATAGGCACGTACCTTTTCGGTAGGAGCACTAATCCGGACAGTCATGGTGACTTTGCGGTTCTTTAGCCGGGTACGTAGGTAATTTTGCAGAGTGGGTATCATGCCGGTAAATTCCTTGGCAACGATTTCATTATCTACCACAGCCTCAAAAGTTGTGTCATTTATTAAAGTGATGCGCATGTTCTGCATGCGCTTGGCAATGGCTACTTGCTCCTTGGGCATACGTCCGGCATACTCCTGCCAGTAATAGTTCAAATCCCTTTCATTGAAGATGTAGTCTTCTTCCGGTTGTGCTGCTTGGTGGGCGGCAGTAGGGTTAGATGAAGGGGTTCTTTGTTCCTCTTCTATATGGGGGCGTTTGATGGATACCCCTAATCCGGACATTTTCATGACCGGAATTTTTTTCTCTTCTCTCCCTTGCGCCATTAATACGGCAGTAGGTGTAGCATGTGGAGTTGTTGCATTACTATGCTGCGTGGCAGCAGGTTGGGGAGTGCTGTTTGTCTGTACTGCCGGCTGTACGGTTTGTTGGGGCATGGCAGCAGTGGCCTGTGGCTGCTGAGCGGCGGCAGGCTGCGTGAATATGGGTTTTATAGCTTGTTTAGGGCTGCGCCCATTGGCACCGTCGTCCTCCTCGGCGGTCAGTTGTGCCACTTGTATCAGAGTGAGCTCTACCAGTAGCCGTTTGTTTTTACTGGCACGGTAGTTCAGGTCACAATCGTTGCAGAGCTTCATGGCACGGTAAAGAAAAGGGAGGGGGCATTGCTGTGCTTGTGCTTGGTAACGTTCGCGGATGCTTGCGCCCACTTCAAGCAACGGCAGTGTCGCCGGGTCTTTGCTGACAAGCAAGTCGCGCAGGTGGGATGAAAGTCCGGTGATGAAGTGGCTGCCGTCGAAGCCTTTGTTGAGCACATCATTCAGTAATAGCAACGCGTCACTGATTTTGTTCTCAAGAAAGAATCCGGTTAGTTTGAAGTAGTATTCATAGTCCAGCACATTGAGGTTTTCAATCACGCTCTTATAGGTGATGTGTCCTCCGGTGAAGCTTACCACCTGGTCGAAGATGGATAGTGCGTCGCGCATACCGCCGTCTGCTTTGAGGGCAATGACATTCAACGCTTCCGGTTCAGCAGTGATACCTTCTTTGGAGGCGACATATGCGAGGTGTGCTACGGTATCTTCCACACCAATCCGGCTGAAATCATATATTTGGCAGCGTGAAAGGATGGTGGGCAATATCTTGTGCTTCTCGGTAGTGGCAAGGATGAATATGGCATGGCGTGGAGGCTCTTCCAGTGTTTTCAGGAAAGCATTGAAAGCCGAGGCGGACAGCATATGTACCTCGTCAATGATATATACTTTGTATTTACCTATCTGAGGTGGTATGCGTACCTGCTCCACCAATTGGCGGATGTCATCCACAGAGTTGTTTGAGGCGGCATCCAGCTCATGGATATTGTAGGAGCGCTGCTCATTGAAGGCAGTGCAGGATTCACATTGGTTGCATGCCTCGCCGTCTGCTGTGGGGCTCATGCAGTTGATTGTTTTAGCAAAGATACGGGCACAAGTTGTTTTTCCCACGCCTCTTGGACCGCAAAAAAGATAGGCATGCGCCAGTTTTCCGGTGGCAATGGCATTCTTCAAGGTAGTGGTCAGTGCACGTTGGCCTACTACGGACTCAAAGGTCGAGGGACGATATTTCCGTGCAGATACGATATAGTTTTCCATATTTGGGATATTCTTTGCTTTTTGTGCAAATGTACACAAAAAAAAGAAATCTTTCGGTTATTCCTCTTATCTTTGTGACGTGAAGTTATATGATGGACAAGCTCCATCATGAATGATAAATTGCTAAATAGTAGATAACGAGATGGATAAACTTGCTTCTCTTTGGTCTTTTGTCCGCAAGCATAAATATCTGATTACGCTTGCGTTGTTTGCTGTAATTATCGGGTTCCTGGATGAGAACAGTGTTGTACGCCGTTTGGGTTACGCCCGGGAAGAAAGCCGTCTGCGCGATGAAATAGAAAAGTACCGCAAGGAATACGAGGAGAATACCGAACGGCTCAATGAGCTTGCCGTCGACTCCGGTGCCATCGAACGGATTGCCCGTGAGAAGTATCTGATGAAAAAGCCCAATGAGGATATTTATGTATTTGAAGAAGATATAGAAGAATGAAACAACTGATACCCGCCCTTTTCGCAGTAGGGGCCGTGATGCTCTTGGCAGGAGCTGCCGTTTATATCACGGGCTGGCCTCTTTCACCTTATATATATACTATCGGCGCTACGATGGTTGCTTTGGCCCAAATCAATTCTCCGTCCAAATGTAAAAGCCCCACTGTCAAACGCCTGCGCCGACAGCAAATATTCGGTGCGCTTTTGCTGGTGCTTACGGGGGCATTCATGCTCTTTACAAGGGGCAATGAATGGATTGTGTCTCTGACGATAGCCGCCATTCTTGAGCTTTACACTTCGGTACGTATTCCACAAGAGGAGGCGAAAGAAGGTTTAAGCTAAATCCGGAACATATATTCTGCATAAACAAGAGGGGCTGAACTCTTTTATAGAGCCAGCCCCTTTCTCATTTAGTTAATCTTCTGCGTTATCCGTCTATCTTTCTACCTTTTCTACTGTCAGAACTGCCGAAGAGACACCTGCCGTTACGTCAACTGTGAACCGGTAAGCGACACCGTTTTCCAGGCTTTTGCCTTCTACGAGGCCCAAGTTGCCGGCATCACGTCCGTTGGTACCGTCACCTATAAATACTAGGTCACTGGTGGTAGACAAGGCATCGTTTTTATATTCACCTCCCCAACCTTGCTGGTGGAAGAACTTGAAGTTGATGTCATCAGATTTGATTTGCTCTCCCGCTACTACTGTTACCTGATACTTCTTCGCTTCAATCTGTGACATGCAGAGACCTTTTTCTGTAGTCCAACCTACGGCATTGGTCGCTACGGAAGGTTTACCGATACCGTCACCGATAATCCAAAGGGCGCCGGTTCCGTCATCGTTCAGAGTGGCGGTGCTTGTTCCGTTCATTTTCAATACTTCCAGATAATTCAGGGCCAGGTTGGCAATGACGCGATAAGTTCCATCGATGGGCAGGAACTTCAGCGAACCGTCTTCATTCTTTTCGAAGAAGTCGGGGTCTATCCAATATTGGTCGAAGTTGGGAATGTCTGCAGTGATGTTGTCCCCTTGCTTCAGATTGAGGTCGATGCTGTAATGGTCATCATCCACCATCTCCATTTCAGAACCGTTCAGCAGTAGTTTCACGAAAGGAGCGGCTGCATAAGTCAACGTATTGAAGGAGATGGAATATTCTCCAGCTGACAGATTGGAGAAGGTAATTTCACTGGAGGTACCTTGTGTAATGGCACCGTTGCTCCATCCGAAGTTGATTTCATTCCCGTTGGCGCCTACTTTAGGAGCTTTGATGTAACCTTTCACTTTTTGTGCAAATTCACCGGTCACGCTATACTGATTGGCTGCGACTTTTTCCATGCGGTATTCTTGGTCTCCGGAAATCAGAGTTAGGTAGGGGAAGTCCGGACGACTCAGCGCCACGTCATAGCTTTTTTCTGTAATTGTGAAATTGATGTTCTGCAGAATGAACTTCAATGTAGCTGTTCCGTTGGGAATATTTGCCAGATAGGGAACATATATTTTCCCGGTATAGTCTTGACCGTTTACTTTTGTACGGATTATAGTCTCTGACACCATTTCGTCGCTGAAGTATAACCGCGCTTTTAACGTGGAAAGGGGTACATCTGCGTCCGATGCCTTGATTGTAAAAGGCAGACTGTCTCCGAACAAGGCTGAAGAAGGTTCTGCTTGAAAGTCCATTGTCGGGTTGCCGGGAACCGGATCGTCATCGCTGCAAGCATTCAGCATGGCTATGCCTGCCAATGCCATTAGATAGTATTTTAAGCTTTTCATTATAATCTTCTGTTTAAATTATTAGTTTTATTTTTTCCAACGGTAAGAAACGACTGCTTTGGCCGGAACTTCGTAGGAAAAGTAGTGTGTGCCGTCGCTTACGGTGATTCGCTTGGCATCTGCATTGTTGTTTGCCAATACGAATGCATAGGTACCGTCCGTATTCTCGAAGGCGGAGTAGGTGATTCCGTTGGCTGTGTAACCGGTCGTTCCGATACGTACAGCTCCCGGTTTCACGACTGAAGACATGTGCCCGATAAGGTAATAATGGGAATTACGGACAATTTTAGAATAGTTTGTATTGTCAATATCCACTGCACCGTAGCAGGTCTTGCAAGAACCATCTGAGGGGCTTACCGGTCCCAGGTCACTGTCTAACATCAGATTCCACACAATGGTGCCGCGGCACCAGTTGTTGGCTGTTCCCAATGCTATTTCTTCCATATCGTTAAGCAGGCGTGCTTCCAAATCGCGACCGGAGTTCCAAGTACCGATGGAGGTTTCCGTAAAAAGCAGTTCCTTGTTGGGATAGAGTTTGTGGATATTCAGCAACTCAGAACGGTTACCGCCATAATTATGGTAGGCAGCGCCCGCAATGTATTGTGAGGCTTCCGCATCATCATAAATCTTGGTAGGGTAACTTTTTTGGTCGGCCAGATTGTCGTAGTTGTAGTTATGGTCGAAAACATAAATCTTTGTAGTAACTCCGGCTTCTTTGAAGGCAGGGCCCAGGCCGGTCTTGATGAAGTCACGGGCTTCTTCCCATCCCATGAACAAGGATGCTGAGTTACCGTGGTTCAGCGGTTCGTTCTGCGGAGTCACAGCGTGGATTTTGATGCCTTCCTTTTCGAAAGCTTGTATCCATTTTACGAAATAGTCGCCATACGTTCTGTAATATTCGGAGTTCAAGTGTCCGCTGGTCCATGAGTCAAAGGGTACACGTTCCTCCAGGCTTTTCACTTTCATCCACTTCGGACATGTCCAGGGAGCGGCAATTATTTTGACGGCAGGATTGATTGCCAGAATTTCCTTCAATATAGGAATCACATATTTGGTGTCTTCCATCGGAAGGGCAAAGTGCTCAAGCCCCTTTTCGTCACAGCAAGTGAATTCACTGAATGAGAAGTCGGAACAACCGATGGCAATACGTACATAGCTGAAGCCATAGCCTTCTTTGTCCGAGAATGTTTCAGTCAGAAACTTCGTGCGGTTCTCTTGTGTCATCTGCATCAGGTTGTAACCGGTAGAGCCGGTGATGGCTGCACCGAAACCGTCCATTTCCTGATAGCGGGTGGCAGGGTCAAGTGTCACGGTAGAAGGTGACATGTTGCTTCCGGTGCCGAAGGCCAGCCCGGACTTTGTCAAATCATAAGTACGACTGGTGTTCGTTACATAGAGGGTAACATCCTTTGCCTCTTCCGTGGGTTGGTCTGGCTTGGGTTCCGGTGTAGGGGTGATGTTACTGTCATTGTCATTGCCGCAGGCTGCCAGTATGGTGAAGCAGCCTAATGCGGTAGTGAATATATTTCTTAAATTCATATTCAATTGATTTTTATATTACTCATTAGTATTAATAGCCCGGGTTCTGTATCAGATTTTCGTTCTGGTCGATGGCTCCTTGGGGAATAGCCAGCAGATAGGAGTTCTCATTGAACAGATTTTCTTGTGCATGGCGGCCGCTGTCTTTGGCGTAAACGGCGTTCATCACTTCTTCTACCTTATTGAGGCGGCAAAGGTCGTACCAGCGCTGTCCTTCAAAGGCAAGCTCCATGCGGCGTTCGTCCATATAAGCTTGGAGCAATGCTTCTTTACTGCTGCGGGTGCTTTGTGGAAGTTTGCCCAGTCCGGCGCGGTTGCGGATGCGGTCGATGATGTCGGCTGCACCGTTCAGGTCGGGAGTCTCTCCCATAATTTTTGCTTCGGCTTTGAGGAGCAGGATGTCGGCATATCGCAGATAGATAATGCTGTTGAACGCAGAGCGGCATTTGTACATGAAGGCATAATGGTCTGCCGGATAATAGTTGCTCCATCCGCAGTCATACCATACAACAGATTCATTGTAACGTTTCGTGTCTCCTTGCTCTTCATAGAGGCGGATAAGGTCACGGGAAGGGGTAATCCATTTGGCCCAGGTGAAACTTTCATCCCAGTTGCTCAAGTTACGGCCGAACATCCAAGTACACCAGTTGCCGGAGCCGGGAGGAAAGTGGGCTTCGAGAATTGCCTCCTTGGTATTGCGTACCCGGCAGTCTTTTTTTTCCGTATCATACGCCCAAAGGTCGCTGAAGTCTTCCACGAGGTCGAAGCCGTCGGCAGCAAGTTCATCGGCATATTTGATAACCTTTGCATAATCGCGCAGAGGTTTTTCTGCATAGACCTTGGCAAGCATGGCACGTGCCACCGATTTGGTAAGTATGCTCTTGTCTGATGTGTCGTTTGTCGGTGTGTTGGGGTTTTCCACTGCTTCAGTCAGGTCTTTCTCTATTTGGGCGTAAGCCTCTTCAGCCGTATTCTGTGGAGGAAAATAGGTCGGGTACATTTCTTCTACGTTGTCTTCGGTAATGTCACCGCCCACGGTAGTGATGACCGGGAAGTTACCCCATAAGCGTACCATATCGAACATGACCATGGCACGGAATATCTTGGCTTGTGACTGATACTTGCCGCGTTCACTTTCACTGAGTGCCTTGAGCTGGTCACAGCCCACGATGATGCGGTTGGCAACGGCAATGTCGCCTAAGAAACGGTCCCAGTCACGTTTTAGTACAGAATTAGAGCCTTCAATGGAGTTGGTTTCGTAAGGCACCACTTCGGCCCCCGTTGTTCCGGCGTAGGCATTATCGGAATGAGCGTCACCGATAAGCAGTTTGTCGACATACCAGTGCTCTTGCCGGTCACGAAATTTTTGTGAAGGGTTACCATTGAAGTTTCCACGTCTTGCACACTGTTGAAAATAGGCTTTTCATCAGTTTTGTTCACTCCTTCCGTTACATCCGAGTAGGTGTCTACCGGATTATAGTCCAAGTCACATGAGGTTGCGGTCATTGCCAACAATACACCGCAAGCTATACTTTTATATATATGGTTTAGTTTCATAAGTTATTTCTTCCTTTTTTAGAATTCAACATTGATACCGAAAACGAATGATTTGCTCTGCGGGTAAGTTCCATAGTCGATGCCCTGTACAGAACCGCTGTTGCCATATTGGTTCACTTCGGGGTCCATACCTGAATAGCTGGTCCAGGTCAGCAAGTTGCTGGCGGTAAAGTAAGGCTGTACGCGGCTGATACCCCATTTCTTGAACTGGCGGCAACGGATGTTGTAAGAGAGTGAAATGTCTTTGACACGCAGGTAGCTGCCGTCTTCTACAAAATAAGTGGAGTTCTTGATGTTGAAGTTGGCTTTCGGGACATTCGTAATCTGTCCGGGGATTCTCCAGCGTTTCAATACTTCCGTTGACTGGTTTTTGCCGTCGTACATGCCTTCGGTTTCCATACGGGACACATTGAAGATGTCGTTTCCGTAGCTTCCCTGGATGAAGATGCTCAGGCTGAGGTCTTTCCATGTAAAGGTGTTTGTCAATCCGTAGATGAAGTCGGGGTTCGGGTCGCCGATATAGGTACGGTCGGAAGTGGAAATCTTGCCGTCTTCGTTAAGGTCGCGATAGATCAGGTTACCGGTTTCAGGGTCTACGCCGTCGCTGATGTAACCGTAGAAACCACCCAAAGGACGTCCGGGCTCATTGCGTACGATATTCTCTTTCACCACCTCGGCACTGCTTGCTGCGGTATAGATTTTCTGCAATGACAGCTTGGTCAGCTTGTTCTTATTGAAAGAAATGTTGAAGTCTGTATCCCAGGAAAACTCGCCGGTCAGGTTGTGGGAGTTGATGGCGAACTCGAATCCCTTGTTGGTCATCTCGCCTTCGTTACGGGTGATGCTGGTGGTTGCTGCCGCACCCGCAGGCAGACTTACGTTCATCAACATGTCTGTGGTTTTCTTGTAATAGTAGTCCATGCTGAAGGTCAGTCTGTTGTTCAGTACGGTCAGGTCAAGGCCGATGTTGGTCTGGCTGGTGGTTTCCCATTTCAGGTCACTTGTTCTCAGGTTGGCCTGGCTGATGCCGGGAACAGCATGGTCGTTGCCCTCTTCGAACCACGGTATGCGGTTGATGTTGTAGCGTTGCAGATACGAGTAATCGCCTATGCCGCTTTGGTTACCGGTCTGTCCCCAGCCGCCACGGAGTTTCAGGTCATCAATCCAAGTGATGTCTTTCATGAATTTTTCCGATGAAATGCGCCAGGCAGCCGAGAAGGACGGGAAAATGCCCCAACGATGGTCGGGATGCAGTTTGGACGAACCGTCGGCACGCATGTTCATGGTAAGCATGTACTTGCTGTCATAATTGTAGGACACGCGGGCGAAATAGGAAGAGATAGCCCACTGTGAAGCTCCTGTTCCGGTACCGTCCCATGAAATTTTATTGGCGGCATTCAGAGTCTGTATCTTATCGTCCCGGAAGTGTGAGCCGTTTATCCAGCTGTTGGTATAGTCCGATTTGGTATAGGAAGAACCTGCCATGACGTCGATACCATGTTTCTTGATGTTGGTGTTGTAAGTCAATATATTGTCGAAAACCAATACGGTATTCATGTTTCGGTTGTCGGAAGCTGTACCGAAGCTGTTGCGTCCGTCGGTGGTCGATATTGGATCGAGGAATGTGGTGCTTACACCGTTACGGCGGTCCAGGGCTACGGATGATTTCAACTTCAGGTTGGGCAGAAAGCTGATGGTAGCGGCTCCGGATGCGATGAGGCGGTTCTCCTTGTTCTTGTTGTTTTTCTGGCGGGCCAGGTTTTCCATCGGGTTCATGATATTTACCCCGTAGAAGTTCTTATTGTATTGATTCGGCTTTTCAGGGTCCCAAATAGGAGCATAGGTCGGTGTGTTGATAACCGAGAGGACTACACCGCCACGGTTGGCACCCGTACCGGAAATGATGCCGGTGTTTCCGATATTGTCGGAGTAGGAGATATTGGCACTTACGTTCAGCCAACTGCGTATCTGGTTGTCAATGTTGGCACGGAAGCTATATCGTTTGAAGTACGTGCCTTCCAAAATGCCTTTTTCATTCAGATAACCGGCAGAGAGGAAGTATTTCATCTTTTCGTTTCCGTTAGATACGGACACCTGGTAGTTTTGGGTCTGTCCGGTTTTGTAAACTTCATCAAACCAGTCTGTCTGGTCTGTTAGACCTTCAAGGGCAGCGGGGTTGACAGCCCCGATTTCTTCCTGTAACTCACGGTATTGTTCTGTATTCAGGGCATCCATGCTCTTGGCTACTTTCGTCATACCATATTGTACGTTCAGTGCCACTTTGGCATTGCCTTCTGCTCCGGCTTTGGTCGTAATCAGTACCACACCGTTGGCTGCACGCGAACCATAGATGGCTGCCGATGAGGCATCCTTTAGGATAGAGAGACTTTCAATGTCGTTGGGAGAGAGAAAGTTGATGTTGTCCACGGGCACACCGTCCACTACGTAGAGCGGGTCGTTGCTGCCGTTGAATGAGGTGGTACCACGTACGCGGATGCTCATGCCTCCGCCCGGTTCACCGCTGGGTTGCATAACCGACACGCCGGCTGCTTTGCCTTGCAGGGCTTGGGCTGCCGATACAATGAGGCGTTGGTCCAAATCCTTTGTAGAAACCGTGGATACGGCTGTGGTTACGTCTTTACGCTTCACACTTCCATAACCGATAACTACCACTTCGTCCAGCAGTTCGTTATCTTCCTGCAATGTGATATTCATGTTGGTGGTTGCTTTTACCTCTATCGTTTTGTAGCCGATGAAGGATATTACCAGTGTGGCATTCTGTCCTACACTCAGGGAAAACTCCCCGTCCAGATTGGTAACAACACCGTTGGCGGTACCCTTTTCCAATACGGATGCGCCAATGACCTCCAGGCCTGCAGCATCTGTTACTTTACCCGTAGCTGTCAATCGTTGGGCAAATGCATTTGTTGACATTAGCAGTACGAGTAATGTCAAAAGGAGCTTGTAACTCCGCGTAAGAAGATTTCTTGTAATCATTCTCATAGTACTTTAATTGAAAGATTTAATTTATTATTAGAAAAGTATGTCCTAATAGAGATTGGTGGTTTTCCATAGTACACTTTTCTTTCTGTGCTGCAAAGATAGCGGACAACCCTATTCGTCCGATAGGCAGGTAATATGGAGAAGTAAGTCTGTGTGAAATGTAAATATCAGATATATAATAAGTTGTATTCTTGCTGATTACTGTGTAAAGTAAAGGTCGGCCACTATGGAAGGAGGTCTGTATATACTGTTTTGTCGCTTTGAGCGGTCGAAATATCTCTTAAATTTCATGTACTTTTTAGGGTGGAGGTAGTTTATGTTTAGATAGATTAATTTATCTTTGTGCTCTCAGCCTTATATAGATAATAGAAATGAAAAGAAAAATCATAGCTTTACTATTTTTGCTGATGGGGTGTACCTTTCTGAATGCGGCACCTTACAGTGAAAAGATAAAAGAACTGCTGGTGCGTCTTGATTCTCTGATTGCGCAAAAAAACACGTTTGCTATGCTTAAAGAGGCGAAGATTGCCCAGTTGCACAAGTTGCGAAAGGATGTGCGTACTTTGGAGGAGAGATATTGGCTGAATAAAAATCTTTATGATGAGTATTGTGTCTATAATGCCGATTCTGCAATGAATTATGTGGCAGGCAATTTGGACATAGTTTATAAGCAGAATGATAAATACCGGCAGATGGAGTGGAAGATAAAAAAGTCTTTTCTGTTGGCTGCCACCGGTCTGTTGAAAGAAGCCCAGGATGAGTTGGACGGAGTCTCGGGCGGTTCGCTCCCCAAAGAATTGTTAGTGGACTATTACGGACAAATGTTGTATCTGTATTCGCATTTCAATCAGTATACCGGTAGTGAAATGGGTACTTTGCATGAACATTATGCACAGTTGGAGCGTGTTTACAAGGACTCTTTGAATATGGTTCTTACCCCTGAAGACCCCTTGTTCTTGTGGTATAAAGGGCAGGTAGTACAAGGTACGGACAGTATGTATGTTTTTAAAGAACGTTTGCAGAAGGGAATTCTTAATTCTGCATTCGACACTCGGCGCGATGCCATGAATGCTTACGTGCTGGCCTGCTTTTATCGCGAGTCCGATGAGCAGGAAAATTATCTGACTTACCTGATATATTCTGCTATGGCCGATGTACGTATCTCCAATAAAGATATTGCTTCGTTGGAAGAGCTGGCGGGGGTACTTTTTAGTTTGGGTGATATTGACCATGCTTATGTCTACATGAGTTACTGCTTGCAGAATGCCTTGGCATATCGGAACCGGGTGAGGGTAGTGGGCATCTCTGCGGTGCAGGACACCATTCATCAGATCTATCAGGAACGTAATCAGAGGCAAGAAGCGCGGTTACGTATGTATTTGGTACTGGTCAGTGTCTTGTCTTTGATATCCTTGTTTGCCTTCCTATATATATACAAGCAGATGAAGCGGTTGAAGCAGTCGCGCCAACAGCTGAATGAGGCAAACAACCGCTTGAATAAGCATGTGGAAGAGCTTTCGAAAATGCACGGACAAGTGGCAGAAACGAATGTACAGCTTACTTCTTTGAATGAACAGTTGAGGGATACCAATAATCAGCTTCGTGAATCCAACTATGTGAAGGAGGAATACATAGGTTATGTCTTTTCCATTTGTTCCAATTATATCAGTAAGCTGGATGAGTATCGGAAAAATATCAATCGTAAGCTTAAGGCAAACCAGTTGGAGGATGTGAAAGCATTGACCGATACTCATTCTATGGCACAGAATGAGTTGAAAGAGTTCTATCATAACTTTGATGCTATCTTCTTGCACATTTATCCGGATTTCGTAAGTGACTTCAATGCCTTGCTCCATCCTGACGAGCAGATTGTGCTAAAAGATGGTGAGCTGCTGAATACGGAATTGCGCATTTATGCTTTGGTGCGTTTAGGTATCACTGATAGTGTGAAGATTGCCGAATTCTTGCATTATTCACCTCAGACCGTTTATAATAATCGTTTGAAAACACGTAATAAGGCTATCATTCCTCGGGAAGAGTTTGCTGCCGTTGTGCGTTCTTTGGGTAGGGCACAGAAGTGGATTTGATAAAGGCTTCTACTGATTGTCGCAGTATGGTGCGTAGATGACACCTAAGAGTTAGGAAAAAAACTGCGATGTACTACCTTGTTTTTCTCTAAAAACTAATCTTTCCACAGCAATGTTCTTTTCTTACCACAGCTGTGGAAAGAAAGAAACACGGGTGTGGTAAGAAAGAAACATATCTGTGGTGAGAAAAGTTGTTCAGTAGTTCTCGTT
>ENA-OQET01000794-OQET01000794.1-human-gut-metagenome-genome-assembly--contig:-NODE-794-length-15497-cov-3.450878_pt1 | contig 15497 bp, 16 predicted proteins | sample MGYA00242800_ERZ504645 | MGnify/ENA primary metagenome ERZ504645 (study PRJEB26092, sample SAMD00036308) | human gut metagenome | host: Homo sapiens | study: EMG produced TPA metagenomics assembly of... | reverse complement strand
GTGAGGCTGGCCGGGATGGTGATACTGGCATTGAGGTCGGTGCCGCTTTCCAGCACGAGAAGGGCCGTCATCATCTTGGTCAGGCTGGCGACGCAGCGGGGAAGGTCGGGGTTCTGCTCCACGAGAACTTCGCCGGTGTCGGCATCGAAGAGGTAGATGGATTCCTGCGAGTAGGCGGCCTGAATGGGCATCGCGTAGACGGCGAAACCGGACAGTGCCGCTGTAGTCATGAATGCAGCGGTCAGGGCCAGAGCCAGAAACCGCCGCGCAAAGGGATGAAACTGCATAAATTGATACTCCTTTGGAAGCCTGGGGGCTTCCTTGCTCCGACAATAAGAGCTATAATAAAGAATACCATAAATGAAGCAAAAGAGAAAGGTGGTTTTTCAACAATGATGCTCTCCTTTGGTGGAAAAATGCCCCGGGATGAGGGTGCTGTCTTTGTGGCGGCGAATGCGACGGTGCTGGGCGACGTGACACTGGGCAGGGGCGTGAATATCTGGTACGGGGCTGTACTGCGGGCCGACGAGGGCGCACTGATACTGGGCAAGAACAGCAACGTGCAGGACAACGCCGTGCTCCACTGCGACCCCGGCGGGCAGGTCGTTCTGGGCAAAAACGTCACCGTAGGCCACAGCGCCCTCGTCCACGGCTGCACGGTGGGGGACAACAGCCTCATCGGGATGCATGCTACCATCCTCAACCACGCCGTCGTGGGCAAAAACTGCATCATCGGGGCCGGGGCGCTGGTACCTGAAGGAATGGTCATCCCCGACAACTCGGTGGCGGTAGGCGTGCCTGCCCGGGTCATCAAGACCATCCGGGATGACCAGCTGGCCACAACATCGAGAACGCTGAAGCCTATGTGGAGATGGGCCGTCAGCACGCGGCGCTGGGCTCTCATGCTGAAAAGTAAGCATCTTTCTCCCAAAAATTTCACAGGCCGATTAACAAATCTTTCACAGGAAAGACATGATTTCAGCCGGTAATTCGGGTATACTATAGCTCACAAGGGTGCGGGGCCGCAACCGCCCCTTGCACATGATTCCTCCTCACACAAAAACGCCCCTGCTCAGGAAATGCTGAGCGGGGGCGTTCTGTTTCCCAGATACAGCAAGGCCCCCATCTGGCGCTTGCGGCGACGCCAGAGGGGGCCTTGCTGTTTGGGGTATTGCTTTGGTGTGAGGAGGAATCATGTGCAAGGGAGACGGTTGCGGCCCCGCTCCCTTGTGCTCATAGTATACCCGATTTCGGCGCAAAAGTCATTACTTTCTTGTGAAATCTTGTGAAAATTCTGTTAAGCTTCGCACGAAATTATTTCGCTCATTCAGTTTCACCTTTTTCCTCTTTCCGCAGGGCTGCGGCGTGACGGCGGCCCTCCCCCACATAGTGGGCGGCATTGGCAAGGCTGGCGGCTGCCTGTTCGGGGCTGACCTGCTTGATGATCTTCCCCGGAACCCCCACCACAAGGGAATCGTCCGGGATGATCTTGCCTTCCGGCACCAGCGCACCAGCCCCGATGATGCAGTTTTTGCCCACAACACAGTGGTTGAGCAGGGTGGCGTGCATCCCGATCAGGGAACCGTCTCCCACGGTGCACCCGTGGACAAGGGCACAGTGGCCCACGGTCACGTTTTTGCCCAGCGTGACCGCCCCGCCCGGGTCACAGTGGAGCACCGCATTATCCTGCACATTGGTGTTCTCGCCCAGGGTCAGGGTGCCGTCGTCCCCGCGCAGAACCGCACCATACCAGACCGAGGAGCCCGGCCCCAGCACCACATCGCCCAGCACCGTGGCGTTGGGTGCCACGAACACCGCACCCTCGTCCCGGGGAACTTTTCCACCAAAAGGCAACAACATTGTGAAAAACCACCTTTCTCTTTTCCGTCATTTATGGTATTCTTTTATATAGTGTTTTAGTTTTTGATTCAGGGAAGCCGGGAGCTTCCGTTGGAGGATACGCTTATGCAGAACTCTACTCTCTTCCGCCGGGCGGCGGCCCTGCTGCTGACCGCAGCGCTGGCCCTGACCCTTGTCCTGCCCGGTCTGGCCGCATACGAAATGCCCATCCAGACCGTGAACGAGGGCGAGTCGGTCTATCTGTTCAACGCGGACATCGACAAGCCCATTCTGGAACAGAACGCGGACCAGCAGCGCTACATTGCCAGCCTGACCAAGATGATGACAGCCCTGCTGTTTCTGGAAAGCGGCAAGGACATGAACGCGGAAATCACCATCCCCGCCAGCCTGACCCAGGAGTTCAAGGACATCCAGAACGCCAATGGCAGCACCATCAACCTGCGCATCGGTGAAACGGTGCGCCGCATCGACCTGCTGTACGGCCTGCTGGTGGCCAGCGCCAACGACGCAGCCAGCGTGATCGCCAGTGATGTTTCGGACGGCGACCTGACCGCCTTTGTGGCCCGGATGAACCAGCGTGCCAAAGAGCTGGGCTGCACCAGCACCAGCTTTACCTGTGTGCACGGCCTGTATGATTATGGCAACGTCTCTTCGGCCCACGACCTTGCCCTGATCGCCAAGGCCTGCGCCGAGAACGAGACTTATATGCAGGTGGCAAACACCCTGAGCTATACTCTGCCTGCCACCAACCTGCACCAGAACGAGCGCACCATCACCTCCACCAACCTGATGCTCAACCCGGAGTACCCCTACTACCGGGATTACATCCGGGGCATGAAGACCGGTTTTACCACCCTGGCGGGCCGGTGCTATGTGACCTTTGCCCAGAAGGATGGCCACACCTACGGGCTGGTGGTGCTGGGCTCCGACCTTGACAACATTTATAGGGAGGCCTCCGAGATCCTGGACTGGGCCTTTGCAAGCTTTTCTGACCGGGAGCTGGTGGACACCGAGACCCCGCTGACCACCGCCCCCCTGAAGAAATGCCGCTCTGATGAGGAAGTGGAGCTTTACGCTGCCGCGCCGGTCAGCGGCTACGGCCATGCGGACGACAAGGTGACCTTCACCTATGACCTTCAGGAGAATATCTCCGCCACCGTCAAGGATGGGGCTGTCCTTGGCACGGCCACCGTTTATCTGGACGGCTATGAGGTGGGCACGGTAGACCTTGTGACCCATCAGGAATATGTCTCCGACTTTCGCACCGACCTTCAGACCACGCTTCTCCTGATGGCGGCTCTCATCGTTCTTCTGGCTGTTCTCAGCTTCTTCACCCTTGTTGCCGGGGGCGGCTCGCTGAATCTGGGCCGGCGCAGAAAAGCACGGAGAAGATGATCTCACCCTCTCAGTCTCGCTAACGCTCGACAGCTCCCCTGAAGGGGGAGCTTTTTGTTTTGGGCAAAACCCGGCTAAACCTCTCAGCCGTCGCTAACGCTCGGCAGGTACGGGTTACAGCCCACGGAATCTTGCGGCCAGCACACTCAAGGTGATCTTGGGGTTCACCTGTGCGCCAAGCCGCTGGATCGCCGCATCGGCGGCTGCAAGGGCCTTGCGGGCGGCATCGCCCTGCACCGGGGCACGGGGGCTGCCGCGCAGTCCGGCGGCCGCTACGGCCCGGAAATCAGCCAGCAGAGCGGCGGCCCCCACCTTATCCTTTTCGTAGGCCGCCAGCAGAACAGCGGCGGCATAGCTGTCCTGCGCGGCCGCTGCTTTGGCAAGGGCAAGCGCCTTGTCCACCTGCGCCCGGCGGGCCTCATCCCGGGCCGCATCCAGCACTGTGCCGATATGGCCATCGAACAGCTCACTGTACAGGGCGGCATCCTTGCTGTCCACCCCCTGTGCGGTGCAGTAGCGGGCGCAATCGGTGGGGGAAACAGGAGCCACTGCAAAGCTGATGCAGCGGCTCCGGATGGTGGGCAGAACGCCCGCCAGCGAATCCGCCGTCAGCAGAAAAGCACGCCCTCGGGCGGCTCCTCCATGACCTTCAGCAGGGCGTTGGCCGATTCCTCGTTCATCCGCTCCACATGGTAGAGCAGTACAGCGCGCCCCTCTGCCGAAAGGCTGGTGTTGAAGATCTCGCTGCGCATGGCCGTGGCCTGACCGACCAGATACCGCCCGCCGCTGCCCATACCGGTCACGGAGATGGCTTCCCGGACGATGCCTGTCTCGATCTGGCCGCTGTCGCGCTTACCGGCCTTTGCCACGGCACGGCAGCACTCGCCCCGGAGCAGGGCTTCGGCGGGCGCGCCGCCGTTGGGGTAAAGGTAATCCGCCGCCACACAGCGGGCTGCAAACCCGGTTCCCAGCCCCTCTTCGCCCACCAGCAGAACACTGTGGGTCATGCGGCGGCCCCCCAGCATCAGCCGGACGCTGGTCTTTAATTCCGAATTGCCTTCCAGACGATCAATCATCATCTCCGATTTTTCCTCTTCCACTGCTCCCGGCGCACCCAGGCGCGGATGTTATGCCAGGCCTGCGGCCCGAAGAACAGAAGGAAGCCCAGCATACAGAGCAGATAGTTCAGCTTGCCCAGCATCCCCATGCTCAGGAAGCTGAACACCCACAGGGCGGCGGCAAAGATGCCGAAATATTTCACCTTGAGGGGGATGACGAAGAAGAGCAGCACCTGCAGCTCCGGGTAAAGCATGGCAAAGGCCAGCAGGAGGGAGAGGGACAGACAGTAGGTATCGGCAGAGCCTGTCAGCAGGCAGGCCAGCCACGCGCCTGCCATCCCCAGCAGGACATAAAGGTTGAAGCGGAAATCGCCCCACTCCCGTTCCAGCGCACTGCCGACGAACCAGGTAAAATAGATGCCCAGCACCACGCTGAGCGGCCCGCCGCCCGAAAAAGGCACCAGCACAAAGGTGAACAGCCGCCAGATCTGCCCGGCGAACAGGGCACTGCGGCTCAAGGAGAGATAAAAGGAAATATACTGGTTGACGAACAGTTCAACGGCATAGACCAGGATCTGGCCGCCGATGAGGATATTGATGAGGTTTGGAATACAGAACCGGCCGTATTTCCGTTCCAGCTTGGTGATCCAGTTCATAGGCAGAAGCCTCCGTTATTCGTAAAATTTGCGCCCCGTTGGCCGGGAACGCTTTCTTTTTTTCATTGTACCATGATTGGCAGGGCCATTCAAGGCGAAGGGTGTGAACAAAGGGATCTGGCTGTCTGCTCATCCGAGTGCTAAAACAGCAGGTTGTATCCACTTTTGGTGTGTTCAGATGGACTTATCCACTCTTTCCACTGGGTTTTTCCACCGGAATTGTGAAAAAAGCCCCGGTTTTCCCACGATGTTTTCCACTTTTTCCACTGAGTTTTCCACATTTTCCTGCGATGCGGTTTATACACGGTGTATTGTACCGCGCGGATCTTTGCGAAAATCAGGGAAATTATGGGCCTTTGCACCTTTTTTCTGAAAGAAAGTCAAACATAAAAATTTACTTTTTACAGCAGGCAGAAAATCCATCCGTTGAATTTCTCCCCGTTGGAATGAAGGAGACGGTAGTTTTCCACACCCGTTTTCTACAAAAATCGACCTGTGGAAAACAGCGGGAAAACTTGAGTTTTCAACAAAAAGAAACAGCCTTCTCAGTCAAAGCCGTCAGGCTTTGACTGAGAAGGTTGCTCCTATAAAATCAAACGTTACATCATATTCCGGAACACGATCTGCGCGATCTGGAAGTACAGGATCAAGCTGCAGGCATCCACGATGGTGGTGATGAAGGGGGTCGCCATGATGGCCGGGTCCGCACCCAGCTTCTTGGCGGCAAGGGGCAGCATACCGCCCACCAGCTTTGCCAGGATGACGCTGAAGAACAGCGACACGCTGACGACGATAGCGTAGCCCATCACATTGTCATACTGACCGGCAAAGATGAAGGTGTACATCAAGTAGATGCGCAGACCGTTCACCACGCCCAGCACCGCACCCACGATCGCGGAAACGCGGAGTTCCTTGGCCAACACCTTGAGGAAATCGGCGGGTTCCACCTCGCCCAGCGCCAGACCGCGCACCATCAGGGTGCTGATCTGGTTGCCGCAGTTGCCGGCGGTATCCATCAGCATGGGCATAAAGGAGACCAGCAGGGGCAGGCTGACAAAGGCTTCCTCGTAATGAGTGGTGACCATGCCGGTAAAGGTGGCCGACAGCATCAGGATCAGCAGCCAGGGGATGCGCTGCTTGGCGTGGGTCCAGACACTGGTGCCAAAATAAGTGGTGGCCTCATCTGCGGGCAGAATGGCGGCCATCTTCTGCATATCCTCGGTGCTCTCATCGGTCAGAACATCGATTGCATCGTCGATGGTGATAATGCCCACAAACATGCCCTCGTTGTCCACAACGGGCATTGCGGTAAAGTCGTAGCGCTGCATCTCACGGGCCACGAACTCCTGGTCATCGGTGACCTTCACGGTGACCACGTTGTCGTCCATAATATCGACCAGCGGGGTATCGGGGTCTGCCAGCAGCAGGTCACGGGCAGAGACAACACCCTTCAGGCGGTTGCGCTCCACAACATAGTTGATATAAACGGTCTCGGCGTTCTCGCCCTGCCGCCGGATGGCATCCAGCGCCTGCCGGACATTCATCTCTTTTTTCAGCCGGACATATTCAGGGGTCATCAGGCTGCCGGCCGAGCTCTCGGGGTAATTCAGCAGTTTGTTCAGGCTCTCACGGGTCTGCTTGGAGGATTTCTCCAGCACCCGCTTGACCACGCCTGCGGGCATATCCTCCAGCAGGTCGGCAGCATCGTCCAGGCTCATCTCCTCAATGGCGCTGACCAGCTCCACGTCGGAGAAGGCGTTGACCAGGTCATCCCGGGCTTCATCGGACATATAGGCGAAGGCCTCGGTGGCCACTTCCTTTTTCAGCAGGCGGAACACCACCAGACGGTTGTTCTCGTCCAGCTCCTCCAGCAGCTCTGCCAGGTCGGCGGGCTGCTCCTCCTCGGTGACCTCACGCAGCTTGACGTACTGCTTTTTTACCAGCATCTTGAGCAGGCGGCTCTTGGTCAGCATCTCGGGGTCAGCCTTGACCTCCTCGTCCCGGGCTTCCTCTTTCTCGGCCTCCCGGATGTCCTGCTTCAGGTCCTCTGTGGCTTCCTCGTTCAGATCTCTGACCAGCTTCTGGCGCACCTCGTCCGGGATATCAGCGGGCAGCTCCTGCACAGGCAGGGCGGCCTCGGTCAGTTCGTTTTTCTTTTCTTCCATTTCCATTTGCGTACCTCCTACCGTATTCCGGCGGTTGGTACAGGGCAAAACAAAAGCGCCGCCAACGGCCCGCATCCACCCCTTGCCAGGGCTTCCACGCGCACAAAGCCGCGCCCTTTCTCCCCGCTGAGAAGTGCCCGAACAGCACCTCTTACCGGGCAAAAAAGGCGAACGCAGCCTGCTCCATGTCCCGTCCTATCGCACCAAAACCGCATCTTCGACTATGATCCGGGTCCATTGTCCTGCGTTCACCTCCTAAAGATCTTTTCCATCTTTTATTATAGCGCCGGCCAAAAGGCCGATCAACCCTAAATGCACCGAATCAGGCGGGAATTTCCACCAAAACACGCAGAAAACCCCTTCCAGTGCTTGCGGACCACTGAAAGGGGCTTTCTGTTTGGATATTGCCTTGGTGTGAGGAGGAATCATGTACAAGGAATCGGTTGCGGCCCCGGTTCCTTATGTCAGTAGTATAGCACCAAAAGCACGGGTTTGCATGAAAATCCTATGAAGAAATTGTAAAATAGCGAGAAGATATTTTTATCGCACCCTTGACAAAATGGGATATATCATATATTATAGAAATGGGATATATCCCATAGAGGAGGGCTGCCGCTTGGAATGTTACGATGTAGACTTCTACCATAAGGAGAATGGCGACTGTCCGGTAGATGATTTTCTGGAATCCCTTGACACCAAAATGCGTGCAAAAGTATTGGGTGCTGTCGCACTGCTGGAAGCCAACGGACCACAGCTGCGAGAGCCCTACTCCAAATTTATTGGGGACGGGATTTTTGAGATCCGTGCTAAGCAGAGCAGCAATATCACACGTGTTCTGTATTTCTTTTACATTGGAAAGCGCATTGTTCTGACCAACGGCTTTATCAAGAAAACGCAAAAAACGCCACCAGAGGAAATTGCCCTGGCCAAAAAATATCGTGCAGACTATCTTGAACGAAAGGAGAAGATATCGTGAGTGATTTTCGGAATTTTCTCAACAAACAACTGGAAGACCCTGAATTCAAAGCGGAGTGGGAGGCGCTTCAGCCAGAGCTTTCACTGGTACAGGCAATGATCGATGCCCGGAAGGTAAGCGGCCTGACCCAGAAGGAGCTCTCGGAGCGTACCGGCATTGCTCAGGCAGACATCAGCAAGCTGGAAAACGGCAACGCAAATCCTTCTCTGCGGACGCTGCAGCGCCTTGCCGCCGGTATGGGAATGCAGGTCAAAATTGAATTCATTCCTGCTCCCGCAAAATAGTATATGGATGAGAAAACCGCTGTATGGAACATTCCGTACAGCGGTTTCTGTTTCCTTACACAAAAATACGCCCCGTTCACTATAAAGTGAGCGGGGCGCTAAAAACGGATTCGTTTTTGACTGCGGCAAGATCCCTGCAGGGCAGGTCTTATGCAGCAGGCGGAGCAAGGTATCTGTTGCCAGACCTTATGCTCCTGACACACGCGGGGTGTGCTTTCAAGGACCCTCGCGGGCGCTTTGGTATTTCAAACACCCTGCCCGGCGCGGTTCGCGGGCCGCGGCGGGCGAGGGAATGAAATCAGAAGTTTGCACAAATGCTCGTTTGCACGTTCATCATGCTCTGCTCAGGGCGGCGGGGCCGCAGTTTCGCACTGCTGCGTTGCGCAGTAATCGCCAGTGCGGAGCAGCCGCCTTGCGGACTAGGGTGCCACTGCGGCCATTGCCAGCCATTGTTCAGAAAACAGGATTACTTGTACAGCTCGACCAGACGGGTCAGGTGCTCGTAACGATCGTTTGCAACCTGCTCGTTGCGTGCGAACAGAGCCTTTGCACGCTCGGGGAATGCACGGGTCAGGCGGCTGTAACGGGTCTCGTTTGCCAGCAGTGCCTGATACTTCTCGGCATCCACAGCCTTGGAGGTCAGGGTGAAGGGGTTCTTGCCCTGAGCCTTGTTGGCGGGGTTGAAGGTGAACAGGTTCCAGTAACCAGCCTCAACTGCCTTCTTCATCTCGTTCTGGCAGTTGGTCATGCCGCCCTTCACACCGTGCAGCTCGCAGGGAGCGTAACCGATGATCAGAGAGGGGCCGGGATAAGCCTCAGCCTCAGCGATTGCCTTGACAGCCTGGTTCATGTTAGCGCCCAGAGCGATCTGAGCAACATAGATGTAACCGTAGGTCATTGCGATCTCGGACAGGCTCTTCTTGCTGATTTCCTTACCAGCAGCAGCGAACTGGCAGACCTCACCAATGTTGGAAGCCTTGGATGCCTGTCCACCGGTGTTGGAGTACATCTCAGTATCGAAGACCATGACGTTGACATCCTCGCCGGAAGCCAGGACGTGATCCAGGCCGCCGAAGCCGATGTCGTATGCCCAGCCGTCACCACCGAAGATCCAGACGGACTTCTTGGCGATGAACTCCTTGCTCTTCAGGATCTCAGCGGACTCGGTGCAGCCAGCGGCAGCAGCCTTCTCCAGCTCAGCGATCAGAGCCTTGGCGGGTTCGTCGTTTGCCTTGGTGTTGTTCTTGGTCTCCATGAACTTGTCGAAGGCAGCCTTCAGCTCAGCGGAAGCCTTGTCAGAACCAGCAACCTCAGCAATGCGCTTGATCAGGTTCTCACGAACGGTCTTCTGGCCGAGGTACAGGCCCAGACCATGCTCAGCGTTATCCTCGAACAGGGAGTTGCACCATGCAGGACCATGGCCGCTGTCCTTGTTGACGGTGTACGGAGAGATGGAAGCGGTACCGCCCCAGATAGAGGAGCAGCCGGTAGCGTTGGAGATGTACATCTTCTCGCCGAACAGCTGGGTGATCAGGCGGGCGTAAGAGGTCTCGGCGCAGCCTGCGCAGGAGCCGGAGAACTCAAGCAGGGGCTGGTTGAACTGAGAACCAATGACGGTGTCATCAGCAAACTTGCTGGGCTTCTTGGAGATGTTGGCCACGCAGTAGTCGAAGACTGCCTGCTGATCGGCCTGGCTCTCCGTGAGGAACCATAGCAATTGCCTTGGTGGGGCAGACGGTGACGCACTCGCCGCAGCCCATGCAGTCCAGAGGAGAAACAGCCATCACAAACTTATACTCGTTTGCGGGCGGTTGTCACGGCTCTTGGTCTGAGCAGGAGCAGCTGCCAGCTCGTCAGCGGTCAGCTGGAAGGGACGGATGGTAGCATGAGAGCAGACGAATGCACACTGGTTGCAGCCGACGCACTTGGAAGCATCCCACTCGGGAACGTTCACAGCGGTGCCGCGCTTCTCGTAAGCGGAAGCACCCTGCTCCCACTCGCCGTTTGCATTTGCAACGAAAGCAGAAACGGGCAGGCTGTCGCCGTCCATACGAGCGATGGGCTCCATGACATCACGGATCTGCTTGACCAGCTCCGGACGGCCCGGTGAGAGCCTTTGGGAGCGGGATCAGCCTCGGGGTTGGACCAGGAAGCGGGAACGTCGACCTTGTGGATCGCGTCAACACCAGCATCGATGGCCTTCCAGTTCATCTCAACAACGTCCTGGCCCTTCTTGCCGTAGCTCTTCTGAGCTGCCTGCTTCATGAAGTTGACAGCGTCCTCGATGGGCATAACGTCAGCCAGCTTGAAGAAAGCGGACTGCAGGATGGTGTTGGTGCGCTTGCCCATGCCGATCTCGATAGCCTTATCGATAGCGTTGATGGTGTACAGCTGAATGTTGTTGTCAGCAATGTACTTCTTGGCCTCAGCGTTCAGGTGCTGGCCCAGCTCCTCATCGGTCCACTGGCAGTTGATCATGAACACGCCGCCGGGCTTGACATCCTGGACCATCTTCATGCCCATGTGGATGTAAGCGGGGTTGTGGCAGGCCACGAAGTCAGCCTGGTTGATGTAGTAGGGGCTGCGGATGGGCTTGTCGCCGAAACGCAGGTGGCTGATGGTCACGCCGCCGGTCTTCTTGGAGTCATACTGGAAGTATGCCTGAACATACTTATCAGTGTGGTCGCCGATGATCTTGACGGAGTTCTTGTTTGCACCGACAGTACCGTCGCCGCCCAGACCCCAGAACTTGCACTCCTTGGTGCCAGCAGCTGCGGTGATGGGAGCGGGCTTGACCTCGGGCAGGGACAGACCGGTGACATCATCGGTGATGCCCAGAGTGAAGCGCTCCTTGGGCTGATCCTTCTCCAGCTCCTTGAACAGAGCGAAGATGGAGGACGGGGGAGTGTCCTTGCTGCCCAGGCCGTAACGGCCGCCGGTCAGGACGACATCGTTCATGCCGGCCTCACGCAGGGTAGCAGCAACATCCAGGTACAGGGGCTCGCCCAGGGAGCCGGGCTCCTTGGTACGATCCAGAACTGCAACCTTCTTGGCAGTCTTGGGCAGGACCTTCAGCAGAGCGGAGGACACCCAGGGACGGTACAGGCGGACCTTGACGATACCGACCTTCTCGCCCTTGGCGTTCAGGTAGTCGACGACTTCGTCAGCAACGTCGCAGACAGAGCCCATAGCGATCATAACACGGTCAGCATCGGGTGCGCCGTAGTAGTTGAACAGATCGTAGTTGGTGCCCAGCTTCTCGTTGATCTTGGCCATGTACTTCTCGACCACTGCGGGCAGTGCGTCGTAAACGGAGTTGCAGGCCTCACGGTGCTGGAAGAACACGTCGCCGTTCTCGTGGGAACCGCGCATCTTGGGGTGCTCGGGGTTCAGAGCCTTGGCACGGAACTCCTCAACAGCCTTCATGTTGCACATTTCCTTCAGATCAGCGTAGTCCCACTTCTCGATCTTCTGGTACTCGTGAGAAGTACGGAAGCCATCGAAGAAGTTCAGGAAGGGAACCTTGCCCTCGATTGCTGCCAGATGGGCAACAGGGGACAGATCCATAACTTCCTGCACGCTGCTCTCGACCAGCATTGCGAAGCCGGTCTGGCGGCATGCCATAACGTCGCTGTGATCACCGAAGATGTTCAGGGACTGGGTAGCAACGGTACGTGCAGAAACATCGAACACGCAGGGCAGCTGCTCAGCAGCGATCTTGTACATGTTGGGGATCATCAGCAGCAGGCCCTGAGAAGCGGTGAAGGTGGTGGTAACAGCACCTGCACCCAGAGAGCCGTGCACAGCGCCGGCAGCGCCGGCCTCAGACTCCATCTCGACGACCTTGACCTGGTTGCCGAAGATGTTCTTCTGACCAGCTGCGGACCACTGGTCCACAGAGTCAGCCATCGGAGAAGACGGGGTAATGGGGTAGATAGCAGCCACGTCCGTGTAGGCATATGCTACATGAGCGGCAGCGGTATTGCCATCCATGGTTTGCTTTGCTCTAGGCATTTTTCTTCCTCCATTGTTCAGAATTTGGTACCTTTTGCGCGGGGCAATCGCGCCCCGCTGGGGCCGGAGAACCCCAAAAGGCACTATTGCTCATATATTATATTAGCAAATTCCGCCCTCAAAGTAAATGCAAACCCACTGGCAAAACGCAACAAAATTTCAAGAAATTTTTTGGTGCTTTTTTTACGCTTGTGTTTTTTGTTGCATCTAACTTGACAGATTATTAAGAATCCGGCTTTTTTGCTGTATTTTTCTTAATTTATCCTCAATTTTGAATTGACAACCGGAGCTTTGTTGCCGTAAACTTGAACCAGCATCATTATCATCTGGAAAGGACGCAAATACGATGGACGCTGCACATTTTGAAAAGATGCTCACAAGTGAGGTGCTGTTCGAGGGCCGGGTGGTCACCCTGACCAAAGATACCGCCCTTTTGGAAAATGGAAAGACCGCCACCCGCGAGGTGGTCCACCACCACGGCGGGGCCTGCATCGTGCCCTACTTTGAGGACGGCACCATCTGCATGGTGCGCCAGTTCCGCTACGCCATGCAGCAGGAGCTGTGGGAGCTGCCCGCCGGCAAGCTGGAAAAAGGGGAGGACCCCTTTGAAGCCGCCAAGCGGGAGCTGGAGGAGGAGTGTGGCCTGACCGCCGACAAGTACACCTCCCTGGGCGAGTTCTACCCCACTGTGGGCTATGATACCGAGATCATCTACACCTGGGTGGCCACCGGTCTGCACGAGACCCGGATGCATCTGGATGCGGACGAGTTCCTGACCCCTGACCGGGTGCCGCTGACTCAGGCCTATGAGATGGTGATGCGCGGCGAGATCAAGGACGGCAAAACCATTGCAGGCGTGCTCAAGCTCAAGGCCCTGTTGGACGAGGGCAAGCTGTGAACATTCTCTACGAAGATACTGCCCTTGTGGTGCTGGACAAGCCCGCCGGGCTGACCAGCGAGGAGGGCGTACCCGCTGCCCTGCGCCAGCGGTGGGGCAGGCCGGATGCATACGTTGGGGTCATCCACCGGCTGGACACCGGCGTTTCGGGGCTGATGGTCTATGCCAGAACACCCGGAGCCGCAGCTGCCTTGACAAAGCAGGTGACGGAGAGCCAGCAGGCCTATGCCATTCTGGATGGCAGGGCAGAGGCTGGCCCCGGTGCACCGGCACAGCCCTGCTTCCTTAAAACATACCGGGCCGTGATTGCAGGCGGGCCGGACGAACAGCTGCCGCCTGAGGGCATCCTGCGGGACTATCTGTTCAAGGACAGCCGGAAAGGCCGGGTCTTTCCGGTAAAGCGCCCCCGCAAGGGGGTGCGGGAAGCCGTGCTGGAATACCGCATCCTGGAGACGGCACCGGACGGTTCCCTGAGCCTTGCGGAGATCACGCTCCACACCGGGCGGACGCATCAGATCCGGGTGCAGTTGCCTCCCGGAAGCACCCGCTTTACGGAGACGGCAAATATGGCAGCCGGTTCAAGGGGGACATTGCCCTGCAGAGCGCAGGGCTGCAGTTCGTCCACCCGGAGACCGGCAAGCCCATGGCCTTTTCTCTGCCCCTGCCCGCCGCCGCACCGTGGAAGGAGTTTTTTGGAATAAGGCTGTTGCACATGGTCAACATCCTCGCCCTCTCCGTCACCTGCGGTGACACCTCTCCCAAAGGGAGAGGCCTTGGCAAAAAGATGAAGTTTGCGTGGACTGCCAAGGGCTCCCACTTTGGGGGAGCTGGCATCGCGTAGCGATGACTGAGAGGCGAGCCCGCTAAAGGAATAATCATTTCAACTAGGTGAGTGATATGGAACAGCAATACAAGACCGACGCTGAAATTTACGCGGTACTGGAGCGGGAGATCATCGACCTGACCCTGCGGCCGGGCAGTTCGTTGAGTGAGAACCCCCTCTGCGCCCGCTTCGGGGCACCGCGCTCCATGATCCGAGTGGTTCTGCAGCGGCTGCAGGAGAACGGGCTGGTGAAGATCGTGCCCTACAAGGGTACCACTGTGACCCGGCTGAACCGGGAGATCGTGGATGAGCTCATTTACGAACGCACCGCTGTGGAAGCCCGCGTCCTGCGGGACTTCTCGCCCAAGTGCACACCGGAGCAGCGGGCACTCATCCGGCGGCAGGCCGATGCCTACGCTGCGCTGGCCCGCGCCGAGGAGATCGACTACAACAAGCTCTACGAGGCAGACCGCCTGCTCCACGAGACATGGTTTGCCGCCATGGGAAAAATGTATCTGTGGCGCACCTTACAGAACGCCCACGCCGATTACAGCCGCTTCCGGATGCTGGACACCATGACCAGCGGCGGGCTGGACGAGGTGATCGCCGACCACCAGAACATCATCGCCGCCATTGAGCGGTGTGATCTTGCCGCCTTTGAGCCGCTGGTGGAGCGCCACCTCTACGGCGGCATCCGGCGGCTGGGCTCCAAGCTCACCGGGGAATATGCCGACTACTTCGAGCCGGAAAAATAATGCACCCTTAAAAAATGTTCCACGGGGAACAAAACCGGCACAGCGCCTGCCTGACGCTGTGCCGATTTTCTTTGCCCGTTTTTTCAGAAGAACACGCCGGAGATGAAGATCTCCAGCCCAATGCCGATGAGGATGATACCGCCCAGCACAGAGGCCTTGCCGGAGAGCTTGGTGCCGAACTCTTTGCCGATGCGCAGGCCCGCCATGCAGAGGAAGAAGGTGACGACGGCAATGATGCCGGAAGCTGCCAGCGCCATCAGCCAGCCATACTCCGCAATGGTAAAGCCCACCGAGAGGGCATCAATGCTGGTGGCCACGCCCTGCATGAAGAGGGCACCGGCACTCAGCGCGGCGGCTTCCTCGGCTTCCTCGCCCCGGATGCCCTCGATCAGACATCTTGCCGCCGATATAGCCCAGCAGGGCAAGGGCGATCCAGGGAATGAATGTTTCAAAGGAGGAGAACATCTCCACGATGGTATGGACGCAGACCCAGCCTGTCATGGGCTATCACGGCCTGAAACACGCCAAAGGTGCCCGCAATGATGCACATCCTCTTTCGGGACATGCCGGGATCATGCAGACCGTTTGCCATTGAGACCGAAAAATCGCGATC
>ENA-OQET01000792-OQET01000792.1-human-gut-metagenome-genome-assembly--contig:-NODE-792-length-15529-cov-6.330412_pt1 | contig 15529 bp, 16 predicted proteins | sample MGYA00242800_ERZ504645 | MGnify/ENA primary metagenome ERZ504645 (study PRJEB26092, sample SAMD00036308) | human gut metagenome | host: Homo sapiens | study: EMG produced TPA metagenomics assembly of... | reverse complement strand
CCAATAAGAAAAAGAGATTTGCGCCGAAAGAAAAAGGACTGCCGATAAAATAATAAATGATGAATCTACATCGTAGAAAATCAAGAGAAATACAATGCCATGAAGAAAGAAATTTGAAATATAATTCGGATATTTTCCCTTCTAAAAATGTCAAAAAGCTCACAACTTCCACCCCTTTCCTCTTATATTTTCTAATAGATGAATAATTCCGATTTCTTTCATTTTCTTTTTTAACCGGGTCATATTAACAAGCAGTACGTTTTCATCTAAATAATATTTATCGTTCCATAGTTTTTCTAATAGCTCTTCTTTACTGATGATCTTATCTTCGTTCATGAAAAAATAATATAAAATGCGAAATTCGTTCCTTGTCAGCTCGATACTTTTTCCTTCGTATTTTAATACGGACAAATGAAGATCGAGAGTGCAGTCTTTTTTTGTAAGTTCCCGGAAATTATTCGGATTTGATAATTGAAGTGCCCGTTTGATTTTCTCCAGGAGAATAAGTGTGTCATATGGTTTCGTGATAAAATCGATCCCTCCTGCCTGAATACTTAGCAGTTCGTCGGCGCTTGTGTCCCTGCTTGTCACAAAAATAATCGGTACAGACATGAGCTTTTTCATCTTCCTGCATATTTCATATCCGTTTTCGTATGGAAGATTAATATCCAGTAAGATCAGATCGAAAGAATAATTTTTTTGATTCTTCTGATAAATTCTCGAAATCTGTTAATAAAACAGTTTCATATCCGTGCGAGTTCAGTAATTTGGAAAGTTCGAGACGGGTGATTTTGTCATCTTCTATAATTGCAATTTTCATTTTCCGTACCTCTTGATTTGCTTTTTGTAATTGCGGTGATCCTTTTGCTTAGTATTCCTGATTTATTATTATAATAAAATTACGGCGGGAGAGCCAGAAAAATCTAACTCTCCTCATTGATATTTCGTTTAAAGCCGATGTAAGCCGTGATCCAGTAAATACCGTATATGAAAAAGAAAATCGCTAATCCGCTTATAAAATAGAGCAGGTAAGTATATCTGCTTTCCAGCATGATATGATAAACATTATTCATAGAAGCTAACATACAAAATCCGGCAATCACAGGACAAATGACAGGTACAAAGAAAAAGATAAGTAATTGTCTGCGGATCGTCCGAAAAATAGAAGAATCGTTTACGCCGAGCCTTTGCAGTGTCGTGTAGCGGTATTTATATTTTGCAGAGTCGCTCAACGATTGTATCGCAAGAATTGTACCTACTGCAGAGATCAGGATGAAAGCAATATACAGGCAGAGGCTTGCGATCATTGCAGTCATTGTATTTTGTTCCTCGACAGCAGTACCTCTTACATTGACTCTGTAATATTCGCGGATTGTCTCGTTGTCATCATTTTTTGTGACGAGCAGATGGTTTAAATCCGTTTTTATTTTTTCTTCCAATTTAGATGTTGTATCTTCTTTCGTGTCTGCGATCAGATGCTTTTCGCTTATTTCTAATCCGCTGACATATTTGTCGGGAACAATTACCGTAAATCTGCCTGTATTATTCATAGTATACCAAAAGGAGTTTGTATCGATTCCTTTTAAATGCAGCTTTTGATCTGCGAACCGGATATTTTGGATCTCGTTGTTACCTTTCACTTTATATAACAACTGGCGGTCGGTGACAAGGAAATATTCGTCGCTTTTTAGCTCGATCGGAGTTAAGCTGCGCATTTTTAATAATTTATTATAGTCGCTTAATTTCATTACCGGATCAAAATCATAAAATTGAACATCGTAGTAATTTTGTATTTGATGGGCAGGATCTTTGTAAATATTAAATTCGATTGATTCGTTTATCGTATAATCTTCATCTATCACACGAAGATATTCGTTAAAATCGTCAAAAGGCTGTTCATAATCGAAAATATCAACGTCGTAAGGAGCTGTTAATTCAATACTTCTATGATAGACTCCTTTGCATATGCTTGAATAATTTAAACATAATAAAGAAAGCAGGATCAGCATAGAAAGAGTTCCGAACGTAAAACTCATTGTCCGCGCCTTTGACGCAAACGTTCTGGCTGTAAAAAGGTAATCTTTTTTGTATTTTATTTTTTTGCTTTTCAATAAAGAGGACAATAACATGTCTGCGCATGTGGCACAAATGCCGTACATACTTACGATCAGTATCGACATACTGATAATTAAATAAGTGAGCGTTTCCTGTGCTCCGTTTTTTTCCAGTGTCCACCGGGAAGCCCAAAGGGCAAGAGCGGCAATTCCGAGTATGATACTCAATAGAAATAAAATGTTTCGTTTTCTGTTTCCGTGAAACATTTTCGTTTCATTTTGCTTTTCAAAGTAAAGAAAATCGTGTACAGTCATTTTCCTTATTCGTCTTAACAGATTTAGAAGAACTAAAAGGTAGATCAGCAGAAAGTAAACAGCCAGCATTCCGATAGACACAAAGTTTACAAAGATGAAGATTGTTTTCGGTATTTTGAGCAGTTTTACGATGATTACAGATATAAACTGACTGAATACAAAGCCGATAGGGATTGCCAAAATAAATGCAAAGATTCCTACTAATATATTTTCCGTTACAAGCAGACGGGCGATTGATGTTTTTTTGATACCGAGCAGCATATATGTTCCGAATTCTTTGCTTCTTTTTTCAAACATAAATTTCGTCGTGTAGTTGATTAAAAAACATACTACAAATACGATGACGATATTTACGAAGATCAATACATTTTTAAATGTGCTCATTCCGGATGACAGCGCTGCAACCTCATCAGAACTTGCCACAAGATTAAACGCAAGTATTAAAGAAAAAGAAAGTGTTATTGTAATCAGATAGATCAAATAATCTTTGATACTTCTTTTTGCGTTTCGATAAGCCAGTTTACCTAACATTTCCCAATTCACCTCCGAGCAAGGTCAATATATCCAATATTTCATTGAAAAATTCTTTTCTGCTTTTTTTCTCCTTTGAATATTTCGTTGAATAATTTTCCGTCTTTTAAAAACAGGATACGCTCGCAAAAAGAGGCGCTGAACGGATCATGAGTTACCATTAAAATTGTCGTATGCATTTTCCGGTTAATATCAGACATTGTTTCCAGTAATAATCTCGATGAACGGGAATCTAAAGCACCGGTAGGTTCATCGGCTAAGATTAGATTCGGTTCGTTGATCAATGCTCTTGCGCAGGCACAGCGCTGCTTCTGACCGCCGGAAACTTCGTAAGGAAATTTCGATAAAATATCGCGGATACCTAATTTGTCGGCAATCGCATGGACACGCCGCTCGATCGAAGACGGGTTCGCTTTATTGATGATGAGCGAGAGAGAAATATTTTCTTCTATAGTTAATGTGTCTAAAAGGTTAAAGTCCTGAAAGATAAATCCCAGATTCTTTCGTCGGAATGAGGCAAAGTCTTTTTCTTTGATTTTTGTAATATCCTGATGATTGACAGTAATGTGTCCTGCGGTTACGGTGTCGATCGTGGAAATACAGTTTAGAAGCGTTGTTTTACCTGATCCGCTTGCACCCATGATCGCAGTAAATTCTCCTTTGTTTACTTCCATGGAAATGCCGTCTACCGCTTTCGTAATATTTCCGGCAGCTCCGCCGTAATATTTTTTGACTTGTTCCAGTTTTAATATATGTTCCATAAGAATACTCCTTTCGGCTTCTGTCTGTTTAGATTATAACAATCAACGGCGCGTTATACACTTACAGTTTTGAAAGTAAGAGATCAGAAATACTCACAAAATATTCAAAAAAATGGCATTGAAAACTTATCTTGACGATTGTATAATAGCAAAGTGATAGTTTGAAAAACGTGAGTTGTCACGGGAAGGGCTATGCGAAAAATATTCAAAAAGGAGAGTGCAGACAATGAGTATTCGAGTTGGTATTTTGGGATATGGTAACTTAGGCAGAGGTGTAGAATGTGCAGTAAAACAAAATGATGATATGGAACTTGCGGCAGTATTTACAAGAAGAGATCCTTCAGGCGTGACAATTTTGACAGAAGGAGTTCCGGTATGCAGTGTGGATGACGCCGCAGACTGGAAAGATAAGATCGACGTATTGATTCTTTGCGGAGGAAGCGCGACAGATCTTCCGAAACAGACGCCGGAGTTTGCAAAGCTGTTTAATGTAATTGACAGTTTTGACACACATGCCCGCATTCCGGAGCATTTTGCGAATGTGGATGCTGCGGCGAAGGAGAGTGGAAAAGTCGGAATTATTTCCGTAGGCTGGGATCCGGGTATGTTCTCTTTAAACAGATTGTATGCAAACGCGATCCTTCCTGACGGAAAAGATTATACATTCTGGGGAAAAGGAGTAAGCCAGGGTCATTCAGATGCGATCAGAAGAGTAGAAGGCGTAAAAGACGGAAAACAGTACACGATTCCGTCAGAAGCAGCTCTTGAGGCAGTGCGAAACGGAGAAAACCCGGAACTTACGACACGTCAGAAACATACAAGAGAGTGTTTTGTTGTCCTTGAAGAGGGCGCGGACGCGGCAAAAGTAGAAGCGGAGATCAAATCGATGCCGAACTATTTTGCCGATTATGATACGACGGTTCATTTTATAAGTGAAGAAGAATTAAAACGCGATCACAGCGGAATCCCGCACGGCGGTTTCGTACTTAGAAGCGGAAAGACAGGCTGGGACGGAGAAAACAGCCATTTGATCGAGTACAGCTTAAAATTAGACTCTAATCCTGAGTTTACATCGTCCGTGATCGTTGCATATGCCCGCGCAGCTTACAGACTTGCTGCGGAAGGTCAGAGCGGATGCAAGACAGTGTTCGATATCGCTCCGGCATATTTAAGCGCAAAAAGCGGAGAAGAATTAAGAAAAGAGATGCTGTAAAAAGCAATCGTCTGAAGTGCCAAAAGGCACATTTCGCGATTGTAAACAGTCGCTGAGGTCCGGGGTTGCCCGGACCTTAGTTTATTGCCGTCACAAAAAAGAGACATCGATGATCTTACTGTTTCTGATCGAATGAAAACAGTGCGATCGATGAATGTCTCTTTTAAAATGCTATTTTTTATCTTTTTTATTTTTCCAATATTTTTTAAGTTCCAAACAAACGTCGACAAATATAATAATTAAATCCCCGATAAAGAAAAATAGAAAAATTTTATCTATTTTATTGTCCAGCAAAGAAAATATAATAAGAGATATAAGTGATATGAATAGGGCGATAAGCTGCTTCTTTTCTTTTTTTATTAGCTTTTTAATCATAAATTGTACCCTCCTTTTTCTATTAAGAAACTGATATTATTCAATTCCAATATAGCAAAAACGTGATTTTTACCATTGAAAATAAGGAAGTTAAATAACTTTTTTGAAGTTATATGAATTCGGATACGATTATAATAATTGTTCAAATGTATCATAAAAAGTAGGATACGATACGTCCACACATTTACTGTCAAGGATTTTCGTTGTTCCGTCAGCGACAAGAGCCGCGATGCTGAACGCCATTGCAATCCTGTGATCGAGAAGGGTGTGGATCGAAGCGCCGTGAAGTGTTCCGCCTGTGATGATCATTCCGTCTTCTGTGGGGGTGACGTTACATCCCATCGCTTTTAAATTATCTGTCACAGTTTCGATGCGGTCAGTTTCTTTTACTTTCAGTTCAGCGGCGTCTTTGATGACAGTTGTTCCGTCTGCGACGGCAGCCATGACTGCGATGATCGGAATTTCGTCGATCAATGTCGGGATAATATCGCCTTCGATCGTAATTCCGTGCAGACTTGCTCGTGCGGACGAGGATGTCGGCAATTTTTTCGCCGGCCTCACATCGTTCGTTAAGAAGTGTGATATCGCCGCCCATATCTTCGCATACTTTCAAAATACCGGATCTGGTCGGGTTGATCCCCACATGTTCGATCAATATTTCCGAATCGGGAACGATCAGTCCTGCTGCGATAAAATATGCCGCAGAAGAAATATCTCCCGGAACAACGATTTTTTGACCGTATAGTTTTGGGTACGGTTTAATATATGCGGTTGCTTCTGTTCCTGACAGCGAGTGAAGAGTCCGTATGTCAGCGCCGAATTCTTTCAGCATCAGTTCAGTGTGGTTCCTGGAAAGCGACGGTTCTGTAACCGAAGTTTCTCCTTCTGCGTACAATCCGGCAAGCAGGATACATGATTTCACCTGTGCGGAAGAGACGGGGGAATCGTAGTGGATTCCGTGCAGATTTCCCGGAGCGATGTACAGCGGAGCGCATCCGTTTCTGAGAATACTTGAAATATTTGCGCCCATCATTGTAAGCGGTTCGATGATCCGTTTCATAGGGCGGGAGTTTAAAGACTCGTCTCCCGAAAGTTTTGATTCAAACTTCTGTCCCGCGAGAATGCCAGACAAAAGGCGGGTTGTAGTGCCGCTGTTTCCGACGTCGAGGATATTTAAGGGAGCGGATAGTCCGTGTAATCCTTTCCCGTGGACCGTGATCGTATGATCTGTTTCTTCTATATTAATGCCCATAGACTGAAAGCAGCGGATCGTGGCAAGACAGTCCGCGCCTTTCAGAAAATTGTGGATTTCCGTCGTTCCGTTTGCAATCGATCCGAACATGATGCATCGGTGGGAAATTGATTTATCTCCGGGAACGGAAACTGTTCCCTTTAATCCTTGAATACCGGCTAATTCCATTGCTTTTTCCTCCTGTTTAAATTATTGTTTCTTTCTTAGACTTCGTATACGATATATCGGTATTTTTTCAGTAGCGCAGAAGCTTTGGAAGAGGAGGATTCATCATAAAATTCGATTCGGAGTACGCCTTCTTCAAATTCGCGGTTGTGGATAATGCCGATATTTTTAATACTGATATTATTGCTTGCCAATATAGTTGCGATCGTCGCGATTCCTCCGGTTTCATCAATAATATCACAGTATACGGCAAACTGTTTTTTGATCGGCCCTGCCGAGGTGTTAGGCATAGAATTACGATAATCGCGGGAAGATTCAAATAAAGTATAAAGCGCATTTTCATCTTCCGTATCTATAGAAAGTTTAGCTTGTATGAGTGCTTCGATATACTGTCCTAAAATATGCGAGATATTTTTTCCGTTTTTCAGACAGATTTGCTGCCACATAACCGGGGACGAGGATGCGATCCTCGTAATGTCTTTGAAACCGCCGGCGGCAAGCGCTTTCATCAGTTCTTCTTTCGTATCGGTATCCCGGACGAAGTTTACAAGTGTAGAAGCAATGATGTGAGGCAGATGGCTGATCGTTCCGGTTATGCAGTCGTGCTGCCTGTAGTCGAGGACAATAGGCAGCGCTTTTAAAGAAGAAACAAAGTTCCGGTAAGCATTGATTTTTTCTTCGGATACTTTAGCTGAAGGGGTGAGAATATAGTAAGCGTTCTCGATCAAATGAGCTTTTGAGTTGGCGAATCCGTTTTTCTCCGAACCTGCCATCGGATGACCGCCTATAAAATTTTCTTCCATACCAAGCGAGATTATTTCTTCGTGGATTGAAGTTTTAACGCTTCCTACATCTGTTAAAATACAGTCTGGATCGATCAGAGATTTTAGCTGGGTAAGGCAGGCGGTGTTGTATGAAACGGGGGCGCATAAGAAAATATAGCTGCAGCCTTTAAAATTGTCATCGATCGCAGAACAGGAAGTGTCGATGATGTTTTCCTGGACTGCGAGAGCGAGAGTTTCTTTATTTTTATCGAATGCAATCAGCTCATAATCGGGGAAGTATGTGCGGATCGCCTTTGCGACAGAACCGCCGATAAGTCCGAGCCCGATAAAGCCGATTTTTGCAGGAGTGATGTCTGAAAACATAAAAGTAAAATCCTTTCCTTATTATAATATAGAGGTATTTTAACACGCTGACTTGTAAAAGTAAACAAAGTAATGGTAATAGTTAAGCCGATCCGGTTCGTAAAACCGCACCGTATGCTTATCGTGTATGACGACACTGTTTTCCTCAGAAACAGGAAGAGAACTGCAATGTTGAACTGCATAAGAAATATGTGAAAAATATATAAAATAGTTGTAATTTATAAAAAAATTTAGTACAATATACCTATGATGTGCATGGCGAGAGGAAAGAAATACATGCAAAATAACTACATATCAAGGAGGCGGCAGCATGAAAGTTTACAGAACAGACGAAATTAGAAATGTGGTATTGCTCGGACACGGCGGAAGCGGAAAGACGAGTCTTGTTGAAGCGATGCTGTATGTATCAGGCGTTACGAACCGAATGGGGAAAGTGACAGAATCTAACACGGTCAGTGATTTTGATAAAGAAGAACAGAAACGTGGTTTTTCGATCAGCACAAGTCTTGTTCCGATCGAATGGGAAAAGGCGAAGATCAACATTCTTGATACACCGGGATATTTTGATTTTGTGGGAGAAGTGGAAGAAGCGGTAAGCGCGGCGGACGCAGCGGTCATCGTTGTTTCCGGCAAAGCGGGAGTTCAGGTAGGCACGGAGAAAGCCTGGGAGCTGTGTGATAAGTATAACCTTCCGCGAATGATCTATGTGACAGAGATGGACGTTGACGATGCAAGTTTCCGTCAGGTAGTAGAAGATCTGACTACCCGTTACGGCAAAAAGATCGCGCCGCATTTCCAGCCGATCCGCGAGAACGAAAAACTTGTCGGATATATCAATGTTATTAAAAATGCAGGAAGAAGATATACGGAGATCGGGCAAAGAGAAGAGTGCGAGATTCCTGATTACTGTAAACCGAATCTTGAGATTTTGAGAGACTCTCTTATGGAAGCTGTCGCAGAGACAAGTGAAGAGTTTATGGAGCGTTATTTCAACGGCGAAGAATTTTCGGTAGAAGAGATACGCTCTGCAATGCGTACGGAAGTGATGGACGGAGATATCGTTCCTGTCGCTATGGGATCAAACGTGCAGGCGCAAGGCGTTGCGAATCTGCTTTCTGACATTGTAAGATTCTTCCCGAGTCCGGATAAAAGAAAATGCGCAGGTATTAATCGCAGAACAAACGAGATTTTTGAAGGCAATTATGAATTCTCAAAAGCAAAGACCGCATATGTATTTAAGACGATGGTCGATCCGTTCATTGGAAAATATTCATTCGTAAAAGTATGCTCCGGAGTGTTGAAAGGCGATGATATTTTATATAATGCAGACGCAGACGCAGAAGAGAAACCCGGAAAGATTTACACAATGTGCGGAAATAAACCGGCGGAAGTTTCCGAACTGTTTGCAGGAGATATCGGGGCTATCGCAAAACTCGGCAGTACACGCACGGGCGATACGCTTTCTACAAAGGCAAATCCGGTATCTTATGCGAAAACAGATTATTCTGTTCCTTACACATATATGAAGTATACGGTGAAAACAAAGGGCGATGAAGATAAGGTTTCACAGGCGCTTGCAAAAATGACGGCAGAGGATGTTACTCTGAAGTCGGTAAATGACAGTGAGAACCGTCAGACGCTTCTCTATGGAATGGGAGATCAGCATCTCGAGATCGCAGCAAGCAAACTTGCGGCGAGATATAAAGTGGAGATCACGCTTGAGACACCGAAAGTTGCATTCCGCGAAACGATCCGCAAAAATTCGGATGTAGATATGAAATATAAGAAACAGACCGGCGGCCACGGACAGTACGGACACGTTAAGATGAAATTTGAACCGTCTCACGATCTTGATACACCGTATGTATTTGAAGAGTGCGTAGTCGGCGGAGCAGTTCCGAAAAACTATTTCCCGGCTGTAGAAAAAGGATTGCAGGAATCGGTTCTTAAAGGGCCTCTTGCCGGATATCCGGTGGTCGGTGTAAAAGCGACTTTGTATGACGGATCTTATCATCCGGTAGATTCTTCGGAAATGGCGTTCAAAACAGCTACAACCCAGGCGTTTAAGAAAGGATTTCTTGAGGCATCTCCGGTACTTCTTGAGCCGATCGCTTCTTTGAAAGTGACTGTTCCGGACGATTATACGGGAGATGTGATGGGAGATCTGAATAAGAGACGCGGACGAGTGCTTGGCATGACTCCGATCGCAGGTGGAAAGCAAGTGATCGAAGCGGACATTCCGATGACAGGATTGTTCGGGTATTGTACGGTGCTTCGCTCCATGACAGGCGGAAGAGGAACATACGCATATGAATTTGCAAGATATGAGCAGGCTCCGTCTGATGTACAGGAGAAAGAGATCGCAGCAAGAGCGGAAGAGTAAAACAGAAAAAAAAGAACAGAAAAGAACGGTATGCTCAGTTTGCGGACCGGCAGGTATTTCTGTTATAAAAAGGATCAAATACCGCGCATCTTTTATGGTGTGCGGTATTCTGCTTTTCTTATGACGGCGGTTCGTTAAGAATTTGCAAAGATCATTGTACTTTATGTGTAAAGGTGCTATAATTGCTCTACTGTCAAGAAATACAGACATAAAATTTAAAATTATAAAATGATATTTAAGAGAATCAGTTAGAGGGAAAGAGAATGAAGATTGTGATTATAGGTGATGGGAAAGTCGGATATAAACTGGCCCGTCAGCTTTCGGCGGATGATTATGACATTGTGATGATCGACAGTAACGAAAGAAAACTTCGGTTTGCTATCGACAGACTTGATATTTTCTGCGTCCACGGAAACGGGGTGGATGCCGACGTGCAAAAAGCGGCGGATGTGCCGCATGCAGATCTGGTGATCGCATGTACATCGGCAGATGAATGTAATATGTTGAGCTGTCTTATTGCAAGAAAGCTCGGAGCTCGTCATACGATCGCCCGCGTGCGTAATCCGATTTATTTTAAACAGATCGGTCTTTTAAAAGAAGAGCTTCATCTTAGTATGGCGGTGAATCCGGAATTGATTGTGGCGAATGATATCAGTCGTCTGCTTCTGTTTCCGGTTGCGAGTAAGATTGAGACGTTTGTAAAAGGAAGAGTTGAATTGATAGAGTTTACTGTTTCGGAGGACAATCGTCTTGTAGGAATGTCTCTTGCGGCAATCTATAAAAAGTTTCAGATCAAAATCCTTGTTTGCGCGGTAGAACATGAGGGAAAAGTATTTATACCGGATGGGGAATATGTACTTCAGGCAGGGGATAAACTTCATATTACCGGTGCGCATGAGGCGATGGAAGCGTTTTTCAAAATGCATGGAAAACGTCAGCTTCAGACAAAGATCAAGAAAGTTCTTATTTGCGGAGGAGGCCGGGTGGCCTATTATCTGGCGGCGAGACTTTGTAAGATCGGAATGCATGTAAAGATCATCGAAAAAGACGAAAATCGGTGTGAAGAATTATGCGATTGTCTTCCGAAAGTAACAGTGATCCACGGAGATGCGACAGATCATGATCTTTTAAGTGAAGAAGGCGTGGAGAATGTAGATGCATTTGTTGCGCTGACAGGAATCGATGAAGAAAACATTATTCTTTCGCTTTATGCGAAAAGCCAGGGCGCGGGAAAGATTATTGCCAAAGTGAATGAAGACAGAAGGGCGAGAATGGTAGCGGATTTCGGTATCGACAGTATCGTTTCGGCGAAAACGGCAACGGCAGATGCGATTTTAAGTTACGTCAGAGCGAGAAAGAACTCCCAAAAGAGCGCAAATGTAGAGACGATGTACCAACTTGTGGACGAAAAAGTAGAAGCATTGGAGTTCATTGTGAAAAATGAAACGAATTATACAGGTATAACGTTGAAAGATTTGAAAGTGAAACCGAATAATCTGATCGCATGTATCGTAAGAAAGCGTCAGATTATCATACCGAATGGAAATGACAGCATAGAGGCAGGAGACAGCGTGATTGTTGTTACGATGGAAAAACATCTGGAAGATCTTTCGGATATTATAGCGCAGGTACAGTAAGATGAATAAAAAGATGATAGTGTATATACTGGGGAAAATGCTTGGTACGGAAGGGCTTTTGCTTCTTATACCGGCGGTGGTGTCTCTCCTTTACAAAGAAAAAACGGGAGTTTATTTTCTTGTAGTGGCGGCGGTATTATTTGCTCTTTATCTTGGATTGGGAAGGAAAAAGCCGGAGAACAAACAGATCTACGGGAAGGAAGGCTTTGTGATCGTCGGACTTGCGTGGATTTTATGGTCGTTGTTCGGAGCGCTTCCGTTCTTTTTGTCGGATTGTATTCCGAATTATATTGATGCGGTTTTTGAAACGGTTTCCGGTTTTACGACGACCGGATCTACTATTTTGCAGAATATAGAGGCTCTTCCGAAAGGAATGAATTTCTGGCGGTGCTTTACACATTGGATCGGCGGAATGGGAGTGCTCGTTTTTGTGATGATGATCACTTCTCTTGATACGGATAATTCTATGTCGCTTATGCGGGCCGAAGTGCCGGGACCGGAGATGGATAAACTCGTTCCGAAAGTTCGTCATACGGCAAAACTGTTGTATCAGATGTATTTTGTTCTGACGATCGCGGAAGTGATCTTCCTTATGTTTGGCGGAATGAATTTGTATGATGCTGTCGTTCATTCGTTCAGTACGGCGGGAACAGGAGGATTCTCCAACAGAAATGCGAGCGTTGCATTTTATGACAGCGCATATATTGACGGCGTGATCACCGTGTTTATGATCTTGTTCGGAATCAACTTTAATCTCTACTTTCTGCTGTTGCTTAAAGACTGGAAGAGCGTGTTGAAAAATGAAGAGCTTAGAGTGTATCTCGGAGTAGTTGCCGCGGCGATCGTAACGATTACGATCAATATATTGAGTATGTATGAAACAGTGGCGCACGCGTTTCGCTATGCCTCGTTCCAGGTAGGGGCGATCATTACGACAACGGGATTTTATACGGCCGATTTTGAACAGTGGCCCGAGTTATCTAAAACGATACTGATGATGCTTATGGTGATCGGAGCATGCGGGGGATCAACGGGAGGCGGTATTAAAGTAAGTCGTTTTATGATCCTTTGCAAATCGATCCGTCAGGAAATTCATAAGATGCTTCATCCGAATGCGGTGACGATGGTTAGGATGAACGGAAAGAAAGTAGGCGCAGATACGATGCGCAGCATTAATATTTATTTTTCGGCATATGTATTTATCATTATTGTGTCAGTGCTGCTTGTTTCGCTTGATAATTTTGATTTTGCTACATCATTCAGCGGAGTTTTGACAACAATAAACAACGTAGGACCGGGAATTTCACAAGTAGGCCCTACCGATAATTTCCATGTGTTTTCTGCGCTGTCGAAGATTGTGTTTAGTTTTGATATGCTATTCGGAAGATTGGAAATATTCCCTTATCTTCTGATACTGTCACCTGATCTTTGGCGAAAGAGGTTTTAGAGAGAAGCTTTAAAATGGGATTCCAGAAAGGTAAGAAAAGTATATGAAAAAAATAGGTGGAAAGATAGCGGTTGTACTGGCGGTGATCGCGTTGCTTGGTGTTTACTATTACGTAGCTCTTCCTGCAGTTAACATTCATGCGACAGAATTTTGGATCTTCCTTGTGATTCTTGTTGTTTTGGCAGCGCTGATCTATGTCAGGAAGAAAAAGTTAAACAGATACGAGATGAAGGAATCGAAAGGATTAAAAGCGATTCTTACGGTTCTTGTAGTGATCGTAGCGGTATATCTGTTGGGATCTCTTCTTTCCTCTCCGATAGTGAACGCAAAGAAATATCAAAAGCTTATGAAAGTGGAGACCGGAGAGTTTACAAAGGATATAGAGGAACTTTCTTTTGATCAGATTCCGCTTCTTGACCGTGATTCTGCGACGCTTCTGGGTAACAGAAAGATGGGAAGTATGGTTGATATGGTTTCTCAGTTTGAAGTGGATGAGCTCTATTCACAGATCAATTACCAGGATCGTCCTGTACGTGTTTCTCCGCTGAAATACGCAAGCGTCATCAAATGGTTTACGAATCAGTCAGATGGAATACCGGCGTATATCAAGATTGATATGGCAACACAGAATACGGAGCTTGTGAAACTTGAAAAAGGGATGAAATATACGACAAGCGATCATTTTAACAGAAATATTTATCGTCATTTGAGATTTAAGTATCCGACATATATTTTTAATGATTTAAGCTTTGAAGTAGACGAAGAAGGTACGCCGTATTGGGTTTGCCCTGTGAAAAAATATAATATCGGTCTTTTCGGCGGTGTGACAGTGGATCGGGTTGTGCTTTGCAACGCAGTTACCGGAGAAACGGTAGATTATAAAGTCAAAGACGTTCCGCAGTGGGTAGATCGCGTATATTCGGCAGATCTTCTTGTTCAATTATACGATTATTACGGAACATTGAAGCATGGATATTTTAACAGCGTGCTCGGACAGAAAGACTGTCTTGCCACAACGGACGGATATAATTATCTGGCGATCAACGATGATGTATGGGTTTATACAGGAGTTACTTCGATCACAGGCGATCAGTCGAATGTCGGGTTTGTTCTGATGAATCAGCGTACGATGGAAACTAAATTTTACGAAGTTGAAGGTGCGACAGAGGCGTCTGCGATGTCTTCTGCAGAAGGACAGGTACAGAACTTGAAATATGTTGCGACGTTTCCTTTACTGTTAAATATTTCAGGAGAACCGACATATTTTATTGCACTTAAAGATGATGCGGGACTTGTGAAAAAGTATGCGATGGTAAATGTTCAGAAATATCAGATCGTTGCGATCGGCGATACTGTAAGCGAGTGTGAAAGCGTTTATACAGATTTAATGTATGAAAACGGTATTAAAGAAGAAGAGGAAGACGTAAGGGAAGTACAGACGATTACGGCTCCGATTACGAAAATTGCTCAGGGAGTAGTGGAAGGAAACTCACATTACTATATTATGGTGGAAGGATCTGACGATATATTTGATGTGTCGGTTGTTGATTTTATTGACATTATCCGCTATAACGTGGGAGATCAGGTGACGATAGAATATAAAGAAGGCGAAAAGAGCAATACGGTTCTGTCGCTTACCGAAGTGAAAACAATACAATAAAAGAATTAAAAAACGGTTCACAGTCAATAGCGCTGTGAACCGTTTTGCTGTACAGGTGACTGTCGATAAAATATAGATGCAGCAGTTAGCTGACAACTGTACAATCAGATGAATCGATTCCGGGAATATCTTTTTTATCCGCGCTGATGCTGAGATAAAAATCAATATTGTTTTCTGTTGAAATCTTGTTTAATTTGTGAAGGAAAGCGGCAAGACTTTCAAGAGTGATGTTAGCCTGTTTTAAAACACTGTCAATAAAGACTGCTTCGATATCATGGTTTCCGGCTGCCATACCGTAAAGGAACCTACGAATTCTTCGAGCGTTAGAACGTCCGGATAATCAGCCATGCGGATTACACGGATATTGAAGTCAACCGTGTAAGTATCTTTATGGCTTTTTTTGATAAATACTACATTACCGTTAGATGTTTTTACTTTTTCGTTAGCAAGATCGATCATCTGCTGAGTTTTTCCGCTGCCTCTCGGGCCTGTTACTAAATATACCATGGCGAATCTCTCCTTTATGTAAGTATTGTTTGAGAATATCACCTCTCAAATGTGTTAAACTTATTATACACTAATTCTATG
>ENA-OQET01000791-OQET01000791.1-human-gut-metagenome-genome-assembly--contig:-NODE-791-length-15538-cov-4.754461_pt1 | contig 15538 bp, 16 predicted proteins | sample MGYA00242800_ERZ504645 | MGnify/ENA primary metagenome ERZ504645 (study PRJEB26092, sample SAMD00036308) | human gut metagenome | host: Homo sapiens | study: EMG produced TPA metagenomics assembly of... | reverse complement strand
GGCTTTTTCAAAGTCCAGGTCGGCGCTTACCGCCAGCTCGGAAATGCCATTCTGATGGAACGCCGCCTGCGCCGCGACGGCTATTCCACCCTGATTACCACCTGAGCGTCTGACGCATCAGTCGAAAAAAGAGCGTGCCGGAATTTTATTTTCCGGCACGCTCTCGTTCTCCTTATAACTTTTTCAGTTTTGCAAACGAAGCAAACATTTTCTTCGTACCAGCCTGGTCGAAGTTGACGGTAACTTCATAATCTCTTCCGCCGTCCACGATATCCGTGACAATGCCGACACCGAACTTGATATGGCGCACCGTATCTCCGATTTCGTAATCGAGTTTCGTCGCCTTCTGCGCGCTGAAGGTTTTCGCCTGTTGCGGCTTCTCGCGGAATGCCTGCTTCATCGCCGCATAGACGCTGCCTCTCGTCGGAATGTCCATCTTCGGCTTCCGGTCTTCGATCTCCCCGCGCTCCCGCTCCAGGGAAATCAACTCCCGCGGAATCTCTTTGACAAAACGGGACATCTTGTTGTACTGCACTTCGCCGCGGATCATTCTCTGGCGCGCACACGTCAATGTCAGATGCTGCATCGCACGCGTGATGCCCACGTAGCAGAGACGGCGCTCCTCCTCCAGCTCCGACGGATCATCTCCGGTGATCGTCATGTAGCTCGGGAAAATGCCATCCTCCATGCCGGCAAGGAATACGTTCGGGAACTCCAGTCCTTTTGCGGAATGCAGTGTCATCAACAGCACGTAATCACTCTCCTCATCCACCGAGTCGATATCAGACACCAGCGCAACCTCCTGCAGAAAACCACCGAGAGATGGCTGTTCGGCGCTCTCCTCATAATCCGCAATCTTTGAAATCAGCTCGTCGATGTTCTCGATGCGGGCTGCCGCTTCTTCGGTTCCCTCCGCCTGCAGATCTGCTACATAGCCGGTCTCCTCGATGATTTCATTCAGCAGCTCTTTGACCGACAGATAATCTGCTTTCGCGCGGAGTAGCTGTAAAAAGGACGTGAAGGATTTAATCTTATTTAAAGACCGCATCAGCCCCGGCACATACTCGGCCTCGAGAAGCGCATCGTAGAAACGGATGCCCTGCTCTGCCTCCCAGTCCTGCACTTTGTTGATCGTCGCCGCTCCGATACCGCGCCGCGGAACGTTGATGATACGCAGTACCGCAAGGTCATCCTCCGGGTTCTCGATCACACGCAGATACGCCAGCAGATCCTTGATCTCGCGTCTCGCATAGAAGTTGACACCGCCCACGATTTTATATGGAACATTTGCAAGCAGCAGTTTCTCCTCAAAAAGACGGGACTGTGCGTTGGTACGGTAGAGAATTGCATAATCACGGTACTTCTTTCCCTCCGTGCGGACGCCGCGCGTGATTTCTCCTGCCACGTACTCCGCCTCCTCAAAACCGCTCTGGAACTGCCGCAGATCGATCAGGTCACCCTCCGGGTTCTCTGTCCACAGGCGTTTTGCTTTTCGTCCCTGGTTATTCGCAATCACTTCATTTGCCGCATTCAGAATATTCTGCGTGGAACGGTAATTCTGCTCCAGTTTAATGACCTTCGCATCCGGGAATACATGCTCAAAACTCAGAATATTTTCAATATTCGCCCCGCGGAATTTGTAGATCGACTGATCATCATCGCCGACAACGCAGAGATTGCGGTATTTTGCCGCCAGAAGGCTCACAAAGCGGAACTGAACCGTGTTGGTATCCTGATACTCATCGACCATGATATAGCGGAACTGCTCCTGATAATAGTCGAGCACTTCCGGGAACTGCTGGAATAATTTTACGGTCTGTACCAGCAGATCATCGAAGTCCATCGCATTGTTTTTCTTTAACTCTGCCTGATACTCCGCATAAACTGCCGCATACTTCTGCAGCTTCCAGTCGATTCCCGCGTCAATCCGGTACTGGTCCGGCTCAATCATCTCATCCTTTGCGGACGAAATTGCCGCCATGATCGCACGGTCGCGGTACAGTTTCGGATCCATCTGGAGCCGTTTCATGATGTCCTTGATCAGCGATTTCTGGTCATCGGTATCGTAAATTGCAAAATTGTTGGCGTATCCCAGACGTTCAGCATGGCGGCGCAGAATCCGCACGCAGCTGGAATGGAAGGTGCTGACCCAGATCCGCTCCGATCCGTATCCCACGATTTTATCGACACGCTCACGCATTTCTCCGGCGGCCTTGTTCGTAAAAGTGATCGCCATAATATTCCACGGATTGACGCCTTTGTCCCTGATCAGGGAGGCGATGCGGTGCGTCAGTACCCTCGTCTTTCCCGAACCGGCACCTGCAAGGATCAGAAGCGGCCCTTCGGTGTGCTCCACAGCTTCCATCTGCATCGGGTTTAATCCTGTTTCTGTCTGATTCATGTTCTTTCTCCTTCATCTGCTTCGAATCTTTTCACATGCATCTCAGTATATAACAAATCCGCCCCGGTTACAAGTAAGAACGAACATACGTTGCATTTTTATCATGGAAACTTTTTTCGCAAAGTCCTTGCTATCTGGTATTAAAAACTATATAATGGGAACCGTGAGGTGATAACAAATGACGATAGACTCAGATAAAATTCTTCATGATTTACTGAATTCACTGGATTCTCTCGAAGGCATCCGCCCGGGGGAAATCCCGAACATTGCTTTGTATATGGACCAGGTCACGACCTTTATGGACGCACAGCTCGCTTCTTCGCGCCGCTTCGAGTCCGATAAGGTTCTGACAAAAACAATGATCAACAACTATGCAAAAAACAAGCTGCTCCCGCCGCCGGTCAAAAAGAAATATTCGCCGGAGCACATGATGCTTCTGGTTTTTATTTACTACTTTAAAAACATCCTCTCGATCACGGATATCCAGACACTGCTCGCCCCGATCACCGATCGGTATTTCGGCACGGAGAGCGGCTTTTCCATCAAAGATATCTACGACGAAATTTTCCAGATGGAAAAAGAAGAAATTGCATCCGTAAAAGAAGATCTTCTGAAAAAAGCGGATGTATCCAAGTCCATGTTCGGCAGCTCACCGGAGGAGGACCGGGAATTTCTCCAGCTCTTTTCGTTTATCTGTCTGCTGAGTTTCGATGTCTATCTGAAAAAACAGATGATCGAGCACATGGTGGATGAACTGGCATCCCTCGCGGCGCCTTCTGATCCGAAAAAGAAAAATTAAGAACAAACGTGTAATTAAAAAAAGACGGCTGCGTTGGAATCGCACCGTCTTTTTTGATTTTACACATTTTCTTTCTTTTCCATCCGTTCAAACACCATCTCATATCCGTCGTTTCCATAGCTTAAGGAACGGTTCACGCGGCTGATCGTCGCCGTGGATGCTCCCGTCTTTTCGGAGATTTCCAGATACGTTCTCTTCTCCCGCAGCATTTTCGCCACTTCAAACCGCTGCGACAGCGAAAGCAGTTCATTGATGGTGCATACATCCTCAAAAAAAGTATAGCATTCTTCCTTATTCTTCAGACACAAAATTGCCTCAAAAAGCTGGTCTACTGCTTCTGAATGAAGTTTCTTGTTCATTTCAAGCCCTCCTGTACGAAAATTAAGCCCCCATCTCATTCTTATAACTCGGAATACTACCATTTTAGCACAGTAAAGTGCGAAATACAAGTCCTTTTATCCCTGCATCAGCAAAGCCTGTACCATCGACTCCCGCTGTCTGCGGTAATCGCTCGGCGAACAGGCCTTTACCGTCTTGAAGGTACGGTTGAAGGCACTTAAAGAAGAGAATCCGGAATTCATCGCCACATCCGTGATACTCATCTTTTTGTCGTACAGAAGCTCCTCTGCGCGTTTGACGCGTTTAGAATTGAGGTACTCATAGAATGTCATGTTCATGTACTGCTTGAAAATTCTGGTAAAGTGGAACTTGGAAAATCCGCTGACCGCAGCTACTTCCTCGAGAGAAAGATTCTCCATGTAATGGACATTGATATAACGGCAGGCGCTTAAAACAGCCTCTATATATTCCTGCTGCTTCATTGCCCCGAACGTATTCTGCGCGTTGGCATCCGAAAAGCCCTTGCGGCCAAACTCTGAAAAAAGCTCTTTGAGGCCGGTGCAGATTCTGTGCGTCATCACTGCGCCCTCATTATCGTATTCCCGCACCAGTTCCAGAATCTGGCTGCGTAGAAACAGATAGAAGGGATCTTCCTCATCCCCTTTTTTGAAGTAGATGGCCGGAAGCCGCAGGAAAATCGTTTCCATTTCTTCCTGATTCTCCACACAGCCCGGTTCCACCAGCATGACAATCCGTTCTCCCTGGGATACGAATCTCATTCCGTGTACAACGCCGGAATTGATCATAATGATGTCGCCCTCTTTGAGATTATAGCTGTCTTTTCCGACAACAACCTCATATTCGCCTCTGGTCGGCATGATAATTTCAATTGCGGTATGCCAGTGCTTCGGATAGCCTTCTGTCACGGTGTTGTGAAAGATTTCAAACGCCGGCGGGTTTGCTGCATTCCGGTCAAATGTTTTCCCATGTTCCACTTTCTTCATCTTATTTCTTACCTCTTTTTATTACAGCAGCTCTGTAAACAGATCTTTTACGGTCGGATAAATCTTTGCAAATTTCTGATACTGGTGCTCATATTTCTCAACCAGTTCCGGTTCCGGCTCGATGGTCTCTGTCACACGAACAATTTTTTCTGCCGCCTCTTCTACGGATGAAAAGACACCGCAGGCAACGGCTGCCAGCATGGCTCCGCCAAGTGCCGGGCCTTCCTCGGACTCAATACGGTCCACTTTGATGTTCAGCACGTTTGCGATCATGCGTCTCCACAGCGGGCTCTTTGCACCGCCTCCGCAGATTTTCGTTCTCTCGATCTGGATGCCGAGGGATTTTGCTACCTCGAAGGAATCGCGGATCGCAAAGGCAACGCCCTCGAGAACAGCCTGGGTCATATCCTCTCTTGTGGTGTCCATGGTCAGGCCGATGAAGGTTCCTCTTGCATCCGGGTTGTTGTGCGGGGAACGCTCGCCCATCAGATACGGCAGGAAGAAGACATTATTCTCGCCAAGTTTTGTGATGTTCTCCTGCTCTTTTGTATATTCTTTTGTGCGGATGATTTCATCCATCCACCATTTGTTGCAGGAAGCTGCACTCAGCATGCATCCCATCAGGTGATAATGGCCGTCTGCGTGTGCGAATGCGTGCAGGGCATTGTGGCTGTCTACGCCGAATTTGCTGCTGGAAATGAATACGGTTCCGCTTGTACCAAGGGAAACGTTGCACATGCCGTCGCCTACGGTTCCGGTTCCGACTGCGGCTGCTGCGTTGTCTCCGGCTCCTGCTACAACTTTACAGGTCTCCGGCAGTCCAAGTTCTGCTGCTACTTCCGGTTTTAAGGTTCCGACAGCGTCAAAGCTCTCATGGAGCTCCGGCAGCATCTCCAGGGAAATACCGCAGATTTCTGCCATCTCTTTGGACCAGCATTTGTTCTTGACATCCATCAGAAGCATGCCCGATGCATCGGAGTAGTCGCTTACGAATGCGCCGGAGAGACGGTATGCCAGGTAATCTTTTGGAAGCATGATTTTGCAGATTTTTGCGAAGTTATCCGGCTCATTTTCTTTCACCCAGAGAATCTTCGGTGCGGTAAAGCCTGCAAATGCAATGTTTGCGGTGTACTCGGAGAGTTTTTCTTTTCCGATTACGGTATTCAGATAATCGGTCTGTTTTGCGGTACGGCCGTCGTTCCAGAGGATCGCCGGGCGGATGACGTTATCGTTCTCATCCAGGATGACAAGGCCATGCATCTGGCCGCCGAAGCTGATGCCGGCTACCTGGGATTTGTCTACGTCTTTTACCAGCTCGCGGATTCCCTCTTTGCTCTGCTCCCACCAGTCTTCCGGTTTCTGCTCAGACCAGCCTGGATGCGGGAAATACAGCGGATACTCTCTCGATACAATATTTACAATTTTGCCTTCCTCGTCCATCAGAAGCAGTTTGACAGCGGAAGTACCAAGGTCAACACCAATAAAATACATGTCGAATCTCCTTTTTCTACTCTTTTTCAAAAAGGGCGGCAGCAGACCTAGATCTCTGCTCCGCCCTTTTGCTTATGCGTTACTGCATATCTTTCTTATTTTTCAGTGAATCTTCCGGAACGGATTAGCCCCACGGATTCTCTGTCGGGTAACGAACACCCTTCGGCTGGTTGTAGCCGATCTCATCTACTTCAACACCGAGCATTTTGAATACTTCGAATAACGGTTTTCCGAAGTGTCCGAATGCTACTGCGCCGTGATGCGGATAGTTTTTCTCTACCAGTACGTGACGGTAGAATCTGCCCATCTCCGGAATAGCGAAGATACCGATGCTTCCGAAGGAACGTGTTGCTACAGGAAGAACCTCGCCCTCTGCGATGTATCCGCGCAGTTTTGCGTCAGATGTGCTCTGCAGACGATAGAAGGTGATGTCTCCAGGAACGATATCTCCCTCGAGGGTACCCTGTGTTACTTCTTCCGGAAGGGTTCTTGCCATGATCATCTGATATTTCATAGAGCAGAATGCCAGTTTGGTGGAAGCGGTATTTCCGCAGTGGAATCCCATGAAGGTATCTTTTAAGGTGTAATCAAATTTGCCTTTGATTTCGCTCTCATACATATCCTTCGGAACGGTGTTGTTGATGTCGAGGAGTGTTACGGTGTCTTTGGATACAACGGTTCCGATGAACTCGGACAGTGTTCCGTAGATATCTACCTCACAGGATACCGGGATGCCCATCTTGGTCAGACGGCTGTTGACATAGCAAGGAACGAATCCGAACTGTGTCTGGAATGCCGGCCAGCATTTTCCGGTCAGGGTTACGTATTTTCTGGATCCTTTGTGTGCTTCGATCCAGTCTAACAGGGTGATCTCGTACTGAGCCAGTTTCGGCAGGATTTCCGGTTTCAGGTTTCCTTCGCCGAGCTCTTTTGCCATATCTTCTACGACTGCCGGGATTCTCTCGTCGCCTGCGTGTTTGTTGAATGCTTCAAACAGGTCAAGCTCGGAGTTCTCTTCAATTTCTACGCCGAGGTTGTACAGCTGTTTGATCGGTGCGTTACATGCCAGGAAGTTGGTCGGACGCGGTCCGAAGCTGATGATTTTCAGGTTCTTAACAGCTACAACTGCAGTTGCAACCGGTACGAAATCTTTGATCATGGCTGCTACGTCTTCTGCATCGCCAACCGGGTACTCCGGAATGTATGCGTGCAGGTTGCGCAGTTTCAGGTTGTAGCTTGCGTTCAGAACGCCGCAGTATGCATCGCCGCGTCCGCCTACAAGGTCGTCGCCGGTCTCTTCTGCTGCTGCTACTACCATGCAAGGTCCGTCGAAGTATTTTACAAGCAGGGTTTCCTCGGTCTCCGGTCCGAAGTTTCCAAGGTATACAACAAGTGCATCACACTCTGCTTTTTTCAGGTCTTCGAGTGCGTTCATCATGTCGATTTCATTCTCGACGATGATTGGACATTCGTAGATTTCTCCGTCGTATGCTTTTACGACTGCTTTTCTTCTGTTCTCGGAAAGGCTGTTCGGGAAGCAGTCACGGCTTACTGCAACGATACCTAATTTGATTTCCGGTGTATTGTTGATCATTTTTGAAGATCCTCCTTTTTGGGTTTTCTTGGTTTTTGGTTTCTTTTTATGTTCAGAACTGCTCTTTTGGGGCAGTGTTTCTGATTTCTGGTTTTGTCTCTGGTTTTATTTTACCGAGAGGTTTTCTCCTTTGATGCCTGCTACGCTTCCGGCGATGTTTGCATCCGGGTGGCTTAAGAGCCATTTGTTTCTGGCGAAGAGCAGGTCGTCTTCCGGGGTGTGTTTTTCTTCCAGGGTGATGTCGGTATTGGTTCCTTTTGGAAGGACTACGACGCATTTGAAGCCGCTGGCTGCCACGTTGCATGGTGCGTAGTGGAGGGTGGTTGCGTAGACTTCAATGGTGGTTCCGGCCGGGATTAAGAAGGCCTCCATTTTGGATGAGTCGTAGGTGTGGTCTTCGGTGATGTCCTGTTCTTTTCCGAGGATCAGGATCAGGTCGGTTACGGCGATGTTGATTTCGCTGTCGCGGTGGTATTCTACGGCGTTCAGTAAATGGTTGTGGCCGTTGCAGTAGCCGATCTGGATCGGCATGCCGCCGTAGAGGCTGTCGGATACGGACTGGGCGCTTTTGCAGGCTTCGAGGCTTTCAATGGAAGGCTCGTAGACTACGTCGTCGGGACATGGGGTCTCGGACATGGCGGTGATGATGTCGCTGACGTCGAGGTCTTTGATGACTTTGCCGTACTGGCGGAATGCTTCGTCTGTTACTTTCAGAATCTGCATTGTGTTGGTGCTCCTTTCGTACAATTAGTTTAATGATTGAACTAATTGTAATATAGCACTTGTATGTACTTCTTGTCAACATGTATTTGGATGAAAAAACGGACGGGTTGACAAATAAGGGGGAGGTTGGTATACTTTAATACGTTAAAATAATAAGACGCTAGGGGAGCCTTTGGCTGAGAACGTGGGACAGGGATAAGCTCACGGACCCTCACTACCTGAACGGGATAATTCCTGCGTAGGGAAGCTGGAACGTGGTTTCGGAGGTGATTCGGGACTGTGTTTTTATGTGAGCCCCTCCAAGCGGAATGCGAAGGAGGTTTTTTTATGAGTTTTTTTGTTACTGCTGACGGCGGACTGACGACGGCCGGTTATGTTGGATGCGTGGTGCTGATGGTGGCGCTGGTGGTGATTGCTTCGGTTCTTTCTGCTCAGAAGAGTAAGGGGACGGGAATGGATGCAAGGAAGCTGGCGTTTTGTGCGATGGGGATGGCGCTGGCGTTTGTGACTTCGTATGTGAAGGTGTTTGAGCTGCCGTACGGGGGATCGGTTACGTTGTTTTCGATGCTGTTTATTGTGCTGATTGCGAACTGGTATGGGGCGAAGACGGGTATTCTCGTTGGTTTTGCTTATGGACTGCTGCAGTTTATCCAGGGGCCGTATGTGCTGTCGCTGTTCCAGGTGTGCTGTGATTATGTGTTTGCGTTTGCGGCGCTGGGTGTGGCCGGATTCTTTGGAAAGAAGAAAAACGGGCTGCTGATCGGGTATATTGTAGCTGTGCTGGCGAGGGGATTTTTCCATACGTTAGGCGGGTATCTGTACTGGATGGATTATATGCCGGAGAATTTCCCGCAGTCTTTAAAGGCGCTGTATCCGATTATTTACAACTACAGCTATCTGCTGGCTGAAGGTGTGCTGACGGTGATTCTGATCTCGCTGCCGCCGGTGAAGAAAGCACTGCAGACGGTTGCAAGAACGGCACATGGTGCAAATTAAATAGAATTACGTGAAAAAATCCGGGAACGCATGATTTTGCGTTTCCGGATTTTTTACGTGGATATCAAAATTTACTGAGCACTCTCCTCTGCGGCTGTGTCGGCGGCGGAGCTCATGGGGGTGATGACGATGTTTTCTACGCCGATTCCGGTTTTGCGGGTTACGATGTCTTCGATCTGGGCACGCTGTTCCTCGGTTACTTCTTTCATCGGAACGACGATGTCGGCGGTTTCGCCGGTCAGGTTTACAACGACGTCGGTGAAGCCTTTGGCTTCGAGGAGGAGTTCAGTTGCTGACTCTTTTTCTACGAGTTCCGTCATTTCCACCATGCTCTGGACAGCGCTCTGGCGCTCGGTTTCGGAGAGGTTGGTGTTGTTGATGATTTCATTTAATGTGTCTTTGTTCTGGGAACGGATCTGTTCGCGGTCGATTCTGGCCTGGGCCATGTATGTAGATGCCCCGGCAAGGACTGCCTCTCCCGGCGTTTCGGTGACGGTCCGCGACGAGTCCCCTGCTGTGCCGGCATCCACCTCGTCGGTGATGTCGGTGTCCAGGCTGGAGATGTCTTTTAAAACGGTGCTGGCATCCGCCGTGGTTCCGTCTGCCTTCTCCTTCGTGGACAGGGTACTGTCAGCATAGTTGATGTATCCGGCGACGGCGATCATGATCGCAAGGGCGGTGATGATGACCTGATTTTTCCGGAATTTTTTCTTTTTCCCGGCCGTCTTTTTCGGCGATGGTGTCTCTGCCATTTTCTCAGGTGCATTCATTTCCTGTTCTAATTTTTCCACGCATTTGACTCCTTTACTTCATTTTGACTACTTTAATCTTATTTGCGCCCACCTGAAATAATGCCATCACGGCCTCCTGAATCTCCTGTATCGTCACCGGGTTTCCCCCGCCTTCTGCGATAACGAGCACGCCGCGCACCGCCGGGTACTCCTCGGAAACCACATACGGCGTCTCGGCCCCGTTCTGCGTCTTTTCATAGACAGTTGCCTCATCCTGCGACGCGGATGTAACGCTTCCGGTCTCCTCTCCCTTCTTGTTTTCCTCCGTTGTGCTCCGCGTTGGGACATCTTTTTCCACAATCTTTTTTCCTGTGGATTCCAGCGTCACCACGACGTGCACTGCGCCCACACCGTCCATCTGGGAAAGTGCGTCACAAAGGCGCTGTTCCATCTCCTCCTGCACCGAAAGTCCCGCATCCCCCGCCGGACGCGCAGCCGTCTCCTGCGGCTGTTCTGTCTCCTCACTGGTCTTTTTTGTTCCCGTCGGCAGCAGCAGGACAACGCCGATTGCCGCCAGCAGGAAGTACAGCATCCACTGCTCCTTTTTCTGTTTCCGGAAAAACGCCGCTGCCTTTTCCCTCATAGGCCTATTCCGAAATCTCTACCATAATATGCGCCGGATCGGTTCCGTAGACCTCACTTAAAACACTTTTGATCTCTGTCAGCTTTTCATCGAGCATTTCCCGCTGTTTTTTCTGTTCTTCGCGGTAAATGCTCGTCTGCCGCATCGGCGCTTCAATGCGGATCTCTTTTGCCTCACCGGTGTTTCCCGGCTCCAGCGTTACCGAAACGGCTGCCCCCGGAATGCCGCTCTCTGACAGATACATCCGGATCTGGCGCTCCGTCTCTTTTTCCCAGGCGCCCACGTAATACTGTTTTTCAAAGCTTTCTGCACGAATCTGTACATTTTCCATTGCTGCTGCCTCCTCTTCCAGCGTCAGACGGTCGAGCGTCTGCGCCATTTTCTGCTCCAAACCTCCCGCTTTTAGCACGGGCTGGAAAAAAATCAGTACCATCACAATTCCAAGAAAAAACTGAACCGGCTTCTTGTCCTCCTTCTCCGGGATCAGGTTCAGCACAGTTGTCATAAAAATCAGAAAAATTGAAATATTCTTAAGCCACTGCAGAATCTCTTCTACCATGCCGCCTCCCGCCGCTGCCTGCCCAACTACATGCTAGAGCATGTCTGAAAAATCATTTCCGCAATCTGCAAGCCCCAGTTTGCGAAAAGCCTTTTTCAGACACGCTCTAGGAAAAAGTTCCCGCCAGGATTGCAATCGTCAGCAGAAACAGGACTTCTACGGTCAGAAGGAGACGCAGAAGCATCGCATATCCTTTTCCTGCCGCCGCAAGACATCCCGCGATCCGCTTGTCCGAGACGGGCTGCGCCGCCGCGGCGAGAAGGCGGAAGGAAAGACCCGAAACGAGAAGCTGAACGGCGGGGACCATGCCTGCTGCGAGCAGTACCAGCATTGCCGTCACGCCAAAGCAGTTGCGGATCAGCACCGCGGAGCCTGCCACCAACTCGGTTACAGCATTCACCGCATTTCCGATGCCGGGAATCATTCCGGCAGTCCGCCAGAGTGCCATCTGCCGCAGGGAATCGAGCGCCGGTGCGATCAGATTCCGGATCATCTGCATTCCCACAAGTACGCCGAGCGACGATTTTAAAAGGCCGTTCACGCAGGTTTCCAGCAGCTCTGTCATATGGGACAAAATCTCCTCGCCGGAAAGATCGTTTACAAGGGCGATGAGCAGATAGATATGGATCATCGGGAGGACGAGGGCGAGCAGAAGCTTTTCGACAGCCAGAATCACTAGAAGGAGCATCTGATAAAACATCACGGCTGATGATGCACCACCGGCGGCCGCGGCCGCCAGATAGTAGGATGGCGTCAGGATCCGCATAAAAGCGACCAGCGATGTGATGACAGCTTTCAGGTTTTCCCCGCTCGACTGGAAATTTTTCAGAATCAGTGCAAGCGCAAGCAGATAGACCATATAAAAACTGGCGTCCCTGACCTGTTTTCCTTCAAAGAGAGAAGAAAAACTGCCGAGCACCGCGCCTGCCAGAACGAGGAGAAACAGCTCCTTCATCAGCCCCTTCTGCGCAAGGAATGCTGTTTTGGCACAGGAGAGAACGGCATTTCCGGCACGGAAAATGCGGAAGGGATCGCCATCCTGCAAAAGAGAACGCACCGTACCGGCAAAAGAAAACTGCTGGCTGGACAGCAGGCTGTCCACTTCCTGCTGGATTGCATCGAAGTCGAGTTCTGCAAGAAGTTCGTCCTGCGCTGCTGCTGCCTGATCCGTTTCGGTATCCCCCGCTTCTTTCTCCTGCTGCCTTTCTTTTCTCTGACCGCCGCACGCTCCGTCTCCTGATCTGTTCCTACGGTGTCCAAACGTGATTCTTCTTCCAGGCTCTCCGGCACGTTTTGTACCGCTGCTTCGATTTTCTGCGTTCTTCCCGTTCCGAAAAATGAGACACAGCAAAAAGCTAGCGCCATGCCCCATCCGGCTTTTTTACAGAAAATCATGAACCGTTTCCAGCAGAGCGAGCAGCACTGGCATACTGACGGCAAGGACCGCCAGGCGGGCGAACAGTTCAATCTGCCCTGCAATGGAAGAATAGCCCGCATCCTTACAGATCCCGGCGGAAAACTGCCCCACATACGTGATCCCAAGCATTTTCAGCAGCGTATTCAGATACGATGAGTCCACCGGGAGATACGATTTCATTTGTGCGAGCATGCCGAGCAGATACTGCATTTTTCCGACGGTCCCGGCAAGAATGCAGAGGCCGGCACCGACCGTCACAAGAAGGGCAAATTCCGGCTTTGCTCCCTTTACTGTGATTCCAAGCAGCACGCCCGCCGTGCCAAGCGCAGCGATCCGAAGTATATCCATATGATCCCCTCCGTTTTTTCTCCCTGCTCTTAAATTGTAAACAGTTGTTTGATGTCCTCAAACAGCGCGGAAATATAGGGAAGAATCCAGAACAGCACAAGCACAAGACCGGCAAGGCTTGCAAGAAATGCCTGTTCTTCCCGGCCGCTGTGTTTTAATACCTGGCACAGGACCGATACCAGAATCCCGACTGCCCCGATTTTAAATAGAATCCCGACCTCCACGCCTGCTCCTCCGTTTTCAGACACGCCCTAAACCAGAATCAAAAATAAAAAAAGGCCTCCCATGATTCCAAGACTCTGACAGAGCCTCTTCCTTTCCGGCAATCCTTTCTGCAGTTCCGCGATCCGCTGCACAAGGCGTGCCTCATACCGGTCCAGATTCGCCTTCTGCATGGCGCGGTCCCCAGTGCCAAGGCTGCATCCGGCCTCCTGCAGCTCTTCTTTTTCTTCTTTTGTAAGGCGTGTATCCGCCAGGTGGACTGCCGTATTCTCTTCCAGAATCGCCGGCAGTGTCTTTCCGTCCGGGCGGCGCATATCCTCGGAAATATCCTGTAAAAAATCCCGGTACGGATCCCGCATCCGCCTTCCCGTCTCCCAGAACGCATCCGGCAGCGGGGAAGCCGCCGTCACAATCTCTCCACGCAGATACTGGATAATTTTCTGCAGTGTTTCCAGATCTTTCACATGGGCCGACAGCGCCGCACTCTTTGCAAAGCCGATCCCGACGCAGGCAAGAGAAGCCGCCAATAAAACTGCAAGCCGCATCACAGAAACGCCTCCCTTCGGTACAGTGTCGTTCCTCTTCCGTCAAAAATAGCCTGTACACTTCCGGCGTGGGGTTTCGCATCCAGCACGATGTACCGCTCGAAAACGTGGGATTCCACGAGGCGGTTCAGGAGAGGCTTCTGCTTCATATCCTCCATGGAATTGCCATGCACGGTCGCGAGCAGCTTGCACCCGCAGTTAACGACGGACTCGATCGCACGAATGTCCTCTCCCGTTCCGATCTCATCGACTGCCACCACATCGGGCGACATGGCGCGGATCAGCATCATCATGCCCTCCGCCTTCGGACAGCAGTCGAGCACATCGGTGCGGATGCCGACATCATTCTGCGCAACGCCGAGATAGCAGCCTGCGATCTCGCTCCGTTCATCGACCACACCGACGGTCAGCCCCGGATACGGTGACTCCCCGTCCGAAATCTGGCGGATGATATCGCGCAGCATCGTCGTTTTGCCGCAGCCGGGTGCGGAGACAATCAGGGTGTGCAGGAAACGGCCGTCTTCCCAAAGGTACGGCATCACTCGGTCCGCGCAGCCCTTTTTCTCATGAGCAACCCGCACGTTGATGCAGGATATATGGCTGATGCCTTTCACCTTTTCCCCTTCGATTACCGTCTTTCCGGCAATGCCGATCCGGTGGCCGCCCTCCACGGTCAGAAAACCCTGCCGCAGTTCATCCTCGTAGGCGTAGAGGGAAAAACTTCCTATGTAATCCATCGTATCGCGGATATCCGTCGGTGAGACGGGATATCCTTTCTCCCACTCCCCGGTCAGTGCTCCGTCCGGGGTCAGAAAGTACTCCTGATCCTTTGCGACCACCAGAAGCGGCGCGCCGGTCCGCAGACGGATTTCCTGCAGGTCATCAGCCAGCAGATCTGTGTTTTTCAGAATTTTCCGTATATTCGCAGAAAAACAGGCGCAAAAGTTCCCTTTGCTCCTGTTTTTTCTCTGGCGTAACAATATCCTTTTGTCTTCCTGTCCTTTTCATCTTCACCACCTCTTATCGTTATATATATGAGATGGCGGGACAGGTTATGCACGGTTTTTAGGTTCTATTCTTTTCATGCAGATTTTCACGGGCTCCGCTGCCCAGACAGCGCCTTCATATCCTTTCTCCGGACTGAAATGCGTGCAGAAGCCCTCTTTCTTTTCCGTTCCAAGAGAACCCGAAAGACCGGTTCCCCTCCACTTGCCGTAGCTCTCCTCCTCGGTCCAGATCCGGAAAAACAGCGTTTCAGCATTCTCCGCTGCGGCAAGACGTTTCTGGTCTTCGGCGGAAAAATACCGTTCTGCCATGCGCTCCCAGGCAGCGCGGCGGTGCTGCTGCAGATCCATGCCGATCGGAATGGAAGCAAAAGCGCAGGCAGCGTATTTCCCCCGAATGAGAAATATTAAAACAGATCTGCGGATGCCCCGGCAGGTACGGTTTTTCCGTGCGCATTCCGTTCGATCGTTATCTTTTCTCCATCCAGCCCGTACTGTTCCTGCATTCCCATCCGGAACAACTCCCATCCGCACTGCGAGAGTTCCCGTTCCAGCTCTTTTTTTTCGCCCTCCGGCTGTGTAATTTTTTTCAGATAAACTACCGTCTCCTGCATCCTGCTTCTCCCTCTTCATAGAAAAAGAGACCGCGAAGCCTTTCAACTTTCGGCTCCCCGGTCTCTTCTCGAAAATTCTTTCTTATGCGTTTTTACCGCAGCAGTATT
>ENA-OQET01000789-OQET01000789.1-human-gut-metagenome-genome-assembly--contig:-NODE-789-length-15588-cov-4.964879_pt1 | contig 15588 bp, 18 predicted proteins | sample MGYA00242800_ERZ504645 | MGnify/ENA primary metagenome ERZ504645 (study PRJEB26092, sample SAMD00036308) | human gut metagenome | host: Homo sapiens | study: EMG produced TPA metagenomics assembly of... | reverse complement strand
TGCGTATATTGTGCAAATATATTTCGAGTTTGGTGTCATTCGTAAAATAAAATCATTGGTATCATAGGCAAATTCACCGGAATTATAATCTCCGTAACGTGTTCCAGAAATAAGCTTTTGAAAGGATGATTTTTCTTGTGATCCCTTATCATAATCATCACCACAGTTTTGAATCAGTATCTGTTCTTTCATCATAGACCCTTTAAAGGTGTTGAACTCTTTGGCCGGATTTACACTTATATTAAAATAATTAAAATACGGGTTGGATATACTTGTTTTATTGGCCAGTAAATATACGTGGCCTTCCCTTTGCCTGAAAATGGAATCAATCGCATTTAAAAATAATTCTACCTCATTTGGTATATATAAATTATATCCGCCTTTTTCCGGTAAAAATTCATCAAAAATAATGGTGTCCACGTTTACGAAAGATGAAGATTTTAATGTTTTATATCGTGATAGTGGCATAGCATAGCCACAAATTTCTCATTTATATAAACTTATTGTACTTTTTTCCACCTTTTACACTTAATTCATCTTCTGGAAATTCATGTGCAATGTCGTTAAAAACGTGTCAATGGTGCTCATGTCGGTCGTATGTCGTTTAAAATAGAAAAACTGTTTTCCCGTCTTTTTATAGTGTTTGATACTGTCTACTTTAAAACCATACGTTTTACCAATTCCACGTCCGCCTACGATGAAATTGATAAATTTATTGTATGATTTCACGCGAGACGGAACGTAGAAATGAAAACGTTTTTCAGACATCAAGCGACTTCAATCAATGGCGGACAGTTTACCCAAATCCCATTTATCATGCAACGATTCGTTGGAATATCCACTTTTTCAACACGTGAACGTGTCAAATACACACGTGCATTTGTGTTCATCAACACATTATCGAGGGCACCATCTGAATGATCATATTCTTCAACCAATGAGATTGGATACCAACCGCCAAGCTCTGCCAGATAGCAACACAAGGCACCTTCTTTTACCTGCAATCCCTGATCACCTATCTTCATAGGAATGGAAGTGACATAACTTCCTTCATGGAGTATCTGATCAATCAATTCATTGACTGGTAAAATCTGATTACCGCTGTTATCCACGTTTTTCAGTCTGAACGCATAATAGAATGTAGCTGAATAGGGTAGTTTTGCCAGGTTGAACGCGCCATTTCTTCCGCCCTGGTTCTGGCCTAAAAACCAGCCATATCCGTCCCCATTGTCATGGTCGAAAATCGCCACATGGCTGTAGGGTGTCCAGTTTGGCGTTTCCTTGAAAAAACACAAGTCACCCGGCTGCATCGTAAATATCGCATTGAAATACTTTAAAAGATTGTTTGAATTGCGATTGTTGTAGATATCTTTTACATATCCACTGACGGTACAATGATCGAAAGGAATACCATTTTCAATACAATATTTTGCATAGCCGTCCCAGCATTGCCCGCCATATGCATGATCTATATCATACACGTTTCCTATTACCATATTTTTAAACTGTTCATATTTCATTTTCTCACCTTCTTTTAGTAAATATTATAGAATAAACCATAGTCTAGCATTTCATCATATAAATTGGTTTCAAGCGTGATGATCGCATCTCTTGAGCCCTGTAACACTTCGGCTAATGTCTGCACGCCGATGTTTCCCTCACGATGGAATTTATAGTTTTCATTTGAATCGCTTTCGCTCTTGCTGCCAGGCTCACTGATCTGTTGAACGATACTGTCCACGTAGTTTGTTCCTTCCAAGTCTAAACGACCTTGCGGAGTGGTACTTGTCAAATTCGTTGCTTTGTCTTTTCCAGAACTGGAAGAACTTCCTGTATTTTGTCTTGTATATTCTTCATCATAGCTCGTGTTAAACGTTGGGTTTTCCTGATCCTGAAAAGGTATGGTTTTAAATAAACTGAAATAACGTGGCATATTAATGATCATCCAGTGTTTTAGCTCTCTATGCCAGTAGGCGTATGTTTCTTGTCCAATTTCATCAAAGAAGAAATTATTTAAAATCCCTGTTTCCAGATCTTTTTTTGATACATACCCTTTTTCATTGATCATATCTTCTGTATAGAATTGGTAGTCAAAATCAAAAATTTTCGGCCTTGCCAACTCAAGGATTTCATCATCCGTTAATGTATACCCACTTTCGATGATCTCTTTATGACACAGTGTATAGCATACACCTTGAATGGTCTCTGTGTATTTTGCGCCCGTCACAGGCACAAGGCACGGTTTAAATGGTTTATACATTTTCATCACCTTCTTCCAGACTTGCCATTTCTTCTAAACTCATGTCGTTTACTTCCATCATGTCCAGCATGTCATTGTACGCTCGAAAGCTTACTTTTACATTCGTACCAAATTTTTGATTGAATGCATCGACCGCTTTCTGTCGTTCTGCCAGCCAAATATTTCTGGAAGCGATGATCTGTGTATTGTTGGCATAGACTTCAGCACTTTGCACGCGCTCTCTCTTGTCTTGGTTGGCGTTGTCAATGCCTAAAAATGTCATGCACTCTCTTAGAATGGTCTGCTTGACATCGTTTACATCCATGGCTACAAATGGCGCCTGTGTCGGCAACACTTGCAACATGCTCATGAGATCCAGGTTCTTGGCGGTAAAGATCGCACGTACACCAGCGCGTACCTTTTTCATAAAATTATTGAATTGATTTAACATGCGTTTATCCCCTTGGATGATGTACGGTGTCCATTGTGCATCCAGATTGACATTGATTGTCTCGGATGCCAGTGCCAGCTGTTTGGCATAATATTGCAACTGCGGTAACAATGGCGCATATAAAGGGGAATTTTTAAACAAGATCACATCTTCGGCGTTATAGACACCGGTCAATTCACCTGTTGGATCCACGCCACGATAGGCGGTCGGCATGTAATAATGATTGAGCTTTCCACCTATCGTACATTCTAAGGCGGTCGGACCAAAACGTTCATCATCAATAGTGATGCATAACCCTCTTGTCTGCATGATAAATTCCAAATAAAACGTGTCTACGCTTTTTGGCATGTCTGAATATTCAAACATGTTTAATGAAATATTGAAAAGATAACTAAGGTATAGTTGTTCAAGGCTTGTCTTTTCATCGCTTATAAAATCTGTTGGTAACATTTAAATATCCCCCTTTCGGTTTCCAAATTTGTCATTATTGTGCGGGTCATTCAATGGTCGATTGTCTTTTGTATAATCACAAATATCTTTGGTATGCCATAATGTTACACCGTTATCCAGACAGCGTTTGATTTTTTCCAGGTCTTGCGGGTCGATATCCCCACCTTTTATATTCACTTTTACAGTCTGAATATAATTCCAGTATCGTCGAGTGTGCAAATTTGGCATCTTGGTTAGGTTTGTCGAATATCCACGAACATTAAATACTTGACTGGCTCTTTGGATATATTCATCCGTTGGTGTGTAGACAAATAATATAGGTGTCTGCAATCCTAAGGAAATTACCCTATAAATATTGGATCCACCACTTACGATGCTGTCGGCTGTCGCGTTTGCATCGTGGATCTTGGCTTGATAACTTTCAATCGCATTTTGAATATTGGTTTCTGCCTGATATTTTGTTGTGGTATTTCTTAATGCATTCTGCACAGCGGTTATCTGACTGTTAGCATTATTTTGTAAACTTGCGTTGTTCATCGCATTGGCGTTCTGCGCTTGCATGGTCAAATTGTTGGCCTGCATCTGGGCGGATGTGTTTGAAACGTTGGCAAAACCACCAATCAAAGACCCAATCGCTCCACCAAGGTTTCCCGTTAAAACGTTTCCTGCAGCACTTCCTAGACTTCCGGCCAGACCAGACCACATACCAACATTGGCCACTTGATTTTGAATACCCGTCAGCTGGCTGTTTAACATATTGTTGTTCGCTGTCATTTGGGAACGCATGGAATTTTGAATACCGGTCTGCTGGCTCATTGCCTGCCCGGTTGCACTAGCAATGCGCATGCTTGTCTCATTGCTTCGTATTGTATTGGATACACCTACATTCATACTGTTCTTGCTTGTCTGCATCAATACCGCTGTATAGTCGGATACAATAGGCAATGCTAGCTCATAACCATCTTCAAACGCGTCGTTCATCCCATTTAGGGTATTGTTTGGATAAAGATCTTGTTTTTTAACCTTGTAATTTTCGGGTATATAGTCAACCTTGCTTGTGTCAATACTTCCTACGATCAGAAAACGTATATTTGTTAAATCATCAAATAGTTCATGCTGATACACTTTTGATGTACCGTTCATGTTCGATAAAACACTAAAACTAAATGGACTGAACATCAATTTTGTTTCTTCCAGGAAGTAAAGGTTTGCAAGAATGTTGAACGGGTTTGTATATTCTCTTTCAACGCTTCCACTTGTATCATTGTAGTATATATCATTCAAAGAAAGACTTGAAGGTCGTAAGAAAGTATAATCCCCTTCTTTTACAACACTATACCCTTGTTTGGCTACGATTCTTTTATACGTTCCGGCATATTCCGAACGTAACCCATATAATGCATTGGTTACGATGATACTTGAACACTTGTTGACAAAATTTTCATCACTGCGAATTAGATTATAGATCGTTTGGAAGGCGGTTAATCTGCTTTCCGTTCCATCTTTTAATACAGCAAAGCCATCTTGAATACCAGCACCGGTAGCCAAATCAAACGGAAAGATATAATGAAATAATTGTGTAGGTACACCGTGTTCCAGTGTTGCACTATCCGCCTGATTAAAATGCTGGCTCATCGTGATAACGATATAACTGATATCCGCCTGTGCACTTTCAATATTTGCATTTCTTCGACACACCAGATTATCCCCAATTTCAATGTTTTCCGGCTGTGTATTGATGCATGGTAGTATGGTTCCTTCATCATTGTAATACCATAACTCACGATGCTCATAGGCTACAAAACTTGGAAGGATATCCTTTTCGATCTCAAAACGCCATGTTTGGATAACATCCGTTTCAAATTGAATCGACGTGACATTATCAGACACATAGGCAATGGAAGTTATAAAGCAATAAATCCATTTTGCCCCGTTGCCCGTCTTTTTGTTACGATACATCATATAGTTATACGTTCTAAGATCATCAAATGCACCATCTACCAGAACAACACCATTGGCACGCTGGTATGTGTAATTATCATAGGTTATCTTTTGATTTTCAAAGTTATTCATGTAAAAATTATACTGTTCTTCCGGCGTGCTGAAACACCCCCAATATGTGTTGTTCATGGCATCACACTCAACACCTTTTAATAATATAATAGTCGTGTCGGGTGTAAATTGACTGTTTAATATTGGCATGCTCTCACCTCTTTCTTATATTTTATCATATCATTCATATTGTAGTAAATAATTGTAAATCACACGCGCTGTGTCACCACGTTCTGGCTGGTTCGGATCAAAAGGTCTTTCATAATTGGCTAAAAATTCAATGGCTAGATCGTATGGATCACGTGTTGATGTGCTGAACGCTCGAAAGCTCTCCGGGTATGCACTTGTCGCGATCCACTGTTGGTTATTTTCCATTTCCCACTGAATGCGATCACATTCACTCTGTCCAAATTTTGAAACATCCGGATAGACACCCTGTTCCTGTAACCAAGTTATGATCTTGGTATACGGTGTCCATTGCACCAGACCATACCCCCAAGAATCCGGCGGCTGGTGCCATGCATCGTCACCCTGCCAGCGGTTTGGATTGACTGTACTTTCATGCCATGCATTGCCTAAGATTCCAGAAACAGCGTTTAGGCTCCATCCCCTGGCTTTAAAATATGCCCAGAAAGCACGACAATTGTTATACGCTTCATCCTCTGTCAATGGTCTTGTATTGTTGATATGCCCCCGGTATGATCCATGTAATAGGTGTAGGTTCGGGTGGTATTGGTTTTTCATCCTGTATTTTAATAGGCAATAATTCAATACCAAAAGGATCTATTGGCAATAAAAACGTGTGATAGGTTGGTTCGGGTGTAGGTGGTTGGGTCCCATCGACAAACGTTGAAAAATTCAATCCTTGACTGTTTATGATCTGGGTATCGTTGATAAAAAAGATCGTTTCCGGACTGACACTGTCTTGCAAAGCATAGCACAAGTTTCCAAAAGCACAGGTAACGCCATAGCTAATTAGTTGTGCATTCGCAATTGGCGATTGATCCAAGTGGCAATGATCCCCGGTCACCATGCCGGCGGTTCCGGTTGATGTGATTCTTTCCCCTTGTTTAAAGCTGGTCTGTGCTGGCGGGTTATTGTTGTGTGTAAAAGAAAAACTCACATACCCCTTTACCCATCCCGTACCTAAAGGACTGGCATAATACACTTCATTGTCACTTGTATAGCCGCGTGTATTACCAACATTATCTCTATATACTTCATGACAGTCGCAAGGCGCATAACCCGCATAACTTAGCGTAGGCCCTACACAGTCTACCGGATTACCACAGCAATGGCTCAATGATCCTGGCCCAGACAGCTGTGTTATGTTCATCACTGGAAAAGGCCACAAGACAACTTGCGTTCCATCTTTTGCGTATAATGTCTGTCCTGGCTGCATTGTCTCACCTCTTTCTAATAAAAAGAGTTAGGAAAACATGTCCCCTAACTCTTTTAGTTTTTGTTCGCATACATCCGCGCGATCTTTCATTCCATGTGCATGAAAGATCTTGATGCATCGCATGTAAAATTCTTGATAAAATTCTTTTTCTAGTCCTTCGGGTAGTGAGTATGGAATATCTTCCGGTTTGTTCATGTTTTCTAAAACTTTAAATTTACACTTTTTCACGGAAATATATACCTAATAAAGCATCTGGATAATAATATAACACTTGAACTTGTCCAAACATAGAATTGGCAACTTCTTCACTAAGACCACCCCTATAACATTGGTATACTTTTTCATTGCCATTCTTTTTATAGAATTTACCATAAATATATGAATAGCCTTGTGTCATCACGTTATCAGGTAAAGTTATAACATCTTCTTCACTTCCAGTGCTTGGACTTCCTGTTAGATCATCAAAATTATCCGGATCGTTTTCAGGTCTTAATTCTGTTTTTAAAACGGTGTTTTTAGCTTTGAATAGTTTACCTATACTTTGTACCCTACTATCTTTTTCAATCGAAAAGCCTTCATTAAAGTCATCCCATGCATCATAACAGAATGGTATCAAACTAGCTTGTTCATCAGCTAAATTGTCAAGGTATGTTTTGGTTGAGCTTGCCTTTAGCATTTCTGTCAATTGATCGCTTTGTTTTTCTTTTTCTATTTTTAGCTCATCCGGATATAAAAACGGGTATAACTGTTTCTTTTCTTCTTCTTCGATGTGTGCAAATTGATGATTCACAATTTTATAGTTATAAATTGAATTTGGATCATTTATATAACTATCGTCTTGAATTTCAATTTTTTCAGCATCATCAAAAGGCCCATCACTAACAGTTAAAATTGCACCGCTTTCATCATATTTAACAAATAATATCATCCTGTCGTCACCCCTTCCAATGTGTAAATAATTTGCCCGTTGTGTTCAAGGGTTGCATTTCCATCCGTAATCAGAACAACTTTACCATCATAACCAAATTGATATCTTCCTTTATTTGGAACGGTTGTCCCAGTTACTGCATTGTAATTCAAATAAAAAAATGTTTTAGGCCTTAGAGACGTAGGAATAGCATCGTCAAATTCATTGATTGCATTGCTTGTCATTGCAGTGATATTATAGACTTTGCATAGTACAAGATTGTTATATTTGAAAAATTGGAAAGTTGCACCTTTGACAGTTGTTTTCTGCTGGTAAGCGAACATGATCTTATCATTCAAAACTCTTCCTTGATTTGCGGATAAAGGAATGTTTGTTTCTGTTCCTGTCAAAGTGTCTTTTACATCAGATGTCATTAAAAGACTAACATTCACGTTGTCTGATCGTTTTAAATAAACACGATCGTTTTTAGAGGCAATATATGTATAAATGTTTAAATCACCAATAGTCGTATTTTCATTCTGGATGATAATATCACGTGAATTATTACCTTTGATGTTACTTGTCAAACTTAATGATGCATTTAAATTAAGATCACCCGTCATCGTATCACCGGATTTACTAACTTTACCAGCAAGAGCGTCATCCATCTGTTTCTGTGTTAACATCAAATAATCATCATCCCCATTATGCCATACTGGCTGTTGGCTCGAATTGATGACTGTTTTTGCATCTGGATCACCAAACTGCACATAATTGCCGGATGCACCATCATTGGTATTGTGAATCAGATCAATATCATTTCCAGCCGGTGTTGTTCCCACAATTTTTGTATTTTCGGAAAATTTGATGTTTCCCGTCATCGTTCCGCCAGATTTATCCAGTTTCTGATTCCATAACGGATTTTGTGCGATCAGATCGTTTAACGTGCCATCTTCCAGCCACTGATTTAAAACTTTCTGTACTTCTTCGGATGCAATCTTTGAAATGTTTTCATTCACCACTTGTTGAAAATTGTTCCAATCATCTAAAAGGGCATCCATATTTTCATAGACAATAGCCACATACCCTTGTAAATAATTGATGCATTGATATAAGTTATATCCCTGATTGAATGCGGTTACGTTGTTTGACACCACATTTCCCACGTTTGGTAGTGGTTCAAATTTTGGAAGATCAGACATTTCCATCACTTCCTTTTAAGTCTAAAATGGTGTCAATTTTAGCGCTTAACTTTTCCATCACGATCGTATTGTTTTCAATCGTTGTTGTTAATTTTTCGACTTCTTCTCGATGCTGGTCGTTAATTTTGCTGATTTCCTCTTTGTGTTCATCGTTTAAATACTTGACATAATATCCCATTACGCCGCACATGACGATTGGAAAACCAACGGTTGAAATTAATTGCACGACTGCGTTTGCTGTTTCCATGTGATCACCTCTTTTTTTCTATTCTTATAATAAACAAAAAAGCCACTTTATGCAAGTGACTCTCTTGTTTTCCAATGGTTCATAACCGATTAGAAAGGACTCAAATATGTTAAAAAGGGTAAAAAGGAGGGTAAGTGTATCTATATGCCTGCTAGACCTTACACCCTTATTATAGAAAATAAAAAAGGCTTTTGCAAGCCCTTTTTTATTTACGCGACAACAACTACCTGAATTACAGTCTGAACACTTGTTTCTACTGTATCCTTGACAGTCACTGTTTTCAAACCAGGTGTTGCGCTGTCATTCGCTGTGATCGTAATTTCTGTTTTATCATCATTGATCGTAGCTGTCACATTTGGATCACTTGACGTTGCTGTTACATTAACCGATGCATCAATTCCCGTTTTCTGGATGCTCATTTTTACCTTTTTCGTTTCATTTTTCTTTAAGGTAATCGCATCCGGATTGACTGTGATGCCTGACACCTTGTTTTCAGCGCTGCCGCTTACAAAAGCGATCGCATTGGCAAATCTTGACGTTGCAATACCTTCCCAATGGTGTAGCCAGTAATTCCAGTATAATCCTTCCCCGTTGTACTGTGTGTTGACATTGTATTTCTGATCAAATACGCGGTAGATCTCACGATCGACTAACAAGGCCTCTACTTTTCCGTTGTCGGTTTCTGGAAGTGTAGGAATCACCAACACGTGTGTTTTGAAGTTTGCCACATCCAACTGGAATGTTTGTGCAAGCCATTCGATATTTAAGTAACTGTTGGATTCAGCGGTTAAGATGATATATAGATCATCCAATTCATTTTGTTTCGTAACGCCCATGGCGTTATATTCGCTATGCGGTTCGGTCAAAATGGAAGCATACATCGTCAATTGTCTGGCTAGATCCTTAGCACTTGCTGTGTCTGTGACAGCGTTTGCTAAGTTAATGATCTTCATATACCCGTTTTCATAATGCGTTGTAAGAGCGGACTTCATATAATTGTAGTCGTCTCGATTGTCACCATTGTACAAGCTGTCCACGATCTTAGCGATCAAACTGTTGACACCATCCCAAGTCACAAAATAGCTGCGTAAATCATCATCAGTCACCGTGCTCTTATAAAAGCTCTTTCGATTGACAACATAGAAAGCTGTCTTGATGTCCGGTAATTCTCGTTTGAATACATTGGTTTCCGATGCTTCCTGATCGTAAGCGTGCTCTTTGGCCGCTTCGACAAAATATTCTTCCATTGTGTAGCCTAAAGGCATGTTCTGCATCTTAAACGGTGCTAGTCTGTTGGAAAGAATGTTCTTGTGTGCAATGGTGCGCCCGATGCGTGTTGCTAAAGTCACCCATTCAGTCGCAAGCGTTTCCGGATATTCTAGCAATCCATTCATAAAATCCAGTGAATTGGTTTCCATTGGATCGCCTACGCTGGCACGTAAATTTTCCGATGCGGCCATATACATAGAATGCGCTACTTGCTGTCCTGTTGGTTCGGCTTCCAAACCTAGATTGGTTTGAATGGCCTTCGCCACGTCTTTTGCTGTTGTTTTTGCCATTTTCTTTCATCTCCATTCTTTTTTAAAACATTTTCTTGATGTTAAAATCACTCGTGTTCTTTTTCTCTTTTTCTTTCGCCTTTTCCGCATCAAATCCCACTTTCATAAATAAACTGGAATTCGCTTCAACCAGTCGCTCATTCTTGGCTTTTAAGTCGGTGTTTTCTGTTGTCAATGTTTCGTTGCTTTCAAACAAAGACCCTACTTCACCGCGTAACTGATCCAGTAATGTTGAGCGCTCGGCGCGGTCGTCCTGTTCCAGAACTTGGCCAATCAGAGTGTTCATCTCGTCTTGTGTCATTCAGTAATCACCTCTTTAATTTAATAATATATCACATTTTCAATAAAAGCAAAACAAAAAGGCGTTTTCCGCCTTTCTGCTTTTGGTCTTAGAAAAAACTAAGAAAGATGAGATTGAAAAGGATACAATTAAATGAATGACACTGCATGAGGTGTAATTTTATTCCGGCATGTTTCACCATGATGCAACCGAAACAAGCAACCATTTTGAAAATTGCTCCCCTTCGTGATAACTATACAATGATTATTTCATTTCGTCAATTTCAATCTGTCTTCGGATGCAAAGACGAACAAATTTTGAAAGCTGGTGCTTTTTCTTATATTCTTCCAACTTTTCTATTAAAACTGTGTCATCCTTTGGCACGATGATATTATATCGCTTATAGTGTTCTCTAGTAAATTGATTGATATAGTCATAGGCTTTATTTTTCATCCTGTCACCTCTTTTTCTATCGTCTCTTGATCTTGAATTGAGCATCGTATAAAACACACCGCCAGGCACATGACTTTTTTTCAAACATCCTGGTACGGTCGTTCCCACCTTGAACGTCTCAAATGTGATGTTCTGCTTAGCACTTTCCGTCATCCCGGCGCATTTCACATTCAACCTGTATGCGATACCATCGCGCAAATACACAAGATTGTCCTTCTTGTCATGATCTTCGATGAATGCACGCTGTCGATCGTTATATTCATTGTAAGAAATTTCAATTTCTTCAATGTATGTTTTGGCACCAACAAAATAGGCACGTTTAAATACACTTTCAAGTCCCCAATATCCAAGCTCTTTATCATCTATAACATCCTTGATCGCATCCGGTACATCCGTTCCAACCAGATGGATCGAATCCGTGTCAATATACGCCACGCGGTCGATTCCCACTTTCTGCGCGGTCAATATCGTATATTTACGCGCGTAGGCTGTGACAAAAGTTGCATAAGGCAAATAAATAGGATCTCTAAGTTCTGTATCAATTTCTTCCGTGATTTCGTCTGTTTCCGGATTCCACACCTTTATTTTTGGCTCTTTCATTCGCAGCACGCCTTCTTCATCCAGATAGGGTATTTTTGGCGTTACATCTGGGTTTGTTGCAAATTTTCCATACACAGAGTTCATTTTACGCTTAGCGATGAAACGCTTAGCACCTTTTTCCTTTTTCTTAACTTCCATGCATTCATCAATGAAAGGTCGGGCCACGCCCACATTTCCACGAAAATAATACCCGCCATTGAAAGACACATCATACACATCATATTGATGTTGTATGAGTTCCCAGTCCACATTTGTAAGTGTCATGCTGACAACTTCCCCATTGGAACTGTCGATATATTCTTTGGATCCATTGTAAATGGTCACCTTATCCAATGATATACATGGTATATGATCCGGTTTGATGTCAAATGCAAAATTGACATTGGCAACCCATAAAGGACGCGTTTTCAATATCTCTGGGTTTGGATCTCCCTCAAAGATCGTAGGCAAACCATAAGGCAATAGCTCAAAATACATCCTGGACGGGTACAGGCTGTTGACATCGAATACCATACCATTTAGGATTATTTTTTCTTTGTGTCTTGGGTTCGCCCACACAAAACCACCACTGTATGACTGGCGTATGTCCGCATCGCTTTCCAAACTTAAACCAGGGTACAGCTTATTAAAGGAATCCCCTAAGCTTTCTTTAAAGGCTTTGTAACTTGCACCTGTCGCTGTCATTTTGTTAAAACCTTCATCAAAAAGCTGTTCCAGCGCCATGGCCACGATATCTATATCATTAAATAAATATTCTTTTTCTTCCTTTGTCAGAAGGTGCCCGGGTTCTCTGTTTGCATCATAGTCTAGGTGTAGCTTTCGAATTGGTAAATGAAAGTCATGCGCGATCTGTCGAACGCTGAAAGGAATCAACTTCAAGCTATCCCATATGGTCGTTTTGATGGTGTGCTTTTTACGTACCTTCCAGTATATTTCAATTGCATACCACTGTCCCAGATTGGATATGATCGTGTGAAAACATCCCTCTTTTGGATGCTTGGAATACTTCCACCCGTTTTTCAACAAATGGCTGACGATAAATTCCCCATCAAATGCCAAGTTGTGAAAATAGCATTTGATATTCTTTCCCTCTATCCATTCCATAAAGGTATCGATGGAATTTCCAAACAGCTTGTGCTCTATCTTTCCAACTTCACTGGCACCCCACGCCCACACGCGACAATCGTTAGGGTCTGTTGTTGTTTCAAAGTCGCATGAATAAACTTGTACTACTTTTTAACGTTCCTTCGTACGAATTTGGAAAGACTGGTCTGCACCTCGTTAAAACTCTGTTTGATCTCCGATTCCATGAAATTGACATACCACAAGTTGAATGCATCCACGCTGCTTTCTTCCTGATAAAACCACTTTGTAAAATCTGACACAGAAAGGCGCTTGATGCTCTTTGACATTTCTCTAAACTGTTTGGAAGTCATGGCACCCTGTTTTCTCTGATTTCTAAGTGCTTTCAAGTAATTATCACGCAAGCGTTTATTTTTTAATTCTGGATTTCGCACGTTTCGTTTTAAACTGGAAATGCGCTTTTTCAGTTGCTGTTCAGACGAGTAGCTTTCAATGTTTACCGGTCTTAAATCTTCAAAAATACGTTCACGTTCATCCTTTACAACACGCAACGCCTTGTTCAATTTAACCGTATTGTATTCACCGCCTATTGTCTGTTTTAAGTTAGATATCTGCTTGCGCTGTTTTCTTCGGATCTTGTTTTCTTGTTTGATCAGATCATTGGCTTTTTTGATATCCTGTACTTTAAAGGCCACACCTCGGCGATTGACATAATAGCGGTTTTCTCGGTTAAAGCGTTTGATGCTGTTGATATATCTATTGAATTCATCACGTGAAGAAAAATCCGATAATGTTTTGACTTCGGTAAAATAGACTTCCTGTCCTTGTTTTCTGGCAATTGTCGCGGTTCTACGTGCACTCTTGATATAGTTTTCTAATTTTCTACGATCTTCATAGCTTTTCCTAAATTTTGGTTTTTTCTTTGCCAAATTAACCACCCCCAAATTTTAAAAGTAGGCAGAATGTTTCTGCCTAAATTTTAAAATGGTAAGTCATCATCTTGCAAGGAAGTTTTTTCCTCTTTTGGCTCTTCTTTTTTGTCAAAGATCAATTCAATACGTTCGGCATTGATTTCGTGATTCACATATACTTTTCCTTTGCTTTCTGAATTACGAATGTCATAATGTCCCTCAATAATAGCACGCATGCCTTTCTGTCCGTATTTTTCTACATATTCAGCTTGTTTATCCCATAAAAGAATGGTTGGAAAAATAGCTTTTTCTTTGTCTTTTGGCACCGCCAAATCAAAGCGCATCACGCTTTTTCCAGATTTTGTTTTCATCAATTTAATTTCATTGGCGATTCTTCCACTTAAAATAACTTTGTTCATTGTTTTTCCTCTTCTTTCTATTTTTTAAAAATACTTTTTACCATTAAAGGCTGCTTAACATCTGGGTCTAATTTCCACCTTGAAGGTGTGCATCCACGCCCTGCGATGGCACAACTGTCCGGTTCATCCGGTTTATGTAAAATACATTTACAACATTTCTGCTGATTTTCACAATGTCGTCTTAAAATATTCAATACATTATAAATCTACATTATAACCACCTTCCTATTTCTGCATCCAGTATCTGAATCGTACTACCGCTTGGCAATGTTAACAACCATCCATACGACATTCTCTCGGCGTTTGTGTAGGCGATCTGTCGAACGTTGTTGAGTTCAACATATCCTACTTGTCTTGGTTCTCTCATTTTCTCACCTTCCTTTCTGTTTTCTCTAAATGAATATATTATAACAGCTATGGCATAGATAAATACAAATATGCACATATCTGTTATAAACTGTAATAGATCAAACTGAAATTTTAACCAGCTGACATCCGCTTGTATGTGTTTTAACTGCAAACGGAAAGCATCGTTCTGTATGCCAAGTGTAACAGCCAATACACTGACTAAAATGGCATAGATTATTAAAAATAGCATGGTACAATTTCGAATGTTGATCGTGTGTTTAATTTTCTTCATTTCTATTCTCCTTGACAAGGCCACAGCTCATAAGATCGTAAAGCGTTTCCAGCTTGGTTTGCATTTGTAAAAAATCATAAATTGTCACAGGATTATGATCATAGTAGTTGGATAGACTTTCACGCACAAAATAAATGCGTGAATGTGCATTGATATCACAATGATTCTTTTGTGATATATAAATGCAATCTTCTGTCATTTGGAAAAGCTCGGCTTTTCTCTGTGTGTTGGTTAGTTTAGCAATCTGGTAGTGTGTAAAGTGTTTCATTTTAATTATCCTTTCTGTTTAAAATGCTCCAATACTTTGATACAGCCCCAATGAAAGTTAAGAACTTTATTTGCTTCATATAAAGATCTCATGAATAAATTTACTTCATAATTTCCATTGTCTAGAAATAAACGTATATCACTTCCAATCATCTCAAAGTTCATCCTAGCTAATTCAAATTTTTCATTGTATAACCTATTTATTTCAGCTATGTACTTTCAATTTGTGAAATTGTTACCATTTCGATTTTCATGATTCATTGTCCCTTTCTATAAAATGTTAAACAATAATGTAGTATTTTTGTGATTTTCAGCACCCCATTCTTAAAGGTGTTTCTGTTGAAAGAATGTATTTTTTCAAAAAAATCCTCTATAGCATGGAGTGTCTACATATTTAATTAAAATAAGATCCAGTGTGTTTGTGTT
>ENA-OQET01000785-OQET01000785.1-human-gut-metagenome-genome-assembly--contig:-NODE-785-length-15672-cov-3.912448_pt1 | contig 15672 bp, 16 predicted proteins | sample MGYA00242800_ERZ504645 | MGnify/ENA primary metagenome ERZ504645 (study PRJEB26092, sample SAMD00036308) | human gut metagenome | host: Homo sapiens | study: EMG produced TPA metagenomics assembly of... | reverse complement strand
CTGTACGGTTTTCAGCGCATTCATCCACGATCTGGTAATCTTTTGCATTGTCCCGTTCCAGAGTCTTTTTATGAGGCGCACGCCCCATAAGAACCACCTCGCGGACCGTAAAATCAAAATTATAATAATTGTGCTGTGCCACCACGGCCATTTTTTTCGCAGAGCTTCGAACACTCATGGAATGAAGCTCCTCGCCGTCCAGATACACGGCTCCTGCGTCTGGTTTCAGAATACGGTAAATGCATTTCAGCAAAGTGGATTTTCCGCTTCCGTTTGGTCCGATGATTCCTACCAGTTCCTTATCCTTGGATTCCATGGAGATTCCCTTCAGGATCTGTCTGGCGTGAAAGCCAACCTGAATATTTTCTGTGGTGATCTTCATTACCGGGCACCTCCGAATCCATAGGATTTCCGCACAAGCAGATAAATAAAGCATGGAGCACCGATAATGGATACCAGCACACCGATGGGCATCTCGGAATTTTTAAGGATCACACGACATGCCACATCGCACCAGATCAGAAACGATGCACCAAGAAGCGCACTTAAGGGGAGCAGTTTTCTGTGATCTGTTCCAAAAAGGATCCGGACCACATGAGGGATCACCAGTCCCACAAATCCGATCACACCGGCACAGTACACGGCAAATCCGATCATAACAGAAGCAACGATCAGATAAAAAGTCCGCAGTCTGTGCAGATCTGTTCCAAGGGTAATGGATACGTCATCTCCCAGAAGCATCAGATTCAGGTTCCGGTACTGCGTCCAGAAAACAGCCACGCACACCAGCGTGACCGGAAGCATTACCCCCACTCTGGTCCAGCTTGCTCCGGCAAGACTTCCCATGCTCCACTTCATAACTTCTGTTGCCGCATTTTTGTCATTGGTAATATAAATGACAAAATTGGAAAAAGCAGAACAGACTGCGCTGACCGCCATTCCCGCAAGGATCAGTTTTGCGGAAGTTGCCTTTCCACCCATGTTTGCAATGGCGATCACCGCAAAAGAAGTGATCATCGCGCCAATGAAAGCTGTGATTCCCACAGAGTTTCCACCAAGAAAGCTTCCGATTCCAAGCATGATGGCCAGTGTGGCACCCAGAGATGCACCAGATGAGATACCCAGCACATACGGGTCTGCCAGTGGGTTCTGCACGATAGCCTGCATCACCACGCCGCACACGGAAAGAGCCATTCCAACTGCCAGAGCCAGAAGGACTCTAGGCAGCCGGATCAGCCACACAACATCATGAACTGCGCCTTCCGCATAGGCGGACAGACTTTTTATATGAAACAATTTATAAGCGATAACGCTGTATACATCCTTCAGTGACAGATCCGCATTTCCAAAAGTGATGGCTGCAAGTATGGAAAAAATAAGGAATCCTGCAAGTCCGATGAGAACTGCCACATACATGGATGTTCTGAGCACCTTATCTTTTTTTCTCTGTGAAGCTGTTTCTTTCACTGCATTTTCTCCGATCAGTCAAGATTAACGTCCGGGTATAATCCTTTTGTAAATGTTTCGATTCCATCCTGTGTACGTGTTGCACTTGCATACATCTCACTGAGCATGATCGGGTAAACACGTCCGTTCTTTACTGCGTCAAGGCTCTTCAGGGACTCATCATCCTGGATCACTGCAAGCTGGCTGTTCTTAACAGTTTCCGGATCATCTCCTGCATATGGCATGTAAACCACAAAGATCACGTCAGGGTTGGCTGCGATGATATCCTCTTTTCCAACGGTGGAAGCATCCGGGTTTGCAAGAGTTGCGCCTAACTGTGTTACCATATCTCCGCCAAGGCTCTTTACGCCATAGTTTGTGATGTCATCTCCAAGAGGCTCCAATACCATTACGCTTGGTTTGTCTTTTACATCTGCAGTTGCAGTAAGAGTTTTGTCGATCACTGCTTTTGCATCATCAACGATAGCCTGTGCTTTGTCCTGTACATCGAAGATCTTTCCGATATTTAAGATATCTGTGAATTCATTTTCCAGTGTTCTGTCGCCGTCCGGACGAGTATTGGTGTTGTAGTAGGTGTTGCAGCCTTTGTCGATCCAGTCTGTTACATTTCCCAGATTCTTATCAGAGAAAAGAGAGCTCCAGGATAAGATCATGTCCGGCTCCAGCATTGTTACAGTTTCAAGGGATGGGGTAAATTCGTCAAGATAATTTGTTTTTGAGAATGCTTCTTTGAGATCTTCCGGAACTTCATTATCAAGACCTGCGGTAGCTACCAGGTGGTCTTCCAGACCAAGTGCGAGCATAGTCTCAATGCTTCCCTGATATACAGCAAGGACTTTTTCCGGTGCTTTTTCATAAGTGGTTTCGATTTCGTTTCCATCGTAATCATAGGTTGTGATGGTCAGAGGATATTCTGTCTTGGTTGCCTCTGCGGAAGAATCTTCGATGTCTGCAGACTCTGTACTGTCTTCTGCTGCCGGCTGGTTGTCTTCCTTGATGGTCTCGGAGTCTGCTCTCTCTGCGGCATAAACAGCCGGAGCTGCTGATACGGTCATTGCCGCTGCCATTACCATTGCCATGATTCTTGTGGATACATACTTGTTTTTCATTTCATTTCCTCTCTTTTCGCCTGTTTTATCTCCTGTTGCCTATGGGTAACCGAAAAGATGGGGCTTCATAAAATCTGCACGGAACACTTTGTACGGAAGCTCCGACTTACATACTGTCAAGCAGGTTTCCTGACTTACAGACTCAGAAAAAACTCCGCAAAATAAAAACTGATACACCATTCATCTTTTTGCCGATCATGAATGATGTATCAGAATTTTCTCCAGAATCTCTCTGACATCGGGATTTCGCCTTCTCACATGAGTTTCTGCAATGGCATGTGAAATCCCTTCTTCTGTATACAGTGGCCGCAACCGCTCAGGCTTTTTACCCGATTCCCTCCTCACAGTATCCGGCAGCATATGTGCCGGTGATACTGTTCACTTCACAGCAATTCAATTACGCTGATACTGATTCTAACATACCGGTTTTCCAATTACAACCTTGAGGCCGGATTTTTACAGTTTTTTGCAGAAATAGTCTGCCCGGAGAGATCCCTCTCAGATCTTCTTCAGCTTGGCAAAACCGGCGAACATTTTTTTCACGCCGACTTTGTCAAAGTCTACCGTCACTTCGTAGTCTCTGCCGCCGTCTGCGATATTTTTTACGATACCGACTCCGAATTTCACATGACGGACCGTGTCTCCCTCACCATAGTCCAGGCTGTCCGCCTTCTTCACTGTGAAATCTTTTTTCTGCAGGGTGCTCTTTGCCTGGAAATTCATTTTCATCTGGGCATAGGCGCTTTTCGGAGATACGATATCATCTACTCTGGGCTTTTTCTCCTGAATGGTATGTCCAAGATCTACCAGCTCCCGTGGAACCTCCCTTACAAAACGTGACACACGGTTATACTGAGTCTCCCCACGGATCATCCGCTGTTTTGCACAGGTTAAAGTCAGTTCCTTCATGGCACGGGTGATTCCCACATAACAGAGCCTTCGCTCCTCCTCGATATCCGACGGATCACCGGACCAGATGGAAGCATATCCCGGAAAAACACCGTCCTCCATTCCCACGATAAATACATTGGGGAATTCCAGTCCCTTGGCACTGTGAAGGGTCATCAGCAACACATAATCCTGATCCGGATCAACAGAATCGATATCTGCCACCAGTGCGATCTCCTCCAGAAATGCAGAAAGTGTTGCCGGCTGTCCGGCCTCCTCCATGGCTTCCTGGAAGGATTCTGTCTTGGAGATCAGCTCATCGATATTTTCGATCCTCGCCTGAGCCTCCTCCGTTTTCTCTGCCTCCAGTTCCTTCACATAACCGGTAAGTTCAATGACCTCTTCCAGGGTTTCACGGACTGTATAGGCCTCTGCCTTACTTTTCAGTCCCTGGATAAAGGATACAAAATCATTGATCTTTCCTGCTGCCCTGCCAATGGACGGTACTTCCTCCACCACGCGGAGCGCATCGTAAAAGCTCAGGTTCATCATATCCGCATAGTCCTGGACACGGCCGATGCTGGTGAGTCCGATTCCTCTTTTTGGCACATTTAAGATCCTGCGCACAGCCAGATCATCACTGGCATTGTCAATGGTCTTCAGATAGCTTAACAGATCCTTGATCTCTTTGCGGGCATAAAAGTTCACGCCGCCGACAATCTTATAAGGAACATTTGCCAGGAGAAATTTCTCCTCAAAGAGACGAGACTGGGCATTGGTCCGATAAAGTACTGCACAGTCCTTGTACTGGAATTTCCCGTTGCGGCGCCCCTGGATGATCTCTCCTGCAACATACTCCGCTTCCTCAAATCCGTTGTTGAACTGACGGAAATGTACTTTATCGCCCTCTTCGTTCTCTGTCCAGAGGCGTTTTTCCTTACGCTCTGTGTTGTTGACGATCACCTCATTGGCTGCATTGAGGATGTTCTGGGTAGAACGGTAATTCTGTTCCAGGCGCACCACCTTAGCCTCAGGAAAAACCTTCTCAAAGCCTAAGATATTCCCGATATTTGCTCCACGAAAACGATAGATGGACTGATCATCATCACCAACCACACAGAGATTCTTGTATTTCTCAGCAAGAAGACTTACAAATTTAAACTGGGCAGTATTGGTATCCTGATACTCATCCACCATAATATATTTGAAACGTTCCTGATAATAGTCCAGGATATCTGGATTATGCTGAAAAAGCTCCACAGTCTTCACGATCAGGTCATCAAAATCCAGCGCATTGTTTCCCCGGAGGATAGACTGATATTCCTTATACATACCGGCAATCTTCCGTGCATCCGGATCGCCGCCTGCATTCAGCTCCATCTCTTCCGGTGTGATCAGTTCATCCTTGGCATGGGAAATCTCAGCAAGAACAGCGCGTTCCTTGTAGATCTTGGTATTGATATCAAACTTCCGGAAGATTTCCTTCATGACTGTTTTCTGGTCGTCGGCATCATAAATGGTAAAATTACTGCCAAAGCCCAGCACCTCAATATGTCTGCGCAGGATCCTCACGCAGGCGGAATGGAAGGTGGAGACCCATACGCTCTCCGCACCCATTCCCGCAATTTTATTCACACGTTCCCGCATCTCACTGGCGGCCTTGTTGGTAAAGGTGATCGCCAGGATATTCCATGGGTTTACACCCTTTTCTTCCATTAAATAGGCGATCCTGTGGGTCAGCACTCTTGTTTTTCCGGAACCGGCTCCTGCAAGGATCAGAAGTGGTCCCTCTGTATGTACGGCAGCTTCCCGCTGCATAGGATTCAATGTGTCCAAAGCATCATGTATACTCATTTTGATCTCCATTTCTTTTTCCATATGAACAGTATCTTTATATACTATCATGACTTTACTTTCCGGTAAACCCACCTCTCTGAAAAAAAGTTTCTTTACAAGTAGTATTTAAAATCTATATAATAAGGAGCAGAGGTGATAATGCGATGACAGAAAACGAAAAAGAAATGATGAACAGCATTTTTGCAAAAATTGCTGAGCTTGATTATATAAAACCCGATGAAATTCCCAATATTGCTCTTTACATGGATCAGGTCACAACCTTTATGGAAGATAATCTCGCTTCCACCAAGCGTCATCATGATGACAAGATCCTGACCAAGACCATGATCAACAATTACGCAAAGAACAAGCTCCTTCCCCCGCCGGAAAAGAAGCGCTATTCCCGGGAGCATCTGCTGATGCTGATCTTTATCTACTATTTTAAGAATATCCTCTCCATCAGTGATATCCAGACCCTTCTGGGACCGATCACCGAGAAATACTTCAAGTCCGTTACAGAAAAGGACATGACTTACATCTACCAGGAGGTTTTCAGTATGGAGCAGTCACAGATCCGTTACCTGGAAAAGGATCTTATGCGCCGTTTCAAAAGTGCCGGAGAAATTTTTGAGGACGCCGACCCGGAGGATAAGGAATTCCTTCACCAGTTTTCCTTTATCTGTCTTCTTAGCTTCGACGTATACATGAAAAAAATGATCATCGAAAACATGATCGACCACATGAATTCCTCAAAAGATACGGATTCCTCAAAAAAAGACAAATAATATCCGGAGCTCACATCCGGTCATAAACGTGCGTCGCCGGGCGCACCGAAAAAAAAAGAGACAGACGCACGATCGCCTGTCTCTTTTTCGTTACAGCATTATCCGTTATCATCACGGTATGGACGTAAGCCTTATTCTGCTTCGCCGCCCTGCTCCCCGTTATCCTTCTTCATACGTGCAAATACCATCTCATAACCATCATTTCCATAGTTCAGGGAACGGTTCACACGGCTGATCGTAGCTGTGGAAGCTCCTGTTTTCTCGGAAATATCAAGGTATGTACGCTTATCAGTAAGCATCTTGGCTACCTCGAAGCGCTGAGATAAAGAAAGCAGCTCATTGATGGTGCACACATCCTCAAAAAATGTATAACACTCTTCCTTGTCCTTCAGGCACAGGATCGCTTCAAAAAGATGATCCACAGCCTCCGTCCTGATTTTTTTGCTCATTGTTACGCTCCTTTAAAATACATGAATTTCGTCTAATACAATACTGATATTTTAACACTCTAAATCGTGATAAGCAAGCCTTTTAGGAAAATTTAATAAACTATTTCTCTTTTTTGTCTTTCTATGGCGGACACATGATTTTCCCATTTCCACTGCCCCGGAAAACATTTGGGATTTGCTTTTTCTGCTGTGATTGGGTATACTTAAAATAATATCCAAAAGAAAAGGAGACTTATCAAATGAATCGTTTTTTCAACATGGACAACAAATTCTTCGTGTTCATGGGACGCGTAGCAGACCTGCTTCTTCTGAATTTTCTGTGCATCCTCTGCTGCATTCCGGTTGTCACCGCAGGCGCCTCCATAACAGCTCTCTACTATGTCACACTAAAGATGGCAAGAGACGAGGAATCCTATATTGCCCGCAGCTTTTTCCACTCCTTCAAACAGAACTTCAAACAGGCGACCATCATCAATATCATCATGCTCCTCACCGCTGCTGTTCTGTTTATCGATCTTCGGATCGCCAGAGTCGGAAGCGGAGCTATGTACAAAGGACTTTTCAGTCTGTTCATTGCATTTGCACTGATCTATGCGATGATCCTTCTGTACATTTATCCGATCCTTTCCAAATTTTTTAATTCCGTCAAGAATACCTTTGTAAATGCATTCCTGATGTCCGTCCGCCATCTTCCGCTGACACTTTTGATGCTTGTGATCTCTGCGTCCCCACTCCTACTGATGTGGCTTTTTGCTTATGTGAGCTACGCACGGTTTACATCCATCCTGATCATGCTTTTTATTCTGATGGGATTTTCTACGCTGGCGTACTGGAAATCGAAGATCTTTGTAAAGATCTTCGATAACTATATACCGAAAGATGAAAACGAAGAAAACGGCGAAGAGAAAAACGAACCGAAAGAGGCATAATGAAGCGCTGGAACGACAAGCCTTATCATTCTCTGGACTATATGCTCCGGGAGCGATACGGCGAAAAGGTCTACCGGGTTGCATTAAACGGCGGCATGTCCTGTCCCAACCGTGACGGCACCCTGGGCAAAAAAGGCTGCATCTTCTGCAGCCAGGGCGGAAGCGGAGATTTTGCAGCAAACGCCGCTCTTTCCATTACAGAGCAGATCAACACACAGATCAAAAGTCTCTCTTCCAAACGCCCGATCCATAAATATATCGCCTATTTTCAGGCATATACAAACACATATGCTCCTGTGGAACACCTGCGTAAGATCTTCACAGAAGCCATCTCCCATCCGGATATCGTGGCACTGTCCATTGGTACCAGACCGGACTGTCTGGGAGATGATGTACTGGATCTTCTTTATTCCCTGAACCAGATCAAACCGGTGTGGGTGGAGCTGGGACTCCAGACTATCCATGAAGATACCGCCAGATATATACGGCGCGGCTATCCACTGTCCTGTTTTGATACCGCAGTAAAAAATCTCCGCGCAGGCGGCATCGAAGTGATCGTCCACACCATCCTGGGGCTTCCCGGTGAAAGCCGGAAGGATATCCTGGAAACAATGGCTTATCTGAACGCCATGGATATCCAGGGGATCAAGCTGCAGCTTCTTCATGTACTGCGTGGTACAGATCTTGCCGCTGATCATGAAGCCGGTCTTTTCCGCACTTATGAACGGGACGAGTATCTGAACCTTGTCATTGACTGTCTGGAACATCTCAGACCGGATATCGTGATCCACCGGGTCACCGGCGATGGACCGAAGGATCTGCTGATCGCACCTTTATGGGCCAGCCGCAAACGAGAAGTTTTAAACCTTCTTCATCACCGGATGAAAGAAAGAGCAAGTTTTCAGGGAAAAGCTCTCGAAGCCCTTTCCCGCAGCCAGTAAAAAGGAGGATTCTTATGGCATCACCTTTTACAACCTATAAGCTTATTATTTTATATATGCTGCAGAATTCCGATGGGGATCTCACAAATTCCCAGATTACCGATTTTATCCTGGACCGGAAATACACCAATTATTTTCAGCTCCAGCAGGCAGTTTCCGAACTTGTGGAGGCAGATCTGGTGGAAATGTCTTCACAGTCCAACCGCAGTTACTATCGACTGACCTCCGAGGGAAAAAACACTCTGAAATATTTTTCCAAAGAACTTTCCTCTGACATCAAGAAAGAAGTGGAAGAATATCTCAATTCCCTCCACTGCAAGATCGAAGAACATCTCCTGACTCCTGCAGATTACTATCCCACCAAAGAGGGTAGCTACTCGGTACGTCTGCGGATCATCGAAAGCGGCGTCAGCATCGTTGATCTCAGCATCAATGTGCCAAATCTTGCTGCTGCACAGTCTGTATGTGAAAGCTGGCCTTATAAATACCAGAATGTTTATGACAAAATAATGGAGGAGCTTCTCTGAGAGGCTCCTCCGTTTTACTTATATTCATTTATTTCGCTTCTTCGTGGATCTTCTTCATATGCTCTTTCAGTTTCTTTTCATATCCCATATCACTGAGCTCGTAAAAATGTTCTCCTTCGATTTCTGATGGCATATACTGCTGTTTTACATAGTGGTTCGGATAATCATGGGCATATTTATATCCGATACCATGACCCAGACTTTCGTGGCCACCATAATGGGCATCCTGCAGATGCACCGGAACGGTTGTCTTCTTCGCCTTCACGCAGCGCATGGCTTCCTGTATGGCATTTACTGCAGAATTGCTCTTGGGTGCACAGGCCATATAGGTAACTGCCTGGGAAAGAATGATCTGGGACTCCGGCATTCCCACACGTTCCACTGCCTGTGCTGCTGCCGTTGCCACGCAGAGGGCCTGGGGATCTGCGTTTCCGATATCTTCGGAAGCAAGGATCATGATCCTTCTTGCGATAAATTTCACATCTTCTCCTGCATAGAGCATTTTTGCCAGATAATAGACTGCCGCATCCGGGTCGGAGCCTCGCATGCTCTTGATAAAGGCAGAAATGATATCATAATGATTGTCCCCGTTCTTATCGTAGCGCACCACCCGCTTCTGGATACACTCAGAAGCCACCTCAAGGGTCAGATGGATCTTACCGTCTGTATCACGGGGTGTGGTGAGGATTCCCAGTTCTATGGCGTTTAAGGCGCTTCTGGCGTCTCCTCCTGCCATATCTGCCAGAAACTCCAGAGCATCCTCCTCGATCACCGCCCCATAGCTTCCCATTCCACGTTCCGGATCGTTAACCGCACGCAAGATCAGTTCCTTTATCTCCGGTATCTCCAGGGACTTCAATTCAAAGATGATCGATCTTGAAAGAAGCGCTCCGTTTACCTCAAAAATATGGATTCTCTGTTGTGGCCCCGATAAGAATGATGGTTCCGTCCTCCACAAAAGGCAAAAGATAATCCTGCTGTCCCTTGTTGAAACGGTGGATCTCATCAATGAACAGAATGGTCTTTTTTCCATACATGCCGAGATCGTCCTGTGCCTGCTTTACAACTGCTTCCATATCTTTCTTCCTGCTACGGTTGCATTGGATCTGGGTAAAGACTGGCGCTTGTGGTATGGCGAGACTTTTGCCAGGGTGGTCTTTTCCGGTTCCCGGAGGGCCATAAAAAAATAACAGATGTCAGCTTATCCGCCTTTATGGCACGATACAGCAATTTATCTTTTTCCTACGATATGCTGCTGTCCCACCACCTCATCCAGTGTTCGCGGACGCAGCCTGGATGCAAGAGGTGACTCCTGATCCAGCGTTTTTGACTTTGCGTATTCAAATAAATCCATGGCTTTCACTCCTGTATTTTCTGTAAAAAGCGGATATTCACGATCCGTATTCTTTTCATAGATCTGTATCCGGCAACGATCGTTTCATTTGTTTCCGGCATACGGACAGATTCCTTATTTTTATAATTTTACCTGTTTGCACATAAAAAAGCAATCGTTTCTGCCTTTTCGGCAAATCACAGTTACATCACCAGCAGCTGATCTGCAGTTACCAGGTCATATCCTTCTTCCGTAAGCATATCCGCGATCTCCAGGGCCGCTTCCACGGATGTAGAAAAGCTGTCATGCATCAGGATAATGGAGCCATCCTTCACTTGTCTTTTTACGATATTTTCCACAGAACGGACATTTTTTGATTTCCAGTCCAGGGTATCCACATCCCAGAATACCGGCAGCATGGTCACACAGAGCTCCAGATCCTTCGGCCAGGCACCGTAGGGCGGGCGAAGATACATGGGATATTCTCCGGTGATCTCGTAGATCTCATTATTCGTCTTTATGATCTGCTGACATGCCTGATCACCAGGAAGCTTATCAAGCTGCACGTGATCATACGTGTGATTACCGATGAGATGACCGTCTCTCTGCATCTGCGTTACGATTTCCTCATTTCCTCGGATATTTTTTCCCATAAGAAAAAATTGTGGCATGGATTCCCACGACTTCCGCAGGCCATCCAAAAGCAGAGGTGTATATGTTGCATGCGGTCCATCATCAAAGGTAAGAGCCACACGTGGACGATCCTCTTTTTCGCTTCTGTCAGAGGCTGTCTCAGCCACCGGTTCTGCTACTTTTTGTCCGTACTGCGCCGCCACCAGCCGGAGCATCCCCTCACCGGCGATCATTCTGGTCACCCGCATCCGAAATGCACTGTCTGAGATTTTTCCATATCCGCTGAGCAGAATCAATACCATTGCCACTACACAGAAATATTTTTTTCCGCTTATCCATATTTCCCGCCGGATCAAATATACTTTTCCACAATATATGAAAAAATCCCCGGGAAAAGACTTTTGGCTTTTCTTTCCCGGGGAATATTCTCTGATATATGTCTTATTTTTTCAGGATCTCAAGTGCACTCTCGATCTCCTCCACGCATTTCTCATAACCAAGGGTACCGTTATCCAGGCACAGATTGTATTTCGTCATGTCTGCCCAGTCAACACCCATGAAACGTTTGCAGAAATCTTCTTTGCGTTTGTCATCTTTATGCATGAATTTCTCAATGTCCTTTGTGGTTCCGCTGAGCTTCTTACTTGCCTCGCGGATACGGAAATCCCAGTCTCCGTAAACAAACACACGAAGAACATTGGAATAATCCTTCAGGATCATATTTGCACAACGTCCGATGATCACACAGGACTCTGTTTCTGCCAGCTGCCGGATCACCTTTGCCTGATAATTAAACAGGTTCTCATCGGATGTAAAATCCTTGCTCTGAGGCGGGATCAGCTCACCCTTGTAGATTCCGGACTTTGCAAAAAATCTCTGCTTTGTGCTGACATTTTCATCTGCCCTTCCAAAGAGCTGCTCATGAATGCCGCTCTCCTCAGATGCCATGCGGATGATATCCTTGTCATAGTAAGAAATCCCTAATTTCTTTGCAAGCTCCTCTCCGATGGTACGTCCACCGCTTCCATACTGTCTTGCAATGGTAATTACGAAATTATCCATGTCTTTCCCCCTACTCTCCAAGATATGCCTTCTGAACGGCCTCGTCATTCAGAAGATCCTCTGCCTTTCCATCCATAGTAATGCTTCCTGTTTCCAGAACGTACGCTCTGTCCGCAATGGAAAGAGCCTTCTTCGCATTCTGCTCAACCAGAAGCACTGTAGTTCCGCTCTCACTTACCTCGCGGATAATGTCAAAAATCTCATTTACAAAAATCGGCGACAGACCCATGGACGGCTCATCCATCAAAATGATCCTTGGTCTGCTCATCAGTGCACGTCCCATGGCAAGCATCTGCTGCTCACCACCGGAAAGTGTTCCGGCACGCTGTCCTTTACGTTCTTCCAGACGCGGAAATCTCTTGTATACACTTGCAAGACTCTCTGCGATCTCTGCCTTGTCCTTTCTTGTATAGGCTCCAAGGAGCAGATTCTCATAAACGGACATATCCGCAAATACACGTCTTCCCTCCGGAACATGCGCCATACCCATCTCTACGATCTTATGCGCCGGTGTTCTTGTGAGGTCTTTTCCCTCAAACACAATGCTTCCGGACTTCGGAGAAAGAATTCCGGTAAGTGTCTGAAGTGTGGTTGTCTTTCCGGCGCCATTGGCACCGATCAGCGCAATAACCTCTCCCTGATTTACATGAAAAGAAATTCCCTTCAGAGCCTGGATCACACCATAATAGACCTGGAGGTCCTTTACTTCCAACATTGCCATTGTCTCGTTCCTCCTTATTCTCCCAGATATGCAGTGATAACCGTCGGGTCTTTCAGCACTGCAGATGTCTCACCCTGGATCAGTACCTGACCGAAGTTCAGAACTGTAAGTTCCTCACAGATACCGCCCACCAGTTTCATGTCGTGCTCGATCAGAAGAACAGTCATATCAAAATGCTCCCGCACAAAACGGATAGTATCCATCAGCTCCTGTGTCTCATTCGGGTTCATACCAGCCGCCGGCTCATCCAGGAGAAGAAGCTTCGGCTCTGTGGCAAGAGCTCTGGCGATCTCCAGTTTACGCTGTTTACCATAAGGCAGATTTCCTGCCAGAGTGTCTGCTTCCTTATCCAGGTCAAACACCCTCAGTATCTCCATGGCACGTTCATTCATCTCTTTTTCTACCTTGTAATATTTCGGCAGTCTTAAGATCCCGGTCAGTGTGGAATATGGATGATGATTGTGAAGTCCTACTTTTACATTGTCAAGAACCGGCATATCCTTGAAAAGACGGATATTCTGGAAGGTTCTTGCGATTCCGGCCTTGTTGATCTCAATGGTGCTTTTTCCGGTGATGTCCTGGCCGTCCAGTCTGATGATTCCCTCTGTTGGTTTGTATACACCTGTGAGAAGGTTGAATACCGTTGTCTTACCGGCACCGTTAGGTCCGATCAGTCCATAGAGCTGTCCCTTCTCAATGGTCATATTAAAGCCGTCAACAGCACGAAGACCGCCGAACTGGATAGACAGATTATTTACTTCCAGCATTGCCATGATCAGGCCACCTCCTTTTTCTCTTTTTTGCCTTTAAATTTCTCTACCATGCGTGCTCTCCAGTCTCTCGCCGCCGGTGCCCAGTTAAAGAGCATCATGATGATCAGTACGATAGCATAGATCAGCATACGGTAGTTTGCGAATCCACGGAGAAGCTCAGGCAGTGCATAAAGGATAATGGTTGCAATGATAGATCCTCTGATATTTCCGATTCCTCCAAGTACTACATACACAAGTACCAGAATGGACATATTGTAATCGAATACAGAAACCTTAAGAAGAGAAAGGTTATGTGCATACAGCACACCTGCAACTCCTGCAAGGGCTGCGGAAATTGTAAATGCCAGCAGCTTATATCTGGTGATATTGATTCCTACAGACTCCGCTGCAATACGGTTGTCCCTGGTTGACATAATAGCACGTCCGCTTCTGGAGTTTACAAGGTTCTGTACAATAAACAATGTGAGAAGAAGCAGGATCACGCCGATCAGGAAAAAGTAATTCTTGATATCTTTATAAAGAGTTGCTGTTCCCGAAATACCAAGGGCACCTTTGAGAATCTGCTTTCCGCCGGCTTCCAGATGAAGACCGGCTGCACTTGTTGCAACGTGAAGTCCTTTGTCATCCACGCCAATGTAAAGTACATTGATCAGGTTCTTGATGATCTCACCAAAAGCCAGTGTAACAATAGCCAGGTAGTCACCACGGAGACGAAGTACCGGAATACCGATGATCACACCGAACAGGGCTGCAACTGCCGCACCTACAAGGATCGCAAGGATAAAGCGCGGAACCTGCGGGATAGAATCTGCAGCCACCTGAGAAAACAGGGCGCTGGAAAAGGCTCCCACGCACATAAAGCCTGCATGTCCAAGCGAAAAGCAGTCCCGTGAACCCAACCAGGATGGAAACACCCAATGTTGCAATCAAATAAATTCCCGTCAGCGTTGCAACGCCAATCCAATACGATGCCATGCCACTCCCCCGTTATGCTTTATCTTCCGAGCTCTTCCCCAGCAGTCCAGCAGGCCGAATGAGGAGAACAGCGACCAACAGCGCATAGGCAAACAGATTCCGAAGTGAGGATGAAACATAGGCGGACACCAGAGTCTCCAATATCCCCAGCAGCATGGCACCGAGCATTGCCCCCAGGCAAGCTACCCAAACCTCCAAATACCGCACTGATAAACGCCTTTGTGGTCAGATTTCCCAGAGTCGGATAGGCTGTGTATTTCAGCCCCAGAAAAAGCACCTGACATTCCAGCCAATCCACCGGCCAGAACAAAGACAAAATGAATCAGCTTTCGTACATTGATTCCCATGATAGATGCTGTTGTAAGATCAAACGCGGCTCCTCGAATGGCAAGCCCCACTTTTGTCTTCTGAATCAGCAGCTGCACCAGCAGAAGAGCGCATCCACTGGCCAGCAGAATATCAATCACAAGCGATACTTGCTCCAAAGGATGGAAATCGGAGCGGAAGAAAATTTCCGTTGTATAGGCATGAAAGCGGCCGTCCAGCAAACAACAATCAGGTTTTCTCCGATGATGGAAATACCAAGTCCTGCAATCAGCAGATAGATGCGTTTCGCTCCTTGTCCAGCAGGGGCTGATATGTCACTCGTCAATCGACAGACCCCCAACAGTGCACCCAAAGGATTGCGCAGACCCTGCCACCAAAATATGTCCGCTACCAAACTGAGGTAAAAGTAACCCGCATATGCGCCAATCAGTACCGATGCGCTGTGTGCAAAATTTGTAAAATTGAGCAAGCTGTAAATCAGTGAATATCCGAACCGCCATCAGTGCATAAATACTGCCGATGGACAACCCGGTTATCAACTGTTGAAAAAACACACCGTCCGCCTCCTTTGTCATCGCTTTATCGGTCTAGCATAGATTGAACCTACCGACAATACTAGCGTTCTATCCCGGCAGGTTCACCAGTCTGCCTACCGCTCTTCTTATCAGCAGGTCCAATCGTTCCGTTATATCATGCGTTTCATATTATGCTTGTCAAAGTTAGTCATAGGAAATCTCATATGTGTCAATCGCTTCAAATGCAGATTCGCCCACTTGGAAAATAATAGCATCGCGAACCACCTTGTGATCTTCACGGATAGAAATATCGCAGGTCAAGCCCTCGACGTGGTCAACTGTTTCCAAGGCGTCGCGAATTGCAGCAGAATCCGTGCTGCCTGCCCGCTCTACCGAATCCTT
>ENA-OQET01000784-OQET01000784.1-human-gut-metagenome-genome-assembly--contig:-NODE-784-length-15677-cov-4.144437_pt1 | contig 15677 bp, 17 predicted proteins | sample MGYA00242800_ERZ504645 | MGnify/ENA primary metagenome ERZ504645 (study PRJEB26092, sample SAMD00036308) | human gut metagenome | host: Homo sapiens | study: EMG produced TPA metagenomics assembly of... | reverse complement strand
TGGTAACATTAACTCTATAGGCAATTTAACAGGAGGAAGACTTATGGCAAATCATATTGATGATGCAACGATTGAATATGATCGGAATTTTAGCAAAGCTTGAATTATCTGGCGAAGAAAAAGAACAGGCCAAGAAAGATATGGAAAGTATGCTCGACTATGTAGATAAATTAAACGAACTAGATACAAGCAGTGTAGAACCAATGTCTCACGTATTTCCAGTGAAGAATGTATTCAGAGAAGACGTGGTAACGAATGGAGACGGAAGCGAAGACACATTAAAGAACGCACCAGAAGCGCAGGACAACGCCTTTGTCGTGCCAAAGACGATCATATAGGAGGCAGAAGATGAGCATTTTAGAATTAACTGCCGTAGAATTAGGCAAGAAGATCAAAGACAAAGAGATCACAGTTGTAGAAGCAACAAAGGTAGCACTTGAACAGATCAAGGCAGTCGAAAGTGATGTACATGGATATGTCTCTTACGATGAAGAAAGTGCATTAAAGAGGGCCGAAGAAGTACAGAAAGGAATCGATGATGGGACTTACACAGGACCATTAGCTGGAGTTCCAATGGCAATTAAGGATAATATCTGTACAAAGGGATATACAACAACATGCAGTTCTAAGATCTTAGAGAACTTTGTACCAACATACTCCGCACAGACAGTTGAGAACCTGATCAAAGAAGGAGTTGTATTTTTAGGAAAGACAAACATGGATGAGTTCGCCATGGGAAGTACAACAGAGACTTCTGCATATGGTGTGACAAAGAACCCATGGGATTTAGAGAAAGTACCAGGTGGATCATCAGGTGGTTCAGCAGCAGCTGTTGCAGCTAACGAATGTTTCATGGCGTTAGGATCTGATACCGGTGGATCTATCAGACAGCCAGCATCTTACTGTGGTGTTACAGGGATCAAACCAACCTATGGAACAGTATCTCGTTACGGACTGATCGCTTACGGATCATCCTTGGATCAGATCGGACCATTAGCAAAAGATGTGACAGACTGTGCAACATTATTAGAAGCGATTGCATCTCACGACGAGAAAGATTCTACATCTGTCAGATTAGAATCTTATGATTTTACATCAGCATTAAAAGACGATGTCAAAGGAATGAAGATCGGTATTCCAAAGGATTACTTTGGAGAAGGTCTTGATGAAGAAGTCAAAGAAGCCGTTTTAGCAGCAGCAAAAACATTAGAAGAAAAGGGAGCAATCGTAGAAGAATTCGACCTTGGATTAGTTGAATATGCAATTCCAGCATATTATGTTATCGCAGCAGCAGAAGCAAGTTCTAACTTATCCCGTTTTGATGGAGTCAAATACGGATACAGAGCCAAAGACTACGAAGGACTTCACAACATGTACAAGAAGACTCGTTCCGAAGGATTTGGAGCTGAAGTGAAACGTCGTATTATGTTAGGATCATTCGTATTAAGTTCAGGATATTACGATGCATACTACTTAAAAGCATTAAGAACAAAAGCACTGATCAAGAAAGAATTTGACAAAGCATTTGAGAAATACGATGTGATCTTAGGACCAGTTGCACCAACAACAGCTCCAAAATTAGGAGACAGCTTAAGTGATCCGATCAAGATGTATTTAGGAGATATCTATACGATCTCTGTCAACCTTGCAGGACTTCCAGGAATCTCTCTTCCATGTGGTAAGGATAAGAATGGAATGCCGATTGGACTTCAGCTGATCGGAGACTGCTTCAATGAGAAGAAGATCATTCAGGCAGCATATACATTTGAGCAGACAAGAGCATATGAAGCTCCAGCAATTGCTAAAGGAGGGGCTAAATAGATGAGCAAGAATTACGAAACAGTCATCGGACTTGAAGTCCATGTAGAATTAGCAACAAAGACAAAGATCTTCTGTGGATGCAGCACAGCATTCGGAGGAGCACCAAATACACACACATGTCCTGTATGCACAGGTATGCCAGGATCATTACCAGTGTTGAATAAACAGGTGGTAGAATATGCGATGGCAGTTGGACTTGCAACAAACTGTGATATCACACAGAACTGTAAATTCGACCGTAAGAACTATTTCTATCCAGATAATCCACAGAACTATCAGATTTCTCAGTTATATTTACCAATCTGTCGAAATGGTAAAGTAGAGATCGATGTAGATGGGGTGAAGAAAGATATCAGAATCCATGAGATCCATATGGAAGAAGATGCAGGAAAATTAGTGCATGATCCATGGACAGGAGATTCTTTAGTAGACTTTAACCGTTCTGGAGTGCCACTGATCGAGATCGTATCAGAACCAGATATGCGTTCTGCAGATGAGGTTATCGCATATCTTGAGAAGTTACGTCTGATCATTCAGTACTTAGGAGCATCAGATTGTAAATTACAGGAAGGTTCCATGAGAGCTGACGTGAACTTATCTGTCCGTGAAGTGGGAGCGGAAGAATTTGGAACACGTACAGAGATGAAGAACTTAAACTCTTTCAAAGCTATCAAGAGAGCCATTGAAGGAGAGATGGAACGTCAGATCGACCTGATCGAAGCAGGTGAGAAAGTCGTACAGGAAACAAGACGTTGGGATGACACGAAGGGAGCATCTTATGCAATGCGTTCCAAAGAAGACGCACAGGATTATCGTTATTTCCCAGATCCAGACTTAGTACCGATTGAGATCAGCGATGAATGGATGGACAAAGTAAGAGATGCCCAGCCAGAGTTCAGAGATGAGAAGAAAGTCCGTTATAAAGAAGAATACGACCTTCCAGATTATGATATCGACATAATCACAGGATCAAAACACCTTGCAGATATCTTCGAAGCAACGATCGCACTTGGATCAGAGCCAAAAGAAGTCTCTAACTGGTTAATGGGAGAGACGATCCGTCTGGTCAATGAATCAGAGATGGATATCGATGATGTATCATTTAAGCCAGAACATCTTGCGAAACTGATCGAGATGATCAAGAACAATGAGATCAACCGAAGCGTAGGAAAAGAAGTCTTCGAGAAAGTATTCAAAGAAGATATTGATCCTGCAGCATACGTAGAAGAACATGGATTAAAATCCATGAATGATGAAGGGGCATTAAAAGCAACGATCGAAGAGATCGTAGCAAACAATCCAAAATCTGTCGAAGACTACAAAGCTGGTAAGAAGAAAGCTATCGGATTCTTAGTAGGACAGACAATGAAAGCGACACAGGGAAAAGCAAACCCTGGAATCGTTAATAAGATCTTAACCGAGATTTTAGATAATATGTAACCATAGCATTCCAAGAGGTCTTAAAGTCCTTGAGAATTGCATAGTAGTGAAAAAGATACTTTTATCAAGAGAAGATAGAAGTGTCTTTTCTGATTTATGATCTTTAAAAAAAAGTAAAAAAGGGAACCAAACGGCAGATAATCCATCGAATATGTGAATCAATAAAAGAGGGAAAAATGAAAAGAGAGGAGGTAAGAATGAGAAAGAGACATTTTGTCGGTATATCAGACAGTATGAAACAGATATGTTTCGATTTGCAAAAAGGTATCGTGGGAACCCAGGCAGATGGAGAAGATGCGATGCAGGAAAGCATCTTAAAGGCTTATGAAAATATTGATACATTACGTTCAAGAAGAAAATTCAAAGCATGGATCTTTCAGATCCTGGCAAATGAATGTTATCAGATCTTAAGAAACAGGAAGAGACAGGAACCAACAGATCCGTTTGAATTTCCAGAACAGGAACATTCCAGTGATCACTGGACAGAAGATATGGTATCAGAGGATGGAGAAATTTTAAGTTATATTTTAAGAATGCCAAAACAGCATCAGGAAGTATTGATCTTATATTATTATGATGAATTTTCCACAAAAGAAATCGCCAAAATCTTAGATATACCGCAAGGAACCGTAAAAATCAAGACTTGCCAGAGGAAGAAAACAATTAAAGGATTTATTAGAGATGGAAGGAGAAGGTGCATATGAAGGAGCATGAGTTAAGAAAAAGGATCAAGAGAGAAAAAATACAGGAACAGATGCCAGAATCAACCAGAAAAAGGATGGATGATCTGTTAGATGGATTGCCGGAAGAAACAAAAAGAAGTAAAATTCATAGAATCTGGAAAAATGCCGTGGTATTTGTGGCTGTATTATCTTTATCAACAGTGACAGTGTTTGCAGGTGCGAAATTGATCACATTAGGAACAGGAAAATTGGACACAAAACATGGAAGCAGGCAATATCAAAGGTCTGTGAAACTAAACGAGATTCAAAAAAATAATGCAAAGGCAGGAATAAGCAGAACAGATCAGGGAATTACATTAAGAATTGACAATGTCGGTCTGGATGAAGGTAATTTATTATTGTATTATACAGTGTCATTAAATAAAACAACGACAGCCGAAAAGCTTGAAAAAGTTAAAAAAGATAGTTTACAAGAGCGATGGAACCTTAACAGTATATGGCCTGGACCACAGATTTCCATTGATGGAAAAGCAAATGATGAAGTAAATGAAACGGGAGTAACGGAAGCTTACAGGATCAACAACCATAAGATTAAAGGAGTTTATCGTTTTAATCTTACTGGAAAATTAAAAAAGAAAGTAAAACTGGATATTAAAACCAACTATTTATGGGATACCAAAGGTGATTGGTCTATGCAGCTTGCGGTTGATCGAAGCAAGGTCGCAAAGAAGACAAAAGTGATCACACGATCTAAGAAATCAATCGTAGACAGAGTTATTATATCTCCATTAGGAAATACCTTGCGAAGCAATGACAAAAAACATGATCTTGTGATCAGAGATAATAAAGGAAGATATCTCTACTATGAAGAAAAAACTAATTCAGAAAAAAGCCAAGATATCTATCAGTTTTTCAAACATACACACACAAGATCACTGGAAATCATTCCAGTTAAAAAACAATCTGTGGTAACAAAGAATGGAAAAGTACAGAAAGCAGTATTAAATCTGAAGAAAAATGAGATTGTCAAAGTCAGTGATCATACCAAATTAAAAGTGGCAGATGTAAAAAAACAAAAACACAATCTGAGAATTTACTTTAAAGTTCTAGATTATGACGGAGCAATCTTAACAGACGGACTAGAGGGCAGATTTATCGTAGATAACAAGGAAAGATCCCTGATCAAAGATGGTGGAAGTATTGACACATGGACAGATTATGAAAAAGAACAGCTGGTACTTGAATTTTACAATGCATTCAAAGGCGTTGATTATACGAAAGCAGCGAAGATTAATTTCTTAAAACAGAAAGCAGTTCTCAATGAAAAACAGAAACAGAAAATAGAAATAAAGTAAATATATTAAGTGAGTATAAAATAAAAATACCAGATTTCGATTCATAGGAATCTGGTATTTTTGTTGGTAAAATCTTGAAATTAAAAGCTGTAGAAAGTAAAATAAAGTGTGTATTATATATAGAGAAAATAAGAAATGAATAAAATGGGAGAAAGCAAAATTATGAAAAAGTACAAAGGTGTCGTATTTTTTGACTATGATGGAACAACAGTTGATGAAGTAGATGAGATTAAAACAGCAACACCAACAACTGTAGAATCATTGAATAAATTAAAAGAAAATGGATATCTGACAATGTTATGCTCAGGAAGAACACAGCGATTTTTAGAGATGGATATTGATAAATTTATGGGAGCGATCACATGTAATGGTTCACATACAGAAGTTGAGGGAGAAGTGATCAGAGACATCTGTATTCCAGATGAATTGGTATTTCAGGTAGTCAACGAATACTTCCCAAGAGATACGATCATTCATTTTGAGACAAGAGATATCAGTTATTATCTACATATGGATGAAGAGTTTTTCAAAAATCACTGCAAACTTTTTAATCTGCCACAACGATGGTATGCGCCATGGAAATTCCGCACAAAAAACACTCACATCAGCAAACTTGTTATGAATTACAAGGATATTCAGGTGAAGAAGGATTTTGAAGAAGAATTTAAAGATGTATTTACTTGCGCTAAACATGTTCGAGAAAATTTCATTGATATCACATTAAAAGGTGTAACAAAAGGAGATGCGATCACAGAACTGATCGAGAAACTTGGAATTGACAAGAAAGACACATATGCATTTGGAGATGCAGATAACGATGTAGAAATGATGCAGGCAGTTGGAACAGGAATCGCGATGGGACGTCATAGTGAGAAAGTAGGAGAAGTCGCATCTATGGTAACAGGAACTGTCAAAGAAGAAGGAATTACAATGGCACTTAAGAAGTTAGGATTGATTTAAGATGAAGAATGTTATATTTGATGTTGATGATACATTGTATGATTTAATGGAACCATTTCAAAAAGCCCACAAAGAACTGATGGCAGCCCGCACAGATGCAGACTGTGAGGAATTATTTGAAGCATCAAGAACTTACAGTGATGAAGCATTCTGTATGTCAAGAGAAGGAAAAATCTCTGAAGACGAAGAATTTGCATATCGTGTCCAGAAAACATATGCAGATGTTGGAGTAGAAGTCAGCAAAGAAGAGGCAAAACAATTCGAAGAACGATACCGTTATTACCAAAAGCATATTCAGGTACCAGAAATTACAAAACAGATCCTTGATCATTGCAAAGAAAATTACAGAATCGGAATTTTAACGAATGGAACAACAAAGAATCAGGAAAAGAAATTAGAGACATTAGGATTAGACCACTGGTTTGATCCTAAAACAATGTTCATCTCAGACAGCATCGGAGCTGCAAAACCAGATGTCAAAGCATTTCATACCGTTCAAAAAGAAATGAAGCTTGATCCTGAGGAAACAATGGTTTATCGGAAGATACCTTTGAAATAGATGTCGTAGGAGCCAAGAATTCTGGCTGGCACGTCATCTGGTTCAACCATAGAAACCGCCCAATGCTAGAAGGAGCTATTGTTCCGGACGTAGAAGTAACAAGTGGACAGGAATTATTTGAATATATAAAAAAATTATAATTCAACACCGTCTAACATACACACATGTGGTGGTTTGAATAGTTGTCCATGTATATGAGAAAAACGAAATAATAGGATAAAAGATTTAGAACTTTTATCCTATTATTTCATTTTTTTTATATGCATTGAACAACGCATTCAAATTACAACTTGGTTACATTAGATGCCTGTTTTCCGCGAGGTCCTTCTTCAATCTCAAAACTTACACTCTGTCCTTCTTCCAAAAGTTCCTTTTAAAAATCCTTTTCCCCTTTTCCCGAATTTGGCAATTGAAACTAGAAAAATCGAAATCAAATGCATCATCTCCGGATTCCTGTGAAATAAATCCATAACCTTTTTCTGCGTTAAACCATTTTACTGTACCATTACTCATCTGGGTACCTCTACTTTCTTAAATAAAAATACATGTAACTGTTAATGACAGGTGTTTCAATAAAAATCTTTATAAAAAAGAAAAAGTCCACGAACCGTTACTTGCTTTATGCATTCATAGAAATAAATGAATGCATCCGTATCGGTCGTGAACATTAAAATCTATCAATAACAAGATTAATCATAGCACAACAACTTAACGATTACAAATACTTTTTTAAATCCTGAATACTTTTTTCGTGAAGGGAAATAAGTTTGTCACCGAAATGTTTTGCTTCTTTGGAGGCATCACAGTAAAGATGATTTTTCTGGATTGCTTTGATCATTCCCATCGTATATCCTTGAATACACATTTCAGAAAGATGACTGACATTTTTATCAGACATAGCCTTTAATTTGGTCATCCATTCAGAATATGTTTTCAAAAGATCATTTAATTCTTCTGTAGAATCACCATTGGAAGTGATCGTATCTTTTATAGAATCTGATAAATTTTGATATTCTTCTTCCTGGCTGATGATCAAAGCCTTAAAATCACAGTCTGTCGTGACCTTTCGAATCTCAGGAATGGTTTCTAAAACCATTGCAATGTTCTGATAAATACTGTTTAATAAATTTTCATTATCCATAATTGTAAAACTCCTTTTGTTCATAGGATGTTCCATATAACAGTTTCTATACATAAAAGTGGAAATATGATAAAATGGCAGACATAAAATGAAATCCACATACATCGATTTTATGGTGAAAAGAAATAATAAGCAGGAGAAAAAGATGAGCAAAGAAAATTTTGAGAAGCAGATCCGAAAAAGAATGGAGCAGTTAGATGAGATCAATAAACATGGAATATTTAAAGAATTAAAAGGAACTGTCACAGATTTTAACTATGATACCAAAAGTTTAACCATGACGTTCGAGGCCACAAAGTTTCATGAAAATGCATTTGGAATCATGTTTGGAGGTTCTCTGGCAGGGATGTTTGATATTGCATTTGGAACATTGACTGCTGGATTGGGCGATTATAGTGTAGCCCCAACGGTGCAGCTTTCTACAACATTTTTAAAAGGAATACCAACAGGAGCAACCGTAAGAACAGAGGTAGAAGCAGTGTCCACAGGAAAAACGATCATGAATTTTGTTGGAAAAGCCTATGTAGGAGAAGAACTCGTCGGAAGCGCCAGCGGGACATTTATGACACCGCGGCCATTTAAGAAATTTAATACAGAAAAATAAAGAAAAAGGATATTGATCGTGACACCAATATCCTTTTTATATCATAGGAAATTCCAAGGGAATCCACTTGATAAAGTTATTTTATAAAGCAACTTGCTCGATCTCTTTTACAGCATCAAGGATCATATCAGGAGTTACTTCATAAGGCCATACACGTACATCAATTCCAGATAAAGCCTTTGTGATCACAGCATCCATATCATCAATCGTCGCATGAATATCCGCAAGTTTCACAGGAAATCCCATATTCTTGGAGAATTCATAGATTTTCTTAAATTCCTCTTCCTGATGATCAACTTTTAATAAGATCAGGATACAATAAGCAACGATCTCACCATGCAGATGTCCATGTTCTTCGGTAGATTTACATACAGTAAATCCGTTATAGCAGGCATGTGCAAGTCCGGTATTTAAATCAATTCCGACAAGATTTGATACAAAACCAGTAGAAACGATAATTCCAAGAATGACTTCTTCCAGAGCTTTTCCAGGAGTATGATTTCGACATTCTTCTAAGGCTTCTACACCGTATTTTACTAATGGTCTGGCACAAAGATTACTGATCTGGACGCCCATGGAAGTGCTATGGTCTAGATCATTATCACCACGGGCACTGGTTGTGCATTCATAAAATTTAGCCATTGTATCACCAATTCCAGCCCACAGGTACTTTTCAGGAGCATTGACAATCACTTGTGTATTGATAAAGATCCATTCAGAAGGTTTCTCCTGGAAAGAATATTCACGAAGGGAACCATCTGGATGATAGATGATACCAAGTGATGTACAAGAAGCACAAGTAGAAGCAATCGTTGGAAATGTAAAGAATGGTCGGTTGCTTTCCTGTGACAATACTTTACAAGTATCAATCGCTTTTCCGCCACCACATGCAAAGATCATATCAGCATCAATAACTTCTTGATGAGAATTTAATTCATCTATGTGTTCACGACTGGCTTCACCACCGTATTCAAAGACGCCGGTGATCATGATATTGCTGTCAGCAACAGCTTCTTTGATCAGATCGGCAGCGGCAGCTAAGGCATGTGTTCCTCCGATGATCACAGCTTTTGTTCCGTATTTTTCACATACCATAGGGATGTCGGCATATGCGTCGGTTCCAATGGAGTAATTTGGGTAGTATTTTCTCATAAGTCATATAACTCCTTCCGTTTTGTTAATTTTTTTCATTATACTCTTGAAAGAATGTTTTGACAAATATTATGGAAGTAGTAAAATATATTTGTTCCCTAATCTTAAGTTTTCTGCTTTTTTCAAAAGTAAAAAAACGGAAAGTCTAAGGTGACAGGAAAGATAAGAATAGAACATAAAGGAAGGTAATATAAAATGGCAAAGATTGATATCATATCAGGATTTTTAGGAGCAGGTAAAACAACTCTGATTCAGAAATTATTAAAAGAAGCATTAAAAGGAGAGAAAGTCGTACTGATCGAGAATGAATTTGGCGAGATCGGTATCGATGGAGGATTCCTTAAGGACGCAGGGATTGAAGTAACAGAGATGAATTCTGGATGTATCTGTTGTTCTTTAGTTGGAGATTTCGGAAGTGCATTAAAAGAAGTAGTCACACAGTACAACCCAGACCGTATCATCATTGAACCATCAGGCGTTGGTAAATTATCAGATGTTATCAAAGCTGTACAAGGTGTTGCGGAAGATGTTGAACTAGACTTAAACAGCTTTGTGACAGTTGCAGATGCAAAGAAATGCAAGATGTATATGAAGAACTTTGGTGAATTCTATAACAATCAGGTAGAATATGCAGGATCTATCATCTTAAGCCGTACAGGAGATGTAGCAGAAGATAAATTAAATGAAAGTGTAGCACTGCTTCGTGAACATAATGAAAAAGCTGCGATCATCACAACACCATGGGATGAGCTTTCTGGAGAACAGATCTTAAAAGTTATGGAAGATGGAAATGATATGGTCAAAGAATTATTAGAAGAAGAGGAAATCTGCCCTGTGTGCGGTGGACACCATGATCACGAACATCATCACGACCATGATCATGAACATCATCATCACGATCATGATGAAGAATGCAGCTGTGGATGCGGACATGATCACGACCATGATCATGAACATCATCATCACGATCATGATGAAGAATGCAGCTGTGGATGTGGACATGACCATGATCACCACCACCATCATCATGCAGATGAAGTATTTACAAGCTGGGGCAAAGAAACACCTAAGAAATATAATAAGGAAGAATTGGATACGATCTTACAGAAATTATCCAAAGATGACAGCTATGGTATGATCTTAAGATCCAAAGGTATTTTACAGACAGAAGATGGATCATGGATTCAGTTTGATCTTGTTCCAGGAGAATATGAAATCCGTGAAGGAAGTGCGGATTACACAGGAAGAATCTGTGTGATCGGATCAAAATTAAAAGAAGATGAATTAGAAGATTTATTCTTCTAAATAACAGGAGGAAAAAGAATGTACGAATTACCGGCATATCTGGTATGGGGATTTTTAGAAAGTGGAAAATCCACATTGATCAAAGAAACATTAAGCCAGGATTATTTTAATGACGGCGAGAAAACAATGATCCTTACGTTTGAAGAAGGAGAAGTCGAATACGATAAAGAAATGCTAGAGAAGACAAATTCATTCGTGGTGAATATTGAAAATATGGAAGATTTCACAAAAGAATTTGTCAGAGGATGTCAGAGAAATTATTATCCAGACCGTGTCATGATCGAATACAATGGAATGTACTCTATTGACGATCTGATGGATGTAGTAGATGAGACAGATCTTGAGTTATATCAGGTGATCGTAACAGTTGATGCATCTACAGCAGATTTGTATTTGAAAAATATGAAATCTATGTTTATGGAAATGTTTAAGATGGCAGATCTTGTCATTTTTAACCGCTGTGATGACAATACGAATATGGGAAGTTTCCGAAGAAGCATCAAAGCAGTTAATCCAAGAGCACAGGTAGGTTTCGAACGTGCCGATGGAAAAGAGATGGCACAGGATGAACTGCTGCCATATGATGTGAATGCAGATGTGATCAAAGTCGAAGACGAAGATTATGGAATCTGGTATATCGATGCGATGGAACGTCCAGAGGTTTACGAAGGAAAGACTGTGGAAATGCGTGTTCAGGTCCAGCGTAGTCCAAAGATGCCACCGGGAATGATCATTCCTGGACGTAAAGCAATGACATGTTGTGAAGATGATATGACATTTATTGGATATCTGTGCAGATTAAACCAGACGAAATCCAAGACATTAAAGAGAATTCTCAATAACGAATGGGTAACATTAACAGCACAGATCCATTCAGAATACAATGAAGCATATGATAAGACAATGCCAATCCTGACAGCAATCCGTATCGAAAAATCAGAACCACCAAAAGAACAACTGGTATATTTCTAGATTTTAAGGACATAGCAACCCTGCCCCAAGCATACACTGTAAAAACAACATTTACAGGGGGCTTTTCCATTGAAGAAATACATGGAAGAAAGAGTCATTGAAAGTGCGATCTACATCATTGAACATAATGCTACAGTACGCCAGACAGCCAAGCAGTTCGGTGTCAGCAAAAGCACAGTACATAAAGATGTGACAGAACGGTTAGAAACGATCAACAAAACACTTGCCAGACAAGCAAGAAAGGTATTAGACATCAATAAATCTGAACGTCACATCAGGGGTGGGCTTGCAACGAAAGAGAAATATCTTCATAGATAGAATCAAAGGGAAATTGGAAATTATGAAATGCCAGGTTACACATGCAAAATTGTAATAGAAGATACACATCCACCGGTATGGAGAAGAGTCATCATACCAGATCAGATTACTTTTTTTGAATTACAATAGAAATTGATCAATATGATAATGTAATGGATATGGGGGATTATTAATATCTGTGATGTTAAAAAGAAAATTCCGATAACAATCATCTAAAGTTGAAATCCAGTACAGTTTAATATACACACTCTGTAGTGGTTTGAATCACGTAAATTATTTGAATATTATAAAAAGAGATTATGTGTCTGCAACCGTACGAACACGTCTGCAGACACATAATCTCTTTTTATAATATTCCACCAATAATTTCCGTCATTCCACCCTATTTACATTAACGAATTCTGATAATTCAACAATTCACTCATAGGCTTCGACATATTCAGATACTGTCTGGTATTTCGTCGTAATCCATTATTATTACCACCCTTAAGTATCGTCTCATGCGTAGCGAAGAAATCCTGATCTTCTTCAAAAGGTGTTCTCACGATATGAATATCCACGATCTCATCTAAGAAACGATTCTGATGAAAGATCTTTCTCGTACATTCTTTTCGATACAAAGGATGCAGCTGATTTACCGTAAACTGAAAATAAAGAGAATTAAGTAATGGTTCATCACTGTCTAATAAAAATTGATAATCACCATCCAAAATCTTCTGTCCTTGTTCTTTGGTCAAAGGGATCTTTGTTTTATCTACCACAGATCCGTTCCGCTTTCTCTGCATCAGATAGAGATCTTCATCATTCTCCATATAGAAATAATATGTAAATGGGGAACTGTCCTTTGCTCCTTCAAACATTAATACCTTGACCGGAAGACTGATCATATATTTATCAGGAGATTTGGACAGGATATATTCTTCCTGTGTCTGGTTATATTCAGCCTGGCTGATATTCTTCGTAACTTCGGTATAAGAAAGTTTTTCAATTGCTGTATTTTTCATGATAACTCCTAACCCGTGCTTTGTTATTAACTTCTTCCATTATAGCAAAGGAATATGATAAATTCATGTCTTATTTATAAAAAATGTATGAATAATTCATAGATTTTCTCAATACCCTGTGCTAAGATAAAATCTGGAGGAAAACTATGGATTTATTTGAATATGCAAGAGAATTAAATAAAGATAAAGAGTCGCCATTAGCAGGGAGAATGAGACCTGCAACACTCGATGAAGTGGTAGGTCAGGAACATATTATTGGAAAAGATAAATTACTATATAGAGCGATCAAAGCGGATAAGATCAGCTCGATCATTTTCTATGGTCCACCAGGAACAGGAAAGACAACCTTAGCAAAAGTCATTGCCAATACGACCAAAGCAAATTTTGTACAGATGAATGCAACAACATCTGGGAAGAAAGATATGCAGGAAGCGGTGGCAGATGCGAAAGAATCTCTTGGAATGTATCAGAAGAAGACAATCTTGTTTATCGATGAGATCCACAGATTCAATAAAGCACAACAAGATTACCTGCTGCCATTTGTAGAAGATGGAACGATCATTTTGATCGGAGCAACGACAGAGAATCCGTATTTTGAAGTAAATCAGGCGTTGATCTCAAGATCCAATGTATTTGAACTACATTCATTAGATAAAGAAGATATTAAGAAATTGATCGTAAGAGCTATTACAGATGACGAAAAAGGAATGGGGATCTATGGAGCAACGATCACCGATGATGCACTGGATTTTCTCTCAGATATGGCAGAAGGAGATGCAAGAAGTGCTTTAAATGCGATCGAACTTGGAATATTAACAACAGAACCTGCTGAAGATGGAAAAATTCATATCGATATCGACGTAGCACAGGAATGTATCCAAAGAAGAGTAACAAAATACGACAAAGACGGGGATAATCACTATGATGTGATTTCTGCATTTATCAAAAGTATGCGAGGATCAGATCCAGATGCAGCTGTTTATTATCTGGCAAGAATGATCGATGCCGGAGAAAGTGTTACATTTATCGCAAGAAGAATCATGATCTGTGCATCCGAAGATGTTGGAAATGCTGATCCACAGGCATTACAGGTAGCAGTTGCAGCGTCACAGGCAGTGGAACGGATCGGAATGCCAGAAGCAAGGATCATTCTGGCACAGGCAGTCACTTATGTAGCCAGTGCACCAAAGAGCAATGCAGCATATATGGCAGTTGATCAGGCACTAGAATCTGTCAGAAATCATAAGATCGGAGCAGTTCCTAATCATTTAAGAGATGCTCATTACAAAGGCGCAGCGAAACTAGGGCATGGAATCGGCTATAAATATGCGCATGATTATCCAGATCATTATGTAAAACAACAGTATCTTCCAGATGAGCTTCTTGGAACAACGTTTTATGAACCAACGGAAAATGGATATGAGAAAAATATCAAAGAATATTTAGAAAGAATCAGAAAGTAAAATAAAAATGAGCACTGAAAATGAAACATCAGTGCTCGTTCTTATTTTTACTCCATTTATACAAAAATGACATTGCCCATAAAAAGATCGGAAAGAAAAACATCAAAAACAGTGACATCCAGAATAACTGGCTTCCGCTCACTGCAAAATAGATAGTAGATCCGATGATGGCAAGCAATATCACGATCAGCAGGATCGCTGTGATCTGCTTCATACGCTTTTGTTTTTTCATCATAACATCCTTTCGTAAATATGTATACCTATGAGGTATCCTAGCATAGATTATTGTGTTTTGAAAGAGTAAAATATTTTATAAAAGAAAGTGAATAAGAAGCAAAAGAGAGGACATAATAAGAATATCCAGTTAATAAAAGAACTGGATAGAGAAATACTTATCCTCCCCTTAAGTATTCCCCCACTCTGCGAAGCCGTGGAATGGGGGATTTTTATGTAAAATTGCTGTCGATTGTTGAAAAAGAGCCAGAGATTTGTTATAGTATCAAAGGAAAATAACATTTTTAAAAGAAAAGGATGGAATGAATATGGCTTTATTACAGGAATGGCGTGATTACGCATATAAATTTGACGATAGAACAGCAGAAGGACAGCAGTTCTGGTTAAATTACTTCAACATTGAAAAAGGAATCTACGAGCAATTATTAGCTGACAAAGATACAGTTGTATCTGGAACAGTGAAAGAATTAGCAGACAAATACGAGACAGAATTACAGATGTTTGTAGGATTCTTAGATGGAATCAACGACAGCTTAAAAGAAGCAAACCCAATCGAAGAGATGGATGAAAATACACAGGTAAGCTTAGACATCGACTTCGAGAAATTATATTACAACATGGTTGGATGTCGTGCAGAATGGCTTTACAACTTAAAGGAATGGGATG
>ENA-OQET01000783-OQET01000783.1-human-gut-metagenome-genome-assembly--contig:-NODE-783-length-15687-cov-2.293509_pt1 | contig 15687 bp, 15 predicted proteins | sample MGYA00242800_ERZ504645 | MGnify/ENA primary metagenome ERZ504645 (study PRJEB26092, sample SAMD00036308) | human gut metagenome | host: Homo sapiens | study: EMG produced TPA metagenomics assembly of... | reverse complement strand
CAGAATGATCAAGATACAAAAATTGCCTGAGGAATGAAGCACATCAATATAACAAGCCCCAGCAAAAAGCCGGGGCTAATACTTCAATTATTTTAGGACATTTTCAAAAACGCTTGACAGCACTTTTTACAAAAAAGTTTATATTTTTTTGTTCAAATTATTTGTCGAATCATGTCGAACTCTTTTTCTTGCATTTTAGCCCGCCATGAGCTATACTATAACAAAGCATTTCATTTCAGTAAGTCTATTTAATATCATCTCTGGTATCTTCGGCGCTCTGCCGCTTCAGAAATCTCATGCTTTTCCCATATAGCAGCAGGAAGGTTTCTGACCAAAATATAGAGATTTACATTAAGAGGCCTTCCACCATCTTTATAAGGAGGTCTTCTATGAACAATGTATCTTTACCTGTAAACCGTATTTACAAGGATCGACTCTACAAGATGATTTTTAATGACAAATCAGAATTACTGAAACTTTACAATGCAATTAACGGAACTCATTATGATAATCCTGCAATGCTAACAATTACTACATTGGATAACGCAATCTACATGACAATGGAAAATGATCTTTCCTTTATTATTGATATGCGCCTGGCACTTTATGAACAACAGTCCACGGTAAATCCCAACCTACCTTTACGCTTTCTCATGTACATACCAGATATTTATTCAGCCTATACGAAAGACATGAACATATATGGTTCCAAGAAAGTGCAGATTCCGCTGCCTTCCTTCGTAATCTTTTATAATGGTGTGAAGTCGCAGCCAGACAGGACAGAATTTCTTCTTTCAGAGTTATTTCATCCAACAACCGACCAACCAGCGTTGGAATTGAAAGCGGTTATGCTTAACATCAATAAGGGGCATAACCAGGAATTAATGAATGCCTGTCATACCCTTCGTGATTACTCCGAATATGTTGCTCGCATTCGTACCTATTCTGCTGAAATGCCACTGACTGACGCAGTTGAGAAGGCAATTACCGAATGTATCCATGAAAACATCCTGCGGGATTTTTTACTAAAGAACCGAGCGGAGGCGAAAGCTATGAGTATTTATGAATATGATGAAGAGAAAACCTTGCGTATGTTTCGGGAAGAAGGTTATGAAGACGGAGAACGGAATGGAAAAATCCAGGCAACTATTGAAATGTGTTTGGAATTTAACCTCTCTTCAGATGCCATTGTTCAAAAACTAATGACGAAATTTCAGTTTTCTGAAAACCAGGCACAGGAATATCTAGACAACTATATAGCTCAAAATTCTTAAACTAATTTTTCTATGAATAATTGTAATTTCATAATATCCTTGCGCAAAACTGGCGGAGGATAAATACATTCCTCATCTGGAAGCATCTCCCCCGCCGCCTTATTTCCTACAGAAATTCCTTCAGCTTCTCCACATTCTCCTCTTCAAATTCCTGCAGCCGTTCCATCAGCTTTTTGATGTCTTTCTCCACGTCATTTTCGTACTGATGAAGCTTTTTCACGGCTTCCGTAATTCCCATGCTGCTGCCCTGGATCAGCATTTTGGCGATGTGGGAGGTGGAGTCATCGGCCATGGTCTGGAGGTTAACCATAAGGTAGGTGCGGATTTTTTCGAAGGTGCCAAGACCTTTTTCGTCATATCCGCTCCGATTCAGAATATCCCTGGCTTCGTTATGGAACTTTCGATAGCCCTCAATCTGCTTTTCCAGATATATCTGCAATTTTTCGTCTTCCGTGATCTCAAGCAGCTGCTCCAAAGTGTCTATGCCCATCTGGGAATTCTGATACACATAATTTAGAAATTCTACATTGGCATTCATAAGCGTGTCTCCTTTACTGTAAATCCATTTCTTTACATATGAAATAATAAAACTATCCTCTATGTCTATTGTAGAATTCCCATTTTTGCCGTTATTATTCCAATACACACCCATATTCTGTCCTTCTTTTCGCTAAGTATAATTTCCAAATCAACCCATAGCCTGCTTGCGCCATTTTGTTATTTTGATAAAGATTCCCTCCAAGCCATGCTTACATGGACAAAGAAGCCACAAATATTTGAAAGGCTGGACAGTATGAACAACAGAAGCAGACCATGCAAAGCCTCAACTTGCAGCTATTCACTTTTACTCATACTTCACAATTTCCTTCTTCAATCTCTTCATGATCCTTTTTTCCAGCCTGGAAATATATGATTGAGAAATTCCCAGAAGGTCCGCCACTTCTTTCTGTGTTTTTCCCTTCCCTCCTGTCTTCCAAGCCCGAACCGCAGTTTGATAATCGTCTGCTCCCTTGGAGAAAGCTTGGAAATTGCTTTTCCCAAGAAGCTTGATCTCCACCTCGTTCTCCAGCCTCTGGGAGATCACATCATCATCCGTTCCCAAAATATCGGAAAGCAAAAGCTCGTTTCCGTCCCAGTCCACATTCAGAGGCTCATCTATGGAAACCTCCATTTTCGTCTTACTATTGCGTCTGAGATACATAAGAATTTCGTTTTCAATACATCTGGATGCATACGTAGCCAGCTAATATTTTTACCGGGTTAAAAGTATTGATTGCCTTTGATCAGCCCAATCGTACCAATGGAGATCAGATCCTCCACACTCACACCTGTATTATCTAAACTTTTTGGCTATATAGACCACCAGCCTGAGATTGTGCTCGATCAAGGTAGACTTAGCTTCTTTCTCCTCTGGTGTACCCAGTTTTTCAAGGATTCTCGCTTCTCTTTGCGTTTCCAGTGGCGGCGGCAGAATATCACTTCCACCAATATAATAAACCTCTCCCTGTCTGCCGAGCAGGAATCTGGGCATTACCTGAAATGGATAATACGCTGCACTTGCTGATCTGTTCATGAATAAGTCCCCCTCCTAATGCAAAATTCTGGAATTCAACAGTACCTGGTACTCTTTTCCCAAAGCAGAGGGTTCCACGGCCAGCGCCAGCACCGGATTTGCCACATGAATCACCTCCCTGGGAGTGTGAATACAAAGGTCATCTAACACCACTGCCAACAGCACGCCTTCCTCCCCGATTGTCTTATAGGGCAAAAAGTGCGGATGCAAGTCAGCCGGCTCTGTACCTTCCAGCTCCCCTGGGTTCTCCTTAAGGTGTTTCAGCCTGTCTGCATTTTCCTGCGGAAGCAATGCTTCCAGAACCTCCGGTTTTATAATAAATACCTCCTTCTGGCTGATGGGGTCTACAAGAAAATTTCCTGTATCCCAAAGCCCGAAAAACGGTTGTACATTTCCCCGATAGGACAGGGTGACTGGATAAATATTTTTCCATCTGGCACGGAAAGAATCGCTAAGATAGATCAGTGCACTAAGTCCCATGTAGGCTCCTGCGGCAACAATCAAAAAGCGTATGGGTGTTGCCTTTTTTACAGGTGCTGCTTCCATAAGGCCTCCCATGAAAAAAGCCATCAGGTAAACAGTCACCAGTGCTTTTACCAGAAGTCCGTTTTTCTTAAGATCCAGTCCAAGAACCAGCTATGCCCCAGGCACATCCTTCCATGGAGCAGTACAGTGAGACCTCGGAAATAAGCCATTCTGCCAAGGGCGCCCTGTGTCTGCGGCGTTCTTGGGACATCCTTTCCGCTGATAGTACCGATAATGTATTTGGTCATTTCACGTTCATCCGCTGCAAAGGTACGCACATATTCCGGCACACCCTCATATACTTCAAGAGTTCTGCGAAGATGGGGATCTCTGTAGGAAACGAAATAACTCTCCCCGCTTCTCTTAAAGCCACTCATACAGCCATATGCGCCCCCCTTTACACGAAGATTGATCCACAGATAATCATAGCTTAAAGCAACCTTCAGAATTTCCAGGGCACCGGTATAGGTAAAGCCTTTTTTTACAAAGTTACCGGTTCTTGCCACATACTGAACCTGTCCGGAGGTCTTAAAGCCCTCGTTCTTTTTCCTGCAGGTAATGGCAGTTTCCGGAACCTCACAGGTACTCTCCGGCAGACTCTTCTTCAGGGCACCGCTTAGGGCCTTCACCTGTTCCACAGACTCTCTTTCTCCGGTATAGCTTACCATGAAGGAATCCTTTCGGATGATCTCTGCCATGGCATTCTGAAGTCCGGCTACGATCTCGTCCTTTTTCTCCTGAAAATTCTTCTCAAGGTCTTCAATAAATTTGTAATAGCCAACGCCTGCCATCTCATCCTGATATTCTGCCATTGGAGAACCGTAGGCAGCGCTGCGGAGTACTGCTGTCTGATGGCCTGCGCCAATCAAGGAAGCCTGTCCTCTGGACCTGATCTCCCCGATAATCTCACCAAGACGTCTGGTATCTGAAAGCTTAGAAGTATTCAGGATTTCTTCCATCATCTGGAACAGGAAATCCATCTGGGAATACAGTGCTTTGCCCCGGATGGTAAACATGGTACGGAATGCTTCCGGGTCGTTCGCCTTGTCAAAAACATCTATGCCGCACTGGATACCGCCGGTTCTGGCATTGGTCTCATTAAACAGCTGACCGTAAGTGTAATTCTTTGTATCCACATATCCGAGAACAGACTTCAAAAGTCCAAGATAATGAACCTTCTCAACAGCCATATCCTTAATCTCGAACATAATATTTACATAACCGATTCCATTGGTGCACACATCCTGATACAGGAACAGACTGTTCTCCACCTGAAGCTCTTCGTTGGAAAAACCATTCACTTCTTTGCGGATATCGGAACGCTTCAGCATAGGAATGCACTCCAGATCCTCCGGTCTCTCCTCAGACTCCTGGTAAGCCTCAAGGGCTTTTGTCTTTCTTACCATTTCTTCCAGCTGTTCATCGGAAAGGCTGCTTCTGTATGCTTCCAGCCTGTCTGCCAGCTCTTTCTCACGCTGGGCTGCAAGACCACGCTTCGGCACAAGAGTCAGGATCACACCATGGGTGTTGTCCAGAAGCCATTTCTGGATCAGATTTTCGAAATAGCCTTCATTTACTGCAATTTTCAGCTTATCATAAATCTCCAGAAGCTTTACCTGGGAAAAAGCATTCTCATCATCATAAAGCCAGCTTCCCATAATATCCAGTCCATACATCAGACCTTTGGGGAACTGTCCAAAATCTGCCTCGCGGTAGCGGAACTCCATGTAATTAATTCCGGAAAGGACCGCCTTCTTATCAATTCCATTTTTCACAATGTCCTGAAGGCAATTTCGGATAATGGAAACAAATTCCTCTTTCCGGGCAGTTCTGGCACCCTTTGCGATCACGGAGAAATAAGGTTGCAGAACGCCATCGCTGTAATCGCCATAAATATCTTTACCGATTCCGGCGTCCAGAAGAGCCTGCTTCAGCGGTGCTCCCGGCGCACTTAAAAGTGCATAATCCAGCACATCAAACGCCACACCCAGGGTGCTGTCCATGGCATTTCCCACAACCATGTTGTAGGAGAGGTAGGTGTTATCCTCTTCTTCCTCATTCTCCGCAATGGGATACTCGATCTGCAGGTCCTTCACCTGGGAAAAAGCAGCCTGCTCCTTAATGCTGGAATCTACGTCCAGAGCCTCAAATGCAGACAGATATTTCTCATCAATAAATCGCAGCCTCTCTTCCATATCCATATTTCCATACAGGTAAATATAGCTGTTGGACGGATGATAGTAGGTACGGTGGAAATTCAGAAACTCTTCATAGGAAAGCTCCGGAATATTCTCAGGATTGCCGCCGGATTCCACGCCGTAGGTATTGTCCGGGAAAAGATGGTTCATAATTTCTCTTTCCAGCACCTCGTCCGGGGAAGAAAATGCACCCTTCATCTCATTGTATACAACGCCATTGTATGTGAGCGGACCTTCCTTCTGCTCCAGATGGTAATTCCATCCTTCCTGGCGGAAAATCTCCTCTTTCTTATAAATATTCGGGTAAAAAACAGCGTCCAGATACACATGCATCAGGTTCTGGAAATCCTGGTCATTACAGCTTGCCACCGGATAACAGGTCTTGTCCGGGTAGGTCATAGCATTCAGGAAGGTATTACAGAGAGCCCTTTACCAGCTCTACAAATGGATCCTTCAGCGGAAACTCGCGGGAACCGCACAGAACGCTGTGTTCCAGAATATGGGGAACACCTGTGCTGTTCTTCGGCGTGGTACGAAAGGCAATGGAAAATACCTTATTCTCATCATCATTCTCGATCAGAACCAGTCTGGCTCCCTGTTTTCATTATGGCGAACCAGATATCCGGTGGAATGGATTATCGGTCAGATTCTCCTGTTTCAAAACCTCGTATGCAGGAATGTTCTCTTTTTTCATTTTTTCCTCCAAATAATGCCCAATCAGTTTGTTTAAACAGCCGGTATTGGGATGTATTTAATTAATTTCTTCGATTATGCTGAATTATACTGCACTAGAGCGTGTTTGAAAAAGGCTTTCTGCAAGATGTGCGTCACAATTTGTGGGAGATTTTGTCCGGATGAGGGCGCCGTAGCGGGCTACGGCAACCGAATTCGGGCAAAATATACCGCAAAGTGGGGCGTGCAGATTGCGGGAATGATTTTTCAAACAGGCTCTAAAAAGCTTTATACAATGCAGCTGATAATTCCGGAGCATCTTCAACTTCTTGCATTAGTATAACACACAAAAAAGTATCTTACTACAACAAAATTCTTTTAAAAAGAACCGCCCCTGCGGGCGAATCTGGTAGGATTCTTCCTGCAGGGGCGGTTCTGATTATTTAATTGTGATTTGTTAATCCCGTTCTTTTTTGCGGCGTCTTCTGGTTGTTTCTTCGATTGCGAGAGCTGCAACAAAGAGCAATGCCATATAGAAGCCGATTGGTGTGTCATCACCTGTCTTAACACCTGTGGAGGTGCCTGGGGTTGGTGTAGGAGTTATTGTCTCCTCAGGAGTTACAGTAGGTGTTGCTTCCGGCTGTTCCTGGTTGATGATGGTTACCTCTGCATTGAGATTATTTTCATCAAACAGTACATTTCCATTTTCAACAGTTACTGCGTATCTGAATCCGTCTGTACCATCTACCAGATTTTCCTTCTGCATCTGTCTCTGCAACATAGAGCGTAAAGGATTCATCCGGTATTACAACTGCCTGTGTACTCTCAGATACTGTTGAGCCGCCTGCAAGATCAAGTGTCAGGATGTTCTTCTCCGTTCTTGTGGAAAGAGTTGTGCACTCTTTGTCATCAAAGATACCTGCATAGAAAATCTCATCACTTTCCAGGGCATTTCCATCTGCACCAAGAAGCTTCTTGGTTACATTCAGAGTCGCGATCTTGTAGAATCCATCCGGCCATTCGCTGAACTGGTTCTCAAATGTGATGCTGCTCTTTGCGCCATCCTCAGTTACAGTGATTGCCTGTCCCTGTGGATAAACCGGAACATAAACCTTTTCATCCGGCGTCATGCCTGAATCAATTGCTTTTCCGGTTACATCCGTCTCACTTACATAGTAGGTTCTTCCAAGATCCAGATTGGTAAAGGTAACTGTGGAAGAAGCTGCATTCTTAAACTCAAGTGCTTTTACATCAGAAGCAGGAATTGTGCATTCTGCATCTGCGAAAAGTGCTGCGTAGAAGGTCATGTCCTTAGCGCCTGCAAGTGCATCGTTCAGCTTCAGTTCCTTGGTGATCTCAATTGCAGCGGTCTTGCTCCTTGTCATGGCATCCTTCATCTCAACTGCATTTTTGGTGTCATCTGCATCAACAGTGAAGGTGATCGGCTCTGCGATCTCATATCCTGATGGTGCTTCTGCCTCAACCAGTTTGTAGGTCTTGCCAAGAACAAGTTTCGCTGTGATCACATGTGGTGTACCATCTGAGGTCCACTCTTCCACAACCTTATCCTGGTCATCTACTACCTGAAGTTTTGCTCCTGCAAGAGCTTTCAGGGTGGTGTCGTCTACCTTGGAAATGGTAACCTTGGTAGTATCGTTGATAAATTTCATAGCTGTCTCGGTGTAATCTTCTCCATTTACCTTGGTGGTAAGCTTCAGAGTTCCGTCACGGTTGTCTTCTACATTTACAGTTACTGTATAAACATTCTTGTCGTATACGTAGGTGTCTGCCTCTGATGGGAGCTTTTCGTTTACGGTGTAGGTAAAGGTCTTACCAGCATCTTTCTCTGTATAGGAAAGCTTGCTGAAGCTGATCGCACCTTTTTCGTCGTTCTTAACTGTCTCAATTACCTTGCCATCTGCATCTTTCAGTTCGAATTCGAAGGTTCCAAGCTGTTCAGCTTCTACCTTCATGGACTTCTGGGCTTTCAGTTCAAGGTCAGCGGAAGCACTGTAGGTATTCGTGAAGGTAACTGCTCCAGTGAGATCTTCACTCTTTACAGGTTCGCCGTTCTTTGTAACAGAAGTAACTTTCGCTGTTAACTTGCCTGCATTGTCGTCTGTTACGTCTACTTTTACAACGTATTTGCTTTCATCATACTGATATGCCGGTTTCTCATCTTTTACTTCAGTGATCTGGTAATAATGGGTTCCGGATTGCTTGTATGTGATGATTGGGAATGTGATGGCACCGCCGTCAGCATTCTTCACAGTTTCGCTGTAACCATTTTCTACTGCCTTTCCATCTGCATCCATTTCTGTTGCCTGGAAGCTGAACTGCTCTGCCTCCAGTGTCTGGCCTTCCAGAGTCTTGGTTGCACCAAGAGCGATCTGACCAGATGTGGTGTAGGTGTTGGTAAATTCCATACCTGTTACAGTGGCATCCTCGGAAGTTGCCTTGGAGGAATGGATGACTGGGGTTACGGTTAAGGTACCGTTGCCTGCGTCTTCTACGGTTACGTTGATGGTGTAGATGGTGTCGTCGTAGGTGTAACCTGCTGCGTCACCTTTTACTTCCCGTACTTTGTACTTGTAGGTACCAAGATCGTTCTTTTCTCCATTAAGCTGATAACTAATCGGAGCAAACTCTACTTTTCCCTCTGCATCATTGCTTTGAGTCTGGATTACATTCTCTGTTTTGTCTTTAATTTCAATAAGTTCGAATTCAAACTGACCTGCCTGAAGCGGAGTTTCTGCTGAAACCAATTTCTTTACCGCATCCACTTTCAGCTCACCCGTTGCCTCTATCATCGGTGTTGGTGTCGCTGTTGGTGTCGGTGTTGCTGTTGGCACTGGTGTCGCTGTTGGCACTGGTGTCGGTGTCGCTGTTGGCACTGGTGTCGGTGTCGCTGTCAGCACTGGTGTTGGTGTCGCTGTCGGCACTGGTGTCGCTGTTGGTGGAACAAGCTTATTCGTCACAATAATCTCTCCATACAAATTAGTGTTTGCATTCTGTGTATTCGAATCAAGCTTTCCAGAGTTCACAGCATTTTGAATTTTAATCTTTAACTGTTCTTTAGCATTTCCCGGATTCCAGAAATAATATTTTGTAGAATCTTTTTGATATCCCTGCGGCGCCTCCACTTCCTGGTAATAGTACAATGTATCCGCAAGCAAAGCCGGATCATTGCTATTTTCTCTTGGATAAGCCAGACTACCGTTGGCATCAACCTCCAAGTTGTTTCCTATCGTTTCAGTAGTTACAGCCCCTTCATCGCTAATGTTAACCTTTACAATATCAAATTTCGCACCTGCCAAAGCAGTGCTGGCATCTTCCCGGGTTTTCTTCAATCTGATGTGCTGATCATCTCCATTTAATCCTGCTGAAGACTGTACAATCTGATATTTTTTATTATCTGTTGATGACACACTGTAAGAGGTTCCACCGCTAAGATTTACAGTATTGCTTACATCTATATTTCCGGTTTTACCTGACAACTGCGCATAAAATACCAGTTCCAAAGCCTTTCCATCAGGTACGTGTACAACCAGCTGTCTTGTAGAGCTATCATATGAATAATTTAAAGCAGGTTTGTCATTCTGATCTTTTATATTTTTCAAAGTCATTGGAAACGATTTGTTGATAACCAGAGTCAGATTATCAGGAACAATATCTGTCAATGTCAGACCACCCGCTGTCATCGTATCTGGCAAAAGCTGAACTGCAGCCGGATTAATGGTAACAATATATTTAACAAAATTAGTCTTATTATTACCTGAATCCATATACTGCTGGGAATCTTTCTTCAGCGCATTAAATTCAACAGTTACTGTATGAGAACCTTCTTTCGCAACCGTTCCATCAACAAGCAATGCAGCATTGTTTTTAAAATTCACTTTTTTGATTGGTTTTATAGTAATCATCGCTTACCTTTAGCTTATAATTAAACCATATGTTTTTGAACCAATATCACGAAACCTGAAGTATACAACCCCACTTTCTGATGTATCAACAGATACAACGCTGCTGGGATCGACATCCGGAAAATTATTTCCATTTTTTTCATACATGCTAGCAATACAGTCAAAAGTTGTTCCCTCCGGAAGTACATCCTTCACTACAATTTCTTTTCCCGAGTAATCAACATTTGCCCAGTTCACCACTATTTTATACTTAATTGTCTTATTTACAGCGTCATATTCAGCTTCATCAGCTTTTTGTTTATAAAATATTTCACCTCCCTGTACTGTAAATTTTGCTTCCACCCAAGGATTATCATCTAATTTACATTGATTATGATAAGTATATCTGGTATTTGACACAGAGCCAGTAGTAGGTATTTTATTATAATCGTAATTGCTTTTATAGGTAATTATATATTTTTTCTGTTTCCCATTTTCGACTGTCTCGTCCGCAAATGTAATGTGAAAGCTTTTTTGTCCGTTATCAGCCACTACTTCTTTTGATACTTCTTTTCCGGTCTCATCTGTAATCTTAACTGAATCAGCCACTAAAGTCATATCATCTTTTAATTCGTCATAAAATACATGTGTGCCACTGGATGTGATTATTATAGTTGCTTTCCAGTCTGCAGTATTCGCACCATTGTTATTATTTGTATAATAAGTGCATTCCTTTGTTACAGCAGGAAGCGGCTCTACACCAATTTCTTTTGAACCAGTCGTATTCTGACCTTTTCCATTATTAAATTCATAACTATTACTTACATTAACGTTACCAATAACAGATTGAACATTGCTGGGCAAAATTGTTGTATAAGTAAGCACATATTTTCCCATATACTCCGTATCTGTAATTTTATATCCGTCTTTAAGCTGTTTTCCCGTAATTGTAAAAGAAGTTCCATCGTCTCTTTTTACAGTTACAACGGTATCATCTGGAATTGAGACATTCACGCCAGGAACATCCTTGATAACAGCACCGTTGATATTTAACGGACTTCCCTCATTTATGGTAATTGTCCAGTCAATTGATTTCTCCTCAGAATTATAGCTTCCGTTCTTTGTTACCCACTTTTTTTGTAAATGTATTTATAACCTGATTCCCGGATATTTCATTTTTTCCTTCTGACTGGTATGTATATGAATTGCTCTTTGTAATAGTAACTTCATTATTTCCATTATTATACATACTGTTATAGTTGATAATTGATGTCCAATATTCGATTACATAATTATCATTAGCCGTCATATTCCCCAGATTAAAGGTTGCTGTTTTTTCATCTGATGAATAGACTGGCGTTATATTCACTTTGGAGTCATTCTTTTTTACTATAACACTAGATTTATCAAAAGAAAGTCCATCTCCAAGCTGGTCTGTAATAACCACGTTATTCTCCGCATCACTTGCCTTGACAGAAATCTGATATTTTATTTTTCCGTTTTTATAATCTACATCTAACTGCTTTTTCTCAGTAGTTAAGTAGCTATTGGTATCCTCCTGAAACTGGAATACCTCTGTCTTTTGTGTAACCGGATATACTACAGTAATTGTTTTGTTAGTTGTGATTTGAGTTTTATCAAATTTAAATTCACAGCTAAAAAACCTTGAAGATTCGATAAAGAAGCAATTGCAGCAGCAGAAATATCCAGCACAATCTTTCCATCAGTCACATTATAAGTACCCATTATCTCATTACTGTTATTTAAAATATCTCCTGAAGACTGAACTGAGTTAAAAACAGATGGTAACGAGTATTCATATTTTATGTCACTTGTTGGCTTCTCAGTATTAGGAATTTCATATGTAACATTTAAACGATAGACACTGTTCTGATCCAGACTTTCACTTTGGCTGATATCAGCCCACACTTCATTTGTTTTTTTCTGAACACTTTCTGTTTTGATCCATGCACTAGGAAGAGTACTAATATTAACAGTGGAATTCTCTCCAACAGTGGAACCCTCTCCAGTAGTGAGAGCCTCTCCCGCCTTTATTATCACAAACGGAGAAAATCCATTCGTCTGAATTGTAACACCTGTTACTTCTCCATTTCCGTTCTGCGCAATACCACCATTTACATCCTGTACTCCATTTTCTGTAATATGAAGCACATATGTTTTTACATTTTCTACATTGTCATATTCCAGCTCATTTAAGATCGGATTGTTAAACTGAAGATTAACAGTAGCATTGTCTCCATATGGGTAAGGAGTTCCGTCTTCGTTTTCAAAATGCAAATCATAAACAACAGACTCGGTAAGTGCCAGATTATTCTGTCCTGCCCAGTTCATTACTGCACCGATTGCATTATCAAAATACTCTGAATCTTCATCATACTGTTTCGCAACAAAAACTGCCTTTTCACTGATTGGTGTAGAAAGACTTACATTAGCAATTGCATTGTCTACTGACACATCAGAAAATTCTGTAGTCTCAGCAGGTGTCTCCGTAACCTCCGGTGTTGGTGTCTCACTTGGGGACGCGCTGACTTCTGGTGTAGGAGTTGCAGTTGCCTCGGCAGCTGGTGTTGCTGTAGCTTCCGGTGCTGCAGGTGCTTCCGTCACTTCTGCAGGTGCCGCTGTGGGCTCTGTTGCAGGTGCTTCTGTCGGAGCTGCTGCAGGCGCCTCTGTTGGCTGCTCGGCTGGTGCTTCCGTTGGCTGCTCTGCTGGCGCTTCTGTTGGCTGCTCGGCAGGTGCTTCCGTTGGCTCTTGAGCTTGTTCCGCAGCAGGAGTTTCCTGCACTTGCTGAGGTTCTTCCTGTTTCTCAGCAACCGGTTCCGCTCCCTCTGTTGCGTATGTTTCTGCTTCGTTTTCAGACGGAGTCGGTGTTGCCGTCGCGTCCTCAACGTAGGTATCGTCCGTTGCCAGAACAGTCAGACTAGACTGCTGGAATATCATAGATACCGCCAGAAGTATGGCAAAAAACGATTTCAGCCTTGAATTCTTTTTCATGTTACAGCCTCCTTTTTAAGATTGGGTTTTCCTTTTTTTCAGTGTGGTTTTGCAGGCAGAACCAGCCCCAAACCCATTTTTCATCATCATATCACACTGATTTTAAAGGATGCAATAATTTATGATCACCTGAAAAATCCCTGTTTTCTGCTGTTTCACTAAGAAACCGGGCACGAATCGGTCTTTTTTTCGTATTTTTATAGTGTGTATTTTAGTTGTACTGTCGCTATTTTTGACTTTTTATTGAAAAAACACACAATTTCTTATTTTTTCTGTTTTCACAGGACAAAAAAACTACATGTTTACTCCGTTTTTCCCTGTTTGAATTTCAGCATTTTGCACAATTTCACGCCCTGTTTTCTAAACTATATTCTCTCCGATTTTCGTATTTTTTCATGGTGTATCTTGATGTACATTCTTTTTCGTGCTATAATAAATGCCAGAAAACCAATGCACTTATGCAATTGGCAAACAAGGAATACGCACCATCTTCATTTTCAAATGATAAAACCTACAGGAGGACCTCCTATGTTTCTCAAAAAGACCCCTAAGTCAAAGGGAACTTACCTTGCCATTACCGAATCCTACTATGATAAAGAGAAGAAAGCCACTCGTCAGAAAACCATTATGGGTTTGGGATATCTGGAAGATTTAAAGAAGGATTACCCGGATCCCATCAGCCATTTCGAGAAGGTTGTGGCTGATATGAACCAGGAGCGAGAAGCCAAAAAGAACTCTGTGGTATATGTTGACCTTACTGCTGCTCTCTCACCGGGAGAGCACTCTCTGAAAAATGTAGGCTACGGCATTCTGAAATACCTTTATAAGGAGCTTCAGCTTGACATTTTCTGGCGTACCAGGACCTGGAATCTATCTCTCCCCTATAATATAGAAGAGCTTTTCCGATATATGGTCATTTCCCGTGCGCTTTACCCGAATTGTACCTGGAATGAAGCTATTGAAAAAGGAATCTACTTCGAAGAATCCGGAAGCATCTCAGACGAAGACCTGGATTCTGCCTTTCATGTTATTGTGAAACTGCAAAAAGATCTGCAGAAGTGGATTTATGAGCATTCTGGCAGCATCCTTTCCAGAGATACCACTTCTGCTTTTTTGGATCACACCAACTATAATTTTTCCATTCCGGGAAGCATGCCCTCTGACACGCAGCCCAATGCCAGACGTACAGATTCCACCCTTCACCTGGATCTTCTCACGGACAGAAATGGAATTCCCATTGCATATGACCTGTCTACCAGTGGTACTGTGTTGAACCAGTCTGTTTTTAATGCCGTAAAGCAATTAAAGAGAGAAAATCCCAGAACCCGTTTTTATAATACTGCACCTGCACGTCCGGAGGAGGAGCCTTTTATTTGCAATGGAGTACCGGCAGACGGATATATTTATGGTCTGCCTGTACATACTGCGAATGCAGAATTTAAGGATTGGGTTCTGAAGGATGGTTATCAGGAAATGAAAATTCTGAATGAAAAGCATCAGACTATCCCTCTTCTTTATAAAGAGCGGATTTTTGAGGATAGGGAAAAACAATTTGTATATTACCATGAGCTTCAGGCCAGACAGCAGCGCCTTGCCAGGGAATCTTCCGGAAAGCGTACTGGATTGAAGCTGGACGGATACACTGCCATTGCTACTGATAATCTGGAGGCGGATAACCTTTCCCCTTATCGTCTTTTCAGCGGACTTCGTCATATGGAGAAAATTTTCCTTGATTCCAAAAGCCAGTATGACTCCTCTGCTACCTTCATCTGGACACCGGATAAGATCAATGCCCATTTTGTGATTGGATTTGTGTCCTTTACTTTAATGCGTATGCTGCAGGCGAAGCTTGATTTCCAGTTTTCCATGGAACAGATCGGGACTTCTTTGCAGCGGTATAATTGTGTGCAGATTGCAGGAAATATTTATCAATTTACCTATTATGATATGATTCTGGATGCATGTGAGAAGGCACTGGGGCTGGAGCTGCATAATAAATACCGCAGCCAGCTCCAGATTCGGAGACTGCTGCGGTATTAAGGACTTTATAATTTTATATCTTTTATACATGTCAGGCTTTTTCGCCTGGCATGTTATCTGTCTGCTCCCAGGCTTCCCTCTCCTGGAAAATGCAGTTCGTACATTTCCCGGGCGGCGCGGGTGACAATTCCAAGCTCTTCTTCCATCTTCAATGTCTGCGGAAGCACCACGGCAGTATCATAAATATCCGCTTTCAGCTTGTCCTTGGCACGCTCACTACTCATTTTCATAATCCCAAACAGTGTGCTGTTATAAGCCTTATCCGACTCACTAAGCTCCATATAAGTCTTCACCATATGGCAACACTCTCTGTAAAAGAAGGTCTTCATAATCCTTACCCTTGGCGCAGATTTCCTGGAATTTCATTTTATTCAGCTGTTCATGATCTCCTTACGTCCGCCGCGGACTCCCATAAAGCGCTTGCCGCTGTCTTTATTAAACTCCATCAGCATCCACAGTGCGATCAAACCGTCAGCACGGGTATCACCGCC
>ENA-OQET01000782-OQET01000782.1-human-gut-metagenome-genome-assembly--contig:-NODE-782-length-15689-cov-2.954248_pt1 | contig 15689 bp, 13 predicted proteins | sample MGYA00242800_ERZ504645 | MGnify/ENA primary metagenome ERZ504645 (study PRJEB26092, sample SAMD00036308) | human gut metagenome | host: Homo sapiens | study: EMG produced TPA metagenomics assembly of... | reverse complement strand
GATGACGAACACTACCTGCGCGGTAAAGTCGGGCAGCTCGGGGTGCTGCTCGACTGCAAGGCAGGCATCGCTCAGCAGCTGGTAGCTCACCCGCCCCAGCAGTGCCTGCATCACCGCGCCCTTATCCTGAAAATACAGATAAAACGTGCCTTTGCCCACCTTGGCACGGCTGGTGATATCCTCCACGCTGGTCTTGGCGGTGCCCCGTTCCAGAAACAGCTCGTAGGCTGCATCCAGCAGGGCACGGCGCTTTTCCTGCTTTTTCCCTTCCACGGTGCTCATGCTCTGGGTAGATTCCTCTTTTCTCTCTAGTATGAATTTGGACGCAGGTATGTGCTGCGTCCGGCCTGTGCTACTTAGTTTAGCAGTCCTTTGCCGTTTGTGCAAGCCCGATTTGTTATACAATTTTTTGCAGGTGATAAAAAAACTGACTTTCAGTCACTTTTCCCGCTTGACACACTGTCCGGGGTGGATATAATAGTGTTTGCCCGGAAGATGACCGGCGGTCAGTTTCGCGGGCTTTCCCAATCAACTTTCTATTCTGGAGGGTTCTCATGAAAAATGATCGCACAAGGCATCGTGCGTCTGCGCAAGCTGATCTTAACAGTGGCAGTGCTGCTGTTGATCCCTTCCGCGATCGGCGCCATTGCCACCCGCATCAATTATGACATCCTCACCTACCTGCCGCAGGATCTGGACTCCATGATCGGCGAGGTAGCGCTTGAGGACGACTTCCATCTGGCCTCCACCGGCATGATCACGGTGGAAGGCCTGCCTACCAATGAACTGATCGCCATGAAGAAGGACATTGATGCGGTGCCCGGTGTCACACAGACCTTCTGGCTCAGCGATGTCATCGACCCCAGCATCCCCACCGAGATGCTGCCTGCGGATGTCCAGCAGTTCATGTTCGGTAAAAACGATTCCACCATGCTCATCGTCCGGTTTGATGCGCCCAGCGCCAGCGATGAGACGATGAACGCCGTCAAGCAGATCAAACAGGTGCTGCGGCACGACTGCTACTTTGGCGGCATGAGCGTCATTCTGCAGGATACCAAGGCACTGATCAATGAAGAGATGCCGCTGTACATCCTGTGCGCTGTGGGTGCCAGTATGCTGGTGCTGTTCCTCTCGCTGGAGAGCACCATCACGCCCGTGCTGTTCATGCTGGGCCTGCTGTTCCCCATTGCGTACAACTTTGGCACCAACATCTTCCTGGGTCAGATCAGCTACATCACCCAGGCGCTTTCCACGGTGCTGCAGTTGGGCGTGACGATGGACTTCTCCATCTTCCTGCTCCACCGTTATCAGGAGGAAAAGGAACTCCGCTCCTCCAACGAGGAAGCCATGGTGACCGCCATCTGCAAGACCATGACCTCCATCACCGCTTCCTCCCTGACCACCATTGCGGGCTTCCTGGCACTGTGCGCCATGCGCCTGACGCTTGGCCGCGATATCGGTGTTGTTATGGCAAAGGGTGTGGCGCTGGGTGTTATCTGCACCATCGTCGTCCTGCCTGCTTTGATCCTGACCTTTGATCAGCAGGTTGAAAAGTACAAGCACCGCACCATCGTGCCCAAGCTGACCAAGCTCAGCTACTTTGTTTCCAAGCACGCAATGCCCATCGTGGTCGTCTTTCTTGTGCTGCTGGTGCCCTTTGTGGTGGCCCAGCAAAAGACTGAGGTCTACTACACCCTGTTCGACTCGCTGCCCCAGGATCTGACCGGTATCGTTGGCACCAACAAGCTGGGCGAGGACTTTGGCATGACCACCTCCCACTTTATTCTGGTGGATGAGGACCTGACCGCAACGCAGGTGTCTGACCTCTGCGATGAGCTCAAGGATGTGGACGGCATCACCCAGGTGGTGAGCCTGGATTCCATCACCGGCCCGGGCTTCCAGACCGAGCTGCTGCCCGACAGCGTGACCGAGATCCTGCAGTCCGGCGGCTACAAGCTCATTCTGGCCAACAGCTCTTATAAGACCGGCACCGATGCCATCAACAACCAGCTGACCGAGATGAACGACCTTATCAAGGCGGTTGACCCCAACGGTGTCATCACCGGCGAGGGTGCCATGACCAAGGACCTGATCGAGGTTGCGGACGTGGATTTCAAGAATGTCAACGTCTGGTCGATCATGGCGGTCGCTGCCATCATCCTGATCTCCTTCCGGAGCCTGTCCATCCCTGTGCTGCTGGTTGCCAGCATCGAGGCCGCCATCTCCATCAATATGGGCATCCCGTATTTCACCGGTACCCAGCTGCCCTTCATCGCCAGCATCGTCATCGGTACCATCCAGCTGGGCGCGACTGTGGACTACTCCATCCTGATGACCACCCGTTATCACGAGGAGCGCAGCTATGGCCGCACCCCGCAGGAAGCTGCCCAGCAGTCGCTGGAGCACTGCAGCCAGTCCATCCTGACCAGCGGCCTGACCTTCTTTGCCGCAACCGTCGGCGTGGCCGCCATCAGTAAGATGGAGCTGCTGCAGAGCATCTGCCGGCTCATCTCCCGCGGCGCACTGATCAGTATGGCTGTCATTCTGGTCGTTCTGCCCGCCGCCCTGATGCTGCTGGACTGGGTCATCCGCCACACCACCATGCACTGGCTGGTCCCTGAATCTTCCAACGCCAAGAAGTCTGATAAGGAGTAATTACCATGGAAAAATCGCTTCGTTTCGCCAGTGCGGCGCTGGCGCTGACTCTCGCCGCAGGCATGACCCTGCCCGCCTTTGCAGCCGCCAAGGAACCGATTATTCCAAGGACGAGACCGTCTACGCCGTGATGAACGCCGACGGCTCCATCAAGTCCACCACCGTCAGCGAGCACCTGTACAGTGCTTCCGGCCTGTCCAATGTCACCGATGAGAGCACCCTGACCGATATCCAGAACACCGAGAGCGATGCCGCGTTCACCCAGGACGGCGAAAAGCTGGTCTGGAACACCGACGACACCGACGTGTACTATAAGGGCAATACCGACAAGGCCCTGCCCATCACCGCAAATGTCACCTATACGCTGGACGGCGTGACCGACAGCCTTGAGAACCTGATCGGCAAGAGCGGCCACCTGACCGTGACCGTTGACCTGACCAACAACGAGACCGGCACCGTGACCGTCAACGGCAAGGAGCGCACCGTTGTCACCCCGCTCATCACTGCTGTGGGCGTGATCTTTGGTCAGGATGCCACCAACCTGAGCGCCGAGCACGGAATGCTGGAATCTGCCGCCAAGAGCAGCGTGGCCGCTTTCGTCTGCCTGCCCGGCGTAAAGGACTCTCTGGACGGCCTGCTGCCCGATGACCTGTCCACTGTGGAGGATTATCTGCAGGACAGCGTCACCGTGGAAGCCGATGTCGAGAACCTGACCGCGCCGCAGGTCATGCTGGCCTGTGCCACCAACGCCGATGCGCTGGGCACCAATGCCTTTGACCTGAGCAGCATCAACGAGCTGACCGATGGCATCGGCCAGCTGAACGATGCCATGAACCAGCTGATGGATGGTGCCGCCCAACTGGTGGACGGTGCTTCCCAGCTGGCCAACGGTACCCTGGCCCTGCTGGACGGCGCTTCTCAGCTGAACAGCGGTGCTTCTGCCCTGGACGATGGTCTGGGCCAGCTGACCAACGGTCTGGATACCCTGAGCTCCAATAACGCCGCCCTGCAGGCCGGTGCCCGGCAGGTGGCCGATGGCATTCTGGCCTCCGCCAACAGCACCCTGATGGAGGGCGGCCTGATCGACACCCCCATGACTTGGGACAACTACGCTTCCGTTATTGACGAAGTGCTGACCATGAACGAAAAGACACTGGCCGCTGCCCGCAAGAAGATGGTGCGCACCGTCTGGGAGCAGGAGCCCAGCTTCAAGGACAGCCAGCTGGACATTGACCCTGTATCTCTCCGCAACCAAGACCAACCACGACCTGGAAGCTGCTCTGCGGCTGATGCAGAGCTACGACCCCTCCATGTTCAGCGCCATGCTTGATCTAAGCACTGCCAGCGCCAAGCAGACCGTGCATGACGAGCTGAAGTATCAGGCTGAGAACAGCCAGGATATCGCAGATGTCCGTGCCCTGAAGAACAGCCTGGCGCAGATCCAGTATTTCGTGTCCAGTGTCAACCAGTACACCAACGGTGTTGCCACCGCTGCTGACGGTGCCCACTCCGCAAAGGACGGTGCCGCCCAGCTGGCCGATGGCACCAAGACCCTGTATGACGGCGTGACCACCCTGAATGATGGCGCAGGCCAGCTCAGCGATGGCACGGTCCGGCTGAACGATGGCCTGAACCAGTTCAATGAGGAGGGCATCTCCAAGCTGACCGGCGCTCTGGACGAGGAGCAGATTCATGGCCTGAAGACCGTGCTGGACGAGATGACCAGCCGTCTGGAGGACTACACCAGCTTTGCCGGTAAGTCCGAGGATGCTTCCGGCAGCGTGAAGTTCATCTATAAGACCGGTGAGACGGTCGCCGCTGCGGATGTTACCGCCCAGACCACCGCCGATGTGCAGGAAGGCAACTTCTTCACCCGCCTGTGGCAGCGGATCGTGAACCTGTTCAAGTTCTGAAAAAACGGCGTGCCTGCTTGACAAGCCGCCGGAGATTGACTATACTACAAATAGATTCGTCAAGAAAAATGACCGCTCAGGCATTGAAACGTTGAGGCGGTCATTTTTTATGCCAATTTTAAGGAGACCACAGCATGGCAGAGAGGGAATTGTATCCGGACGGGGAACAGCGCCGCCGCATCATGGATTTTATTATGGCGGCTGGTCAGACCCTTTTGGAGAACGGGGCAGAGGTGTTCCGGGTGGAGCAGACCATGGAGATCATGGCGGCCAGCTTCCACCTGCGGGAGTTCCATGTCTATGTGCTGACCAACGGCATTTTTGCCAGCGCAGGTACGGCGGAGATGAGCGAGGTGCGCAACGTGCCCACCCGTACTACCCACCTGGGGCGGGTGGCGGCAGTAAACCAGCTTTCGCGGCAGATCGCGTCCGGGGAAGTGAAGACCGTCGCCGAGGCCGAGACCCGTCTGGCTCAGGCCAGGTGCGATCCCTTTTTCCAAAGGACTGGGTACAGCTTGCGGCGGGCATGGGCGGCGCATTCTGCTTTGCGCTGATCTTGGCGGCGACCTGAAAGCAGGGCTTGCCGCCGCTGCGGCCGGTGTTGCGGCCAACGCCTACCTGCTGTTCTGCGGGCGGCACGGCGTGGGGGGCGGGTTCCGAACCATCTCCACCGCCGCCCTCATCACCCTGTGCTGTATTCTGGGCTGCGGCCTGCTGGGCACTGAGTCCAGCCACGCCATCATCGGCACCCTGATGATCCTGACCCCCGGCATCGCCTTTACCATGGGCATCCGGGATTTTGTGCAGGGCGATTACCTGTCCGGCACCATCCGGATGATCGACGCACTGCTCATTGCGGCCAGCATCGCCATCGGCACCGGCCTTGTGCTGAGCCTCTATGCCTTTTTGAAGGGGGTGGCCGTGGTATGACAGAGCTTCTTTTCACCGGGGAGCAGCTGGGCCGTCTGGCCCTGCAGTTCCTGCTGGCCGGGGCGGGCACCCTGAGTTTTGCCATCCTCTTTGCCTGCCCCAGGCGCACCCTGCCCTACTGCGGGCTGGTGGGCGCAGTGGGATGGCTGGTATACGAGATCGCGGAGCTGTTCGGGATGGAAGCCTTTGCAGCCTCGCTGCTGGCGGTCATTCCGCTGACGCTGCTGGCCCGCATCCTTGCGATGACCCTCAGAGCACCGGTGACGGTGTTCCTGCTCACCGGCATCTTTCCGCTGGTGCCCGGTGCGGGTATCTATTACAGCGCCTACTACTTCATTCAGGGCGACAACGCGCTGGCGCTGGCAAACGGCATCTCCACCTTCAAGATCGCCGTGGCGCTGGCCGTGGGCATTGCGCTTGTGCTGGGCATCCCCCTGCCGCAGAAACGCCGATAAAACAAAAACGAGACCGCCCGGTGGGCGGTCTCGTTGGTTATGCAGGAGCATTCAACGGCAGAACGCAATGGAGAGGCAGAAATACCGAGCAAAAATGTATATATACATTAAGAATAGGCCGCTGTATGTATAAATGTTTTCAAAAGGGTTTCATTTGTTCCGATTTTTTGCACAACACTTGACTTTTTTATTTGTACAACATATACTAATTCTGTTCCTGGATGACACGGTGAAGCGCATCGTGCCGGGAAAGTGAAAAAATATACAATCAACAGAGGAGTGTTTGAATATGAAAAAGATCAATCGCCGCAGCTTTCTGGCTGCCGCTGGTCTGACCGCTGCCGCTCTGGCTCTGACTGCCTGCGGCGGTTCCGCCTCCAGCACCGCTTCTTCCACTGCAAGCAGTGCAGCTGTTTCCACCAGCGCTGCCGCTGAGCTGACCACCGTTGAAGCTGGCAAGCTGACCATGGCCACCAACGCCACCTTCCCTCCGTATGAGATGACCACCGACTCCGGTGAGATCGAGGGCATCGATGTGGACACCGCCAAGGCAATCGCTGAGAAGCTGGGCCTGGAGCTGCAGATCGATGATATGGACTTCGACGCAGCACTGCTGAGCGTGCAGCAGGGCAAGGCCGATATCGTCATGGCTGGCGTTACCGTGACCGACGAGCGCAAGGCTGTGATGGATTTCTCCGACAGCTACGCCACCGGCATCCAGTCCATCATCGTTCCCGAGGGTTCTGATATCACCTCTCCCGATGATCTGGCTGGCAAGAAGATCGGCACCCAGCGCGGCACCACCGGCTACATCTACTGCTCTGATGACTTCGGTGATGATGCTGTGGTCGCGTACGACGACGGCCTGACCGCTGTGCAGGCTCTGAAGAATGGCCAGGTCGATGCAGTTGTCATCGACAATGCCCCTGCAAAGGAGTACGTTGCCGCCAACCCTGGTCTGGTCATTCTGGACACCAGCTACGCCGAGGAGGACTACGCCATCGGCATGGCAAAGGGCTCCGCTCTGGAGGATGCTGTCAATGCCGCTCTGGAAGAGCTGAAGGCTGACGGCACCCTGCAGTCCATCGTGGACAAGTACATCACCGCTGAATAATTCAGCTGTATCTTGTATCACGGGGAGGCGGCCCCATCTGGGGCACCTCCCCTTTTTTGGAAAGAACAGGTTACAAAATTCTAACAATTTTAGAAAGCGAGGATGCGAATGGCCGCACAATACGAACTGCTGAAAGAGCTGCTGAATAGCGGCACGAAGCTGGGCTTCGGGCAGGAAATGTTCTTCAAATTCTATCAGGCGTTCATCCTGAACGACCGCTGGGTGCAGTACATCCAGGGCGTGGGCACCACTCTGCTGGTCACCGCCATTGCGTTGGCAATGGGCGTGGTGCTGGGCAGCGTGGTGGCACTGGTGCGTGTTGCGCACGACCAGCAGCGTCCCGGCCGCAGGAACCCGGTGCTGGGCTTCTTCAACGCCGTCTGTCAGGTGTACACCACCATCATCCGCGGCACCCCTATGATGGTCCAGCTGCTCATTATGAGCATGGTCATCTTTGCCAACAGCCGCAACTTTACCATGGTCGGCGCACTGGCACTGGGCATCAACTCGGGCGCTTACGTTTCGGAGATCATCCGCGGCGGCCTGATGGCGGTGGACCCCGGCCAGATGGAAGCCGGCCGCAGCCTGGGCCTGAACTACATGACCACCATGGTGGTCATCGTCATTCCGCAGGCCATCCGCGCGGTGCTGCCTGCACTGGGCAACGAGTTCATCATCCTGCTCAAGGATACCTCGCTCATCACCGTCATCGGCGGCAAAGAGCTGCTGTATGCGGCGCAGGGCATTATGAACCGTACTTACGAGGCCATGTTCCCCCTGTTGGGCGTTGCAGTGGTCTATCTGATTTTAGTCATGATCTTTACATGGCTGCTGTCGAAGTTTGAGAGGAGGATGGCGCAAGGTGACCGCTAATCATGCTGAAAAGATCCTGGAAGTCCGTGGTCTGACCAAGACCTACGGCGGTGAGGTCAAAAGGGCGCAAAGCAGCCCACCCCCACCCTGGATGTCCTGAAGGGCATCGATATCGACATCTACCGCGGCGATGTGGTCTGCCTGATCGGCCCCTCCGGCTGCGGCAAGTCCACCTTCCTGCGCTGCCTGAACCGGCTGGAGATCCCCACCGGCGGCTCCATCAAGTTTGAAGGCATCGAGGTGGATGATGCCCACATCGATGCCGTGCGCCAGAAGATGGGCATGGTGTTCCAGCACTTCAACCTCTTCCCCCACCTGACCGTCAAGCAGAACCTCTGCCTGGCCCCGGAGCTGCTCAAGCTCAAGAGCAAGGAGGAGGCTTCCAAGCGCGCCGAGGAGCTGCTGGCCCGTGTCGGCCTGTCCGATAAGGCCAATGTGTTCCCCAAGAGCCTTTCCGGCGGCCAGCAGCAGCGCATTGCCATTGCCCGCGCTCTGGCCATGGACCCGGATGTCATCCTGTTCGACGAGCCCACCTCCGCCCTTGACCCTGAGATGGTCGGCGAGGTGCTGGAGTTGATGAAGGAGCTGGCCCACACCGGCATCACCATGCTGGTGGTCACCCACGAGATGGGCTTCGCCCGCGAGGTGTCCAACCGCGTCATCTTCATCGATGAGGGCAGGATCCAGGAGGATGAGCCTCCGCAGGAAGCTCTTCTCGAACCCCAAGCATCCTCGTCTGAAAGCTTTCCTTTCCAAGATGCTGTAATTGAAGCTGAAAAAACTGTATTGAAAAGACCGCCAGAGCAAGCGTTTCTACTTGCTTTGGCGGTCTTTTTGCTGTGAGGGGGGTTATCCAAGAATGACAGAGACCTCCACGTTTTCACCGGCCTTTGCCAGCGGCAGGAGGGTGCCCGCAATAGGAGCGCCGTTCACGGTGACGCTCTGCACGCCCTTCTGCACGGCGTGGGGGTTCTCCACCCGGATGTGGTACACGGCACCCCGGTAACGGCGGGTGACGGTGTAGCCTGCCAGCGTGTGGGGGATGCAGGGGTCAACGCGCAGGCCGTCCAAAGTGGGCTGGATGCCCAGAATGTACTGGCTCACGTTCACGAAGGTCCATGCCGCCGTGCCGGTCAGCCAGCTGTTCTTGGCCTCGCCGAAGGTGGGGGCATCGCGGCCTGCCACCATCTGGCTGTAAACGTAGGGTTCGGTGCGGTGGATCTCGCTGATGTCCTCGATATAGGCCGGGCAGGTCTTTTTGTAGACAGCAAAGGCCCGGTCACCGTGGCCCAGCACGGTCTCAGCACAGCTGATCCAGGGGTTGTTGTGGCAGAAGATACCGGCGTTCTCCTTGTAGCCCGGGGGATAGCTGGAGATCTCGCCCAGATTGAGCCGGTAGGTGGTGTAGGCGGGCTGGAGCAGTACCACGCCGTACGGGGTGTCCAGCCGCTCCTCCACGCTCTTCAGTGCGGCTTCGGCCTGACCGGTCTCCCGGCCGATCCCGGCCATCACGCACATGCCCTGGGGTTCGATGAAGATCTGCCCCTCGTCGCATTCCCTGCTGCCTACGGGGGCACCAAAGGCATCGTAGGCACGGCGGAACCATGCGCCGTCCCAGCCGGCGGTCAGGGTGGCCTGTTCTACTGCGTCAATGGCGGTGCGGGCACTGGCGGCCTCCTCGGTGAGGTGCAGGTGGTCACAGAGTTCGGCGTACTCGCGGCCATATTTCACGAACATGCCCGCAATGAACACGCTCTCAGCCACAGGGCCCTCGCTGGGGCCGGTGATCTGGAAGCTCTCGCCCGGGTGCTCCGAGAAGCAGTTCAGGTTCAGGCAGTCGTTCCAGTCGGCCCGGCCGATCAGCGGCAGGCCGTGGGGGCCCAGATGGGTATGGGTGTAGCGGAAGCTCCGGCGCAGATGCTCCATCAGGGGCTGTGCTCTGGTCACGTCGTTGTCAAAGGCAACCGGCTCGTCCAGGATCGACCAGTCACCGGTCTCCCGCAGATAGGCGGCGGTGCACGCAATGAGCCAGAGCGGGTCATCGTTGAAGCCGCTGCCCACGTCGCTGTTGCCCTTTTTGGTCAGGGGCTGGTACTGGTGGTAGGCACTGCCGTCCTCAAACTGGGTGGCAGCAATGTCCAGAATGCGTTCCCGTGCGCGGGAGGGGATCATATGAACGAAGCCCAGCAGATCCTGACAGGAATCCCGGAACCCCATGCCACGGCCGATGCCGCTCTCGTAATAGCTGGCACTGCGGCTCATGTTGAAGGTGACCATGCACTGATACTGATTCCAAAGGCTCACCATCCGGTCCAGCTTTTCCTCGCCGGAGGTCAGCTGCCAGCCCGAGAGCAGCTCCTGCCAGTAGTCGGCCAGTGCCCTGCGGGCGGCATCCACCTGTGCGTCGGTGGCATAGCGGGCCATCATGGCCTCGGCCCGGGCTTTGTTGATGATGCCGGGAGCACTGAATTTTTCCCCGACCGGGTTTTCAATGTAGCCCAGCCCGAAGATGATGCTCTTTTTCTCGCCCGGTGCCAGCGTGAGATGGAAATGGTGGGCACCCACCGGAGCCCAGCCGTGGGCAATGCTGTTCGAGCAGTGACCGGCTTTGACCGCTTCCGGTGCGGCGGGGCCGCCGTACACGCCGCAGAAGGCATCCCGGCTGGTGTCGAAGCTGGTAACGGGGGCGTTGGCCCAGAACACGGCGTAGTGATCCCGGCGCTCCCGGTACTCTGTCTTATGATAGATGGCACTTTCCACCACTTCCACCTCGCCGGTGGAAAAGTTGCGCTGGAAATTGGAGCTGTCGTCCATGGCATCCCACAGGCAGAACTCCACATAGCTGAACACGTCCAGCGTGCGGGGGGCAGCGGTCTTGTTTTCCAGCGTCAGCCGGTCGATCTCACAGGCATCGCCCCGGGGCACAAAAAGTTCCTGAGCGGCCGCAATGCCGTTTTTTTCGCCCTGCAGGATCGTGTAGCCCAGACCGTGGCGGCAGGTGTAACTGTCCAGTTCCGTCTTGGCAGGCTGCCAGCCCGGGTTCCAGATGGTGCCGCCATCGTTGATGTAGATGCGGTGGCCGTCCATGTCCAGCGGGGAATTATTGTAGCGGTAGCGGGTCAGCCGCCGCAGCCGGGCATCCCGGTAAAAGCTGTAGCCGCCGCCGGTGTTGGACACCAAACTGAAAAAGTCCTCGCTGCCCAGATAGTTGATCCAGGGCAGGGGAGTGCGGGGCGTGTCGATCACATATTCCCGGCGCGCATCATCAAAATGTCCGAATCTCATAGCCTTGTTCCTCCTTATAGGGTAAACCGGAAATGCTGAAATCATTTGATGGCGAAAACGATTTAGGATTTGCGGCCCAAGGGTGGGAAAGGCACTTGTCACCCTAAGAATAGTCTATCCTGCGGGAAAAATCAAGAGCGGACCTGAAATATACAACAAGGGTGCAGCGGGCTGGTTCAGGGGTGAAAACCGGTATGGGAACGAAAAAATTTATCGAACGGTAACGAAATGTAACGAAACGATACAGACGTGCATAATTCTGAGGAAATGAAATCTCGCAACATGCTGAAATACGGACTTTTAGGATAAAACTTTTCTTCTTCTGCTTGATTTTTGGTGCAAAATGCGCTATATTGAAATTGCGGAAAAGCGATTTAGGATTCGCTCCGGGAGCCCTGAGCGGGTCCCTGTGAGGGAGGGCGGCGAAATGTCATCCTTAAAAGATCTGGCGCGTGAATGCGGTGTCTCGGTGGCAACGGTGAGCAAAGCGCTCAATGGCCAGTCGGACATCTCTGCTGCGACCCGCGACCGTGTCCGCGAGGCGGCCCGCCGGATGGGCTATGTGCCCAATATGGCGGCCCGCGCGATGAAGACCAACCGTACCTACAACCTTGGCGTTCTGTTTGTGGACGAGCGGCAGAGCGGTCTGGCCCACGAGTACTTTTCGGCGGTGCTGGACAGCTTCAAAGTGCAGGTGGAAAAGTTGGGCTATGATATCACCTTTGTCAACCGGAACCTTGGCGGCAGAACAATGACCTATCTGGAGCACTGCCACTACCGGGGCGTGGATGGAGCGGTGATCGCCTGCGTGGATTTCAACGATCCGCAGGTGGTGGAGCTGGTCAACAGCGATGTGCCGGTGGTGACCATCGACCATGTGTTCAACAACCGGATGGCGGTCCTTTCCGATAATGTCAACGGGCTTTCGGCGCTGGTGCGGTACGCCTACGCCAACGGCCACCGCCGCATCGCCTTTATCCATGGCGAGCGCACAGCGGTGACGGAGAATCGGCTGGCGGGCTTCTACAAGAGCTGTGCGGAGCTGGGGCTGCAGGTCCCCGAAGAATATGTGCGCTGCGGTGTGTATCACGATCCCGACCGCTGTGCCGAGGAGACCCGGGCCCTGCTGGCACTGCCCCAGCGACCCACCTGCATCCTCTTCCCCGATGATTTCTCGGCCATGGGCGGCTGCATCGCCCTGCAGGAAGCGGGCCTGAGCATCCCGGAGGATATTTCCGTGATGGGATATGACGGCATTTACCTCTCCCGCGTGATGAAACCCCAGCTGGTGACCTGGCAGCAGAACACCAGAATGCTGGGCCGGATGGCAGCGGATAAACTGGTGCAGATGATCGAGCACCCCCGTGTGACGCTGGCCGAGCAGATCCCGGTGACAGGAAAACTGCTGGAGGGCGGCTCGGTGCGCAGCATCGAATGAATGGGTTGGATTTGGTTCCGGGCGAACCGGAGCCTTGAATTTGAAACGCTTTTTCACGAAAACCATTGAAGGAGGTTTTTCATTATGAGAAAGATTTCGCGTCGTAATTTCCTGCTGGCTTCCGGTGCAGTTACCATCAGTGCAGCGCTGAGCGCATGCGGCGGCTCCTCTTCTTCTACCGGCGCGGCATCCTCTGCCGCAGCTTCTTCCGCCGCTTCCGCTGCTCCGGCAGCTCAGGGCAAGGTGCTGAATATCTGGTGCTGGAACGACGAGTTCCAGGGCCGCTTCAATAACTATTACCCCGAGGTCGCCTCCATCGCTGAGGATAAATCTACCACCACCCTGAAAGATGGCACCGTTGTCAAGTGGACCATCAACGCCAACGAGAACAACAACTACCAGAATAAGCTGGATGAGGCCCTGTTGAATCAGGACTCTGCCGCCGATGATGACAAGGTAGATATCTTCCTGATCGAGGCTGACTACGCATTGAAATATGTGGATTCCGATTACGCGCTGGATGTCAAGGCAGACATCGGCCTGACCGATGCCGATCTGGCCGGTCAGTACCAGTACACCAAGGACATCGTCAGCGTGGATGGCAGCCAGCGCGGCACCACCTGGCAGGCGACCCCCGGTCTGTTCGCATACCGCCGCAGCATCGCCAAGGAAGTGCTGGGCACCGATGATCCCACCGAGGTGCAGAGCCATCTGTCCGATTGGGATAAGTTCAACGAGGTGGCTGCACAGGCCTATGCCAAGGGCTACAAGATGCTGTCCGGCTTCGATGATGCTTACCGCACCTTCTCCAACAACGTGGACGCTCCCTGGGTGGACGGCACGACCGTCAAGGTAGACCCCAACATTATGAAGTGGGTCGATCAGACCAAGGAGTACACCGATAAGGGCTACAACAACAAGTCCAGCCTGTGGGACAGCCAGTGGGCAGCCGATCAGGGCCCGAGCGGCAAGGTGTTTGGCTTCTTCTACTCCACCTGGGGCATCAACTTCACCCTGCTGGGCAACTCTCTGGAGACCCCTGTGGCCGAGGGCGGCAAGGAAGAAGTGGGCAACGGCATCTACGGCGATTACGCAGTCTGCGAAGGTCCTCAGCCCTATTACTGGGGCGGAACCTGGATCTGCGCGGCAGCCGGTACCGATAATATCGATATCATCCGCGACGTGATGCAGAAGCTGACCTGCGACGAAGCCATTATGAAGCAGATCACTCTGGATACGCAGGATTACACCAACAACGAGAAGGCCATGGAAGAGATCGCAAACAGCGATTATGCCTCCGACTTCCTGGGCGGCCAGAACCATATCGCCCTGTTTGCAGAAGCTGCAAAGAAGATCGATATGTCCAACGCAGGCCCGTACGATCAGGGCCTGAACGAGAGCTTCCAGAATGCCTTCAAGGATTACTTTACCGGTACGGTGGACGAGGATACCGCAAAGGCAAACTTCGAGACCGCCATCAAGGAAAAGTATCCCGAGCTGACCGATGTGGTCTGGCCCGCATAAGCGCAGCCGGAACCTGAAAACCTTTTGAACCGAATCCGAATGGGGCGGGCCGGACGCTGATCCCGCCCGCCCCGTTTTGCTTTGGGCAGTGTACGTCAGGAGGGCAGTTACTATGGGAGCAAAACCAAAGAAGAACGGCTCGATCAGCTATGCAAAGTGGGGCTATATCTTCATTGCACCGTTCTTCCTCATCTTTGCGCTGTTCCAGCTCATCCCACTGGGGTCTACGATCTATTACAGCTTTTTTGAATATTACCGCAGCGGCCTGAAGATCATCGGCCCCACCTTTGTGGGCCTGAAGAACTACATCACCCTGTTTGCAACCGACCTGCCCAAATACTTTGGCAACACGCTGCTGCTCTGGATCATTGGCTTCATCCCGCAGATCGCCATCTCGCTGCTGCTGGCGGCCTGGTTCACCGACCTGCGCCTGAAGCTGAAGGGCCAGACCTTCTTCAAGACAGTCATCTACATGCCCAACCTCATCATGGCTTCGGCATTTGCCATGCTGTTCTTTGCCCTGTTCTCGGATAACGGCCCCGTGAACGCTGCACTGGTGGGCATGGGCATCCTCAAGGAGCCCTTCAGCTTCCTGAACAGTGTCTGGGGCAACCGCGGCCTCATCGGCCTGATGAACTTCCTGATGTGGTTCGGCAATACGACCATCATGCTGATGGCGGCCATCATGGGCGTGGACCCTACCCTGTATGAGGCAGCGGAGCTGGACGGCTGCACCCCGAACCAGATGTTCTGGAAGATCACCATCCCGCTCATCCGGCCAATCCTGGTCTATGTGATGATCACTTCGATGATCGGCGGCCTGCAGATGTTCGATGTGCCGCAGATCCTGACCAATGGCAAGGGCGGCCCCGACCGCACCTCCACCACCATGATCATGTACCTGAACAACCACCTGTTCAGCAAGAACTACGGCATGGCCGGCGCGGTCTCGGTGGTGCTGTTCCTGGTGTGCGCAGTGCTCTGCGTGATCGTTTACATGGCCCTGACCAAGGAGGACGACGGCCTGAGCAAGGCCGAGCGCAAGGCCCGCAGGCAGGCGGCCAAAACAGGTGAAGGGAGGAAAAAGCATAATGTCACACGCAGTCAAGACAAGATCCGAAAAAAGCGACCCTTGCGGCCCGCCGCACGGTGTGCTATGCGGCGCTGGTGCTGCTGAGCTTTTTATGCCTGTTCTTCTTCTATGTGCTGGTCATCAATTCCACCCGCACCCATTTTGAGATCCAGAAGGGCTTTTCCTTTCTGCCGGGCAGATCCTTGATGACCAACCTGAAAAAATGTGCTGTCAGATGCCAAACATCCCGGTGCTGACTGGTGTGCGGAAACAGCCTGATCGTGTCCGGCTGCTCGGCTGCCCTCAGTGTCTATTTTTCGGCCCTGACAGCCTACGGCATCTACGCCTATAACTTCCGGTTCAAAAAAGGCGGCGTTTGCCATCATCCTGCTCATTATGACCATGCCGACCCAGGTCTCGGCGCTGGCTT
>ENA-OQET01000781-OQET01000781.1-human-gut-metagenome-genome-assembly--contig:-NODE-781-length-15692-cov-3.973787_pt1 | contig 15692 bp, 19 predicted proteins | sample MGYA00242800_ERZ504645 | MGnify/ENA primary metagenome ERZ504645 (study PRJEB26092, sample SAMD00036308) | human gut metagenome | host: Homo sapiens | study: EMG produced TPA metagenomics assembly of... | reverse complement strand
ATCTAAAGTTTCATTAATTTCTTCAACACTTTTATTTTCCAAAACAAAAGTAGCTTCCAAGACAATCCATTTAGGATGGTCTTGAATGATGGAATGTCGATATGAAAAATCCATTTCATCTTTAGATAATTCAACCACTTTTAAATGTTCATCTAATACTTTTACTGATTTAACAACTTTACTTAAACATGATTTATAGGCCCCTGCATTCATAAAATACCACCACCGATATTTCCAGGAATTCCTCCCATAAATTCAAAACCACTCAAACCAATTTTAGCACAATCATAAGCAAGTTTAATCATTGTAACACCACATTGGGCAGTTACTTCGCTCCCATTGACATGATATTGATTCATATCTTCAAGGGAAATAATAATTCCTTCAAAACTTTTATCTGAAAATAATAAATTTGAACCTCTTCCAATAACAAAAAGTTGAATACGATGCTTACGACAATACTTTATCACTTCAATCAACTCACCGACATTTTGAACTTTTATAAATAATTTTGCTGGCCCACCTACACGATAAGTTGTATGTTTATATAACGGTTCATCTTTAAGAACTTTTCCAACATCTAATTGTTTAAGTTCTTCATAATATTTTTCAAACTTCATCATTAGTCTCCTAACATCGAAATAATTTCTTGATACATGTCTTCAACTGCATTTGGCTTTCCTAACTTTTTAGCGTTTTCTGTTAAAATTTGAAGTGCAGTTTGATCATTAATAACACTATCAATTGTAGAAATCAATTTTTCTCCTGTTAAATCTTTTTCAAGAATCATTTTAGCAGCATGGTTATTTTCTAATTCACGTGCATTATATTCTTGATGATTTGCTGCTACATAAGGACTAGGAATCAAAATAGCTGGTACGCCTAAAGCTGTTAATTCAGCAAGGGTACTGGCTCCTGCACGTGAAACAATAAGATCTGTCGCATGCATTAAAGAAGGCATATCATCAACATAAGGGATGATTTTTACGTTTTCATTTTTATAATCTTTCATTGATTCATAATAAGGTTTCCCAGTAACATAAAGTACTTGATATTCTTTACCAACAAATTGATTCATCGATTCCTTCATCGTTTGATTAACTGTCTGTGATCCTAATGATCCCATAACAATCGTAACAACTTTTTTTATTTCTATCTAAACCATATTTATCATAAATATCTTTAGGAACTTCATGGCTGACAACACTTGCACGAGGATTTCCAAGCAATAGTGTTTTTTCTTGAGGAAATTCTTCATACGCTTTTTGATAACAACAAATGATCTTATCTACTTTTTTTATAAGAATCTTATTTGTTAAACCAATAATTGAGTTTTGTTCATGAATCATCGTTTTAATTTTTAACCTTGCAGCAGCCTCTAAAGCTGAAGCACTTGGATATCCACCAAAACCAACAACAATATCAGGATTAAATTTTTTATAACTTTTTTGCTTTTCCAATAGATTTAACAAATAACAAAGCTGCATGAGCTTTCTTTAAAGGATTACCCGCTAATCCTTTAACATTTAAACCAACATAATCATATCCAAGTTGGGGAACAACTTGAGATTCCAAACGATCCTTTGTTCCAATAAATAAAAATTTTGAATTTGGTTCTTGTTTTTTTATATATTCAACTAATGCAAGAGCAGGGTATAAATGTCCACCTGTTCCTCCTGCAGCAACAACAACTTTCATCTTTACTCACTCCTTAAAGTTTATTATACTCTTTTTCTCTATTTTTGAGAATTGATAACTCTAAAATAGTGCCACTCTTTATCAAAAAAAGCAACACTTTTTAAAAAAAAGATTAATCATTCGACTAATCTTTCTTTTGAATAATAAAACTTACACCATCAACTCTATTAACAGCTTCAACTTTATATCCATACATTGTTACTGTTTTATAAACAATAGATAATCCTAAACCAAATTGTCCTTTATGACCTATTTCATAAGGTTGAAATAAAGATTCAGGATTTGAATTATCTATAGGTTCACCATCATTAAATATTTCTAAATATTGATCTTTTAAAATAATTTTAATTTCATGGTGTACATAACGAGCAGCATTTTCTATAATATTTTCAATACAAATACGCCAATAATCATCTTTTCCTTTAAAAGAGGAATCTTGTAAATCTGTAAGAATTTCTATTTGTGTATGCATAGCTGTTAATTGGAAAACAATATGTTCAATCAATTCTTTCATTGAACATGTTTCATCTCCAATTTGTCCACTTATGTAATCTAATCGATTTAAATATAGTAAACTTTTTACTTTCTTTTCTAACCGATCTGTATTTTCTAAAATAACATCCACTGATGAATCTTTATCTCCATAAGGATAAATATCATCCTTAATACTTTGAGCATATGTTTGAATTAAAGCAATAGGTGTTTTTTAAATCATGAGAAATGTTATGAATCATTTCTTCTTTAATTTCATTTTGTCGATCTATTTCTTCTTTCATTTCTATTAACGAAGAAGATAAAACACCTATCTCATCTTCTCTTTGAATATGCAATTCACTTTCTTTATCATTTTTATATCATCTATATAATTTTTAATAAGTTTCAATGGTTTTATTAAAGATGAAACCCAAATAAACAAAGCAAGTCCAATAATTAAAAAAAGCAACATAAAAGATATCAATAACTTGCTCCTTTAGATTATTAATCAATGTTTTAGAATAATCACTATAAACAAGTGAAATAATATAATTAGAATCATCCGCTTTTACAATTTGATAATATACTGTTTGGTCTTGCATTTTAACCTTTTCTTGTAATTTCTTTTTATTTTTCTTAACCATCCTATAAAGATCATTTTGAAAAACATAATCTAATATTTGATATTTCTTAGCAGAAATATTTTGCGCTGTTGTAAGCGTATCTTCATTAATGTTATAAGTAAAATGATAAATTTGTTTATCTGAACCTGCATAATCAGGAGAAAAATCATATGAGTAAAAATCATTTTGTGAGCGTGTCAAAACATCATACATTTCATTATCAATAACATGTGTTAAGTTGTTATCAATAATAGGCAATAGAATTGCTAAAACACCTATTGCAATAATTGAAAAAATAATAACAAGTTGTTTTTGTAAAGAATATTTCGTAAGCATTAGTCTAAACGATATCCAAATCCATAAATCGTACGAATATTAATTTCTGGCATTTTTTTACGCAATCTTCGAAGTGTATCATCAACGACACGATCACTACCAAAATAATTTTCGTCCCATACTTTTGATAAAACTTGTTCTCTTGAAATAGCTAATCCTTTGTTATTTAAAAAGTAAACAAGTAGATCATATTCTTTTGTTGTTAAAATGATTTCATTATTGTTATAGAAGACTCTTCTTTTTTCTAAATCAATATCATAACCATCTATTTGTATCTTAGATGGATTATCATAAGCACGTTTTAATAAATTATTAATTCTTAAAATAACTTCTTTAATATTAAATGGTTTTGTAATATAGTCATCTGAGCCTTTTTCTAAACCAATAATACGATCAAATTCTTGATCTCTAGCTGACATAAATATAATTGGCATTTTAGGCTTACTTGCCTTTATTTCATTAAACAATTCAAAACCGCTTGCCTTATCTAACATAATATCTATAAGCCATAGATGTACATCATCATCTTTATGAAGTAAAGCTTCATCATACGTATAAAACGAGCAAACACTATAGCCTTCTTTTTCTAAATAAGTTCTTACCAAATCATTTAGATTTTTTTCATCATCTATAATATTAATTTTAAATAACATCTTCTTCACCTCATTTGTATCCTATTTTATTATGACCTATTATAGTTAAAATATTGCCATAATATATGGCAATATTTTGTGATAATATGTGATTTTATCTTTCGATAACAAATCCGCGTTCTTTCATTTTAGTAATGATATAATCTACAGATTGTAAACATTTTTCATTTGTATCCGCTTCAACCATAACACGTACAACTGGTTCAGTTCCTGATTCACGAACAAGAACACGTCCTTCATCACCTAACTTATCTTCAACTTCTTTAATGACTTTTTGTACTTCAACATCATTTTGAGCCTCTTTTTTATCTCTTACATATACATTTTTCATTAATTGAGGGTAAATTGTTACAGGTTCAACTAATTGAGCTAATGTTTTTTTGCTTTCAATAACTGCTTCCATAATTTTTAAAGATGTTAAAATACCATCTCCTGTTGTGGCATGTTTAGAGAAAATGATATGTCCTGATTGTTCTCCACCAATACAATGACCATTTTTCACCATGTTTTCATTAACATATTTATCTCCAACAGCTGTTTTTTTCATATTTAATACCTTCTTTATCTAACGCTTTATATAAACCTAAGTTAGACATAACTGTTGTAACAATTGTATCATTAGATAATTCACCATGTTCTTTTAAATATTTACCACAAACATAAAGAATTAAATCACCATCAATAACTCTTCCAAATTCATCAACAGCTAAACAACGATCAGCATCACCATCATAAGCAAAACCAATATCTAATCCTTTAGATTTTACTAGTTCTTGTAATGATTCAATATGTGTAGAACCACAGTTTGTATTAATATTTAAACCATCTGGTTCACTATGAATCACATAAGTTTTTGCTCCTAAAGCATCGAAAACACTTTTAGCAAGATTAGAACTTGCACCATTTGCACAATCTAAACCAACACGAATATTTTTAAAAGCACGTGTAGGAATTGACATTAAATATCCTAAATATCTATTTCTACCTACTGAATAATCTGTTGCACATCCAATTTCATCTTTTGTAGCAAATGGAATTTCATCTACTTCACCATCAATGTATTGTTCAATTAAATTTTCAACCTTCGCATCCATTTTATGACCATTACAATCTAAAACCTTAATACCATTATCATAATATGGATTATGTGAAGCAGAAATCATAATTCCACAATCAAAACCATCTGTTCTTGTAATATAAGCAACACTTGGTGTTGTTGTTACATGCATTAAAGAAACATCAGCACCACTTGCTGTAAGTCCAGCAACAAGTGCATATTCTAACATATAAGAACTTCTTCTTGTATCTTTCCCAATAACAACTTGAGCATGATCTTTATTTCTTCCAAAATACCACCCAATGTATCTTCCTACTTTATAAGCATGTTCAACTGTTAAATCTTTATTAGCTTCCCCACGAAAGCCATCTGTTCCGAAATATTTTCCCATTTTAAATCTCTCCTATTTCTTTATATTTACGCGAATCTGTTCATCGCTATCTAAACGATATGTTAAAGTTTCGTCACTTAATTCTACTTCTAATTTCACATTATGTCGACCCTTTTTTAACCCAACGACATCTACATAGACCTTAATGTCATCATTTGTAAGAGCATTAATACGATCACTTGTACCAATAACTGTTAAATTGCATGTATCGCTTGACATAGAAACATTGTTTTCTTTGCCATTTTTTATTTGAATTGGTATATCTGTAAATTGTCTTTGTTCAGAAGGAACAAGCGTAATTGTTCCATCCACTTTAGTAAATGACATCTTATTAACTCCTGAAACACTTAACAATTTTAAGTCTTTAAATGTACGACCTTCTTCCAAATCACTTACATCCACTTTAACTTTAATATTATTAATATCCTTTAATTTACTTTCATCACCATAAATCTTTACTTTATCTTTTGAAAAAGTCATTTGATCGATTGCATATCCATTAGCCACATTTCCTGTATATTCAGGTACAAGTGGAACTGTCTTACTATAATTAGACAATGAACAATCCACTTTAACAGTGGAAGGAATAACACTTACATTTAAAGCTTTTCCACTTCGATCAAAAGCCTTTACTTTACATTCTTGAGTAAACGAATCTGTCACTCCCTTTAAATCAATAACTGCTTCAACAGAATAAACATTATCAATATTATCTTGTGAACCCCTTACTTCTACTTCACTATGTTCAATACTATCTACTGAAACAGAATGTTTATCCTTTAAGCTATCTTCATTTTTAAAACGATATCCTAAACTAAACGTTTTAGTTACCTTTTGTGAAACTGTTACCGTTACTGTTTGAGGAACAATGAGAACTTCTAAATCATTAGAGAAATTTCTTGATTTCAATTCTACTGTCTGTTCACCTTCCCCTATTCCCGAAAAATCAGCATATATTTCATAATTTTTCATCAATTTAGCATTATAAATATCAATAGAAGGACCAACTAAGCCTACACTTACAGTCTCTGGCATTCCAGCTACAACAAAATCATCTTGTAAATTTTCTATTTTCACAGGGACTTGTTGAATATAATCTCCTGAATTAGGTGTTGAAAATACATTTTCAAAATTACCTCCATTAACTGTAAATAGTAAAATCGTTGCTAAAATAAATGATAATAATTTTTAAAGATAATCCTGATTGTAACATTCTATCTAAAGTAGAATTAATAAAATTCATCACTTTAATAGCACCATTTACAAAAGCTCTTCCCCTTGAATCTATTTCATCATTAATAGATTGAGAAGTGATATGTTTTTCTTCTGTTTTTGGTTTTCTTTTTCTTTTGAAATAAAATTTAAGAAAAAATCAGTTGTTGAATCACGATGTTCTTGATTATTTTTACTCATCTTCATCACCTTCTTCATCTTCTGATTTAAACCAACCTAGTTCATTAACTAAGCTTGCTCTTAATTCCTTTCTTGGAATCTTAATAAGTTCTCCTTTGATAGCAAAAGAAATCGTTCCTGTTTCTTCAGAAACTACAACTGTTAATGAATCAGTAATTTCACTTATTCCTATAGCAGCACGATGTCTTGCCCCATAAATAGGTGAAAGATCCTTTTGAGTTGGTGGGAAAAAGGCAGCTGCACAAACAACACGGTCATCTTTAATAATAACTGCCCCATCATGTAAAGGTGTTCCTTCCCAAAAGATCGTATTAAATAATTCTGATTTAATATCGGCATTGATTTTAGTTCCTGTATTAATATAATCTATTAAAGATTGTCCTCTTTCAAAAGTAATCAAGGCCCCTGTTTGTGTTTCTGATAACTTTGTCACTGAATCAACAATTTCATCTAACAAATGTTCCTTTTGATCATTTGATAAACGTTCCATATGATAATCTCTTTTAGTTTGTCCCATTTTTTCAAGTAATGAACGAATTTCTGGTTGAAAGATTACAATTACCGCAATAATTCCCCAAGTCAAAACCGTATCTACTAAATAAGACATTGTTGAAAGTCCTAAAACACTTGTTACTAATTTAATTAACAAAATAATGAGAACCCCTTTAAATAATTGCATCGTTCTCATATTTTGTTTAAACATACTAATTCCTAAATATAAAATATACCACACTAATAATAAATCAATAATTGTACGAATAATGTTTAAAATTAATGATAGATTAACTTCTATACCTGCTATCATTTTATCCCCTACTTTCTTCAAACATATTATACTTGATGTTTTCTATTTTATAAAGAAAAGATAGATTTTTATTCAAAATCTATCTTTTCATCTTAAGTTGACTCCATTGAGCTCTAAAAGAGCTCTTATGCATTATTTTTTCTATATTGTTGTCTTCTTTCGTTTTCAGTTAAATAGCGTTTTCTTAAACGAATATTTTCAGGTGTTACTTCAACAAGTTCATCTTCATTAATATAATCTAAACAAGATTCTAGATTAAATTGACGAGGTCTTTTTAAAACAACTGTTGAATCTTTGGATGATGAACGAGTATTTGTCATTTGTTTTCCTTTAGTAACATTAACTGTTAAATCATTATCTCTACTGTGTTCACCAACGATCATACCTTCATAAACATCCACACCAGGCCCAACAAACATTACTCCACGGTCTTCAACACTTCCAAGTGAATAAGCTGTTGTTTGTCCACTATCAATTGAAATTAAAACACCTAAGTTTCTCTTACCAACTGTTTCACCTTCCATTGGACGATAGTCAATAAATGAGTGAGAAATAATTCCATATCCTTTTGTCATTGTTAAGAAATTTGTCATAAATCCAAATAAACCTCTTGACGGAATTGTATAAACAACACGTGTTTGTCCATCACGAGAATCCATTGTTTCTAAGACACCTCGACGATATCCAAGTGATTCAATAACCGCTCCAATACAATCATCAGGTGCTTCAATAGTTACTTCTTCATATGGTTCACATAAAACACCATCGATTTCTTTCATGATTGCTTTAGGTTTAGAAACTTGTAATTCATAACCTTCACGTCTCATATTTTCAATTAAAATAGATAAGTGTAATTCTCCACGTCCAGAAACGATCCATTCTTCTTTATTTTGGATTCTTTCAATTTTTAATGAAACGTCTCTATTTGTTTCTTTAAATAATCTTTCTTCAATTTGTCTAGCAGTCACAAATTTACCATCTTGACCAGCAAATGGTGAAGTATTTGTTCCAAAAACCATTTGAATTGTTGGTTCATCAACATGTAATAACGGTAAAGCTTCTTCTTGACCAGTTGTACATACTGTTTCACCAACACCGATATCAGCAAGACCAGCAATAGCAACAATATCTCCTGCACTGGCTTCTTCAATTTCAATACGGTGTAATCCAATAAATCCATATAATTTTTGAATTCTAAATTGTGTGTGGCTTCCATCAGCTCTTACACAAGTGACTGATTCATTAACATGAATCTTACCTCTTTGAATACGTCCGATTCCAATACGTCCTACATAATCATTATAGTCTAATAAAGCTGGTTGGAATTGTAAAGGTCCATCAACATCTACTAATGGTTCAGGTATTTCTTTGATAATCATATCAAATAAACAATCCATATTTGGTACTTGTGTTGAAATATCAGGATCTAAACTCGATGTTCCTTGTAAAGCTGAAGTATAGATTGTTGGGAATTCTAATTGGTCATCATCTGCGCCTAATTCCATAAATAATTCTAAGACTTCATCCATAACTTCATCAATACGTGTTACAGGTCTATCTACTTTATTAATAACTACGATAGGTTTTACTTTAGCAGCTAAAGCTTTCTTTAAAACGAAACGTGTTTGTGGCATTGTTCCTTCATAAGCATCTACTACTAATAAAACACCATCTACCATGTTCATGATACGTTCTACTTCTCCACCAAAGTCAGCATGGCCTGGTGTATCCATGATATTGATTCGATAATCTTTATAATTAATTGCTGTATTTTTAGCAAGAATTGTAATTCCTCTTTCTCTTTCAAGGGCATTGCTATCCATCGCACGTTCACTAATTTGTTCACGGTCTTCTAATGTTCCAGATAGCTTTAATAATTGGTCTACTAATGTTGTTTTTCCATGGTCTACATGGGCAATAATCGCTATATTTCTAATATTCATACGCTACTCTCCCTTCAATAACTTCCTCATTATATCACAATAATTTCAATTGTCATTATTTATTTTAATATGTCAAAAACAATTTTCAATGTAAGAGTTTACACTTTATTTTTGATTCAAAACTTCTTTTTTTATAACTTCTAATACACCTTGATGATCATTACTTTTAGCAATGCCATAAGCAATATCTTTAATACGTGGAACAGCATTGGCCATAGCATAACTATATTTGACAGATTTTAATAAAGTATAATCATTCATTTGATCACCAAACGCCATACATTCTTCTGGTTTAATATTCAATTCTCTTTGTAAGCGTTTTATGGCAACACCTTTATTAATATCTTCATTTTGAATATCAATCCATTCATTACCTGAAGTTGTTGCCTTAACACCTTTATCTAAACCACAAGCAATATCATCTGCATAACGAATGATTTGATGATTTGGATCATAAATAGCAATCTTCATAATTTCATCATCAATATCATCATAACTCTCTACAAATTGGTAATTACAATAATACGTACGTACCACTGGTTCTAAATGTTTAAATTCATTTAAACAATAGGCACTTTTAACCCCACATAAAATCATATTCAATTCTGGATGAGATTCTACTAATTGAATCACCGCTTGTACTTGTTCTTTTTTTAACGTATTTGTCGCAATCAATTTTACCCCCTTAGCAATATAACTTCCATTTTCTCCTATGAAATACATTTCATTAGAAATCGGTAAAAATTTTTTGATACAAACGGAAATATTGGTTCCCCGATGCAATTACAAATTTTATTTTTCTTTTTCTAAGTTCCTCAAAAATATCAAAAAATTCCATTGAAAATCTTTTAGAAGAATCTAAAAAAGTTCCATCCATATCTGTCGCAATTAATTTTATCATTAAACTTATCCCCTTTATCTTCAAAAACATATTAAAGAAATATGATTTATTTTTCAATATTAAAGCAAAAGAAAAGTACAATTTCTCGTACCTTACTTTCCTATCATTCTCTTTATTACTTCTAAATCTTCATTATCATAAACAAAATACTTAAATAATAGGTCATTATAAAATGGTATGGTTATCTTCTCTTTCATCTTTTGATCCTCCTATTATTTATATTGTGTTTTTTTTATACGTTTTCTTTAAAAAAAAGAATTTATTTGTTTTGATACAAATAAATTCCTTCTTTTAAAACGATTCAAGCCATCTTTTAATCTTTCAAATGGGCAAGCTACATTCATACGAATAAAAGCTTTTCCATTTTCACCATATTCAAGACCATCACTTACGTAAAGTCCTGTTTTTCTTTCTTATAAAAGAAGTGAGTTCAACACTATCTAAACATACCTTATGACAATCGATCCATAAAAGATAAGTTGCTTCTGTAGGCACTACATAAACATCATTCATTTCTTTTTGAATAAATGAAATCGCATAATCTTTATTGTTTTGAATATATTGGTTTAATTCATTAAGCCAATCTTCACTTTGATTGAAGGCTGCCTTCGTTGCACAAATTGCAAAACTATTTGGTTCTGCTACTTCATCTGTATTAATTCCACGATTAACTTTATGTCTTAATACCTCATTAGCTACAACAATACAGGCTGTTTGCATCCCTGCCATATTAAAAGCTTTGGTTGGTGCAATACACATAATTGTATTTTCTAAATTTGTTTTTGAAACGGAAGCAAAAGGGATATATTCTTTTTGAGGATTGGTAATATCACAATGAATTTCATCACTTAAAACAATAACATGATGTTTTGCACATAAATCACCAATTCTTTGTAAAGTTTCTTTATCCCAAATTTTACCTATTGGATTATGGGGATTACAGAAAATCATTAATGTTGTTTGACTTAAAGAAAGTTTTCTTTCTAAATCTTCAAAATCAATATGATATTCTTTCCCATCAAAAACAAGGTCACTTGATAAAACATGTCTTCCATTATTTAAAATAGAATTATAAAAAATATTATAAACTGGTGACATAATCAAGACATTTTCACCTACTGTTGTCACTTTTCTTACTACCGAAGAAATAGCAGGAACAACTCCTGTAACAAACATCATCCAATCTTTTTCCATATGAAAATGATGTCTTCTTTCCCACCAATTTTGATAAGCTTCAAAATAATCATCAGGTACCGTATTATAACCAAAGATTTTATGATCCACTCTTTTATGTAAAGCATCTATAATGGCTGGAGCTGTTTCAAAGTCCATATCAGCTACCCACATAGGAAGTTCATTTTCTTTAACATCCCATTTATATGAATTTGTATTAAAACGATTGGTCATCTTTGAAAAATCGTACATCTTTACATCTCCTTTAATTGAATCTTTGTTTGACTTGGATCAATGATTTGATCATCAATAATCATTTCACCAATACTATGTGCACTAATTTTACCAGAAATAGGATTTGTAATACTATCAATATGACTTACAATTTGTGCATCAATATCTTTGCAGAATTCAAAAGCTAGAGTGGTATTAATTAATTTACAATTTACCATCTTTAATCCTTCGATATAACATAATCCTTGTAAACTTTCAATTGTACAATTCACAAAAGTAATATTTTTCGTATTCCATGCAAGATATTCACCAATAATTACTGAATCATAAACCGTGACATTTTCACAATTCCAAAAAGCATCTTTTGAAACAAGTTTAGAATTTCTAACAGTAATATTCTTACCACCATCAAAGCAATAATTTCCTGATAAATTCAAACCATCGATTTCAATATTTTCACTATTCATTCCAAAATAATCACCTTTAGCAACCACATTATGTAACTTAATATCGCTACATTTCCATAAGGTTTCTTGAGCATTAACCATATTGACATTTTCTAAAGAAATATGTGTCCCTCTTCTAAAGGTCTTAGGCGCATCAATGACACTATTTTTAATATTAATATGATGAGTATACCAAATACCTGATCTAGCAGTTTCAAGTAAGGTACTGTTTTCTACACTGACGTGATTACAATACCATAAAGGATATTTCCATTTAAAAATACTTCCACTAATATCTATATGATCACTTTCTTTTAAAGGCGATTCTCCATCAGCAAAAATACTATCTTCAACTTTTAAATCATGACTTTTAAATAAAGCTCTTTCTCCTTTTAGATAAGCTTGTTTAACTAATTCCATCTTAATCCTCCTTCATTTGTTTCTTTAACATATATATTAAATAATCTAAACAATCTATTTTCTTTTGTTCCTCATGCAACTTATCTAATAAACAACAACGATGACACTGTAATGATTTTATCAACATCTTCAAATCATCATTATTATATTTTTTAATACACTTTGTAATAAGTTCTTCATCACATCCTGCATCTTTTAAATTCATAATTAATTCTTCAATTACTTCTTTTCCCAAAGCTATCACCACTTTCCTTTATTATTGTAATTCTTTATCTCTATATTATCAAATACCTATAACAAATATATTTCTATACTTGCAAGGCATAACAAAGAGCTTTAAAATAAAAACAAAGGATGTGAAATCATGGAATTTAGACTTCTACAATATTTTCTTGCGATTGCAAGAGAGGAAACAATTTTAAAAGCAGCTGAAAGCTTAAACGTGACTCAGCCCACTTTATCAAGACAAATGAAAGAACTTGAAGATCATTTACAAAAACAGCTTTTCATTCGTGGTAATCGTAAGATTACTTTAACTGAAGAAGGTATTTTACTTCGCCAACGTGCTGAAGAAATTGTCAGTTTGGTTGAAAAAACAGAAAGTGAAATTATGTTATTCGATGAAACTTTAAGTGGTGAAGTATGTATTGGCAGTGGAGAAACGTTAGGCATCGAAATCATTTGTAAAGCCATTCAACGTGTACAAGAAGATTATCCACGTATCCAATTCCATTTATTCAGTGGTAATGAACAAGATGTGACAGATCGTCTTGAAAAAGGTTTAATTGATTTTGGGTTGATTATTGAACCTGCTAATATTTATAAATACAATCATTTATCTTTACCTTATCAAGACTTATGGGGAATCTATATAAACAAAGAACATCCTCTTGCTTTAAAAGAATCGATTACTCCTCAAGATTTAATTGATGTTCCTCTTCTTTGTTCCTCACAAGAATTAAAATATAAACAAATAGAAAACTGGGCCAATCCTTATTTTTCTAAATATCATATTATTGCAACCTATAACTTAATTTACAATGCCAGTATTCTAACAAAGGAATGTAATGGAGCTGTGATTTCTTTAAAAAACCTCATTAATACAAGTGGGGAAAGTTCTTTGTGTTTTAGACCCCTTGATCCACAAATCACTTCATCACTTGCCTTTATTTGGAAAAAATATCGTGTCCTTTCTAAACCTGCACAATATTTTTTAAAAGTATTAGAAGAAGAAACAAAAAAAGCTCATAAATGCTCACAAATTAATAAAAATATGATAAAGTAAAATAAATCATTCATTAAAGAATGGGTGCCTATGAAAAGAAAAAATAAAGGATTTACTCTTGTAGAAATAATAGTAGTTCTTCTAATTATCGCCATTCTTGCAGCTATCGCTATTCCAGCTTGTCAAGGATACCTTGAAGAAAGTCGAGAATCGCGTGACCTCATCAACGTTCGTGCTGCTTGTACAGATATCATTGCGATGGGAAAAACAGGATATAAAACAGATATTGTAAGAGAAGTAGAACTTACACAAAAGAAAGATGATTGGCAAGCTTTTGATTCTGTAACTATTGCTGGTATTACGCACAAGAAATCAGATCCTGACACTGATAACTGGAAAGGAATTCCTAAAGCCGGTGGTGTTTGTGAAATCTCATACAACAAAGAAAAGAATACTGTTGTTTTTAATTGGAAAGGAAGTAAGGCAGAAGAATCTACTATTGATTTTTCATCGAATTTACATAGTGCATTAAATAATAGCGGTTTATTAGAAAATGATCTTAAAAATAGAGATTTTTTTGAAATTGATTCAAAATGTGATGGTTCAACAATGGTTCCAGAATTAAACAAACAGATTGAAAATAAGAGTTTATTAAACCATGGTACATGGGCCTATTATGGAAACGCAAAAAAATGGAAAAGAATCTGAAAGATATTTATTTTGGACTTCAGTTGATACAGATAAAATCAATGCTAACACACAAATTCCTGTCATTATTAGTACAGCTGATGGAAAAATTCTACATTTCATCATCAACGACTGCACGAAAACGAAAAGATAGTGCTCATAAACCATATATAGCGATCGCTCCAACCGGTAAAAGTGGTTCTAGTCAATATAAATCATACATAGATGGAAAAAAACAATACAATACACTTGAAGAGGCTTATAAAGCTTATGCTGATGTTGTAAAAAATGATTATTCTAATTACAAAGATACTTTACCACAATAGTAATAAACATGCCTAAAAGACGCGGTATGTACTTCCAAAGTCTTCACTTACCGAAGCCTGACAGTCAAAAATAGAAAAAGAACAATGAAACAGCAAAAGCTGAAACATTGTTCTTTTTTGTTATATAATTTATATATGAAAAACAAAATGATTATAACGCATTACAACTATCTTTGCCAATAAATTTAGGTATTAATTCGATAAAGATGGCATGGTTGTTTGTTACTAAAAGGAGTAAATCTATCTAAATATTATCTTCTTGATTTCTATTTCTAACTGTTAAGCTATTTTTAGTTTATCACTGGAGGCTTTTTGCCTAACGCTAAAGCTATAGAGTTATCACTCGCAAGCACGTGGTATTAATTTTATAACAAAGTAATAAAAGAGCTCAATTGAGCTCTTTTACTATTATTTTAAATCTTCTCCATTTGTTTCAATAACTTTTTTATACCAATAGAAAGATTCTTTTCTTCTTCTAGCAAAATCACCTGTACCATCATCATATCTTTCCACAAAGATAAATCCATAACGTTTTGCCATTTCTCCAGTTGAAGCTGATACTAAGTCAATACATCCCCAAGGTGTATATCCTCTTAAATCAACACCATCTAAAACAGCTTCATGCATTTGTTCAATATGACTTCTTAAATAATCAATACGATAGCTATCTCTTACTTTACCATCTTCATCAATTGTATCATAAGCACCTAACCCATTTTCTACAACAAAAATCGGTATTGATAACGATCATAGATTTCATTTAAAGAATATCTTAAACCAACTGGATCAATTTGCCATCCCCAGTCATGAAGCTTTTAAGTATGGATTAGGAACTCCACCTAAGATATTCCTTTCCACCTTCTTTTGATTTATCAGCAGTTTGACAA
>ENA-OQET01000780-OQET01000780.1-human-gut-metagenome-genome-assembly--contig:-NODE-780-length-15694-cov-4.056144_pt1 | contig 15694 bp, 18 predicted proteins | sample MGYA00242800_ERZ504645 | MGnify/ENA primary metagenome ERZ504645 (study PRJEB26092, sample SAMD00036308) | human gut metagenome | host: Homo sapiens | study: EMG produced TPA metagenomics assembly of... | reverse complement strand
TGCATCTGCACTCCGGCTGTGACCTGCTGCGGCAGGCCACCAACAGGCAAAATTATGTGATTTTGCACGATGTGAGGGTATGGGGAGTGCAATCCCCATCAAGATGCCGCCGTAGAAAAATCGCCCGTAGGAGCGGTTTCGTATACAAAGGCGAATCTTGCTCTTAACTACCGTCCACTCTGTCCCAGCCCGTTCCTGCCCGATTCTCTCCGACGTTTTTTCTGGTAAGACGCGCAGAATGCACATTCAGTACCGGAGGTATCCTGCTGGGGTGGCTCATGCGATTTTCAAGGTGCGATGTGACTTTGTAAGGAATCGGGGAATTTCATCAGTGATACCGTAGTGAATTGGCTTACTTTTGAAAACACTTCCTATACCTTATACAAACTTTAAGGGGTGTTTTTAAACCGGGTCTTTTGAAAGTTCAAAAAAATTCATTTTTCCAAGGTTCCCCTCTACCTATAACAATCTAAAATGGGTGTTTGGCATACAGATTTTCAAATTTTGTTGAACTGCCTAATTTTAGAATATAGATTTTGTTCATTTTCCACTTTTATAGAACCAGCGGAAAGCTGTTCTACAAAAGATTTTGAAGGCCCCTACACTAATAGGAATCCGCAGAGCTGTTTTGGAATACAGTTTTGAAAATTTCACAATTTTGGGCAAAAAGAAAAACGGCAAAGTTCAAAATCGAACCTTGCCGTTTTATATGCACTTACGCTATTTCAATTTTCTCCTGATGTGTGTTTATCTCCAGTAGCTAGCTTTTTAATTTACAGGCTATATCCTCTATCACGAATCACATCGACAACTTTGGAAACATATTTCTGACAAGTGTCGTGGTCAGGTGCTTCCACCATCACACGCACCACAGGCTCTGTGCCGGATTCACGAACCAGAATACGACCAGTATCTCCCAGTGCTTCGGCCACCTTGGTCACTGCTTCCTGCACGGCAGGGTCATTCTGAGCAGCCTTCTTATCAGTCACACGGACATTTTCCAGCACCTGCGGATAAATTTTCAGCGGTGCCGCCAATTCGCTCATCGGCTTTTTCTTAGCCAGCATGACTTCCATCATCTTCAGGCTGGTCAGAATGCCATCGCCGGTACTTGCATACTTGGAGAAGATGATATGGCCACTCTGCTCCCCACCGATACGGCAACCGTTCTTTGCCATGTACTCGTAAACATACTTGTCGCCCACAGCAGTCTTGGCATAGCCAATACCCTGTTCATCGAATGCTTTGTACAGACCAAAGTTGGACATAACGGTCGTGACCACAGTATTGGTCAGCAGCTTGCCACGCTCTTTCATATAGCAGCCATAGATATACAGAATATGGTCGCCAGTCACAACATTGCCCTTTTCATCCACGCAGAGGCAGCGGTCTGCGTCGCCGTCATAGGCAAAACCAACATCCAAGCCCTTTTCTACAACAAACTTCTGTAGTCCCTCAATGTGAGTAGAACCAGCGTTGTTGTTGATGTTCAGGCCGTTGGGCTTGTTGTTGATGACATAGGTATCTGCGCCCAGAGCATCGAATACAGACTTAGCGATGTTCCAGCTTGCACCGTTGGCGCAATCCAGACCAACCTTAACTCCTTTGAAAGAGTAAATTCCCAAAGAGATCAGGTAGCCCATGTAACGGTTACGGCCTGCCACATAGTCCACAGTGCAGCCGATGTGCTCACGATGGGCAAAGGGCAGCTCCGGCCAGTCCTTGTCAAATACATGGAGCTTGCCATCGATGTAGTCCTCCACCAGCAGCAGAGTTTCTTCTGGCATTTTCTCGCCGTAACAGTCGATCAGCTTGATACCGTTATCGTAGTACGGATTGTGGCTGGCAGAAATCATGATGCCACAGTCAAAGTCATCCACGCGAGCAATGTAAGCCACAGACGGCGTAGTGGTAACGTGCAGTAGATAAGCATCCGCACCAGAGGCGGTCAAACCAGCAACCAAGCTGTACTCGAACATATAGGAGCTGCGGCGAGTATCCTTGCCAATCACGATGCGAGCAGGTTCGGTATCACCATTGTGCTCACGCAGGGTATTGTAATACCATCCTAAGAAGCGACCAATCTTATAGGCATGGTCTGCTGTTAATGTAATCCCAGCTTCGCCACGGAAGCCATCCGTTTCAAAGTATTTAGCCATTTTATTCCTTTCTAAATCGCTTTGTAACATATTATCTCACATCTCAGGCAACCACAGATGTTGCCTGCTGCACATCTCTATCCAAAAATCTATTATTCAGAGACTCAACTCATCTAATTTCCACGATTCCCCTTCCCCCAGACATATATATAGTTTGACCAACTATTGTATTTCCCAAATCACTAACTAGTATCTTTGCTATTTGAGCTATTTCCTCTGGTGTTGTAAATCTTTTTATCGGATTCAATGGTGTATATAGGTTACCTTCTCTATAGTTCTTCTGCATAGATGTATTTGTCGGTCCCGGCCCTATCGCATTCACAATGATTCCGTGTTCCAACAGACGTTGTGCCATTCCTTTTGTTATGCCATCAATTCCTAACTTAGATAATCTATACGGTGACCATGATGGTTCCAATGCAGACTGAGACGATATTATTAAAACTATGTCCTTTAATTTTATTTTCAATCATGTACTTGCTACTGTTTGGCACATAAAGTATGTACCTTTCAAATTAATATTCATAATGGTGTCATACTCATCAAGCGTGACATTTACGAAATCAAGCCCATCTCTATCAACATGAACACCCGTTGAACTTACAAATATATCTAAACGCCCCCATATATTAATTATCTCACCAAGTTTTGATTCAAATGAGGATGGTTCTTTATAATCCAATACTATAAATTTCAACTTATCATTAGAAATTTCAGATTTTATTTTTTCAAATTTTCGCTCATTAGTTCCTGTTATAATCACTTTTGCGCCAGATAGTAAAAAATTTCTTGCTATTTCTAAACCAATACCACCAGTTCCACCTGAAATTAGTACAACTTTATCCTTAAGTTCTGATCCAGATGACGGCATTATAATAATTGGCGTATTTATCGGCTGAGGGAACAATTTTTTTAATTTTGTTTTAATTCCAAATCCCATAACTATCACTCCATTTTATCATTTTCTAATGCTGCTTGATTATTTCGCAAATCTCTTTTTGCCCACCACACAGGAAACAATCCCTGCACAAGCATATGTGCTTTTGTTCTAGGTCCCAATTCCGAGTGAACAAGCACCCCAAAGAGCCTTGTTCTCAGATTATGTATACATTCATCATATAAGGCCTGATTTTCTTTAACAGAATCCGTAGCGATAATCAAAAACAGTACATACCCGTAATTTTTCCAGATATGCCAATTAACAGCATTTTCTGTTCTTTTCGTCTTAACGATTCTTGTTTCACCAATGTAGCGAATATTCTCCATCGCATTAGTTCCCATTTTTAGATTATAATGAGTCAGTCCACTATTTGTGTTGTTGAGTCGGTAGTTATAGATTTTTCTATGTCCAACTGCAACCTTATTTGCGCACTGTGCTGCCATTGATGAAAAGTACAGTCCTTCTCCAGACCAAGGTCTATTAAAATCTATGTGATGTTCTTTGAGAAGCGATGCCTTATAAATCTTGTTCCAAGGTCCAATTGGAAACTTAGGATAGATAATTCCGCAGAAAGCATCTTCTGGTGTCCATACTTCAACAGCATCTTTTTTCGTCTGTTCCCGATCACGTGTTGTAAATATCTTGTCCGTCATGGCCATTTCCGCACCAGTCTGATGAATCAGATTCATCAGGTATTCTACATAATCCAGTTCCAGCCAATCATCACCATCAATGATAAGGATATACTCGCCAGTTGCCTCCGCAAGACCAACATTTCTGGCTTCACATGCGCCGCCGTTTTTCTTATGAATTACTCTGATACGGTCATCTCTCGATGCATAATTATCACAAATGGCACCGCTATTATCTGGTGAGCCATCATCTACAAGCAGAATTTCAAGATTCTGCCAAGTTTGGTTGATAATGGAGTCAATTAGTTTCGGCAAAAATTTTTCTGATTTATAAATTGCAACAATTGCAGATACTTTTTCCATATAATCCAATCTCCTTTCGCTGGATTATTGAATAAAGCACCTACAGATAATTCAAGCACATAACATTCGTTTAATAATCTTTTGACCCTTCTCTTAAATCGATCAAAATTCGATTCATATAAACCAATTACGTCTTTGAACTCAGATTTGCTATTCTTCAGCAACTCCAGCGATTTCTCATAGTATTTAGGATAATCATAATCTGTGTGCTGCTGACCAAATCGATCTGTTATGTCCTGTCTATTTATTGTAACTTTATCACTTACAGCATTCAGCAATGCTAATCCTCTGCTTCCATTAATGAGAACCATAGAAACGCCATCTTCATTGTTTTTGAAGCGTTCACCCCAATAGTCACCCAATCGAATATCTGCAGATGTTTCATTTCTAAACGGACAGGTAAAACAGGATTCCTGATTCACAACACCCATTGAAAACAGCTTTAAAAAAGGGTCTTTTTCCCTACTCGCTACATAGGCAGTACCCCCCCATTAATATTCATAAAATATTCATGCCATGAATATGACTTATCTCGAAACAGTATGCTTCTAATATTATCTGTAGCATTCAATTTCATTTTTCTCGTAACCCATTTCATATATTTTGTCCACAAAAAATTTGAAGGTACTCCATGACAAAAAATATCAATCAAAACGACTCTATCAAGCCACCCATAAATTTCCAAAACATTTCTAAAACCACTTATCTGGCATGGCGTTCCAAATACCACAAATTTTTTCTGTGGAAATTGTTTCAATCTATTCAGTACTTCACAAAATGCCGGAAGAACATTACTCTGCAGGTACTTCGACCCTCGCAAAGGTTTCAAATCTTCTCCCCGTTCAAAAATCTTGTGCCGCACACTCAATGTATTATAATCCATAATTGCGCCACATACTTCATAGCCATGTGCTACTGCGTATTCCGCAAGAACTGCTGCTATGCCACCACTAGAAGACTGTTTCCGTCCTTCTGCATCTGCCCACGCCGAGTATAATTCACACTCATCCAAAAAGCAGCCATGTGCAGCTTTCATCGGACAGACTTTCTCACACAAGCCACAATGTACGCATATCGTGTCATCCTTTACCGGTCTTAGAAATCCATCTGCATTATATTCTATTTTGATGCAATTCTCCTTTGGGCACACAGCGGCACACGCACTACATCCACTACACTTCACCTCTATACTCACCTCTAATGCTTTTTTGTAAAAATTCTTTACTCTTCTCAATCTCCTGCTGGAGCATTTTCATATGCGGAGCATAATCAATATCTGGTAACTCCTTAATCTTTCTTGTTCCAAATTCCAGTCCACGGTTTTCTAATCCTGCCGTGTGCAATAAATTCCGGATTCTAGAATTCGTACTTGTAACAGGGTTTTCTCTATATCTCATAAAAGAATAAAACTGCTTTCTATGAATAATCGAAAAAACTGTAATATGAAAAGAATCTGTTATTACATACCGTGCATTTCGAATCAGTTCCAACAAGTCTTCAAGCCCTGCATCCGCACACCTATCTCCAATTTGATAATACGATAGACCGCTATATGGCACAAAAACGTATTTCATCTTCTTTTGCTTTGCAAATTTTTTCGTAGCATGGAGATGGTCAAAATTTCCCTCAATAAAGAATCCAAGCACATAGTCACTCTTTGGTGCTGCTCCAGTAGGAGGAAGAATTGATGCCCAGTCATTTGAATCCAGCAGCAATGTCGGATCAACAGCAACGACTGGTTTATACTTAGAGTATGGTTCTAGTAGTGAAACCGCATTTTCTTCTCTAACGGAGATTGCATCAAACTTTGAAACACTTCTTTTTATCTCTGGTTCAACTTCGTCCAGAATCTTTGTCACTCCCATACTCGGTGCATAGGATATTCTACGTGTCGTAACGCCTTCGTAATCAGCATAATAAAAGCGGTGATACCAATTCGGATTCCATATTTGGTCGCTTCCACTGATAAGCAAGTCAAAGGAATTAAACACTTCAACTAGATCTTTCTCAGCTTCGCATCGTCTTGTAAGGATACAATTTTTTCGAATTGTTTTTACCAGTTTCTCATCTCGAATTGCTTTTTCCTTTTTAAAAAGACTCTGCACGCCAATTTTTGAGCACATTTTTCTGGAAAGAATTCTATTTTCTCAATAAAAGTTCTACGATTCTTACTATACTCTGATTCTACCTCACAATTTATTAGTTCAACCTCATATCTCTGTTTCCTTAAATAATACTGTAGTGCAATCGCCTGTAAATTCGTTCCATAATTAGGCCCTGTAAACCATGTGATAATTCCAATTCTCATTATTTTTCACCAACAATTATCTCTGAACTGCTTGTTTTCCTTTTTTAGCAATTGACATTAAATCTCCCGCATACAATATTACAATCACCAAAAACATTCCTATTTCTACACCATACAGTACAATACCATCCTCAAGCAATAATACGATTGACTGTGCCGCCAACAGAACATATGTTATCAAGTCTCTTTTTAAATTAATTTTCAGCTTTATAAATTTTTTTGAATTCCAGTACCGTATCACCCACACTACAAAATAGCAAACAGCTGTTGCAATGGCAGCGCCCAAAGCTCCCATAAATGGAGTCATAACTAGATTCAAAACAATGTTACTTACCGCTCCCACAACTGTGGATTGCGCAAATATTTTTGAGTTTTTTACTGCCGAAAAAAAGCCGCCAATGTAGCCTGATAAAGAGCCAAAAACAATAGCAATCGTCAACCACGGCACATATTTCCATGCGACAAAAAAATCTTTTGCATAAAGGAAATGCGCTAATATTTTATCTGCTACAATAATAGCCGAACAAAGCAGAACCATCAGACAGTTATATGCACGGTATGTGTTGGCAAAAAAACCATTTTTATCTTCCGGATCAAAGTCTTTTACTGCCGATAGAGTCCATGCCTGAGAAAAAATGGACTGAAAAATATTTAAAATAGAAGGTATCTTGGAGGCTACAGAATAAATACCATTTTCAGCTAAACCGCAAAAAAAGATGACCACATATCTATCCGATGTATTATTCACCCACCATGCGATGGAATTAGCTATCATCGGTTTGCAGTAATCCAGCATTGCCCTTTTTTCTTCCGAAAAGTCCGCTCTTAAATCCGTGTCATGAATTAACCTCGATCGAGCAATCAGATACAAGGACTGTACCAAAGGGCCGATAATATTAGCCAAAAAATAGCCAGTTAGTCCCCAATGAAATACCGCCAGAAAAACGATATTACAGCCAATCGTAAATGCCGATACAAGCACACTGGAAACTGATAAATCTGCGATTTTGTCAATTCCCCTTATATAATATGTAACCACACCAGATAATGACTGCATAAAAAACATGAGGAAAAAGAATATGGAATAGTCTTTTACTAACGAGCTTATCCCAAAAGCAGCATTTACGATAAGCCCCACTGCTACAACTGTATTGGCCACAAGCAGTATTTTCATTGCAACAGATATAATTGCCTTGCGGTTGCTTTTGCTATCCATTGCAAAACGCATAACAGCATCCTGCACATTTAGTGTTAGGATAGGCAGCAGCACTCCTACTGTCGTATTGAACAAATCATAAGTACCATATTCTGTGGTCGTAAGTATGTTTGTATATAACGGTACAAGGAAAAAGCTAAGCAACTTGGTTGCAAAGCTGCTTAACGTCAAAAGACCTATGTTTTTAAAAAGATACTTATATTTGTTCATTCATCGTTTTCCTTCCTTTTCCCTTATATTCCCAGTGTTCCCAAATCAAATCTTACGAACTGTCTTTTCCTTAATGCTTCCTCAACCCACTCCATCGCAGGTTTTCTCGTCTTAAACCCTGCAAAGTACCTCTCCATCAGTTCTGCAGTTAAAACAAACTGTGCTTTTCTAATACGGTATGGCTGATGTCTTGTGCGTCCTTCGTTTTGGAGACTCTGGCGGAGTAGATATTCATATGCACGTTGATCATATGAAAGGCTGAAAATCGGAAATTCCTCTAGGCAGGCCTCTGTAATCCAGTAGCTTTCAACAGCTCTTTTTTTCTTTCTAGCGGTTGCTGTAATACCTTGCGGATTGAATCGATAACCGTATACGATGTCCTTTATCGCTGCACAGCGGTAAGGCATTGCTGCAATCATAAACGACAGTGGTGTATCTTCAAACCAGAACCCCTCAGGAAATTGAAAATGCTCCATAACGTTATATTTGTATAGTTTTCCCCATGGATAACCTGAAAAGACACCTTGATTATCGTTAAGCACACCTTCTTTGGGTATGATATGGTTTTCTGTTTCTTCCCCGCTGAATGTGTACCAGCTTCCCTGCAGGATTTCTGCATTACACCCAAATGCAGCATCCAACATTTTTTGTACTGCACCGTCTGTAAGAACGTCATCCGAATCCAAAAATGCAATGTACATTCCCTTGAGTACCTGAAGTGCTGTATTGCGTGCACCGGAAAAGCCTTTGTTTTCCTGCGTGATTAACTCAACAGTGTACCCCCCCATCATTTTCTCAGTATTGGCTTCCCAAAGCAGCTGCTGCAAAATATCTGCTGTTCCGTCTGTTGAACCATCGTTTACAATGCTAATGAGCACACGATAGTTGGTTCTTTGCTTCAATATTGAATCAAGACATTGGCGGATGTACTTTTCAACATTATAGCAGGGGACTATAATCTGTAAATCGTAGTCAATCGCCACTTTATTGTTTGCCCGACATGTGCCAATTGGTTTAGGACTGTAGTTTTGTAAGATTTCACGTGCCGCACTCGGTGACATCTTTGTCTGCATCGGCAAAAGTTTTCCTACTGTCCCAATAATTTTCTTTACTTCGTTCTCCATACATTTTCACTTTCCATGTATAAAACTCTTGAATTTCTTCTTTAAATCAATTATCTCAGACGTCAAAGAAGGTCCAAGCAACTGTTGTAATTTTGTTTTTGCCTTACTGTATGAAGATTGCCAGCTTGCCGTATACCAGTGTATTGACCGGGTATTGGGTGTAATATCAAGTTTTCCTGTTTTGTAATCCATTGGGCAGAAATATTCCGGCGGATAAATTGTAACACCTTCTATCTGTTCAATTTCTCCGTTTCCGACCCAGCCATGGCTTTTCAGAATTTTGCTTGTATGGGTCACAACCGTTTCTGTAGTATTTCCTTCAATAAAAAAATTGGATTTTCTCATAGTAGTCCAAAATTTCTTTATATAGGCCGAGGCCGGGGTTTGCACCTAGGCCGAGGCCGGGGTTTGCACCTAGGCCGAGGCCGGGGTTTGCACCTAGGCCGAGGCCGGGGTTTGCACCTAGGCCGAGGCCGGGGTTTGCACCTAGGCCGAGGCCGGGGGCGCATTTATTGTCTGTTTCACAGCCCATAAATGCGCCCTTCGCAATAATGTCGCTCATGTCTTTGATTACCTCAACATCTGTATCAAAATACAGCCCACCCTCATGATACAAAATCCAGAATCTTGCATAATCACTTACAAAAGCCCACTTTTGGGCTGCATATGCTTCTTTCACATAGTCACAGCAATTAACATCGAAATTACGCTCATTCCATTCTTTAATTTCGTATTCAGGGAAGAACTTTCTCCATGACTCTATACACTTTTTTGCATCATCCGGGAGTTGATTACCTCCAAACCAGCAGTAATGAACAACTTTAGGAATCATATTATTCTCCATTCAAAAATTACATATAATTAAAATAGTAATTATATGGTAATGCCATATACCAGTCATTTTGAGTCATTCCCCAAATAGTTATTGCTGTATACATTGTCACGAATACAGTGGCAAATACCAGTCTTGTTTTTTTATTCTCTACATTTAATAAAAATGCCGGAATATAGATAACTTCAAAAAACATGAAGTAATACTGCACACGCCAAGCAAGCGGTATTGTTATTGATAAAACAGCTGTACACCATGGTAAAATCTGAAAACTCATCATCTGTTGAAATCGTTCAGATACATTCTTTTTCTTATACGCAATGTACCCATAAGAAATTAGCGAAACCACCGTTGTAAACAAAATCGTGGATGTTGTCGCTTGCGCCTCATATTCAACAGAAGTCAAGAAATATTTATATCTAGTAAAACTCAAAAGAGTAGATACAAGATTAAATATGATTGTTCCTCCTGCCAAGCACCCAACAACAATTATACATGCTTTTTTTAAATCAATTTTTATGTATCTGATAAAATAAGCGGGTATTACAAGTAAAGCCGAATAATGAAACAGCGATGCAATTATAACTGCAACCAAATACTTTTTTAGTTCTCCATTTTGTATATATTTATATGCAAATACTGTTATTGCGACAGCTATATACTGCCTTAATCCATTGAACGAATCAAAATAAATTCCCGACACAAAAAACAAATAAACTGATAGAGCTGGATTTGGAGATTGCTGCCATATAGCAATATAACAAAAGCCACATATGATAATCGCAATCACACCATATGTCATAAAATATTGTCCGGGCCATATTTCCCCACACAATTTTAGTAAAAGCCAATATCCACTTTCAATACTTTTAATCTTAGTAAATGCTGTAGCCGAACTACCAGTCTGTTCTGCCAACTTCATCATTCTAAGATACATCAAATAATCAGCGCCATTGTTGTATCGTAGCGTTGCAACAGTTACAGGAATCGCAATTGCCATAATCAAAACAACTATGCGTTGATTCCTTTTCACATGCTTAGCTAACCATATTAATAATGTCGTTGCAGCAATCATAGGTATGTATACCACCATAGGTCAGTCATCACCTCCTCAAGCAACAGGATGTTTCTTTTTATATATATGGTAAAAAAGAACGTACACCGGGAAAGACCCTGCAAATAAACTAAGTTGAAATTTTTCTCACTTTAGATATATATTCACAGTTCCAAATCTTTCCCATGTTCTTTTTTTGCAAACTTCTGAACTTCTTTCCTTGTGCTAATATCTTCATATCCAGCAACAATCATCATATTGATAAAAACAACTTCCCATGTAATTCTGGCAGTTGCTATATTGGGAACTTTTTCACCGTATTTTGAATGTATATAATCATATTCCTCATGGATTGCGTCATTCAAATCATACGTTCGTTTAGAAAAAGAACTATGTCCGATTGACCCAACTCGTTTTCTATAATAATATCTTGGAGTTGTATCAAATACTATTTTTTTGCATTGATCAATCAGCTTATATGTCGTAAATTGATCTTCAAACAGCTTTCCCTCTGGGAACCGAACAGATTTCCAAAGCGAGATACTATATAATTTTCCGCATACACACGGTGTCAGATAATCATTGAATAAAAAGCAATCCAATGCTTTTTCTTTGGTATATACAAAAATTTTTCCACCATGCGGATTCATTGATTTTGTTCCATCTTCAAAAAAGCTCTCTAATACAGTTACTGCCATTTCTGCTCCATACTGTATAATTTCATTGTGGAGTGCTTCAATCATATCCTCTTTCAGATAATCATCGCTATCTACGAACGTAATGTATTCACCTGTTGCAATATCAATCGCCGAATTTCTTGCGCCGGAGAGTCCCTTGTTTTTTTTCGGTGAATCACTTTAACACGAGCATCTTTTTCAGCATATATCTCACACATTTCGCCGCATCGATCTGGTGATCCATCATCCACCAGTATGATTTCCAAATTTGAATATGTCTGCTTCAAAATACTTTGCACGCATTCATCTAGATATGCCTCAACTTTATAAATCGGGATAATAACAGTAATCAGCGGATTATTTTTACTCTGCATTATATTGTTCCTTCCTTAGCAATAAAACTCCATCACTTGTTCCTTTTGCCATACTTTTTATGTAATCTATTTTATGATCAAACAACAACAGCACTTTTAGCCCATTTATATAGATACACAAAAAAAATCCTCGTTTTTTTATATATTTTCCAGCACCAAATCAACTGCCTTGCCTGCATATAATACCGATACGGCGAAGCAATGCCATATTTAAATCCGAGACAGTTTCTTGTTTCAGCCGGATGGTGATTTATAACCGCTTTTCCACATTCAATCACTAAATACCCATTTTCATGAGATTTAAAGCAATAATCCATATCCAATCCATCGACAAAAAGCTCTTCAAAAAATCCATTCTGCTTTTCGAATATCTCTATATTAATTAGCCAGCCCGATGTCATAGACCAATCAACATTTTTATATCCACTATATGGGACGGCATTCGACCGATCAAACACATGGACAGGCGTAAACAATGCTACTTGTTTTCCTTTATAATCCTCTATTGCCTTTTTATATTCTGTCACAATATCAGACCCAAGTTTGCTATCCGCATCAAACAATAATGCCCAATCACACCCACTCTCTTCTAAGAGTTTTATACCAATGTTCAATGCCTTACATAAGCCCATGTTTTCCTGTTTAGAAAAATACTGTATCTTGCTTTTATCGTTAATAAGCAATTCCACAATTTTTTCATTGTTCTGTACCGAATTGTCAACAATAACCGCACGATCAACATTTGGGATGTATGAATTTATATTTTTTATTTCATCCTCTGTAGGATTATATAAAACCACAACCGAACCTATCACCTTGTCACTTCCTCAAACAATTTTTCTGTTTCTCTTGTCATTCTTTGAACATCAAATTTTTTATAGACTGTTTTTAAACCTTCATCTATCAATTTACTCTTCAAGTTATTGTTCAAATATAATTTTAGGACTGCTGTACTTGCTCCAACCACGTCATCCATCTCTACAAGCAAACCATTTTCTCCATCACAAATAATATTTGGAATAGCATCTACTCTACTCGCTACAATCGGTTTTCTTGCCATCATGTACTCAGGTAAAACCAAACCAAAACCCTCCCAACGGCTCAGTAAGCATGCAACATCAAAAAGCTCTACATAACTCATCGGATTATCAACCCAGCCCGTAATGTGTAGACTATCCAAAAAGTTATTATCCTTTGCATACTTTTGAATTTCAGCTTCCTGATCTCCGTTTCCAACAATAATAAAGTGTGCATTTGAAACTTTATCTTTCACATGCTTTGCCATCTTAATAAAAATATCTGGCGCTTTCTGCGGACTTATTCTTCCAACCATACCAACAACAAACGCGTCTTCTGGTATATTCAGGTCTTTTCTCTTAACTGTGCCGTGAATCCCATTTTCATAGGCTTCAATATCTACTCCATTAAAAATGACCTGCAACTTATCTTCTCTGCAGATTTTTTTATCCAGTGCAGACTGTTTTTCTGCATCTGAAATTGCAAATGATTTTATCACAAAACGGTGCAGCTATTTTCTCAATAGCTGTGTACATTGCTTCTTTCTTTGCAGAGCATCGCATGTTAAATGCCCACCCATGCGGGTTATATAGACAGTGATTTTTGAGGCCAATATCTGCAACGCGAGCAATTGCTCCTGCCTTACTGGAATGGGCATAAACAATATCAGGATTATATCTCTTTATCAGTCTTCTAACTTCTCCAATTGCTTTTAAATCGTTACTTCCAATAGCTCTATCCATCTTCACTTGCTCAAAAAAATCAACCAAGTTCTTGTAATCTTTCTCTCGGAAATCTTGCGAACAAACCAGTATGTTCTCAAACTTTTCTTTATCCAAATATTTGAGAAGCATTCGGATATAGCGATCCACACCACCTGCAGCTTGCGCCACATGTAGTATTTTGATTTTTTTCTTTTTCATCTTCCAAATACTCCTCTTTATTTTTCGATATGCCGCATTCATACCCCTTGCGCTTTAACTAACAGATTTTAAAGCTTTCTTTCTGTCTTCCACTTTCTGCATTTCCAGTCAAGACCTTTACTTGTAACAACGTCCAATCCCCATACATTCGATTTTTGGGTCATTCCAGCCAACACAAAGAGCGGATAGGCTTGCTCACCTGTCCGCTGGCTGTCACCCCACCCTCATGGTCGAGATTTCTTCCTGTGCGGCATTTCTGCCACACAGAAAGATCAGTCGTTCATTCTTCGGGTAAGAAAATATGAACTTCGGGTCGCGGAGCCTTTCATTCTCTGCCGTACCCTTGTCCCTATTATGACAGCCGCGTATTATTTCACACTCCCCACCTAGAATCGGAGGCTGGGAAATGGAGAACACATAATCCATCTTTCCGACCTTGAAGGTCGCACCCATTGCTCCAAAGAAATAGGAGACAATGTTCTTCACACGGCTCTTCTTATTGGTCTTGCTGAACTCCGGTACTCGGATTTTCAGCACCTTCACGCCGTTGATTTTTTCTTCGTAATACTTCTGCGTTTTGAACTTATCTTCAATAGTTCCCAAGTAACTCGGCACCACGCAGATGACTGTGATGTCGAATTTATCCAGCATACCCTCCGCCAGTTCACGGAGGATCTGCCCCGTTGACGCAGTATCTGGAATATAGTAATGAGCATAAATCAGGAGTTTTTTCTTATTTGACATTCCGCTATATTCCTCTCACAAGTTTTTATATCTAACCACCAATGCAGTACACCGGTGGGCTTTATCTATATCAAACAGTGTGTTCATCGCATGGTAGTTATCACTTTTCTCACACCATCCTCCGACCACCATCGAAAATTTTATGTAGACCTGTCATGGTATACTTCATGGATTCCTCTTCAACTGAAACTTTATGGTAGACACCTTCACACCAACTCATCTTGTTAATGCTGCACATTTTTTTCTCATTCATTGTTGCAACACGAACAAGAATCTGCCGTTATTACCAAGGTGCCGAGTCTTATCGTCACAACTCTTCTCTATCTCCCTAAAGTGTTGACCTTTATTGTTCATACCCCTATCAACCCGCAACCGCATCTCCGTCAGGACAGGTTCACTCCATAAAATCAGTTGCATTTTGTGTGTTTTTCACTCCACCATAGACAATCAATCCGCAACTGATTTTGTTGAGTAAACATTTACATGAACTGAAACAAGCCTACGGCTTATTGCTCAACTGCAACCAAACCGTGGGCTCAAATTGTTCTTTAAGCATTTTTCATTCGTTTTTACAGAGTGCCACATGTGTATAGCAAGCACCGCTGACAACCTTCACAATCCTCTTTCTGATACTTCAACAAATGAGATACTTGAAGGACAATCTAAGCCTCTAAGAAGTATCATCCATTTTGAGAATTGAAGGTTGTAGATTCTAAATGCTGATAATATGTGACTTTATATAAAACTGACTCCTCCTTCGACCACTCACCCGTAAATTCGATTCATTTCATTTTGCTTCCACTCCCAGCAAGAATGCGCATAGCGTTTTAGCGTGATATCAGGATTCGAGTGACCCATCAACTCACTCAGCGTTTTCACATTGCAGCCAGCTTGCAGACAGGTCGTTGCAAATGTATGCCGCAGCGCATGTGGACGGACAACAGGAACTTGAGCCTGCTTTAAATATCCTTGTAAGCTCTTGTAATAGCAGCGCGGTTCAACTGGCCTAAGGTCAGTGTCAGATAGAAACCAAACTTCTTTACTCTGTCCGACATATTCTTCTTTTAGTAGGCTGAGGATCCCCGTTGGGATAGGGATATCGCGTTCGGAACTTTGCGTTT
>ENA-OQET01000775-OQET01000775.1-human-gut-metagenome-genome-assembly--contig:-NODE-775-length-15751-cov-2.406106_pt1 | contig 15751 bp, 26 predicted proteins | sample MGYA00242800_ERZ504645 | MGnify/ENA primary metagenome ERZ504645 (study PRJEB26092, sample SAMD00036308) | human gut metagenome | host: Homo sapiens | study: EMG produced TPA metagenomics assembly of... | reverse complement strand
GGACTGAACCGGCTGGAGCATTTTATCCGCAATTTTGAAACAGAGGGGAAAAAAACATGTCCGGGGGAAGAGCTTCACAGCTATCTGGATGAAATTGAAAGGATCCATGGCCTTTATTCCCCGGCTGCCCTGGGACTGGCTGCCGCCATTGCATGCTGTGGATTTACCTTTCTTTTTAGGCGGAGGACCAGTAGAGATGTTTGTGCCTTTTATTGGAGCAGGACTTGGAAAATTTCCTTCGCTGCAAGCTGACCAAGCATCATTTTACCCTGTTCCTTGGCATTGTTTCCTCTGTCTCCCTGGCATGCTTTGTATATGCAGGATTATTAAAATTAGGGGAAATCCTGTTTGGGATTTCCATTCAGCATGAAGCAGGATATATCTGTGCCATGCTTTTTATCATCCCTGGTTTTCCCTTTATTACCAGCGGAATCGACCTGGCAAAACTGGATATGCGTTCTGGTATGGAACGGCTTACTTATGCACTGATTATTGTTCTGGTAGCCACTATGTCTGCCTGGATCATGGCTATGCTTCTTCACTTACAGCCGGTGGATTTCATAAAGATCCATATGCCTGTTGCAATGTGGATCCTCACACGGCTTATTGCAAGCTTTTTCGGCGTGTTCGGTTTCTCCATCATGTTTAACAGTCCGGTAAGGCTTGCCTGTTCTGCAGCAGTGCTTGGGGCGGTTGCAAATACCCTGCGGCTGGAGCTTGTGGATCTTGCCGCCTTACCTCCGGCAGTGACCGCATTTATCGGAGCTCTGACAGCCGGGCTTCTGGCCTCCCTTCTGAAAAATAAGGTGGGCTACCCAAGGATTTCCGTTACCGTTCCTTCTATTGTGATCATGGTACCGGGGCTTTATTTATACCGTGGATTTTATAATCTTGGAATCATGTCCTTATCTGTGTCTGCCTCCTGGTTTGCAGCTGCACTTCTGATCATTGCAGCGCTTCCGCTTGGACTAATCTTTGCAAGGATTTTAACAGATAAGGCGTTTCGGTATTGTACCTGACAGGTGCAAAAAGCGAGTCACGGAGGGCCAACACCCCTGTTTATGCACCAATCTTAAAAAAATTACTTTTCCAATCTACAGGGAGGATGCTATAATGGAGGAGACAAAAATAATTCTTTTCTTTTAATAGAGAAGAGTGGAATTTAGAGAAAACAAGAAGTTCTTTATATTGTAAAATGCAGGAGGGTGAAATATGGATTGGGATCTTAAAATAACAGATCTGGAAGGATCTACACCAGAGCACTCTGCTGTAATTGTAAATTTTGTTGCAGCGGTCAGGCACCAGTTAAAAAATAGTACTTGCTATGTATATTCGGATAATGTGCAATACCGTTTCAAAGATAACCAGGGCAATAACAAGATTGTGATTCCGGATGCTTCCATAAACTGCCGTACGAAATCAAGGCGTGGAAACACTTTTACAGATGCGCCACGTTTTGTTATGGAGGTTTTGTCACCATCAACAGAAAATTATGACCGGACAGAGAAAATGCAGCTGTATTGTGAGCAGGAGATTGAAGAGTATTGGATCGTTGACTGGCGTAAAAAAACAGTTGAAATCTATGAACTGGATTATGAGGGGGAGATTCCCAAATACTATCTTTTAAAAACAGTCACAGAAGAAAATAAGGATGAGTTACAACTGCTTCATTTTCCAAAGATAAAGATTACCTTTGACGAATTATTTGAAGAAATTGATTAGTGCTTGTAACCAAGACCGCAATAAATGTGATAGGTGAAATTGCGAAAAAAGGATATTTGATTATAAATAAGAATTGTAAAAGTGATTTGCAAAATAGTGAATCACTTTTTTATTTGAAAATATTTTTTTCAAAAATCCTATTGACACAGAAAAAATCAAATTGCTACATTGGAACTGCAACAGGAAATGGTTTCGAAAATGGAGGGTTTGCGATGAGAAAAGCAAAAAAATGTAACACAGGAAAGAAGAAATTCGTAGTTGTTTGGCTGGCATTGGTAGTTTTGTTCCTTGGAAGCTTTATAAGGCCAGTGGATGTCCAGGCTGCAAAAGTGAAACTGAACAAATCGGCGGTTACCATCTATCGGGGAGCTTCCACGTCGCTGAAAGTATCGGGAAGCAAAAAGAAAGTAAAATGGAGTTCTTCTAAAAAATCCGTTGCATCTGTTTCGGCTTCTGGAAAAGTAACTGGAAAAAAGGGTGGATCAGCATACATCTGTGCAAAAGTGGGAAAACGTACCCTGAAATGTAAAGTGACCGTAAAAGAGCCGAATAAATCCAAACGCCTTAATCTGGCCAAGAAAGAAGCAAAGAAAATCGTAAAAAAATATGTGACTGCGGATCTGAATACGAAGGAGCGGGCCTTTGTGCTATTCAGGTATCTGACTGAGCACTGCTCCTGGCAGTTAAACCAGTCTTCAGAAGCATACCAGAAAAACTATGGCAATGAAGCTTATGCAGCTCTGGTTATGAAGAAAGCTGCCTGCTCCGGATATGCAAAAGCGTATACTCTACTTTGTGAGACAGCGAATGTTCCGGTTCGGCATGTAAATGCCGGCAGCTGGACACACCAGTGGAATGAAATCAAAGCAAATGGAAAGTGGATCAAAGTGGATGCTTACGGTGGAACTTTTGCAGATACAACCGGAATTCGAAGATCCTTAAGAACCTCAGCTGAGGATCAGGAACAGCTGGTATTTCATTTCACGATTGAAAGATGATTTCAGAATGAAAATAGAGAAGCTGGTGCAGAAATGGAATAGGCCTGTAATTGGTATTGACAAATATAGCATAATTAAAAATTATAATATGTATATAATATTACTATGAAAGCGAGAGGTGATCTTATGAACATTCGTCCATCAGCTGCTATTAGACAAAATTATAATGAGATTGCAGATCTTTGCCGTAAAATCTTCAGAGCCTGTTTTTCTGACAAAAAAATGGAGAAGGTGATCTTGTGGTGATGGATATTGAATCCTTTAACCGACGGGAGAAAATGTTGAAATTAAGAGAAGAACTGCTTGCTGTTGAAGAGGATCGTCTGGCAGGAAGAACAGGATGCAGTCTTGATGAATTGGACAGTTAATCTTGAATATAAAGTGGAAAAGAGGGATGAAAATGTCAGAAAGAAGAAAATACAAAGTTATCGTATCGGACCGGGCGAAGCAAATGCTTGGAGTACATATTCGCTTTCTGGCACAGGTAGATAAGGATGCCGCAAGAAATAAGAAAAAAGAATTAATGGAAGCAATGCGTTCATTAGCGTATAGTCCAAACTTTCGATTTTCCATTTTTTTTGAATGAACCTTATATTCCATGTAATAAATATCACAAAATGTTTGTGAAAAACTGGTATTTGATTTTATATCAAATTGAGGATGATACAGTTTATGTGGATTACATTTTAGACTGTAGAAAAGAGTATAATTGGCTCATCCGTTGAACCAGCAGTTGTACTTATTTGCAACTAAAATGTGACATGATTGCAACATATCTAAAAATGCAGAGATGTATCGCTGGAGGTGAGCATCCCTGCATTTTTTTATGGGTACATTGTGATTCAATTGAAATAGTATGAAAGAACTATAAGGGGTATCGGTGGTTCACGGTAATTGCTTGTGTATTAACAAAAGCTTTATACAGATGAATGTAATCACTTAAAAAGGTGCAGGTTAATCAAAAAGATTGTGTTTATTCGCTCTTTTCTGAGCAATTTCATATACTTCTTCGTCTGCTCGGACGCCGATTACAATAATCATCATAGACGATTCGGTACGGCGAAGCTGATATACAACACGCAAACCAGCAGAGCGGAGTTTGATTTTCAGAAGTCCGGCAAGATTAGTACTGCTGTGATTACCAAGCGGTTTTCCATAACCTTGTTCTTCAACAGGCAGTGGATTTTGCTGAACTTTTTTGATGGCCTTCAGAACAAGAATACGCTGACTTCCATTTAGGTCTTTTAAGTCTTTTTCTGCTTCAGGAAGGTATTCTAGTTTCCAATTCATTCAATGTCTACCTCGTCAAAACCGGTAAGATTGTCTTCTGTAATACCAAGACGGCGGTTCATTTCTTCCTCAGAAATTAAAGTGGCAGGATTAAAGTGTGCCATACGTTCAGAAGCAACGGCAAGAAGACGAGCATCATTTACCTCATCCATTAGACGGACGTATTCTTCAGGGGAAATGAGAACACATTCTGCAACGTTGTTTTTCATTACGACTTTAGCACCACTCTGCTTCACATCTTCAAAAATTTTTCCAGCAAGGCCACGGTTAAATTGGCTGATTGGAACCGTATTTTTAATTGCACTCATAACAGATGCCATAATCGTCAACTCCTTTCTTTACTTGTATTATAGCAGATACCTGCAAAATATCAACTAATTAATCAATATATTTACTGACAAATATACGCGAAATGGAATCCTTTAGGTATTGCCTTTCGGGTGATGGTGATTTTATCTCCTAATGATTGAAATATCTTCTAAAAAATGTGAAATTTAGGAGATAAATAATTACCTGGGAGATTGGTTATAAGAATTTACTGGAATAAAAAATTTATTAGGCTTGAACTTTTGAAGATTTTGCAGCCAATATTAGCAAGTGTATTTATTTGCAACTAAAATGCGACACGATTGCAACATCCATAATATTGACTTCAGATTCTCTTTATAATAGAATGGTACTCGTAAAAAGAAGGCACGAAAAAGCAGTTTGTTTATGCAGGCTGCTTTTTTTGTGCCTTCTTGTCGTATAAATAATAGGAGGGCAACACATGGCGAACACAAAAAAAGCAAATTGAAGAAGTAACGGAAAAAGAAAATTCCAACGCGCAGCCTATGAAGGTGTCTTAACAATCGACAGTTGACGCACAGGTGGAGAGCGCACAGGAGCAGGAGGATACCAGATGGCACCAGCTACTTAATGCACACCGTACCAGAAAGGTACTCACAGGCCAGCTTGGTGGTATTGAGAAGCTGGAAAGCGGCTGGATGGTTGCAGTAACTTATTACAACGGTTTTCGTATTATCATCCCGATGAATGAAATGATGATTAACTTAAGCGGAGACGGCCGGGAGAACGCAGACACCTTAAACCGCCAGGTTCGTATTGCCAACAACATGCTTGGCTGTGACATTGATTTCATTATCAAGGATCTGGATACCAAAAGCCGGAGTGTGGTAGCCTCACGAAAGGATGCCATGCTGAAAAAGCGTCAGACTTTCTACATTGGAGAAGAAGGGGAGAAGCCGCTCCTGTATCCCGGAAGAATCGCAGAAGCCAGGGTGATCGCAGTAGCACCAAAAGCAGTACGCCTGGAGGTGTTTGGTGTGGAAGTATCCGTCCGGGCGCGTGATATGGCCTGGGAGTGGATGCTGGATGCCAGTGAAAAATTCCAGGTTGGTGACCTTGTCCAGGTTATGGTTAATAAAGTAGATGGTCAGGAACCAGAACAGATTAGCGTGGAAGTGGATGCCAAAACCCCGACGGCCAATCTCAATAAAGATAATCTTCGGAAATGCCACCGTCAGGGCAAGTACACAGGTGTGATCACAGAAGTTTATAAAGGCACGTATTTTATGAGGCTTGATATCGGGGTGAATGCCGTGGCACATTCGTGCAACATGCCAACCCTTCCGGGAAAGGGAGATAAAATCGGAATTGTAGTGACCAGAATTAACGATAATTACGAAGTCGCAGAAGGGATTATCACAAGGCTGATTAAAAGATATAAATAAAAATTAAAACTAACGAAAATCCTATTGACACAGAAAATGCGATTTTTTTAAAATCGGGACAAACAGGAAAGGAGACGAATGAAATGGCAAAAATGAAGAAAAAACAGCAGAATGAAAAACTGTATTGTCCCTACTGTGGCGGGCTGGCGGTGCTGCGTCCAGCAGAGTATGTTTATGGTGAGCGTAATTTAAATCCTGATAACTATTTGTATGTTTGCAGTGGTTACCCATCCTGTGATTCTTATATTGGAGTCCATAAAAAGAGTATGCGGCCTATGGGAACTCTGGCAAATGGGGATCTTCGCCATAAACGGATTGAAGCACACCGGGCGTTAAATAAGGTGGTACAGGCTGGCATCATGACCAAACATGGTGCTTATATCTGGCTGCAGAACCGCCTGTGCCTGCGGGAAAAGGACATGCACATTGGAATGTTCTCCGAGTACCGGTGTGAGGAAACTATCCGGGAGTGTAATATACTTATGGAACAATATGCAAAAACGAACCGAAGTTCTTCCTGCGAGAAGAAAATAATGGCAGCATGAGAAATGGAAAAAATATCCTGCGTATGCAGGCGGATGAGGAAGATGTCTACCACCTGATGGATCTAAGGGAACGGTATTTTGTACTGATCGGAGCAAGCTCCCTTATAGAGGGAATCGCGGCTTATTTTCTGTTTTTCCAGATCCGATGCTGGGATCTCATATATCTGTGTGCGGCACTTTTCCTTGGGATTTTTCTTCTTCTAAGGCAGTCAAACAAAATCAGTAAAAGAATCATGGAAGCGGAAGTCTGTTACATGGAGCTGGATGAATTCAGCCTGGCAGTCTGCCAGCCGGAAAAAAACGGGCATTATGAGTGCTGCCGGATCTTTTATGAGGAGATTGATAGAATCGTAGAAGGCAGTCGCAGAGGAATCCCGGAATTTTACATTGTGTTGGACGAAAACGAAAACCGGGAGAGCTTTTTCCTTCTGGACGAGGAAGAGCAGGACCGGACGATCTTCCTTGTCCGCTCGTTTGGATTTAATCATCAGAGGTTTACGGAGTTTTATAGGAAGCTCCGCTGGAATGTTCCCGGAAAAACCAGAATCATTGGAACGAAGAACCAGGAGGTATGGAACCTTCGAAAACCAAATATCGAAGTCTGCATTGTGGCAGGAATGATTGCCTGTTATGTGATTCCGAAACTCCTGGAAGTTATGAAGCTACACTAGGAGGAACTGGATTATGAAATGGTACACAGCCATTGGATGCAAAATGGAAGATGATGAGGGCAGGCTTCTGGTAAAGGTTGGCGGTCAGGAAAAGGTGCTCACAGAGATGGAAGCTATGCTGTGGGCGGCCCTTACCTGGAGCCTCTGTGCGGAAAATAAAATTTATTCCCAGATGTACCGTGTCTTATGTATTACATTTGGGGAAGCACATGCAACTGAGTGGGCGGATGAAGAGGATTTTTTGTTTTGCTTAAGGCGCCTGAAAAAACGTGGTCTGGTAGCGGAGTGTGATGGCGAGAGTAAGGAGGAAGCTTTGTGGCTCCTTCTTAGTAAATCTGTGGTAGTACCTGTCACGGATTCGTTTTCAGAGCGGTTAGGCGCATTTGCAGACGATCTGGCACTTGGAAAAGGACTGAAAATCGCATTGCGGGCTTTTAAAAGGCCCGTGTTTACCTATGAAGAGCGAATGGTTCTACAGCAGCTTGCAGGTGGTGGTTATATTCCTTATCATCTGGCAGAGTTAACCAGACAGGCGGGTGCCGTTCCCCTGTCTGTGGAAGAACGAAAGATCGTTCAGAAACAGGTCTTGCAGGAATTCATGCAGATCCTGGTTTCCCTATTTAAGAAGAAACAGTTTGTAATCAGCTGCATCCAAGAAGGAGGTCTCCTTGAAGAAAAAGAAGAAATGGAAAACATGGCTGTCTGAGCAGTACCTAAAATACAGAGAACATTATACCGGGATACCGGGCTTTTTTAAAAAGAGAATTGTGAATACCTTACTGTTATCGTTTCTCTTATTGTATGGAGGCTGTGCCCTTGGTCTGGCGCAAAAATCAGCTGGATTTGTGGGATGGACAGTTTTTTTGGCAGTCTGTGGAATTGGGTATGCGGGGTATATTTATTACCTGGCAGTTACAAAATCCTATGAGGTGGTGGAAGGAACTGTGACAGAGATCCATGCGGAACTTCTTTTTGATGGTTTTTAAGAGGGTTCTGGTGCAAGGGGATGATGGGATTACCACAGAGCTTTTGTTAAATAAAGAGACAGTTGTCATGTATGGAAAAGCCTACCGCTTTTATTTTAACCAGAATGCACATGCATTCTCAGGAATTCGAAGGTTGGATGCAGCTTTTGATTTTGGAAATTTTTTTGGAGTGGAGGAAGTAAAAGAGTAATCCGGGTCAGGGAGTACCAGGCATGGTTCGAGTCCATGCCGCCCTGTTTCCATGTAAACGCATGGAAAATATGTATAAAGGAGAGCTATGCAATATGGCGGAAACAAAATGTGGAACCGTGAAATGGTTCAGCGCAAAAAAAGGTTACGGATTTGTAACCGGGGAGGATGGCGAGGATTACTTCGCACATTTCTCCCAGATCAAGATGGAAGGCTTTAAAATGCTTTCCGGCAAGCAGCCTGTACAGTTTGAAGTTGGAACGGACGAAAATGGAAGGGCACTTGCAATGAATATCCTTCCCCTTTCGGTAGAGGAAGAGGCATAAAAGAAAACAAATTTTGAAACACAAAATATATAAAAAATGTGTTTGACAGCCACAACATGTTGTGGTAACCTTTAAATGAAATCATATTTTATCAGTCATCTATGGCTGATCTTATATTTTAGATCCGGACATTCCGGATGAATCTCTTTTGGGCGGTTCGCCCTAAACTCAGCAAATAAGTTAGAACATTGGAAGATACGAAAAGATAGGAATTACTTTTGGTGTCTTTTTTTGTTGCAAAATGAAGAAAAGGAGGAAGCAGAATGAGAAAAATCAAAGAGACCGTACTGGTCAAAATGGAAAAAAGAAATGCCAGATAACAGAAAAAGAAAGAAGAGGAGAACATTTTATGCAGGAAGTAAATTGGGATGCTGTAAAATTTGTTAGAACTGGGAATGCTGCTTGATATGGCAAAAGATGGATATGAATTCCAGATTGCGGATGGAAGAATTAAGTCCATTGAAGTAAAGCTCCTGTCCTGAATGCAAAAGGAGGGGCTATGTACTATAAGGATGATTTTAATGTAACGTTTGAAGAGGAATCTGCTTTTTACAAGTATCTGGATGATGTGGAAAAACGGGCCGAATGGTTCCGGGCACAAAGCAAGGATCTGACAGTGGAAGCGGTTACGAAGGACAGTACCTGCACCCCGATTGGGAATATCAATCTGGAATATTTAAAAGAGGATACCATAAATAATTCCGGGCTGCTGATTAAAACCCCAGACCGCAGCTGTTTTCTTGGCATATCTGCCATCAAAAGCTTAAAAGGCAGGGCCAGGATAGACGGAAAGGCGCTTGCAGAATTAGACAAAGAAACACTTGCCTATATCCTGAACAAATGTCTGAAGGTCTCCAGGGGAAAATCCCTGCTCCGCTTTTGTGAAGGCAAGGTGCGGGCAGTCCTGTCTGGCGACGAAAAAGACTATTCTATCTTGTCCATGCCAGAGGTCTATGAAATTGCAGGGGCTTATATCTACAGCGATTTTTGAATACGCGTCTTTTAAATCTGGATGTGCGGACCATAATCTGGTAAATGCGACCTGGGAGCTAAGAGACCGGCGACTGACCGAAGCCTACAAGGAACTGCTGGAACGCTATGGGAAGACTTTTAACGGAGAGCTGTATGCTTCGGTCCGGATCACCACCTCCGATGTGGGAAGTTCAGGAGCCAATATCTTCTATACGGTGTCCGTTCAGAACCAATATATTGTATTGGGAGAAAACTTGAAAGTGCGTCACAAAAACTGCAAGGGTACCGAAGACTTCAACCAGAACATGGCTTCTATTTTTGAATACTATAAGGAAGCTCTGCAGAGGTCCTGCGGCTTAGTGAAATCTGGGTGAACCATCCTGCCAATGCCATGATCGGCGTTATGAAGCAGGCTGGTTTTTCCAAAAAAGCTGATTGCAGAAACGGTAGAGCGTTTTCGGGCGGCAGCAGGGGATGTCCCCTGTAGTTGCCTACGAAATCTATTGCGGGATCTGTGATGTGATTTCCATTGCAAGGCAGCAGGAAACGAATGCGAGAGGACTACTTCTTTTGGAGGAAAAAGTGGCAGCCTGTGTAAGCAAACGTTGGCATGAGCTTGATATGCCAGGTGAAATTAAATATTAAATAATGACAAAGGCAGGAACCCCTGTCTTTTTGTATGAAGGAGGAACATATGCAGTATCCGGACTGGGTTATGGAAGCAAAAAAATCCAGGGAATTACTTTCGTGGATACAGGATCCGGTACACAGTATTAAAAAGTTTCATAGCCAGCTATTCATAAAGTGCCAGGAAGAAAACTGCATGTTATTTTATGCAGCTTCTCCTTGGAGGGATTGTTTACAGCTTCGGAAACCAAAGCTTTGCAGCATACTTTATCTGCCGGATTATTCTTTGTATGAGGCAGATTCTGTATTCTATCAGGCGGTCGGGATACCTGCCGATTTTCTTTTTCCGACGAAAGAAAGTCTGAAGAAAGAGGTGGAAATGAAGGTTACCCATTTGGTGAAAAACATGATGGATACAAACTGGGATCAGCTTTTGCTTAAGTACCAGCACCAGAGGAGTAGCCTTGTTCCAAATATAAACCGGATACAGGTAGAGGAAACTTCCAAGAGATTCCTGGAGGCTGGAATAAAGCCTGAGGAGCTGTTTTACAGTCCAAGCTTTACCTTTGAAAAAGCGCAGATGGAATATACGGATGTGATGTTTCTTTACACCTTGAACCATGCGAAGAAGGCTGTAAAAATGATCGCAGATAAGTGGCTTTCGGAATCTTTTTGGGAGATTTCGCAAAAAAGAATCTACATTGGCTGTGTGCGGGAAGAAATGAAAGAGCTGCAAAAAGGTGCAGCATAAAATAAGGAGGAACTGAATTTATGGGTAAATATGCGTATCTGAACCTGACTCAGAAAATGATTAAAATAAGAAAGATGGTGCCAAAGCTGTTAAGAAAACGTTACAGCGAAGAGGTGCCCTATGATTTTGTGAGATTGGATGATGTCTATGAATACCTCACCCTGCCTTAAATAAATACGGCGTGGATTTTGAGGTCCTTGGTGAAGTATCTACGCAGTTGGATGCTTCTGGAAATCCAGCCTATCTGACACCGTTTGGCAATATGTGGCGGTATGAAGCGGATTTAAAGCTTTGCTGGACAAATGCAGATCATCCAGAAGAAAAAATTTACAGTGATATTCATGTAGTCGGAACCAATGAGGTTCCAGACAAGGCCAAAGGTGCAGCCTGGAGCTACGGACTGAAGTATTATTTATTAAATAAATTCAACATCGTCCAGGCGACCACCGAGGATCCGGATATGCGAGGCCCTGCTCCGGATGGCGATAAAACGAAAAAAAGAAAAAAGTGAGGACCAAAGAAACCTGCAAAAAAACAGAACCAAAATGCGGTGCAGACAGAGCCAAAGAAGAAGGAAGCCAAAGAAGAGTCTGAAAATCCCCCGAAATCTGACTCTGCTTTCACTTCTACAAAAGAAACCGGGCAGTCTTTGAAGCAAAAAGAAACTACCTTGAAGACCGTTCGTAATGGAAACAGCAGAAGCAGTAAAAAGGCTGTTCCGGTTTCGGATGATTCTTTTGATCTTGAAATCAGTCCTGACGAGATCCGGGATGCACGCAAAGAGGAGGATGAAAATTTGCCTGGCCAGATGCAGTTTGGCATGGAAGAAAAAGATCTGGAAGAGAGTTTTCTGGAGGAAAACGAGTCTGAAGAAGAAACGCTTGGTACAAGTGAGGAACCCTTAGAGGAAACAGCAGATGAGATGCCAGACGAAGTGCCCGAGGATACAGAGCGTTTTGAAGCAGAAGCGGAAGAAATTTCTGGTGAAATCGAGGAAGAAGAGTTTCATTTTGTTCGTGCAGAAGACGAAAACCCCTTTGCAGATGACAGCGAAGAGGAAACAGACGAAGGCTTCGGTATGGAATCTGAGGAAGAAGAGCTGGAACGTGCCAGAAAGGTAATGTGCAATTTTGGTCTTTTTAGTGGAAAGACGCTCGGTGAGATGATGGAAAACCCAAAAGGGGCAGACACAGTCAGATGGATGGCAACCGGTTATTACGGCAGCAACATGGAAATGGTAAATGCTGCAAAGATTATTGTGGCACATGAAAAACAGAACAGACTTGCAGCATAAACGTATTGTGGCTCCGGGAGAACGGAGCCACATTTTTTTAGGAGGGATTATGTACGAACATCCATTTACCATAAAAGAAGTGGCGTGGTTACTGTCCATACGGTGCCTTGAAGGAGGATCAGATCAGGAGTTTCCGGTGGAATGCCCCTATTGTGGCGATACCAGAGGAAAATGCAGCTTTTGCATTAGCAAAAATGGGGAAATCAAAAACGTTTTCCATTGTTTCCACTGCGGGCAGGGCGGAAATATGCTTACCCTGTATGCAGACATTATGGGGCTTTATGGAGAAGACCGGTGCAAAACAGCTTATCAGGAAATCATAAACCGCTTGGAAAATGGCGGTCAGGTGACAGGAAGTACCTATAAAAAGATAACTTGCCGTTACAAGGCCAAAACGGACGAGGTTAAAAGATCCCCAGAATACGTGGACCTTGTGTACCGTCAGATGCTTTCCCTTTTGCAGCTTCACACCCTGCATAAACAGGACTTGAAAAGACGTGGTGTGACAGATCCGGAAATAAAGGAACTGGAACGAAAGGGCTATAAAAGCATTGAACCCAAAAAGGCAGGGACTATTGCGAAAAACTATTGGAAAAAGGATTTAGGCTGGACGGAATCCCAGGTTTTTTTCGGAATCGGGACGGCATGTGGGAAGCTTCGTTTTATGAGGGAAACAGAGGCTACCTGTGCCCTGTGTATTCCCTGAATCATAAAATAAAGGGCTTTCAGATCCGGGTTGACCATCCGGTGAACAAAAGAAAATATATCTGGTTTACAAGCAGTGGGTTTGATGGAGGGACTTCAAGTGGCAGCCCGGCCGGGGTGTCCGGCTATATAAGCCCGGTACAAAGGAGCATCCATGTAACAGAAGGAATTTTAAAGGCAGAGCTTGCCAGCCTAAGAAGCGGATATCCTTATATTGGAATCCCAGGGGTTGGAAACTATAAAAGTCTGTTGCCTGTGCTTGCAGATTTAAAAAGCAGGGGGTTACAGACCGTGTACGAATGTATGGATATGGACAAAATGATGGATCTTACCTGCCGTTGTGACTGTATGGAAAAGTGCATCGTATGTGGGACACCAGAACGGTTGTTGAGAAAGCAGGAGTGCCCACAAAAAAGGAGAAAGCGTGATACCATCCGGAAAGGATGCCTTAAACTGTACGACATGTGCGAAAAGCTTGGGTTAAACTGCCAGAGAATCAGCTGGGACGCGGATACAGACGGTTTGTGGCTCGGCAATTACAAGGGCGTGGATGACTGGATTTACAGCAAGCCACCAGAAGAAAAAGAGAGTTTTTATTGATTTAGTCAAATAAAAGGGGATCTGAAATCTGTATTCAGGTCTCTTTTTATCTGGCTAAACAGGCCAGTAGAAAGGAGAAAAAGATGGAAATCAGGGACAGACCATGCCTGGTAAAAACCAGGGACAGACCATTATCTAGGAGAGGAGAAAAACATTGGGTAAATTTAAGGGAAAAAGGTGGCTTGCAGGTGCAATGGCGGTTATGCTGTGCTGCAGCAGCTTCCTTCAGACAGGTGTTTTTACAGTATCCGCGAAGCGAGGCAGAAGTGGCACAGGAAGCTAATAGCAGGAACCTGCGGTCGTAGAAAAAACAGAAGAGGAACTGATTACAGAAACCGTTACGGATCCGGCTTTTGCCATCACAATTGAACAGGGAACCGACTTTGAAGTAGAGAAGGAATTTTACAGGGTTAGGCTTAAAAGATGGTGACAGGGCAGAACTGAAAAAGGCTGCCATGGAGGACGGAACCACATTTGATTCTGGAAGACCGGGGATCTATAAATGTGTTTACCGGATCACACCCAAAGAAGGTGATTCTTATCTGGTTGCAAGAACCATTACCGTAACTGAAAAAAGAACCAGAAACCCAGGCTGCTGGAAAATTCCGGTTCTGAGGAGTCTGGGGACAGCGAAGATCCTGACCCATTTGCCGGAACAGCCAGCAGTTGCTGTGGAAGTTCCGGCAGAAGAGGAAAAAAAGGATGCAGATCTGGCAGAGATACCAGTAGAAGGTGAAGAAGCAGATGTGTCTATAGAAACGGAAGTGGATACAGAAGTGGATACAGAAGAGAAACCGGAGAACACAACAGAGACAGTTATTCAAGAGGATGATGGTTTTGGTTCCGAGATTCTGCCAGAGGAAGAGTTTGACTCTGAACTGGAACGCGCTGAGGAAGAGAACACTGTGGATCCGGAGACCGGCTTGACGCTTGGCGAAGTGTTGGAGCAGGCAGAGGAACAAGAAATTGATTTTTTAAGCCTGGAAGAGGGCGAAACGGTTTCTTTTATTGCTACCTATGCCAGCACCAGAACCGATGTGGATGTGACAAGGGGAACCTGCTATTACTACAGTGATTATGGGCTTGGCAGTTATCTGACCTATAAATATACGGTCAAATTTGACAATGTCAGTGCAACCGCTTATTGTATTCAGCCCTCGAAAAACAGCCCTGGGGATGGTGTGTATAAGATCACCAAACTTGGGGATGGCAAAAAGCTTGCAAAAGTGTGCTACTACGGAACCAAAGCTTCTGGTGTAAATGGCTTTTTCAAACAGGAACATCCGGATTTTTCTGCAGGGAAACAGTTTGTTATCACTCATTTGGCCGTGTCTTATGCAAGCGGAGGTGACGATGCTTTTTTCCGGGGCAAACTCTACCGGACAGGCTCTTGCCATGGAACTTTATGAATACTGCATGGCACAGCCGGATATCCCGGATGTTGCCATGGAGTTTTCCAATGACAACGTAACTGCTTATATAGATGGAAATGAGCAGCGTACCGAAGAAATCAAGTTTAAAGCGGATTCCTTACAGAACATTACCATGAAGCTTCCATCTGGCGTGGTTTTCCATAACGTGGATACAGGAGAAGCAAGTGCTGCCGGAGTCAGTATAAAATTATATGGTGGAACTACTTTTTACTTATCCGCACCGCTTGACCAGGCGGCAAAGGTAGCGGGAGCCTGGAAGTCTACGATGAAAGGTTACATTACGAAAGACTTTTCGGCGTATAAAGTAACGACCGGTACCGATACCCAGAACCTTGCCCTGGTATTTGGTGAGGGCGTCGACGATGAAAAATTCATAGATTTTTCCGTCACCTGGCTTCAGCAGGCTACTATCGAGATTATCAAAAAAAGATAGGGGCTCCAATGCCCTGTTAGCAAGGTGCGGTCTATGGTGTCTATAGCGACGAGGCATGCCAGAACCTGATTACAGAAATGCCGCCAACGGATGCAAATGGCGTTTCTTCTGTGACAATTGACAAAACCCAGGATGTGGTTTACTTAAAAGAGATCACAGGTCCCTCTGGCATACCTTGTGGATGCTACCGCCCACGGCGTGTCACTTGTGATGGGAAGCAAAGTTACACAGGAGCTGTTTGACGATGAGAAAAAAGGCTTCCCTTACCGTTTACAAAGAGGGTGAAGGTATTAACAGGGGCAGATGTAACGGATGAAAAAGGTAACCTTCCGTTATGAAACAAGAAGGCAAAAAAGGTGCGGTAATATAATGTCTATGCAAGGAGAGGACATTGTGGCTGCAGATGGATCTACTATTTATCAGAATGGTGCCCTTGTAAAAAGAAAGGTCTGACAAACCGGTGAAGACGGAAGTGC
>ENA-OQET01000772-OQET01000772.1-human-gut-metagenome-genome-assembly--contig:-NODE-772-length-15791-cov-6.223761_pt1 | contig 15791 bp, 14 predicted proteins | sample MGYA00242800_ERZ504645 | MGnify/ENA primary metagenome ERZ504645 (study PRJEB26092, sample SAMD00036308) | human gut metagenome | host: Homo sapiens | study: EMG produced TPA metagenomics assembly of... | reverse complement strand
AAAAACAGACATTGAAAGTAGCTATTTTACCTACGCTTTCCAGTAGCCAACGTTATCCAGATGTCAATCAATTACTACTATAACAATTTAACCCAAGAAAATGCATGTTCCTCTAAATGATACCTTACAAGCAGTTGAATATATTGATGAAAACAGTATTTATGCTGCGATAAAACAATCCAACTTTACTTATAATCAAAATCTTGATACACTAAAAGATACAGCTGATTTATTAGATGCTGATGTCGTAGTTGGTTATACTATTCCTACTATGTATCAACATTATTATCATTCCATCTCTCGTTTAGATGGTTCTCCGCTTTTAAATAGTTATATATCAGTAAACCTTTGGGTATATTATCGCCCATTGAATAAAACATTTAAAATCTCTGATAGACGTCAATATTTTGATGAAATCTCTACATGGGGAATGTTAACTGAACTTGCTAAAGATGCTTCATCAAATCTCAATAAAAAAGCTGAACTAAAATCGCTATTAAAACAATCAATAAAAATAAAGAAAGGTGAATTATAATATGAATATCACTTACTCTCAAGAAAAAAATTTTGATGCTAAAACTCTTTTAGATTTCTTCACAGTATCTGGTAATCCTGATGCTAAATACGAAGAAACACTAGTTGAAGCTATCAACAATGCAGGCACTGTAGTTTCTGCATGGGATAAAGATACAAATGAACTTGCTGCACTTATCACTGTAGTTGATGATGGCAAAATGACAGCTTATATTCGCTATCTTGTTGTTGCACCAAACTATCGTGGTAAAGGCATCAATGATGAATTAATTGCTCAAGTAAAAGCTAAATACGAAAATTATCCTTATCTTTTTGCTTTTGCTCCAGATGATTTCCATGCTTCCTTCTTCTCCAAATTAGGATTTAATGTATTAGATGGTGCTAAAGTATTAGCTCGTTAATTTATAATACTAATACAAAACCGCATTTATTAACTTAAGTGCGGTTTTATTTTATACATATCGAGGTGTTTATCTATGGAATTAACTACTCTTTTATATTTTTTGATAGCTTCCGTGCTACTGACTTTAGCACCTGGGCCAGATATCATGTATTTACTTGCTAAAAGTCTAGCCGATGGCACTAAAGCTGGTATTAGCTTAGCTTTAGGTTTAACGACTGGTCTTATCTTTCATACAACGCTTGTAATCATCGGTGTTGCTGCTATCATTCAACAATCACCACTTGCCTTTGCCACCTTAAAATATATTGGTGCTGCTTATTTATTATATCTTGCTTGGGGAGCATTCCACGCTCAAGGCAATTTAAAATTAAACGCTGTAAATAATACTACTTCCTTTTTTAAATTATATCGTCGTGGGCTCATCATGAATGTTTTAAATCCTAAAGTATTATTATTTTTCTTAGCCTTCTTACCTCAATTTGTCAATTTAAATTCTGATAGCGTCAGCCTTCAAATTGCATTTTTAGGATTTATCTTTGGTTTACAAACACTTATAATATTTTCCCTAGTCGCTATCTGTGCTGGCAAAGTTCGTGACTATATTTTAAACGTAAAAAACTTCAACAAAATAATGGGCTATATTCAAGGTATTGTATTACTCTTTATCAGCTTAGCCCTAATCATAAGTTAATTTAAAAAGCTCTTGATTTTAGAAATACCTCTAATTTTTCAAGAGCTTTCTATATTCTTTAGGTGTCATTTTCATATACTTTTTAAATAATTTACTATAATAACTAGTACTACTAAATCCAACTTTTAAAGATATCTGTAAAATTGATAATTCTTTATCTTGTAATAAATAAAGACTTTGTTGAATACGATAATGCAAGATATACTCAAATATACTTTCTTTCATAAACTTTTTAAAACTATGACTGCAATCACTTATAGATATATGTAAATTATCAGCTATATTTTGCAAAGTTATCTTTTCTGCATAATGTTTATGTATAAATTGCGTTATCTGCTTTATTTTTATTAATTGTTTATAATAATTTCTATCTATATCTATTTCAATTTCACTTTCAAAAGCTTCCCATAAAATTTGCCATAATTTTAACAGATGTTCCTTTATCTCTAATTCATAAAATAAATTCTGTTTTCGGTAACATTTATCAATATACTTTACTTGTTTTATTATTTTCTTTTCTAATTTATTTTCTGGTAAACACACAAAAGATGATAAATTTTTACTGTAAATAACAGGCAATACATATTTTTTATAAATTAATTCTTCCTCATTAGCCAAAAAATGTATATTAAAAGTCATTGCAAAATATTTACATTCTTCTTTATTGATATGTTCACCTCTATGAAAAGTATTCGCATTGATAAATAGACATTGCCCTTTCTTTAATTCATAAATTTTATCATTGACTTGATATCTCATCTTACCTTGATATACATATGTAAACTCTACTTCTTTATGCCAATGACAAGCAAATTTTCCATTATAATATTGCCAAATATCTTCATATCCTATTCTAAAAGGAAATTCTACATTACCATGTTGCTTTAATTCTTGTTTATTTTTATCTATTAATAAATCTCTCATTTTCAATTCACTCACTTTATAAAATTTGCAAGATATTTATATATTTTAATTATATAATAACACAAATAAAAACCTCCATTTATTATAATAAAGAAAAATAACAGGAGGTTATATTTTCATGAGTGAATTATCTAAATGCTTACAAGGTAAACAATTTAATTGTATTGATGATGAATTAGTTTCTATTATTACTAAAGCTCGCAAACTCACCAAACAATACAATCAGATTAAATTTGAAGATACCATACAAAAAGACAATATTCTATCTGAATTATTTGCCAAAATAGGTAACAATGTAAAAATTGATGTACCTTTCTATTGTGATTATGGTCAACATATTTCTATTGGCAATAATGTAATTATCAATATTAATTGTACCTTTGTTGATTGTAATAAAATAACTATTGGCAATAATGTTTTAATCGCTTCTAATGTTCAAATTTATACAGCTACTCATCCTGTAAATATTAGTGACCGTCTACTTGATAATTGGTCTTATAATAATCCACACGCATTTTTCAATACGTATGCTTTACCTGTAACAATAGAAGATAATGTTTGGATTGGTGGTGGTGTTATAATTTTACCAGGAGTGACTATCGGTAAAAATTCAGTAATTGGCGCTGGAAGTGTAGTTAATAAATCAATACCACCTAATTCATTAGCTGTTGGCAATCCATGTAAAGTTATCCGTAAAATTAATAATAAAAATTAAACAAAAAACCAGTAGATATATAATCTACTGGTTTTCTTATCTTATAATTAACTTTTAATTAATTTTCAATTGGTTTCATTGTTGGGAATAAGAGTACATCACGAATAGAAGAACTGTCTGTTAAGAACATTACTAAACGGTCAATACCGATACCAAGACCACATGTTGGTGGAAGACCATATTCAAGAGCTGTGATATAATCATGGTCCATCATATGAGCTTCGTCATCGCCACCTTCACGAGCTTTTTGTTGATCAATGAAACGTTGTTCCTGATCAATTGGATCATTTAACTCGGAGAAAGCATTTGCAAGTTCACGACCATAAATGAACATTTCAAAACGGTCAGTGAATGCAGGATTTTCTTTATTGCGTTTTGAAAGTGGAGAAACTTCTGTTGGATATTGTGTTACAATAGTTGGCTGAATTAAAGTAGATTCTACTTTTTCATCGAATACTTCATATAAGATTTCGCCAATAGAATGTTTACCTTCACAAGGAACAGCTAATTCTTGTGCAATTGCTTGTGCTTCTTCTAAAGTCTGAACTTTGCTGAAGTCTTTACCTGTAGTTTCTAAAACAATATCATTCATTGTAACACGACGGAAATTACTTAAGTCAATTTCTGTACCTTCATAAGTAATTGTAGTTGTGCCACAAGCATCCATTGCAGCCTGTTTAATGATACCTTCTGCTAAATCCATTAATTCATTGAAATCTGCATATGCTTGATATACTTCGATAGATGTGAATTCTGGATTATGTCTTACGTCAATACCTTCATTACGGAAGATACGACCAATTTCATAAACACGTTCAAAGCCACCAACTACAAGACGTTTTAAATATAATTCTGTAGCGATACGAAGATACATATCAATATCAAGTGCATTATGATGAGTGATGAATGGTCGAGCATTTGCACCACCAGCGATTGGGCTTAATACAGGTGTTTCAACTTCTAAGAAGTTACGGCTATCTAAATAGTTACGGATAGATTTAATGATTTTTGTACGTGTGATGAAAGTCTGACGTACATCTGGATTTACGATTAAATCTAAATAACGTTGACGATAACGAGTTTCTACATCTTTTAAGCCATGGAATTTTTCTGGTAATGGACGAAGGGACTTCGCTAAAATAGAGAAATCAGATACTTTGATAGTGATTTCGCCACGATGTGTTTTGAATAAAGTACCTTCCACACCGATGATATCACCGATATCTAATAATTTAAATTCACCATATTTTTCTTCGCCAAGGTTATCAAGACGGAAATATGCTTGAATTTTTCCGCTAAGATCGGAAACAACAGTGAAGCTAGCTTTACCATGACCACGAACAGCCATTAAACGACCAGCTACGCGCACTACAGTTTCTTCTCCTAAAGTTTCAAATTGGTCTAAAAGTTCTTGAGCATGATGAGTTACATCATAACTACGACCAAATGGTTCAATACCTTTATCTATGAAAGCTTGCATCTTATCACGACGCACCTGCATAAGTTCATTGATATCTTGTTGTTTTTCTTCTATATGCTGTTTTGCCAACGAAAGTCCTCCTCTTCTTATTTTTTAATTTCTACAATTTTATATTCTAAAGTACCAGCTGGCACTTTTACTTGAACTACTGTTCCTACAGTTTTTCCTAAGATAGCCATACCAACAGGAGATTCATTGGAGATTTTACCTTCTGTAGTATCTGCTTCTGTAGAACCTACGATTGTATATGTTTCATCTTCATCATATTCCATATCTTTGATTACTACAGTATTACCAAGATGTACTACATCTTTATTGCTATCATCAGCTTTGATGATTTCACTATTTCTAATCTGGCTTTCTAAAGTGAGAATTTCACCTTCAATGAAAGCCTGTTCATTTTTAGCATCATCATATTCAGAGTTTTCACTAAGGTCGCCTAGTGCGATAGCTGCTTTCAAACGGTCAGCAACTTCTAAACGACGGACACTTTTTAAATATTCAAGTTTTTCTTCTAGCTTCTTTAAGCCTTCTTCGGTCAAAACTACTCGCTTATCTGCCATTTTAATGCTTCCTTTCAGTCATACAATTCATTATACAAAATCATACAATAGTTAAAAATAATAGAAGAAGTGCCAAGCTAACGCCTGACACTACCTTTTTGCAATCAGCAAATATTATATAGGTTTTACGGTATTTTGTCAATTTTTGACAGTAGTTTTTGAGACATTTATACTATACATATCATAGAAATATTTGTCTTTTACTTGTAAAAATTTATAATGAAAAGGAGTTTTATTATGCGACTTTATCTAATTATTCTCTGCCTTTGTTTTAGTATCCTTTCTATGGGTATGACCTTTGCTCCTACAAAAAATAATTTGCACTACAACAACTTAGCTTTAGGCGATAATTATGAAGATATGATTGCTCAATTTGGTACGCCTCGTTATGATGAACAAAACTATCTTTGGGGTCAAAAAATTCACATATTATGTTTATAAAAATAATAACAAAATTGGCATAAATAATGATACTAAAAAAATAGTTGATATGATTATCGTTGATGATACTTATAATCACAACGACAAATTAAAAACTGGCATGACTTCCTATAAAATAGAACAAGTATTTGGTAAAGCAGACAGACAGATGTTTGAAGGCAATACTTGCTATATTTATAAAAATGAGGCTAAAGAAAAACTCATCATTCAAGTCGAACCTACAGATAAATATTTAGAAAGCTTCCGCATAACTAATTTACCAGTTGAATTACCTATAGATACAACTGAATATCTTCCTGATGATGCCACTGACGAAACAGAAAATCCTTTAATGGCAGATAAACAAATCGATACTTCTGCTGTTAATACTCCTGCTAAAGATAAATTCCAAATAAATTATAATTATTCCTTCACAAAATAAGCTTTAGCTTGTTTTACATCTTTTTTCATTTGATTTAATAATGCATCAACTGAAGTAAATTTTATTTCCCTGCGAAGCATTTTTAGAAAATCAACACGTATGATTTGTCCATAGATAGTTTGTTGAAAATCAAAAATATTTACTTCCACGCGACGGCTGATATCTTCAAATGTTGGATTTGTACCTACGCTAGCTACAGCTTGATATTTTTTCCCTTCCACATAAGCCTCAACAACATAGACACCATTTGGCACCATAGCACGTTCTGCTTTTATGGCTAAATTAGCAGTTGGAAAACCTAATAAACGACCACGTTTTTTTCCATGAATTACTTCTTCATCTATGCTAAATGGCTTACCTAACATTTTATTTGCACAATCTAAATCACCTTCAGCTAATGCTTTACGAATGACAGTGCTACTTACCATATTATTATGGCAATAAATAAAATGTTGCATATATGCTTTAAAACCATATTTTTCTCCAAGTTCTTTTAATAAATCCGGTGTTCCTAATCCTTTTACCCCAAAACTATAATTAGGACCTGTAACTAAAAATTTAGGAGATAAATAATCTTTCAACATTTTAACGAAAGCTTCTGGTTCCATCTGACAAAGTTCTAGATTAAATTCAATATTAAATAAAAAATCTACACCTAAAGCTTCAATATCTCTAATCTTGGCTAAAGTATCATTGATAATCAAAGGTTTACGCTTTGGAGCAATCACAGATAACGGGTGATTACTAAAGGTAAATACAGCACTTAATCCTTGATTTTCTTTAGCCAATTTGACAGCTTGCATTATGACATTTTGATGACCTATATGTACACCATCAAAAGTCCCTAAAGCAACAGCCAAATTTTTACCTTGCAAATTTAAATTTTTTATATCCAAAAGCGAGGAAAAAACTTGCATACAATTCTACCTCTTTACTACTTAAAATTTATATATAATTTAGAATAACATACTTCATCTAAAAAATAAATCTATACGCAAAGGAGCCTTGTTATGGGCAAAATAATTTTAATAACTGGTGGTGCTCGCTGTGGCAAAAGCAGTTTTGCCGAAGATTATGTAAAAACTCACGGTCAAGATATCGCCTATATCGCCACCTCACAAATCTATGATGATGAGATGGCTTATCGCGTGAAATTACATCAACAACGCCGTCCTAGTTCATGGCAAACTTTTGAAGCACCATTTCACGCTGAAAAAGCTATCCATAAAGCTTTTTGTCATCACGATATAATTCTATTTGATTGTTTGACACTTTATTTAAGCAATTATCTTTGCAGTGAACAAACACAAGCATACTCTATGGAACAATTATCTGCTGGAGCTAAAGATATGATGTCAGCTCTAATTGAAGCAGTACAAGCGCAAAATACAGATAAAACATGTGTATTTGTAACTAATGAAGTCGGTTCTGGCATAGTTCCAGAAAATGCTCTTGCTAGAAAATATCGCGATTTAGCAGGACTTTGCAATCAACAAATCGCTAAAGCTTCCGCTGAAGTCTATCTCGTTGTTTCTGGCAATTCCTATAAAAATAAAATAATTTTATATTTATATTTTTATGTTTTTTCATCTAATTATTATAAATTATTCTCGTCAGTTCGTTTCTTTTGAATGAAATTAAAAATTTTTCATAAAGAAACGAACATTATTATTTTAAGGAGGTATTTTTAGTGAATAATTTTTTATTGGGTCTACAATTTTTAACACGCATCACTAATCAAGAAAAATCTTGATTGGTCTGAAAAAGCCTGTGGTGGCAGTGTTAAATTTTTCCCTTTAATTGGTGCAATTTTAGGTATAATATATGTTCTAGTGGGTTATGTGATATATTATTTATTGCCTAGTTTTAATATTTATCTATCAGCACATCTCATAGGTTTTATCCTTCTATTTTGCAATATCTTTTTGACAGGAGCGCTCCATTGCGATGGCTTCACTGATACTATGGACGGTATTTTATCAGGAAGAAAACGCGAACGTATCTTAGAAATCATGAAGGATAGTCGCGTAGGTGCTCATGGTGCTACTTGTTTAATTCTAGTCTTGATTGGTAAATATAGTATGTTTACTGATTTAATGGTAAATCAAAATATTTATATTACTCATGCTCAATTTTTCAACAGCTTATTTGCTTTATTCTTAATGCCGATTATCGCTCGTTGTTGCATGAGTATCGCTGTAGTCTTATTTCCTTATGCTCGCAAAGAAGGTCTTGGCAAAGCTTTTCATGAATATTCTTCTAAAAAAAGTATGGCTTTTGCTCTTCTTTTCACTTTTATCATTTCATTACTTTTAGGCACTATTGGCGTTATTGCTTTTATCTTTACTATAATCGTTATGTATTTGTTCAATCGCTATGTTGCAAATCTAATCGGAGGTTTAACAGGCGATGTATATGGTGCTACTGCAGAAATAGGTGAATTAGTAGTTTTATTTGTTTTTGTCTTAGCACAATCTTTTATATGATTTAATTTTCAAGTTAAAAATTAAGGAGGATTTTCTTTGACTAAGCTTATTTTAATTCGTCATGGTAGAACACTTTGGAATAGTTCTGGAAAATTTCAGGGACAATCTGATATTGAATTATCTCAGGAAGGAATTTCACAAGCTGAAAAACTAGCTGAAAATTTTCCTGTTACTCATATAGATAGAGTATATAGCAGTAATCTAAAACGAGCTTATATCACTGGAGAAATAATCGCCAAAAAATTTAATGTGCCAATCATCAAAGATAAACGTCTTTGTGAAGTTTCTTTCGGCTCTTGGGAAAGTTTAACTTATGATGAAATTCATGAAAAATGGCCTAATGAAATCGAAACTATGTTTTCTACTCCAGATGTTTTGACTATGCCTGAAGGAGAATCTTTCGCTCAAGTGCAAAAACGTGGCGTTGAAGCTCTATTAGATATTGTAAACAAACACCCTGATGAAACTATTGCCATTACAGCTCATGGTGGAATTTTACGCACTTTACTTGCTTATGCTTTGCATATGCCACTTCGCTATATTTGGACTTTAAGACAAGATAACACAGCTGTAAATATCGTTACTTTTTATGGCGATAAAATCAATGTTGAGTTATTAAATAGCACAGCACATCTTAGCCTTACACAATTGCCAAAATTAGGTCGTTTTTCTTAATTAACGAGGTTTATTATGACAAAAAAATATCTTATTTTACCTCAAAATGGTGGCGATAAATTTCGTCAGCTTCTTGCTTCTATGCCCGGAACAACTCAAGAACAAAAAATCATGCAAGAAGCTACTATTAAACATGTAGAAATTGATGTAAATAACAATTCATGGGAAATCCTCATGCAAACTTACAATGGTATACCTGATGAATTATTAGCTAAAGCTTCATCATATATCTCGCAAAAATGCAATATTCCCACTGTAATTTTTTATCAAGATATTGTGGACTTGCCACAAGAAGTAGCCCGCCATTGGTCTATCATTGTTCAAAATGCAGCAAATGGTAACCCTACTTTATTTTCCATTTTAAACCAAGCTAGTCATAGTGTTGATGGCAATAAAATCATGATAGATTTTAAAGGCGACCATATTGAAGATATTTTACGCTCTCATAATATTGAAGAAACTATATCTCAAGCTGTTCAAGCTATGGTACATTGCCCTTGTCATGTTATCTGTCGCATTGATAGTCAACAACAACCTGCAATAAATAATACTTTAGCTGATTTTGATCCTGAATCTTATCTTCGTCAACTTCAACAACAAGCTAAAACACAAAACCATACAGTCAGCAAAAATAATACACCACTACCACCTGCTAATAATGCAGATAATCCTGCACCAAAATTCCGTCGCAAAAGTGAACGCAAATTAATGATTGATAATATTCCTGAAGAACATATTGAAATCACTAGCATTGATGGTGAAATGAAAAATATCGTTTTACGCGGTCGCATTTTCAACATCAATAATCGTGAATTCAATACAGGAACTAATCTTTTAACTTTTGACCTAGCAGATGAATCTGACGGTATTTCTTGTAAAGTATTCTTAAAAAATAAAGATGACTTTGAAGAAGTAATGTCCGCTCTAAAAAAAGCTGATATTGTCAAAATAAAAGGCTCTATCCGTTTTGACTCTTATCTCAATGATTATGTAATGATGCCACTTAATATCTGTTTGTCTGAATTACCAAAAAGAGAAGATAGAGCTATCGAAAAACGCGTAGAACTACACGCACATACACATATGAGCAATATGGACGCTGTTGTATCTGCAAAAGAATTGATATCCACTGCCGCTCGTTGGGGCTGGCCTGCTATCGCTATCACTGACCACGGTGTCGTTCAAGCCTTCCCAGAAGCGATGAAAGCTGCCAAAGATAATAAAATAAAAGTAATCTATGGTATTGAAGGATATCTGACAGGCGATGATTATCAACAGCGCAGAGCTAATCACATCATCATGTTAGCCAAAAATTCTATTGGTCTTAGAAATATTTATCGAATGGTCTCCTTATCTCATTTGAAATATCTCTATAAATCAAGACCTAGATTACCGAAAAAAATCATCTCTGAATTGCGTGAAGGTGTAATCATCGGTTCGGCTTGTGAAGCAGGTGAATTAATCAGAGCTATTGTAAATAATGAAAGTGATGAAAAATTATTAGAAATAGCTAGTTTTTATGATTATCTTGAAATTCAACCAATCGGCAATAATGCCTTTTTAATCCGCAACGAAAATTTCCCTGATGTACAAACTGATGAAGATTTAATAAAAATCAATCTAAAAGTTGCTGAGCTTGCTAAAAAATTAAATAAAATGCTCATAGCGACTTGTGATGTTCATTTCTTAAATGCCAAAGATAGTATTTATCGTGCTATTTTAATGAAAGGCAAAGGTTTTGAAGATGCGGAAAAACAACCACCATTATATCTTCGCACAACTGATGAAATGCTCAAAGAATTTAGCTATTTAGGCGAAGAATTAGCCTATGAAGCAGTCGTTACCAACCCACGCAAAATAGCAGATATGGTAGAAGTCTTCAAGCCTATTCCTGATGAATTATATTCACCTATGATACCAGGAGCTGACCAAGAAATTCACGATATGTCCTATGCCAAAGCTCGTGAATTATACGGTGAAAATCTGCCTAAAGTAGTAAAAGACCGCTTAGAATTAGAATTAAATTCCATCATTGGTCATGGTTTTGCTGTGCTTTATTTAATCGCTCATAAACTCGTAAAAAAATCACTTGATGATGGCTATCTTGTTGGCTCTAGGGGTTCAGTTGGTTCTTCCTTTGTCGCTACTATGACGAATATAACAGAAGTAAATCCTCTACCACCACATTGGCGCTGTCCTCATTGTCGCCACAGCGAATTTATTGAAGATGGTACTTACGGTTGTGGTTTTGATATGCCAGATAAAAATTGCCCTCATTGCGGAACTAAAATGATTAAAGATGGTCATGATATCCCATTTGCTGTATTCATGGGATTTGACGGCGATAAAGTTCCTGATATTGACTTGAATTTCTCCGGTGATTATCAACCAGTAGCTCATAAATACACTGAAGAATTATTCGGCAAAGATAATGTTTTCCGTGCAGGAACTATCGCCACTGTAGCTGATAAAACTGCTTATGGTTATGTAAAAAAATTCTTTGACGAAAAAGGCATTAAAAAGCGCGATGCTTATATCAACAGTCTTGTAAATGGTTGCACTGGTGTAAAACGCACCACAGGGCAACACCCTGGCGGTATCATGGTTATCCCTCGTAATATGGACGTACATCATTTCACACCAATTCAAAGACCTGCTGACGATACTACGACAAATACGATAACTACACATTTTGATTACCACTCTATCAGTAGCCGTCTAGTAAAATTAGATATACTCGGGCACGATGATCCTACAGTAATAAAAATGCTCGAAAATATAACTCATCGCGACCCTAGAACTATTCCTTTTGATGACCCAGCTACTATGAGTATATTCTCTTCTACAGAAGCACTCGGTGTAACACCAGAAGAACTCGGTGCTACATCTGGCACATTTGGTATTCCCGAATTTAGAACACCATTTACACGTCAAATGCTTGATGACACTAAACCTAAAAAATTCAGTGATTTAGTGCGTATCAGTGGATTTTCTCATGGTACTAATGTGTGGCTTGAAAATGCTCAAGATTTAATCACTTCAGGAACTTGCACTGTTTCCGATGCTATTTCTTGTCGTGATGACATCATGATGCATTTAATTCACAGTGGTATTGACCCATTATTTTCCTTTAAAACTATGGAAAAAGTGCGTAAAGGTAAAGGGCTTAGCGAAGATGATATTAAAGTCATGAAAGATGGCGGTATCCCTCAATGGTATATTGACTCTTGTCTAAAAATAAAATATCTCTTCCCACGTGCCCATGCCACAGCTTATGTTATGATGGCATATCGCATAGCCTTTTGCAAAGTTCACTATCCACTTGCCTTTTATGCTGCTTATTTCTCCATTCGTGCTGCTGAATTTGATGCAGATATTATTTCTAAAGGTAAATTAGCTGTTCGTGATAAACTCGACGAAATCATTGAACTTGAAAAACAGAAAAAATTATCCGTAAAAGATAAAGGCTTCCAAGTCGTTTTAGAACTTGCTTGGGAAATGTATCTTCGTGGTTTTTCTGTAGAAAAAGTAGACCTTTATAAATCAAATGCTGATAAATTCATTTTACATGAAAAATCTCTATTACCGCCATTTACTGCCCTTACTGGTATCAGTACTATGGCTGCAAATAATATCGTTCAAGCTCGCCTTGAAGGCGAATTCACTTCTATTGATGACCTCAAAAAACGTGCTAGTTTGTCTACGCCAATTGTTGAACGCTTGCGTGAACATGGTTGCTTAGATGGTCTACAAGAAAGTGACCAAATTTCCTTATTCAGTTAAAAGTCAAAAATTAAATAAAAACTCATCAGAAAGGATTTATCATGAAACGAACACTTTCACTTTCCCAAAATATTTTAGTTGGGTCTATGCTATTTGGTATGTTCTTTGGTGCAGGAAATTTAATATTTCCTGTACATCTAGGACAAGAAGCCGGCAGTAATATTTTTCTAGCTAATATCGGCTTTATGCTCACTGCTATCGGTCTTCCATTTTTAGGTATTGTCGCTATGGGTATTTCTCGTAGTGAAGGTCTTTTTGATTTAGCTAGTCGCATTAATAAACCTTATGCTCATTTTGTTACTGTACTTTTATATCTCACAATTGGGCCTGCTTTTGCAATTCCACGTACAGCAGCAGTTTCTTATGAAATAGGTTTATCTAGCCATGTTGATGCTTCCATGCAAACAATTTATTTAGCAATTTTTTCACTTATTTTCTTTGTTTTAGCATTAGCATTTGCTTTAAAACCAGGTAAAATTCTCACATGGATTGGTAAGATTTTAAATCCACTCTTTTTAGTATTTATTGCAATTTTAATGGTAACTGCTTTAATCAATCCAATGGGTTCACCTGATGCTATGCCTGTACAGGAAGCATATCAACAAGAAGCTTTCTTCAAAGGTTTCACTGAAGGCTACAACACTATGGACGCTTTAGCTTCTCTTGCTTTTGGTATCATCGTTATTCATACATTGCACAATCTAGGATTAAAAAATCCAAAAGATGTAGCTTACGGTACATTAAAAGCAGGTATTGTTGTTTTAATTCTCATGGGCATTATCTACAGTTTCTTAGCTTATATTGGCGCTTGCAGTCTAGGGCAATTTGCTTTATCTGCTAATGGTGGTATTGCTCTTGCTCAAATCTCCACTTATTATTTTGGTTCATTTGGTCATATTCTGTTAGCTCTTACCGTTACTATAGCTTGCTTAAAAACTTCCATCGGTCTTATCACTGCTTGTTCCACTACATTTAGTGAATTATATCCTAACTCTTTTAGCTACAGAACATATGCTTTTATCTTCACTATTGTTTCTTTCTTAATCGCTAACGTTGGTTTAACTAGTATCATTTTCTTAGCTATTCCAATTCTCATGTTATTATATCCATTAGCTATAACACTTATCATCTTAGCATTTATCAGTGCAGTTTTTGGTTATCACCGTTATGTATATTCTGTAACCACACTTTTCACTTTATTTGCAGCTATCGGTGATATGTTAAATGCTCTACCTTTTGGACTAAATAACACAGCTACTATCAGCGCTATTATTGAAGTATATAAAAATACTTTGCCATTTTTTGATATGGGTATGGGCTGGATTGTTCCTTCCATTATCGGTCTTATCATTGGCGTTATTATTTCTCTTATCAAAAAAGATTAAAAAAAATGCGGTAACACTTATTTGTGTTACCGCTTTTCTTATTTTTTAGGATAAACGCCTATTGTCAATTCATTTAATTTTGGATATTTCGTATTGCCAAGCTTTCTAAATATTACAGCTACAATTAAAGTAAACAATACTACTAATAAATAAAAAATCATAGAATTAACCGCCGTCATAACTATATTAAATTTTGCCATAAATAAAGCTAAATAGGTGATTGCCACAGGATGAGCTAAATATACAAAATATGAATGTCTACCTAATAGAGAAAATAAACTAGTTCCTATCTTAGCTAAAAATCCATATTGAAATTCTGCAAATAAATATAAGCTAGCACCTAAAGTATAAACAAGACCAGCTGGAGATAATTGATGAGCAGTATTTATTGCGCCTTCTGGAGAATAACCATTGTAATAAATACAATAATAATAATATGCTAATAACCCAATCAAGCTTATAAAACCAAAAGCTCTTAATTTCTGCAAATTATCTCTCATGAAAATTTTAAATTCATCATAATGTACAGATACATATCCACCTAATAAAAAGATAAATACATAATGTATTACCCAATAATTTAAACGATACATAAAAATAGCTTTAACTATTTCATTTTGAATGCCATATGGGTTCATCAAAAAGCTTGAATAATAATCTACTGCCATTTGAAAAACAAATAAAACTACTAATAATACAATATTTAATCTTTTTACAATAAAAATCCACAGTGGCATTAAAGCATAAAACCAAACCAATAATATCATGAAATACAATTGATAACATGCTAAACCAAAAAATAAAATGCCAATCAAATTCAATGGATGAAGTAAATACAACGTTTGATTTGTTATTGTATAATGCAAAATATAAAAAATAGACCATACAAGATAAGGGATTAACACTGTTTTAAATCTACGCTTCATAAAATTTTTATAATTAAATTTTTCCTGTAAATCTAAATTATAAAATAAGCCAAAAGCAGAGATAAAGAAAAAAATCGGTACTGAAAATCTCGTTACAATTTCATACAAAGCCAATAATTGTAAATTAGGAGTGGGATTATTCATCAAGTATTGTGAACCCACATGTATACCAACTACGCCTAGCATGGATATTCCACGCATATATTCAATAGCTGGCACTCTCTCTTTTTTTATACTCACATGAATACCTCTTTTATTATTTATTTTTATTCATCATAGCAAATCCATCTTCAAAATACAATAACTACTACATAATACACTAATAAAGCAGGATATTTAACCATACGTATTGAATAGTATAGAT
>ENA-OQET01000770-OQET01000770.1-human-gut-metagenome-genome-assembly--contig:-NODE-770-length-15832-cov-3.039669_pt1 | contig 15832 bp, 22 predicted proteins | sample MGYA00242800_ERZ504645 | MGnify/ENA primary metagenome ERZ504645 (study PRJEB26092, sample SAMD00036308) | human gut metagenome | host: Homo sapiens | study: EMG produced TPA metagenomics assembly of... | reverse complement strand
TACATGGAGGAAGTCATTGATGCAGACCGGGTTGTGGTTATGGATGACGGTCATGTAGTGATGGAAGGAACACCGAAAGAAATTTTTCTCAGGTAGAGACCTTGAAAAATATCGCCTGGATGTGCCACAGGTAACTTTGCTGGCACATGAACTGAAACAGTCCGGAGTGGATATTCCGGATGGAATTCTTACTACGGAAGAGTTGGTAAATGCCTTATGTCAATAGAATTAAAAATGTAACATACACATACAGTCCTGGAACTTCCTATGAGATTCATGCATTAAAGGATATCAATCTGAATATTCCGGATGGGCAGTTTATTGGTGTGATCGGACATACAGGCAGTGGAAAGTCCACACTGATCCAGCATCTGAATGCACTGATCCAGCCGACTTCAGGAACAGTATCTTACAATGGTGAAGATGTATGGGCAGAGAACTATAATCGACGCGCACTTCGAAGTGAAGTCGGTCTGGTGTTTCAGTATCCGGAGCATCAGCTTTTTGAAAGTGACGTGCTTTCGGATGTCTGCTTTGGACCGATGAATCAGGGAAAGAGCAGAGAAGAAGCGGAAGAAGAGGCGAAGAAAGCACTTCTTCAGGTTGGGTTCAAAGAAAAAAATTTCAAAAAATCTCCATTTGATCTGTCCGGAGGACAGAAAAAGCGTGTTGCGATTGCCGGAGTTCTGGCAATGAATCCGAAGATCCTGATTCTGGATGAGCCGACGGCTGGTCTGGATCCAAAGGGAAGAGATGAGATCCTGGATCAGATTGCAGAACTTCACAAAGTCCGCGGTATTACGATCATTCTGGTATCACACAGCATGGAAGATGTAGCCAAATATGTGGAACGCTTGATCGTAGTCAATCACGGAAAGATTGCTTTTGACGATATACCGAAAAAGGTATTCGCACATTATAAAGAACTTGAAGAGATGGGGCTGGCAGCTCCTCAGATTACCTATATTATGCATGCCCTGAAAGAAAAAGGACTTCCTGTAGATCCAGCAGATACAACGGTGGAAGAAGCGAAGCAGGATATTTTGCATGCACTTCGGGAAATGAACTCATCCTTGCTGAAAGGAGGAGTCCAGAATGATTAGAGATATTACGATTGGACAGTACTATCCTGCGAAGTCTGTGATCCACAAATTGGATCCTAGAACAAAACTTTTTGGGACACTGGTTTTTATCATTTCTGTATTTTTGTTTCACTCAATTGCCGGTTATGCGGTAGCGACGGTGTTCCTTGCAGGAATGATCCTGATTTCCACGGTTCCGGTGAAGTTTATCTTTAAGGGACTGAAAGCCATCTTTATGATCCTGCTGATCACGATGGTGTTTAATATATTCCTGACACCAGGGGAAGCACTTGTGAGTTTTGGAATCTTTAAGATTACAAAGGAAGGACTTTCCATGGCAGTCCGTATGGCAATCCGACTGGTTTATCTGGTAATTGGTTCTTCGCTGATGACATTGACAACGACACCAAACCAGCTGACCGATGGTCTGGAAAAAAGGTCTCCGTCCATTAAACAAGATTCATGTTCCGGTACATGAGATTGCGATGATGATGTCGATTGCGCTTCGCTTTATACCGATTCTTCTCGAAGAGACGGATAAGATCATGAAAGCACAGATTGCCCGTGGTGCGGATTTCGAAAATGGAAATCTGATCCAGAAAGTCAAAAACATGGTTCCATTGCTGGTGCCACTGTTTATTTCAGCCTTCCGTCGTGCCAATGATCTGGCGATGGCAATGGAAGCCCGCTGTTATCATGGTGGAGATAATCGTACGCAGATGAAACCGTTGAAATACAAAAAGAGAGATCACATTGCATACCTGATCCTGTTTGCATATCTTGCGGTAGCAATTGGATTTCGTGTAGCCGGGTTATAAGAAGAATAGATGGTTCTTGCTGTAAGGGCGAGAACCATTTTTACCATAAATGGAGGGAAACATGAAAAGAGTTGGACTTGTAGTCGCCTATGATGGAACGAATTACAGTGGCTGGCAGATTCAGCCGAATGGAATTACCATTCAGGGTGTACTCAATGATGCATTGACAGATCTTTTGGGGGAAAAGATTGAGATCATGGGTGCAAGCCGTACAGATGCAGGAGTACACGCACTTGGAAATGTAGCAGTGTTTGATACGAATACACGCATTCCGGGCGAAAAGATTTCCTATGCACTGAACCAGAGACTGCCGGAGGATATCCGGATCCAGTTGTCAGAAGAAGTGGAGCCGGATTTTCATCCAAGATACTGTGACAGTGAGAAAACATATGAATATCGCATTCTGAACCGTAAATTTCCAGTTCCGACGGAACGTCTGTATTCCTATTTCTATCATTATAAGCTGGATGTGGACAAGATGCGGGAAGGCGACCTCCTATCTGATCGGACGTCATGATTTTGCGAGCTTCTGTGGAACAGGAGCACAGGTGAAATCTACGGTCCGTACATTGACGGGAATTGATATCTGGCGCGATGGTGATATCGTAACGATCCGTGTCAAAGGTGAGGATTTCTTTATAACATGGTGCGCATCATTGCTGGAACACTGATTCAGGTTGGAAATGGCCAGTATCCGCCGGAACGTGTAAAGAAGATCCTGGATGCCTGTGACCGTTCGGTTTCCGGACCGACTGCACCCGCACATGGACTGACACTGATGGGAATTGAGTTTTTTGATTAAAAATTTAAATGAATGCATATAAACAAGGCAGGGCTTAATGCTCTGTCTTGTTTATTGCCCGAAATAGAGCTGCTGCATTTCTATAATCGTAGTAATTTGTGGTTATAACCACATCTTTAAGGTGGAATGTATATTATATTAGATTTGCAAAGAAAATAGAATATACGTTAACGCAATAAGGAGGTTTAACCATGGGAAATAAAGAAAATAAAATGTTTTGTTTTCAATGTCAGGAAACAGCAGGATGCAGTGGATGTACAGTATCAGGGGTATGTGGCAAGAAGCCGGATGTAGCAGCAATGCAGGATCTTCTTGTTTATGTGACAAAAGGATTAAGCGCAGTGACTACGGAGCTTCGTTTCGATGGAAAAGAGATTGAGGCCTATGTAAATGAGATGATCATAGTGAATCTGTTTACGACGATCACCAATGCGAATTTTGATAAAGATTCTATCATTGAACGAATTAAAAATACATTGGCGACAAAAGAAGAATTGATCCGGAAAGTGGAAAATCGAGAAGTACTTCCGGAAGCAGCACTCTGGAAAGGGACGGAAGCGGATTTTGAAGCAAAAGCTTCTCGCGTGGGAATTCTTTCTACAGAGAATGAAGATATCCGCAGCCTTCGTGAACTGATCACTTACGGGCTGAAAGGACTGGCTGCTTATGCAAAACATGCAGCGGCACTTGCACATACAGATGTGGAGATTGACGCATTTCTGCAGAGGGCACTTGCAGCGACTCTGGATGATTCCCTGAGTGCAGATCAACTGACTGCACTGACACTGGAGACCGGAAGTTACGGTGTGAAGGTGATGGAACTTCTGGACAAAGCCAATACAGAGACTTATGGAAATCCGGAGATCACAAAAGTTAACATTGGGGTTGGAAAAAATCCAGGAATCCTTGTTTCCGGGCATGATCTTCGTGATCTGGAGATGCTTCTGGAACAGACACAGGGGACAGGTGTGGATGTTTACACACATTCTGAGATGCTTCCGGCACATTACTATCCGGCTTTCAAGAAATATTCGAACTTTATCGGAAACTATGGAAATGCATGGTGGAAACAGAAAGAAGAATTTGAGCGTTTCCACGGTCCGATTCTGATGACGACAAACTGTATCGTGCCGCCAAAGGACAGCTACAAGGACCGTATGTACACGACAGGAGCAGCTTCCTATCCGGGATGCACCCATATTCCAGGTGCTATCGGAGAAGAAAAAGATTTTTCTGCGATTATCGAACAGGCAAAGAAATGTCCGGCGCCGGAAGAAATCGAGCATGGTGAGATTGTGGGAGGATTTGCACATGCACAGGTACTTGCCCTTGCAGATAAGATTGTGGAAGCAGTCAAATCCGGAGCAATTCGTAAGTTTGTTGTTATGGCAGGATGTGATGGACGTGCAAAGTCCCGAAACTATTACACGGATTTTGCCAAAGGATTGCCAAAAGATACCGTGATCCTGACTGCCGGCTGTGCAAAATATAAATATAATAAGCTGGATCTGGGGGATATCGGTGGAATTCCGAGAGTCCTTGATGCTGGACAGTGCAACGATTCCTATTCTCTGGCAGTGATCGCACTGAAATTAAAAGAAGTTTTTGAGCTGAATGATATCAATGAACTTCCAATCGTGTATAACATTGCGTGGTATGAACAGAAAGCTGTGATCGTGCTTCTGGCGCTGCTTTCCCTTGGCGTGAAAAATATTCATCTGGGACCGACATTGCCGGCATTCCTCTCCCCGAATGTTGCCAAGATTCTGGTGGATAACTTTGGAATCAGCGGAATTGGAACCGTGGAAGAGGATTTGAAAAATCTGATCGGATAAGAAATTTTGAATCAGATGATGTTTCCCTTGACTAACCGCACCTGTATATGATTAAATCAACAGGAATCAATCATATATATCTATATGAGGGAGTAGTGGCGCACAGCGTGGCAAGTCAACATCCTGACCGCTGGTCTGGCTTGTCTTAAATAACGAGACTCATGTATGGCAAAGTTACTGTAAAAGTAACGTTCTGTTTGCTGTACAGGGAGTCTCATTTTTGTATGTACGAAGAATAATAAAGCCACACAAATTTGTACGTAAATAAAGATTACTGTGAATAGTGACACATATAGCAGACAGTGGCAGATCATTTGGAGGGAATGGGTATGATTACTTTTCTGGCATCACTTTTTATCAAGGACAGTAAAAATTATAAAGAACCATCGGTAAGGCAGGCATACGGAGTATTAAGTGGGGCAGTAGGAATCGGACTGAATATTTTGCTGTTCTTTGGAAAATGGCTTGCCGGTACGATCAGTGGTTCGATTGCAATTATTGCAGACGCATTCAACAACCTTTCAGATGCCGGATCGTCGATCATCACGTTGATCGGCTTTCGGCTTTCCGGACAGGAACCGGATCCGGAGCATCCATTTGGACATGGAAGAATGGAATATATTTCCGGTCTTCTGGTGTCCGTTGCAATTCTTGTCATGGGATTTGAACTGATCGGGTCCTCCATCGGCAAACTGCGAAGTCCGGAACCGATTGAGAGCAGTGCACTGGTATTCGGCATTCTGATCGCATCGATTCTTGTAAAGCTGTACATGTTTTTTTACAATCATTCCTTAAGCAAAAAGATAGAAAGTGCAGCGATGAAGGCAACATCAGTGGACAGCCTGAGTGATACAGTTGCAACAACGCTGGTTCTGATCGCAACACTGATCAGTAAATATACGGGATTACTTCTTGATGGATGGTTTGGTATTCTGGTAGGATTGTTTATTCTTTATACCGGAGGCTCTACGCTGAAGGAAACCATAGATCTTCTTCTTGGTCAGCCGCCGAAACAGGAGTTTATCGATGAGGTTAAGGAAATCGTGCTGGGACATTCAATGGTACATGGCGTGCATGATCTGATCGTGCATGATTATGGACCGGGGCGTGTAATGATCTCACTTCATGCTGAAGTGGATGTGAATGGAGATATTCAGGATATTCATGAACAGATCGATCATATTGAACATGAACTGCAGGAAAAACTGCACTGTTCGGCAACGATTCATATGGATCCGATCGTAACCGATGACAAAGAGGTCCTTGCGATGAAGGCAAAAGTTGAGGAGATGGTACATTTTCTGGATGAATCGTTCAGTATGCATGATTTCCGCATGGTGAAGGGATCGACCAGAACGAATCTGATCTTTGATGTGGAGGTACCGAGAAAAACATCTTATACAGATAATGAAATCGTGAACTGGCTGAAAGAAAGGATTCATGAACTGCCGGGGAGTAAATATTTCGCTGTCATTCAGATTGATCATGAATACTATTAAAAATATTGATGACAATACAAAAAGTTTTAGTTTGACAGGTCATATGGATTTGGTATAATAAACTAATCGTGGCAATATTCAGTGCGTAGAACGGTATAATCGCACCTTCAAAGGAAATAGCAGAGAGCTTCAAAGAAGAAGTAACTGTTGTTTCCTTTTTCATGTTATGAATAAATAATTCCGGAATGTTCCAATAACGTGAAAAGTAAAAGCCCGGTAAGAGAATTGAAAGAGAGGAAAGAGTATGGAAACAAAAGAAAAAAACACTGCAACGCCATATGATCTTGATGGAAAACCGCCATTGAAGCTGGCAATTCCGCTTGGCCTGCAGCATGTTCTGGCAATGTTTGTCGGAAACCTGACACCGCTTCTGATCATTACAGGAGTTTGTGGCATTGAGTCAGGAAGCGAACTTCAGGTAGCACTTCTTCAGAATGCTATGCTGATTGCGGGAATTGTAACACTGATCCAGATTTATACGATCGGACCGGTTGGAGGTAAATTACCGATTGTTATGGGAACCAGTTCCGGATTTATCGGAGTCTGTAGAAGCGTGGCAGTAACCATGGGAAGTGGTGTGGCTGGTTATGGAGCAATTCTGGCAGCTTCTTTTATTGGCGGCCTGTTTGAAACAGTGCTTGGCGGATTCCTGAAGCCATTGCGTAAATTTTTCCCGGCAGTAGTAACCGGTACAGTTGTATTGTCAATCGGTCTTTCACTGATTTCTGTTGGTATCGGTTCTTTTGGTGGCGGAAATACCGCACCAGATTATGGTTCACTGGAGAACCTTTTTGTAGGTACGGTAGTTTTGGTTGTAATTATTGCACTGAAACATGGAACTAAAGGATTTACCAGTTTTTCTTCCATTCTGCTTGGTATCATTGTTGGATATGTTCTCGTATCTGTTATGGCGATGGTCCTTCCAACAACATTTACCTATGTAGATGAGACCGGCGCTACGATCGAAGCGACAAATCATGGGTTATCAACTGGAGCAAAGTGGCAGATGCATCCTGGTTTGCAATTCCAAAGATCATGCCGGTCAAATGGGTATTTGATGCGAAAGCGATCGTGCCGATCTGCATTATGTTTGTGGTTACAGCAGTAGAGACGGTTGGTGATATTTCCGGTATCACAGAAGGTGGACTTGGAAGAGAAGCTACTGATAAGGGAACTTTCCGGTGGCGTTATGTGTGACGGACTTGGTTCTTCACTTGCAGCAGTATTTGGCGTACTTCCGAATACTTCTTTCAGCCAGAATGTAGGTCTGGTTGCCATGAATAAAGTCGTAAACCGTTATTCGATTGGTATTGGTGGAATTTTCCTGATCGCATGTGGCTTATTCCCGAAACTTGCGGCACTGATTTCCATCATGCCACAGAGTGTTCTGGGTGGAGCAGCAGTTATGATGTTCTCTTCTATCGTAATCAGTGGTATTCAGCTTATTACAAAATGGCCATTGTCTCCAAGAAATGTAACAATCGTTTCTGTGGCACTTGGTGTGGGATACGGACTTGGTTCCAACTCTGCAGTACTTGCACAGCTTCCGGAGAGTATCAATCTGATCTTCGGCGGTTCAGGTATCGTGCCGGCAGCATTGTTTGCGATCATTCTGAATATCATTCTTCCGAAGGATGAAAAGACAGAAGTGGAGATGGCAGAGGAGATACTGGCGGAGAAGAAAGAAATGGAAAGTAAATAAAAAGTTTATTTCTGCCGCGAAATTTCCAAGTTATTTTATGTAATTATGAAAAAAAGTCAGAGAATTTTATATTATGTATACAATTTTAAAATATCAACAAAATTTCTGCTGAAAAAATTTGATATTTGGTTAATCTGTTTTGACACTCAGTGCTATACTTCTAACCGTAAAAAGTAAACAGAACTTAACAAAACCTCCTTTCACAAAACAAAGTTGAAGGCTGCTAAGCATCAGATTTTTGGAGGAAAAGACAAATGAATACTTTAAAAGCTGAAAAAGAAGCATGGACGTTAAGGCAAAAAGACTGAGAAGAGAAGGATACGTTACAGGTAATGTATTCGGTCGTGAGATTGAAGGTTCCATCCCGGTAAAAATGCTGAAGACGGAGGTTGACAAACTGTTAAAGACTGACCACAAAGGAAGTCAGGTTACGCTTGAGGTAGATGGTCAGACATACGATGCACTGATCAAAGAGGTTGATTTTTAACCCACTGGCAGGCAGAGTTGATGAGATTGATTTCCAGGCACTGGTAAGCAATGAAAAAGTACATTCTGTTGCTGAGATTGTAATCGTAAAACCATGACAAAGTAGCAGATGGTGTTCTCCAGGAGAACATGGAAGAAATAAATTACAGAGCTTATCCGTCAGCACTGGTTGACAAAGTAGAAGTAGATGTTGCCGGACTGAAAGTCGGCGATACTATCCGTGTCAAAGATTTGAGCCTTGCAAAAGACAAAGATGTTGATATCAAGGATGATCCGGAAGCTGTTGTACTGACAGTTGTAGCAGTTCATAACGGAGCTGTACCGGAAACCGTAACACCTGAAGAAGCAGAAACAGAAGAAACTAAATAATCTGCTGAATCAGAACTCATACCTATACAATAAAATAAGATAAAAGATTCCTCCTGTAGAGTTGGTTCACAGGAGGAATTTTTTTGTAACATTTTCCGTGTTCAGATGTTATATTGTTGAAAGAGAGAAAAAAGCCGGTGGAAAAAGTGGGCAGGCAGACAGTATCCGGTGCAGAAAGCAGGAAAGGGGGAATACGGATGTGGATAATGAAATTTTATTAAAACTTTACAGCCTTTATCAGAAAGAACTTTACCTGTATCTGTATTCTTTTTGTGGCGACAGGCATCTGGCAGAAGACCTGCTGCATGAGACATTTCTCAAAGCACTGCTGGCACTGCCGGACGGGCATACGAACATGCGGGCATGGCTTTATATGGTTGCGAGAAACCTGTTTTACAATCAGCAAAAAAAGAAATCCCAGGAGATTTTTAATGGAGGAGCAGGAGTGTTTCCCTGAGAAAAACAGAGACGAGGATCTACTTGAAAAAATCCTTGAGGAAGAAAACAGACGAATACTTTATCAGGCAATCCGCAGATTGGAGGTAAAGAAACGAGAAGTGATTCAGATGCAGTATTTCGGTGGGATGTCTCAGAAAGAAATCGCGGCAGTGTTACATATCACGCCGGAGAATGTGCGTGTACTGGCATATAGGGCAAAGAAAGAATTAAAGAAAGATTTGGAAGAGTTAAAAAAGTGAATAGCCAGATAAGTGAAAAACGTAAAGACAGTACGAGGTATGTTTGTAGAATCTGATAAAACAGAGTTGACGGAGAGGAGGAGGTCAAATGACATATCGTGAATTACTGAAATTATATAAGCAGGGGAAACTGGAAGACAGCACAAAGAAACAGATAGAAGCGGAAATCGAAAAGCAGGATGCAATCAGTGAATTTCTTTATGAAGAAGGAGCAATACCAGATTTCTCTGATCTGGAGAGTGGGCAGGACTATTTCGATGATTTGAATGACAAAAAACAGTGGACAGAACGACAAAACAGTAAGAGAGAGGACAACGTAGAAAAACAATCAGAAAATCGGATAATAGAAAAAATAAGCCTGCCGGAGACTCCAGAAATCAGCAGGAGGATGAGTTCAACAGGCAATTCATAAAAGAAATCCAGCGTTTTATCCGCAGAGCTTTTATCAAAATGGGACTGGCAGTGGGGGTGGTTGTCCTTGCAGTCGTCCTGAGTGCGGTATTTATCTTACCAAAAGCAGTGTCTGAGTTTTATTATAATCCAAACGAAGCAGCTGGTCAGTATGAAGAAATGACCACGACTAGAATGAACCTGGATCTGTCTGTCTATTCTGAGTTGTTTCTGCCAGGTAATCACCGTGATCAGGTCAGTGCAGTATCAAGGGGCTACGGTGAATACGATATCGTCATTCCACAGACCTCCAGCTGGACGGGAAAATTTACTTCTGTCAGTGGCCGCCTGGTGAGGGGAAAACTCACTCTTTATGATAATAATGTATTGAGTCGCCCGATCATGCAGTTCTACCTTCCGGGAAACGAGGATGCATGGGCGGCGTGGGAAGTAGACGAAAATGGAAAAGAAACTAAAATGGATACAGAGGCACGTAAGGAAGCAAGTATTCAGGATTCCAAAGAAACAATCGCAGATTACAATGACAATGACTGGTACCTCGCGTATGTTTCCATCAATGATATCATGGACTACAAAGATTTTATTGAGTGGTTTCAGAATCTTTCCAACCAGAAAGAACTGGAATGGGGAGCCCTCTGGTGTGCGGTTCATACAGAAGATGAGGATGGTTATTGTGTAGAACCAAATATTGGTTTCTGTCCGCTGCCATCCGGAATGAGCGTAAGCTGGGACAGAGAAAAATATCCATATCTGTCGCTTCTGGACAATTCGGATCTTAGCCATGTGGCAGAGGCAAATGACGAAGAAACCATGCAGACTCATTTTACCAGTATGCTTTCTTACATTCAGGATCATGATGATATCCTTTCCATGATGGGACAGACGACAGATTCTCCGAACAGATATCAGGATATGATCAATTTTGTGCAGAAAAATGGTCTGAAGATTCATGGCTTTGCTGTCAGTGCAAAGAAGAAGGCTCTTCTTGAATTATATAAAGAAGATGTGGTATCTTATATTCAGACAATACCACAGAATTGAGAAAGAAGTGAGACCATGGAAATTACAGAAATGTTAGACGAACTGAAAAGTAAAGCACGCCGTGACGAAAAAGCTTCGGGCAGAGCTTCTGGAGACACGAAAGAATGCACAGCCTCTCAGCGCATTCTGCCGGAAATGCCGTGAACTGGGCTATGAGATTTACGATATGGATCTTATCACAGCTGGAGAAGAATTTTACGCTACTATGCGCAGAAGTACCAATGGTGGTGGAGAAAATTCTCCGATGCTGGAGGGTGAGGATGATTTTTACGAGCTGTTTTTTGCGGGATTGGAGTAAATTATGAACATATGCATCTATGGAGCTTCCAGTGCAGATCTGGAGCAGATCTATTATGATAAAACAGAAGAACTTGGCAGGATGATGGCAAAACGTGGACATGGCCTTGTATTTGGTGGCGGGGCGACCGGAATGATGGGAGCAGCAGCGAGAGGCGTCGATTCTGAAGATGGGTATATCCTCGGCATTGCTCCGCGTTTCTTTGACAAGCCGGGAGTTTTATATGAGAATTGCAGTGAATTTATTTTTACAGAAACTATGCGCGAGCGAAAAAAACTCCTTGAGGAACGTTCCGATGCAACAATCGTGACTCCTGGCGGAATTGGAACTTACGAGGAATTTTTTGAGATTCTGACACTCAAAAGTCTGCACAGGCTGGATCGCCCGATCGTTCTTTATAATATCAACGGCTATTACGATAGAATGAAAGCTCTGCTTCAACATACCGCGGACGAGAAATTTATGGATGTTGCCAACATGGAACTCTGTGCGTTTATGGATGGTCCGGAGCAGATCCTTACATACATAGAAAACTATCGAAGACAATGGACACAAACGAAGGAATAAAAGATGAAAAATCCATTACATTACCAGTTATCCGAATACGACTGCGGACCGACATCTATGATGAATGCAATCGCCTATTTATTTGAACGGGAAGAAATCCCACCGGAGGCAGTCCGAAATATGATGCTCTACTGTCTGGACTGCCACAGCAAAGAGGGCATCCCAGGGAAACGTGGGACGTCCAGAGCTGCAATGATGTTTTTAAGCAACTGGCTGAATGAATACGGCGAGCTGGGAATCATGTCCGTGAGCAGTGAGTATCTGTCAGGGCGAAGCGTGTACATAAGTGAAGAAAGCCGCATTAATCATGCATTGAACCATGGTGGCGTGGCGGTTGTTCGTCTGTATCTGGAGGAAGAGCATTATGTTTTGATGACAGGTATACAGAATGAAAATATTCTTCTCTTTGATCCTTATTACTGGGATAAACCATTTGAACAGAAAGATATTCTGATGGATGATAAACATCCCAGGGAATATAACCGTATTGTACCTTTTCAGTACTTTAATCAGGAAAATAAAGAAATAATATATGCTCTCGGTCCGGTGGAAGAGAGAGAAGCAGTTCTCATTTTCAATGAAAAGACAAAGACCGTGCCGGAGGAAGTCATCGAGTACTTTATCTGATTATAGAAAAAAGGATTTCAGAATCCATGGAGATTTTATATCAAACCATGGAACTGAAATCCTTTTTTGGGTGTGTTTAAGAATTATGGATGAAGTCCGCCGACACCCTGAATGATGTTTGCCGGGATGTTCATAATAATATTCCTCATTTCATATTGTCGCAGAAGATTTTCTCCATGCTTGCGTTAAGCGGAACGCCAAGCTTGGTGAGTGTTCCATCCAATGCTGCAAAGACTTCGCGGACATTGTAGAAATCAGCATTGTTTCCCATATGACCGATGCGGATGACTTTGCCTGCAAGTACATCAAAAGAGCCGGCAAGCATAATATTGTAATCGTTTTTGACACCATCAAGAATGGCGGCTGCGGTGGTTCCTTCCGGTACTTCGAATACCGTGACCGTACTGGAAAATCCGCTCTTAAGGTAGAGGTTCAGTCCTGCACCTGTGATTGCCTTGCGAGAAGCCTCGGCGATTTTTTTCATGTCGTGCAAGGATATCCGGGTCTGCGGCGATATTGTCGATCGCTGCACGAAGTCCGTAGATATCGCTGATCGGCATGGTGTATGGGAACCATTTTTCTTCATAATAATGTGCAAAAGTAGTCAGGTTTGCATAGAAGGATGCAATCTGTGTCTTACGTTCTGCCATTGCCTTTTTGGCATCATCGCTGATGACTACAAAAGTCAGCCCTGGAGGCGCGGAGACAACTTTCTGGGAGCCGCCGCACATAATGTCAATCTGCCAGTCGGAGATACGCATTGCTTCACCGAAAGAAGCAGATACGGAATCGACAACGGTCATGATGCCATATTTCTTGAGAAGAGGACAGATTGCAGAAACATCATTCAGCATGCCACTAGGGGTGTCCCCGTGGACAACGGTTGCATATTTGTAATTGTGATGTTTTTTGAGGAAGTTTTCAAGTTCCTGCACATCGAGAGTTTCACGGTAATCTCTGGAATAAAGTTCCGGACATCCTCCGTACATGGAAACAAAATCAGCAAATCCTTTGCCATAGATACCGTTATCCAGTACGAGGACACGGTCACCAGGTTCTGTCATAGAAGCGCAGGCAGCCTCCAGACCGAGGATTCCCTCTCCGCCAAGAATGAGAGTTTCATTGTCGGTGTGGAGAAGGCGGCTGATCTCTTCGCAGGTTTCTTTGTAAAATTCTACGAAGCTTTCATCGAGATCAGGGTTTGTGCATTCTCTGCTGCGGGCGAGACGTACGTTTTCAGCAACCTGTGTCGGGCCCGGTGTCATAATTTTATACATAAGATCAAGTCCTTTTCTTAATTAAATTCTTATTTCTTTAAACCAGTGCGTTTAGCTGCAACATTCAGCGGTGCGATTACAACAAGTGTGATGACTGCTGCAACACCGATCTGTACCAGGTTGCCAGGAATGGAAGCAACCGGTGCAAGTGGATTTCCGTAAATTACGACTTCTGCGATATAGTAACCTACGACTTTGATCACACAGGCTGCGATAAGTGCGATCACATACCATTTGAAGTTCTGGTGTTTTTCATCTTCGGTAAGCTTTCCTACAGTGAAGCCCATCAGAGCAACGATCACGAAAGTAAATGGAGCCCATAAAGTCCATCCGGAGAGCAGGTCAAACAGTCCCATTCCGACACCACCTGCGATTGCTCCGGTTTTTTTGCCAAAGATGATCGCACCGATGAACAGAGGAACGTTGCCGAGGTGAATGAGTCCTCCATTTGCTGCGATTGGAAGACGGACGTTGATGAATGCAGTAAAGATATAAGTCAGTGCAACGAAGATTGCTGTTACGGTGAGAAACTGAACAGAAGAAACCTCCTGATCGTTTGCTGCTGTCTGTACATTTGCGTTTGCCATGATAATAAATCCTTTCCCGGGAGTTAATTCAATTAACATCCCTGTTTGATATGTTTTACTTGGACTATACTTTACAATAGAACTGTACATTAATAAAGAGGCAATTTATGAAAAAAATAAGGGGACAGTCCACAAGCGAATGATACTGCTTTTTCTGTCATGCTTGCTATTTATCAGTGCGGATGTTAAAATCAGCATTAACAGAAACTCTTATATGGAGGAATAAAGTGAAAAAAAATACTGTCCCCTATGGAAAAAATGGATTTTCCGGAGAGCGAGGAGCTTCCGGAGGGTGTCAGAGAAATAGAAGCAGAAGACACCTTTGGATACTGTACAGAATTATATACGGATGTAGAATATGCAGTTCACAGTGGAAAGAAATTACACCTTCAGATCATGACACCAACAGTATTCGGACAGGATCTGAAATGGCCTTTGATCGTATATGTGCAGGGTTCTTCCTGGCACAAACAGAATCTTTTCAGAGTCTTCCCACTTTGGCACGGATGTGCGAAAGAGGCTATGCAATTGCGATCGTAGAGCACAGAGAAAGCAATCTGGCTCCATTTCCGGCACAGGTAATAGACGTTAAAACAGCAATTCGTTTCTTACGTTTAAATGGAAGAAGTTATCATATTGATACAGATAAGATTTCTCTCTGGGGTGATTCAAGTGGAGCCCACAGTGCTTTGATCGCAGGAATTACAGGTAATACAAAGTATCTTCCGGAGGAATATCCTGAAGTCAGTACCGAGGTCGACTGCATTGTTGACTGGTTTGGACCAACGGATCTTATGGCAGCAGTACAGCATCCCGCAGTCATTGATCATGATTCCAGTACCAGTCCGGCAGGCATTCTGATCGGGGGGAAAAATCACTTCATGATCACCCGGAAGATGTTTATCCGACCAATCCCCGTGGTTCATTTGCAGCCTGACCGAGAAACACCTCCGATTCTCATTATGCACGGCGGCAGGGATCCACTGGTTCCGTTTAATCAGTCCTGCATTTTATATGAGGCATTAAAACAGATGGATAAAGAAGTAGAATTTGTCAAGCTGAAAAATGCTGGACATGGCTGGGGCGGCTTTATGAGCGAAAAAGCACTTGATATAGTAGAAGAATTTATAAAAGAAAAAATGTAATCTTGATACAGAAGATTTGGAACTATACAGACTTTGAACAGCCACGAATTTTCAATAAAAATACAGAAACAGGGAGAATGATATGGAACAGGAAACACAGACACCGCACAAACGAAGAGTACGATATAAAGGAAAATATCCTCGTAAATTTGAAGAAAAATATAAAGAATTAAATCCAGAGAAATACAAAGATACGATCGAGCATGTTATCAGTAAGGGTAACACACCGGCTGGAATGCACATTTCCATTATGGTAAATGAAATTCTGGATTTTCTTAAGATCCAGCCGGGTGAGACTGGATTCGATGCAACTCTCGGCTATGGCGGCCACACTAAGGCAATGATGAATGTCTGCACGGAGAGGGACATATGTATGCAACAGATGTCGACCCGGAAGAGTCCGCAAAGACCCGTAAACGTCTGGCAGAGCAGGGCTTTGGAGAAGACATCCTGACCGTAAAGCTTCAGAATTTCTGCACGATCGATGAGATTGCAAAAAGAGGCAGGCGGTTTTGATTTTTATCCTTGCTGACCTTGGCGTATCTTTCAATGCAGATCGATAATTCCGAAGCGCGGTTTTTCCTTCCG
>ENA-OQET01000769-OQET01000769.1-human-gut-metagenome-genome-assembly--contig:-NODE-769-length-15838-cov-3.500414_pt1 | contig 15838 bp, 15 predicted proteins | sample MGYA00242800_ERZ504645 | MGnify/ENA primary metagenome ERZ504645 (study PRJEB26092, sample SAMD00036308) | human gut metagenome | host: Homo sapiens | study: EMG produced TPA metagenomics assembly of... | reverse complement strand
CAGAAAACTGATTGATGCAAAACTAATAAAAACGATCTGACTGATTATTAGTAAAAGTCTACAAAATTTTGAAAATAATATACAATTCACTGACTTCTTTTGCGAAAGTGTGGTATACTATATATAACAATTGTTGAAAAAAGAGAAATGGCTAACAATTTATTTCCACACACAAGTTATAAAATGGAAGTTTCCATTTAAAATGAGAAGAAAGGAGCGTTGTGTATGTTTGAAAAAGGGGAATATGTCGTTTATGGAAGTAAGGGTGTCTGCAAGATTCAGGATATTTCGCACGTAGATATTCCCGGTGTTGACAGAAATCGTCTTTTCTATATTATGCATCCGGTGCAGAATAGTGAGCAGACAGTCTATCTGCCGATTGACAGTAACAAGGTAATGATCCGTAAAGTAATGACTCCGGAGGAGGCAAAGCGTCTGATTCAGGATATTCCAAGCATTGAGGTTTTGGAAGTACCGAATGAGAAGCAGCGCGAAGCCAGCTATAAAGCCGCTCTGCATGAGTGCAGCGGCCGTTCCTGGATCAGCATTTTAAAAACACTGCACCAGAGAAAGGACGAGCGTCTGGCAGCGGGCAAGAAGGTGACAGCATTGGATGAGCGGTATATGCGTGTGGCTGAGCAGGAGCTGTACGGGGAATTGTCCGTGGTACTTGGAATAGAAAAAGAAAATATGCATGATTATATTCAGGAACATATTGCATCCGCTTAAATGCATTTTCAAATTCGAGAGTTAGAGAGGATGCTATTATAGTAGTGATGATCTTAATGATACTTATTATTATAATAAAAGAGATACAAGTTATATAGAGCAGAGAAATGTCAAGATAAAGTCGAAGTTTGGCTTTATCTTCTTTTATTTTACGAATTGCGCGTGTGAACTGTAACACTGTAACTATTTTACTAGCCAGTTTACACATCATCTTACATAGTATGCGAACGGAAACTTTTCTTTATAAATAAAAAGTGCTATACTGTTTAAGCTAGTGCCCTGAAATCTGTCAGATATGAGGAAGAAACTTATGTCTGTGCTAAAATGGTTTTGCGCCGACCGGAACGGAGTGTAGAGTGCAGTGATTCTGAAAAGAAGATGTCAGCTTGCGCTGACCAGAATCACGCACCAAGTCTCACGTGCGTTCGACTTGAATATGGGCAGAATAGAAGTATCAAAGGAGTACATTAAATTAATGGGACAGAAAACAAAAGAGAGCTTTTTTACAAAAGACAAAACATTTTACCGTACGTTGTTTCCGCTTTTGATTACTGTTGCGTTACAGAATATTGTGGCATACAGTGTCAATATGGCAGACAACATTATGCTGGGTAGTTACAGCCAGAATGCATTGTCCGGTGCGGCAACGGTGAACCAGATATTCTTTATTGTGAACCAGCTGGCATTGTCTATTGGAAATGCACTGGTAGCAATCTGTTCTCAGTACTGGGGAAAGCAGGAGACTGAGGAAATCCGGAAACTGACAGGAGCAGCACTGGCACTCAGTATTATGATCGCTGCAGTGGTCGTGACAGCCTGTACGTGTATGCCGGAGCGGCTTCTGGGAATATTTACGACGTCACCTGAGATTATTGCGGAAGGAAAGGCATATCTGGGACTTCTGAAGTGGACATTTTTACTTTTCATGATAAGTAATCTGCTGATTGCTATGCTTAGAAGTGTAGAGGTAGTGAAGATTTCGTTTGTCATATCAGTAGTGTCATTGATCACAAACGGTTGTATCAATTACACATTGATTTTTGGATATTTTGGATTCCCGGAGATGGGAATCAAGGGAGCAGCAGCGGGAACGTTAACTGCAAGAATGCTGGAACTATTGATCATTGTGGTGTATGTATGGAAGATAGATACGAAAGTCCGGTTATTTGACGTCAATTTGATCACAATCATATTTGCACCGGAGAATAGAAAGATATGGAGAGCATTCTTAAAAGTTGCATTTCCAATCATGTGCTCGGGGATGATCTGGGCAATCTCGGTACCGATGCAGACGGCAATTCTCGGACATTTGTCTGCAGATGCAATTGCTGCAAATTCTGTATCCAGCACATTTTTTCAGTATCTGAAGGTGATCGTCATCGCCATATCATCTGCATCTGCAGTTGTGATCGGGAAAGATATCGGAGAGGGAGATATTGAAAGAGTAAAATCTGATGGAAGAACGCTTTCTGTGATTGATCTTCTGATCGGTGCAGTGCTTGCTTCTTTGTTATTTGTATTGAGAGGACCTCTGTTATCCATGTATAAACTGACAGATACGGCAGCAGTGCTTGCAGATCATTTCATTATGATCATGAGCATAGTTATGGTAGGAATGTCATATCAGATGCCGGTATCGGTAGGTGTCATTCAAGGTGGGGGAGATACAAAGTTCTCTATGTACACGAATATGATCTCTACTTGGGGAATCGTGATGCCGTTGTCATTTTTGGCGGCATTCGTGTGGAAACTCCCTGTGGAACTGGTTGTGGCTGCAGTGCAGTCGGATCAGTTGTTCAAAGGAATTCCGGTATTTTTACGATTTAGGAGCTATAAAGTGGATTCACAAATTAACATAAAAAAGAAGTATGGAATGGAAGAATTGAAACACATTTCGGTAAATTAATCAACAGCAAAAAGAAGCAGTACAGAGCACAAAAGGGGCGGTACTGCTTCTTGCCGTACCCGGATCAGGAAAGACCACGGTACTGGTGACACGTCTTGGTTATATGATCTACTGTAGGAATATTCCTCCGGAGAGCATACTTACGGTTACATATACGGTGGCAGCGACAAAAGATATGTCCGAAAGATTTGCAGTCCGTTTTGGCGAGGATATGGCAAAGAGACTGGAATTTAGGACGATCAACGGAATCTGTGCGAGGATTATCCAGTATTACGGAAGACGGATTGGAAAGACACCATTCGAACTGGTGAAGGATGAAAAGACAACGACAGGGATGCTGATCAGAATCTGTCAGGATCATGGCATGGGATATCCGACGGAGAGTGATCTTAAGAATGTAAGAACGTTGATCACATATATAAAAAAATATGATGCTGACCGAAGAAGAACTTCAGAAGTTAGAAGAAGAGTCGGATATCCGGATTGCAGGAATCTACCGTGAATACTGTAGTCAGATGCGTGCGCAGAATCTGATGGATTATGATGATCAGATGTTGTATGCATATAAGATGCTTAGAATGGATCCTGGACTTCTGGCGTATTTTCAGAAATTGTATCCGTATATCTGTGTAGATGAAGCACAGGATACATCAAAAATCCAGCATGCGATCATTGCTTTGCTGGCGACAGAATCGGGAAATCTGTTTATGGTCGGAGATGAGGATCAGAGTATCTATGGATTCCGGGCGGCTTATCCGGAAGCGTTGTTGTCGTTCGAAAAGAATCATAAAGGTGCAAAGGTACTTCTGATGGAAGAAAATTTCCGATCGAATGCGAAGATTGTGGAGGCAGCGGATAAATTCATCCAGAAAAATACGCTTCGTCATGAAAAACATATGAAGCCTGCAAGAGAGGCAGGGATGGATATCAGAGAAATTTCTTTAAAATCCAGAAAGGCAGAGTATGTATATCTGATGAGGGTAGCACAGGAATGTATGACCCGGGAAAGCAGCCTGCAAAAGAACGGTATGGATGCACGGAAAGCGGAGACGGCGGTTCTATACCGGGATAACGAGTGTGCTATTCCGTTGATAGATCTTTTGGAGAGGAAGAATATTCCGTACAGGATGCGGAATGCAGAGCTGTCTTTTTTCACACACCGTACGGTTCTGGATGTAGAGAATATCATACGGTTTGCAATGAATCCGAAAGATACTGACAGATTCATGCAGATATATTACAGATTGAAATTGTTCTTCCGTAAGGAAGATGCTTTAAGATATGTTAACTTGAGCAAGGAGAAAGATATGGCGGTTCTGGATGCGGTACTTAAGTATGATAATCTGGAAAAGTATCAGGAGGATAATATCCGTAATCTGAGACGGCAGATGGAACGCATCTTAAAGATGACAGGGGATGAGGCGGTTGATCAGATACTGACATATATGGGGTATCAGGATTATCTGAAGAAAATGGGCATGAATGCAAATAAATTAGAGATTGTCAAGATGATTGGAAGCAGGGTAGACTCTCCGGAAAAATTACTGGAACGTCTGGAAGAGCTTAGAAAGATCATCCGGGAAAAGAAGACGGAAAGCGACTGTCCATTTATTCTGTCTACCATGCATGCGAGTAAAGGACTGGAATATGATACCGTCTATCTTCTGGATGTTATGGATGGGATACTGCCGGAAAAAGTTCTGGTAAATCCGCGGACGGCATCGAAAGAAGAACTTGAAACTTACGAGGAAGAAAGAAGACTTTTCTATGTAGGTGTGACCAGGGCAAAGAATCAGCTGAATGTATTTACGACGAATAAGCCGTCTAAATTCTGCAGTGAGCTGCTGGGAAAGAGGAATCTGAGAGAGAATCGGCAAAAAGAATATGCAGGAATAAAGAAATGGGGAGATTATAGTCCGGCGGAAACATATGGCGTAAAGGAAAATGGAATGTATCATGGCTCTCAGAAGCAACCGGGAAAAAGCTATCAGGAACTCGCAGATGCACTTGGAGAAGGCATGATTGTAAAGCATAAGAAATTCGGTGAGGGTGTCGTGGTAGACATGGAGGGTGATCACATCCGGATACAGTTTGGAGACAATGTAAAGAACATGGATCTGAAGGTTCTGGCAAGACTTGGAATGCTGGAAATATAGGAAAATGTCAATCCGAAAATGCAGCGATACAATCTGAGAAAATTGTATAAGAATAAAAATGACCAATAGTCAAAAACTGTATTGACTGTTGGTCTTTTTTGATGTATATTGCAATTAGGTACAAAAAAATGACCAATAGTCATAAAGGAGGGGCGGTTATGAATATGGTTGCATTTGGCAAAAAGGTAGTAAAGTTCAGAATCCCGATACTGATCATCAGTATCTTACTCCTGATTCCGGCGGGACTTGGATATGTGAATACCAGAGTCAATTATGATGTGCTGACGTATTTGCCGGAAGATATAGAGACGATGCAAGGGCAGGATATTCTGGTAAAAGACTTCGGAACCGGTGCATTTTCCATGTTCATTGTGGATGGAATGGAAGATAAAGAGGTATCGGCCCTGAAAGCAAAGATTGAGAACGTGGAACATGTTCAGAAAGTTTTATGGTATGATTCGCTGGCAGATATCAGTATGCCAAAGAGCATGATCCCAAAGGATGTCTATGAGGTGTTCAATTCCGATACAGGAACGATGATGGCGATTTTTTTTGACGAGGGTACTTCATCTGACGGAACGATGGAAGCCATTGGGGAGATCCGTAAACTGGCAGGAAAACAGTGCTTTTTAAGTGGTATGTCAGCAATTGTTACGGATACGAAGAATCTGGCTGAGAAGGAGACACCGTTATATGTACTGATCGCAGTCGTATTGGCAGTGATCGTATTAGGTCTTACGATGGATTCCTATTTTATTCCTTTACTTTTTATGCTGAGTATCGGAATGGCAATCGTGTATAATTTGGGAAGCAACTACTTCTTTGGAGAGATCTCGTATATTACGAAGGCATTGGCAGCAGTACTTCAGCTCGGAGTGACACTGGATTATTCGATCTTTCTGATGCACAGCTATGAAGAACAGCAGGTCCGTTACAACGGTGATAAAGAACGGGCAATGGCACATGCGATATCGCAGACATTCTCATCTGTAATCGGGAGCTCGGTTACGACAGTGGCAGGATTTATTGCCCTGTGTTTTATGACATTTACACTGGGTATGGATATCGGTGTAGTTATGGTAAAAGGTGTCATCCTCGGAGTGATTGCCTGTGTGACAATCCTGCCATCTATGATCCTGTGCTGTGACAAATGGATCATGAAGACGATGCATAAGCCTTTCCTTCCGGATATTGGAAAGATATCAGATAAAGTTACGAAGCGGTATATGATCTATGTAATCCTTTTCCTTGTACTTTTGTTCCCTGCAATCTATGGAAATAACCATACAGCCGTATATTACAATCTGGATGAGACACTGCCAAAAGACCTTCCAAGTATTATTGCAAATGAGAAGCTAAAAAAAGATTATGACATGAATACGACGCATATGATTCTTGTAGACAGTTCCGTAGAATCGGCAGATGTTGCAAAAATGATTGATAAGATGGATGATGTCGATGGTGTTAAATGGGCACTTGGACTGGATGCACTGATCGGACCGGCAATTCCGCAGGATATGATCCCGAATTCTGTAACAGATATGTTGAAGAATGATAAGTATCAACTGCTATTGGTCAATTCTGAGTATAAGGTTGCATCGGATGAACTGAATGCCCAGATCAAAGATCTGAATAAAATATTACATAAATATGACAAAGGTGGTATGTTGATCGGTGAGGGCCCGTTGACAGCAGATCTGATCGATGGATTACAGATACGGATTTCAAGACAGTCAGTATGGTATCGATCGGTATCATTTCGTGATCATATTGATATTATTTAAATCCATTTCGCTTCCGGTTATTCTGGTTGGTGTTATTGAATTTGCTATCTTTGTAAATATGGGAATCCCGTATTATACAGGAACGAAACTGCCATTCGTCGCATCGATTGTCATCGGCACGATCCAGCTTGGATCAACGGTGGATTATGCGATCCTCATGACAACGAGATATAAGAGAGAACGCAATCACGGAGCGGAGAAATACGATTCGATCACTACCGCACACCGTGCATCAGCACAGTCGATCATGGTAAGTGCGCTGAGTTTCTTTGCAGCAACAATCGGTGTCGGATTGTATTCAAATATTGATATGATCAGCTCGTTGTGTATATTGATGGCGAGAGGTGCAATCATCAGTATGATCGTAGTCATCTTTGTATTACCGTCGATGTTCATGGTATTTGATAAAGTGATCGTGAAGACAAGTAAGGGATTCTTACCTGTGAAATAAAGCATATAAGGATTGATTTATATAACCAGAATAAAAGCAAGCCCCGTATTTTTGTGGGGCTTGCTTTTACTCGATAATTTTCCCGTCGATACTTATCGTTACAACCTGCCATGGAATGAATTTTCCGCTATTCTGAAGTGCTTTTTTTGCTGCCATCTCAAGACCGCCGCAGCATGGAACTTCCATTCTTACAATTGTCACACTTTGAATATTGTTATTTTGGATTATCGCAGTCAGTTTTTCACTGTAATCTACCTGATCTAATTTTGGACAGCCGATTAATGTTACTTTATTTTGGATAAAATCCTGATGAAAGCTTGCGTAAGCATAAGCAGTACAATCGGCTGCGATTAAAAGCTTTGCATCGTTAAAATATGGTGCACTGACTGGAGCCAGTTTAATCTGTACCGGCCAGTTCTGAAGTTTTGATACTGAATCTGTAGCTGAAGATGGTCCTTCAGACTTTGGTGTTTCTGTTCGTTGGATCTGCATGATTTCTAGATCCCGGACAACCTGGTGTGAGGATGGCATTTGCCTGTTTTTGAATTGGCGATTTTTTTCTGTGCTTCTTTCACGGCTTCTTCATCATATGCAGGTGCTTCTCTTTCCTCAAATGAAATGGCACCGGTAGGACATTCCGGGAGACAATCACCAAGTCCGTCACAGAAATGTTCTCTTACTAATTCTGCTTTTCCGTTAATGATGTCAATGGCTCCTTCGTGACAGGCAGTTGCACAGGCACCGCATCCATTACACTTTTCTTTATCAATTCGAATAATTTTTCTTATCATTTTTATCCTCCGTCAATAGTATTTAACTTTTGTTTCTGCCAGAATTATAGTATGATAAATACAACTTGTATGTTTGATTTCCAACAGGAGGGAAAGTTTTTGAAAAAAATATTTTACCGGTTCTAAGAAACAGTTCATTTTTTAAAGGTCTTACGGATGAAGAGATATTATCTATCTTGCATTGTGTAGAGGCAACAGCAGTTTCAAAAGAGAGGGATTCCTATATTTTCAGAGCTGCAGATTCTACAGAAGTAATGGGACTTGTGGTGTCAGGCTGTGTTCTTGTTATTCAGGAAGACCTGTGGGGACATCGAAATATTTTATCAAAATGCCATGCCGGCGATTTCTTTGGAGAACCGTATGCAGCAAGCCCGGGGGCTGTTCTGAATATCAGTGTGGTAGCAGATGAGGACTGTGAGATTCTCTTACTGAATATCCAGAGGCTGTTGGTCACTTGTCCAACTGCATGCGAGCATCATCAGAAGCTGATTCGCAATCTGGTCAGTGTTCTGGCAAATAAGATACTGATCTTGAACGATAAGATCACACATGTTGGCAAGCGAACGACAAGAGAGAAACTATTGTCATATCTGTCAGCCGAATCCATCAGACATTCATCTTTGTCCTTTGACATTCCTTTTGACCGACAGCAGCTGGCAGATTATCTTTGTATTGATCGAGCAGCAATGTCTACAGAAATATCAAAGTTACCAAAAGAAGGCTTTATAAAAACAAATCGAAATCATTTTGAATTGACTGTTTCTAAGAATGTGGATTCAAGAATGAAGGGAAGAGCAATATATTAACATCATAAATCAATTTGACAATATGATGTTTTGTGGTATAATTTTCATGTTGTGAAAACAGCCGACAGTTCATTTGTACCTTCCTGTCGAAAAATAAAACCGGGGCTAATCATGAGGATTTCAGGCTCTGCGTGCGAAGATACACGCAGAGCTTTTTGTATATTAGATATGGATTTTTCTGATATATAAAAACGGCTCCATTTAGGATGCATAGCTCTTAACAGGTACATACATTTCACATACAGGAGAGTTGAAATATGTATTATTTACAAACAAAAGCCAGTTTTGATGCAGCACATTTTCTCTGGAAATACGAGGGAAAATGTAGAAACATCCACGGACATCGTTGGAATGTTGTTGCAAAAATCAAGAGTCAGGAGTTGGAACGAGAAGGACAGACACGGGGAATGGTAGTGGACTTTGGTAATCTGAAAAAAGACCTGAAGGTACTTTGTGATTACTTTGACCATAGTCTGATTTACGAGACAGGATCTCTGAAAGCAGAAACGGTAGCTGCACTTCAGAAGGAAGAGTTTCATTTGGAAGAAGTCTCTTTTCGTCCGACAGCAGAAAATTTCGCATATTATTTCTACAAAAAAATTGACGGATTCAGGGTATGGAGTTCATTGTGTGGAAGTATATGAGACGCCTAATAATTGTGCAGTTTATGAGGAAGAGTAGATGAAGGTAGCAGAAAAATTTATCAGTATTAATGGGGAAGGCACGCGCGCAGGAGAAATTGCAGTATTTGTTCGTTTTAAAGGATGTAACCTGCGATGCAGTTATTGTGATACTCTGTGGGCTAATGAACCTGAGTGCCCATATAACGAGGAAACCCCAGAAGAAATATTAAATTATGTTCTTGGAACTGGAATTCATAATGTGACACTGACAGGAGGAGAACCGCTGCTGCAAAAAGACATCAGGAATTTAATCCATCTTCTTTTACAAGCGGGGCTGCAAGTTGAAGTTGAGACGAATGGAGCAGTCGCTTTGGCAGCATTTTGTGAAGAACGTCCGGTATTTACAATGGACTATAAGTTACCATCAAGCGGGTGCGAAGAACATATGATAACAGAGAACATGAAACTGCTTGAAAAGAATGATACTGTAAAATTTGTATCTGGCAGTCAGGAAGATTTATTGAAAGCATTGGAATTGATTCGGACTTACGATCTGACAAATAGATGTCATGTTTATCTTAGCCCTGTTTTTGGAGCAATAGAACCGATGCAAATAGTAGAATTTATGTTGAAACATCGGTTGAATGGTGTACGGTTGCAGATACAGATGCATAAAGTAATCTGGGATCCCGATGAACGGGGAGTATAAATAGTGAGAGGTGATAGAGATGAAAGCATTAGTTCTCTTTAGTGGAGGAATCGATTCAACAACGGCATTAGGACTGGCAATCAAAAAGTATGGGAAAGACCAGGTCATTGCCCTTTCGGTTTCCTATGGACAAAAGCATGATAAAGAGATTAAAGCTGCAATAGCAGTTGCAAAATATTATGGAGTGGAGCATTTGTTCCTGGATTTAAGTAAGATATTTCAATATAGCAACTGTTCACTGCTTCAACAGTCTACAGAAGACATTCCGGAGGAGAGTTACGCAGAGCAGATTTCAAAAACAAATGGCGATAAACCAGTAAGCACATATGTACCGTTCCGAAACGGATTATTTCTTTCTTCGGCGGCAAGTATTGCACTGAGCAAAGACTGCGAAGTAATTTATTATGGAGCTCATGCAGATGATTCTGCCGGTTTTGCTTATCCGGATTGCTCACCGGTATTCAATCAGGCGATGAATGAAGCAATCTGGGAAGGCTCCGGACATCAGCTGAAAATAGAAGCTCCTTTTGTAAATGTATCCAAAGCCGAAGTGGTAAGAATTGGATTAGAACTGGGAGTTCCTTACGAGTTGACCTGGTCCTGTTACGAAGGTGGAGAGAAGCCTTGCGGAAAATGTGGAACATGCATTGATCGTGCAGCGGCATTTCAGGCAAATCATATGGAAGATCCGGCGTTGAGATAGAGGAGAAAGAGATGAGAGAAAAAGAAAATTTAACATTATTGGGAAATCAGCAAACAGAGTACAGTATGGATTATAATCCATCCGTATTAGAGGCATTTCAGAATAAACATCCTGAAAATGATTATTTTGTCAAGTTTAACTGCCCTGAATTTACAAGCCTGTGTCCGATTACCGGACAGCCGGACTTTGCAACGATCACGATTTCGTATGTTCCGGATGAACGGCTTGTGGAGAGCAAATCCTTAAAATTATATTTGTTCTCATTTAGAAATCATGGAGATTTTCACGAAGATGTGATCAATATAATTATGAAAGATCTGGTCAAGCTTCTTGAACCGAAATATATAGAAGTCTGGGGAAAATTCCTTCCGAGAGGAGGATTGTCCATTGATCCGTATTGCAATTACGGAAAGCCGGGTACAGATTGGGAGAAGGTTGCCTGGAATCGCATGAGTAATCATGATATGTTTCCGGAGAGGGTTGATAATCGGTGAGAGTTGTTATAAGAAAGGAACATAGGTTTTGCAACAGAAGAATCTGATCATAAAGCCGATGCAGGATTTTTGAATCCTGTATCGGCTTCGTTGATTTCACAGAGATTTGAAGAAATTTATTTGTTGTAATTCATCAGTGTTTTGATGTCTTCTTCCGGCGTGGTGATAGGTGCTATACCGTAATTTTCTACCAGAAAATTCAAAATATTAGGAGACAAAAATGCCGGAAGAGAAGGACCAAGACGAATGTTCTTGATACCCAGGTGTAAAAGTGTTAACAGGATGCAGACGGCCTTCTGTTCGTACCAGGAGAGAACGAAGGAAAGAGGAAGTTCATTTACGGAGCATCCAAATGCATCTGCAAGTGCTACAGCAACCTGAATCGCACCATAAGCATCATTACACTGCCCCATATCCATTAGTCGTGGCAGACCACCGATTTCTCCAAGATCGAGATCGTTGAAACGGAATTTTCCGCATGCCAGAGTAAGGACAATACTGTCAGAAGGTGTCTGTTTTACAAATTCTGTGTAATAGTTTCGTCCAGGTTTAGCACCATCACAGCCGGCAACCAGAAAGAAATGACGGATTGCACCTGATTTTACTGCTTCAATTACAGTGTTTGCATGGGACAGGATGGCTGCATGACCAAAACCGGTTGTCACTTTTGTACCGCCATTGATGCCGGTGAGTACCTGATCTTCCTTGTAACCACCAAGTTCCAGCGCTTTTTCAATAACCGGCGTAAAATCTTTCTTCTCATCAATATGAACAGCACCGGGGAAGGCAACCATTTCTGTTGTAAATACTCTGTCAGCATAACTGCTTTTTGGCGGCATCAGACAGTTGGTGGTGTAGAGAATCGGAGCTGGAAGATGATCAAACTCTTTTTGCTGATTCTGCCATGCGGTTCCAAAATTCCCTTTTAAGTGTGAGAATTTTTTTAAGAGTGGATAGGCATGGGCAGGGAGCATTTCACCATGAGTATAGATGTTGATTCCCTTGCCCTCTGTTTGTTCAAGTAAAATCTGCAGGTCTTTCAAATCATGTCCGGTTACAACAATAAATGGTCCCTTTTCTATTGTAAGTGTAACATTGGTTGGTTCTGGTGTCCCATAGGTTTCTGTATTTGCCTTATCAAGAAGTGCCATACACTTCAGGTTGATTTCTCCTACTTTTAGTACTGTAGGAAGCAGTGCATCTGCACTTTCTTCATAACCAATCTTAAATAATGCTTCACAGAAGAAGCGATTCACTTCAGTATCTTCATAATTCAGAACATTTGCATGATAGGCATAGGCAGCCATTCCACGAATTCCGAAAAGAATAAGAGATTTCAAAGAGCGTATATCTTCATTGGCATTCCACAGCTGTTGCATATCGTATTCGCCTGTTTTACCGCAAGGTGACTGACCTTTGCTGCAGTCAGGAACCAGTCTTTCTTTTTCAGCTCGGACTTTTTGTATCATGTTTTCAATTGAGGCATCGTCAAAATCTACATTTGTAACTGTGGTAAACAGTCCTTCAATTATGACCTGTCCGGTTCTTTTGGAAATAGCTGTTGTACTATCGACAGCTCTTGCAAGACCAATCAAGGCACCTGTCAGTTCATCCTGTAATCTGGCTGTATCTGCCTTTTTTCCACAGACACCGGCATTTCCTGTACATCCGGCGCATCCGACGGTCTGCTCACACTGAAAGCAAAACATTTTCTTATCCATTATTATATTCTCCTTTTTTATTCTATAATTTTTCCATCAATACTTATCGTTATAACCTGCCATGGTAAGAATTTCCACTATCCTGAAGCGCCTTTTTTGCTGCCATTTCCAGACCACCACATGCAAGGAACTTCCATTCTTACAATTGTTACACTTTGAATGTTGTTATTTTCGAATAATTGCAGTCAATTTCTCTACTATAATCTACCTGATCTAATTTAGGACAGCCGATTAATGTTACCTTATTCCGAATAAAATCCTGATGAAAGCTTGCATATGCATAAGCAGTACAATCGGCTGCGATTAATAGTTTTGCGCCGTTAAAATATGGTGCACTTACAGGTGCCAGTTTAATCTGTACTGGCCAGTTCTGAAGTTTTGATAGCTGCTCTACGCTTGGAGTTGATTTTATGGTTTCAGGTGTTTCGAATCGCTGAATCTGCATGCTTCTAGAACCAGGACAGCCGGTGTGTGTAGACATTGCCTGATTTTTGGCAAATACTTTTTTCTGCGCTTCTTTTACGGCTTCTTCATCATATGCAGGAGCCTCTCTTTCTTCAAAAGAAATGGCACCTGTAGGACATTCCGGGAGACAATCACCAAGTCCGTCACAGAAATGTTCTCTTACCAATTCTGCTTTTCCGTTAATGATGTCAATGGCACCTTCATGACAGGCATCTGCACAGGCACCGCATCCATTACATTTTTCTTTATCAATTCGAATAATCTTTCTTATCATTTTTACCCTCCGTCTATAGCATAAAATTTTTATTTCTGTTAGAATCATAGTATAATAAATACAACTTGTATGTTTGATTTCCAACAGGAGGAACGATTTTGAAAAAATATTTACCCATTCTAAAAAACAGTCCATTCTTTACAGGCCTTACTGATAACGAGATATTATCCATATTGCACTGTGTAGAGGCAACAACAGTTTCAAAAGAGAGAGATTCTTATATTTTCAGAGCAGCAGATTCTACAGAAGTAATGGGACTTGTGGTGTCAGGCTGTGTTCTTGTTATTCAGGAAGACCTTTGGGGGCATCGAAATATTTTATCAAAATGTCATGCCGGTGATTTTTTCGGAGAACCATATGCGGCAAGTCCGGGTGCTGTTTTGAATATCAGTGTGGTAGCAGATGAGGACTGTGAAATTATTTTCCTAAATGTTCAGAAGCTTCTGGTTACTTGTCCAACTGCATGCGAGCATCATCAGAAGTTGATTCGTAACCTGGTCAGTGTCCTGGCAAATAAGATACTGATCTTGAACGATAAGATCACACATGTTGGCAAGCGAACGACAAGAGATAAACTATTGTCATATCTGTCAGCCGAATCAATCAGACATTCATCTTTATCCTTTGATATTCCTTTTGACCGGCAGCAGTTAGCAGATTATCTTTGTATTGACCGTGCGGCAATGTCTACGGAGATATCAAAGTTACGAAAAGAAGGTTTTATAAAAACAATCGAAAGCATTTTGAATTAATGGTTTCTAATGATGTGGATTCAACAAGGAAAATGTGATGTATATCAAGGGAAATATAGAATTAATTTGAGAATTATTATTTTGCAGAAGAATGAGAATGGATGGAGGTAAAAATGATTATCAGAAAAGCGAAAGAAAAAGATATTCCGAGAATTTTAGAGTTATTAGAGCAAGTGTTACAAATTCATGCAGATATAAGGCCTGATATTTTTATTCCGGGCACGACCAAATATACGATAGACGAATTGAGAGAGCTTTTGAAACATAAAGAAAAGCCAATATATGTTGCGGTGGATGAGGATGATGTTTGTGTAGGGTATGCATTTTGTCAATTACAAGAGCAGCCTTTTTCAAACAACATGGTTCCGTTTAAGACGTTTTTTATTGATGATCTTTGTGTCAGTCAAGAGGTTCGAGGTCAGCATGTTGGCGAAAGTCTGTTTGAATATGTAAAAAATGAAGCGAAACAGATAGGGTGCTATGAAGTGACATTGAATGTATGGGCGGGAAATACTTCAGCAGAGAAATTTTATGAAAAAATGGGAATGCGAACGAAAGAAAGACAAATGGAATATATATTGGTAGAAAAATAATATGCAGAAATAGAAAACATGGAAATAAGACTATTACGATATTTTTTCGAATGATCATATACAAACGCTGCAGATTCTTGCTGACGCAGCAAAATATGATGTGGCATGTACATCAAGCGGGCTGCTTTTACTCCGGAAGAAATCTGTGACTTAACAGTAGAGTTTTATAAGTGTAATTATATCGAGGGTCTGTTTTTGAGTTCCGGAATCTTAAAGAATCCGACTTATACGATTGAGAAGATGTGCGAGACGTTATTGTTGCTTCGGACGAGCTGATTGCATCAGCAGGATATCTTGCAGATCGTATCAGTGTTAATCTTGAACAGGAGAATAAAATATTCGAAGAACAAGGTGTTGAAGCATATGAAGCTTATCAGGTAGCACATGAGAATGAGAACCTTCAAAAAAGAAAAGGGGTGTATCCATTAATGAAGCAGTTTTTCCTTGGTTGGATCAGCAAGACAGAAGTGCTCGCAGCAAGAATGGATACAATAAAAAATTTGTAGGAATATTAAAGATATGGAATTAAGACTATTACGCTATTTTCTGACCGTAGCAAAAGAACAGAGCTTTACAAAAGCAGCAGAACAATTGCATATTACCCAGCCAACGCTATCCAGACAAATGGCGGCATTTGAAGAGGACCTGGGAATAACATTATTTATTCGAAGCGGGAAGAAAATTTCGCTTACGGATGAGGGAATTTTATTAAAAAGGCGTGCCCTGGAGATCCTTAATCTTGAGGAAAGGACGATTGAGGAACTGAAAGGAAAAGAAGAGGTTGTAGAGGGCACGATAACCATTGGATGCGGTGAATTTGCAGCAGTGGAGACATTGGCGAAGATATGTAAAACATATAAAGAAAAATATCCGCTGGTTCA